>JGI24699J35502_11134217_pt1 | contig 65443 bp, 47 predicted proteins | sample TergutMp193P4_FD_35502 | JGI IMG/M metagenome (IMG submission 35502)
TGCTAAAAAGAGAAAGTAAATGAATGGGACAACGAAAAGAGCCTGAATCACGCTTACATATTCGAATGCAGGAAATATCCACATTTTTAGGGCAAAAGCTAAAAATAAGAATCCGCATCCCATCAATCCATTGATTATTCTTTTTTTCATCTTCTCGGAATATTTATTCAATTGTTTTTCGCCTATTATCATATATCTATAAATCAAGGATTGAATATAAAATCCAATCCTTGATTTATATAAACCGATTGTTTTACAATAAGGGGACGTTAGCATCATTCAGAAGCATCTCTGCTTGTGCAAACATACCAAATGCATAACCTGCGAGCCAACACACTGCTTCAGTTACTTCTGACGCCCCTCCATTTATATTTTCACATTCGCGTTGACTCAACTCAATTATTTCAAAATTACGATTTGTTTTCATAACGATTGATTTTTATGAATAAATTACTTAATTAAAACTAATTAAAAGACGCATTGTATCCTGCCGCAAACGCAGCACCCGATGAAGAAGGGTTTAAGCATATATCAATCGCAATAGCGAGTAAAACTGCTCCAATCGGGCCCCACACGCCACCATTCACGTTTCCCAATTCGGCATTTTCCATTTCCTTTACGCCATAGGCGTTCAAATCTAAATTTTTCATACGACTGCAAAATTAATTAATTAATACTATATTTCAAACAAATTTTGTTTAAAAATCGCCCGAATTTTTCGCGTGCACTCAAATAACCCGTTTGATGCTGCAAATTTAAGCGCATTCACGGCACAAAAAAAGCCGTAAATGAAAAATTCGTCAAAAATGTAATTCCCGCCGAAATATTTTTTTGATCTTTGTCGGATAAGCGTTGGAAAGTGCAGGAAATGTCAATTTCAAACGGCTCTTTGTAATAATAGGTTTCGTTCCGCCGGGAGTATTCAATCGGCGCTCCCAAGTCTTTCATTTCAACGATAATTTCCCGTAAATGCCGTTCACTGATTCTCATTCGTCGGGCAAATTCTTCGGGCGTACCTGTACACGAGGCATTAATTAATCGGTGGATTCGTTGCAACAGTTCGATTTGTTTGAATAGGATCATATGAATTATGAATTATAAATTATGAATTATGAATTAAAGCGTATTTGTTTGGTTGTTCCATAGTTTCCAATACATTCCTTGGGCTTCCGACAGTTGGGCGTGGGTACCGGTTTCCACTACTTTCCCTTCTTGTAAGACAATAATATTATCGGCATGCTTAACGGTGCTTAACCTGTGAGCAATGATAACGATTGTTTTCCCTTCCCGGGCCAAATCCGTTAAAGTCTGTTTGACGTATTGTTCCGAAAGAGTATCCAAGGAGGAAGTCGCTTCGTCGAAAATCAGTAAATCGGGGTCTTTGTACAAAGCACGGGCAATGGCAATTCGTTGCCGTTCGCCGCCGGAAAGCGATGCGCCATGCTCGCCGATAAACGTCCCGTAAGATTGAGGCAGGTTTTCGATAAATTCCCGGATGCCCAATCGTTCGCACAATGCGATGATTTTTTTCATGTCCGGTTCAAAATCGCCCAATGCAATGTTTTCGGTAACGGTTCCGGCAAACAGTTCAATTTGCTGAGGTACCGAACCGATTCGTTGCCGCAGACTTTCGTTACTGATTTGCGATAAATTGTAGTTCCCGATATAAATATTTCCCGATCGAATGGGATACAGATTTTGCAACAGTGAAACCAAAGTGGTTTTTCCGGAGCCGCTTTCTCCGACCACGGCTGTCGTTTGCCCTTTCCGAATAGTTAAAGTCAAAGAATCGAACACTTGTTTCCGTGAACCGTAGCGAAAAGCAACCGCTTGGAAATGAATGTCGCCGACCTCCGCTTTTTCCAATCGAATTTTTTGCGAATCGTCTTCTTCCCGTTCCAAATCCAGAATCTGAAACAAGCGGTCGGCGGCAATCAACGCATCCTGTATGGTTTGATTGGAAGCGATCAGTTTGCCGACCGGTCCAAGTACGTATCCGACCAATGAATAGAAGAGCATTAACGTACCCGGCGTTATTTCTTGATGAATAACCAAGTTACTTCCCGCCCACAATACGGCAATCGTTATTCCCGTTGAAACCAATTCGATTCCATTATTGGCAAGAATGGATCCGTAAATGCTTTGATACGTGTTTTTTAATACGTTAACAAAACGAAATTCCGTTTTCAGATTGGCAAATGTTTCAACACCGAATTGTTTGATTGTCGAAACCGAATGGAGCGATTCCACCAAATGAGCTTCCAAATCCGCTCCGCTTTCCATGATTTTCCGTTGGTATTTTTTATTCAAGCGGTTAAAAAGATAGTAAATCAAGAGAAACAAAGGAGCGGATAACAAAGTGATTATCGCTAATTTCCAAGAAAAAATCAGCATGACACCGATGGTAAACAGTAAAATTAAAAAATTGACTGCCAAATCCAAAGAAACGTTGTTGATAAATACCCGAATTTTCACGGCGTCGTTGATACGGGAAATAATTTCCCCGACACGCATCGTATCAAAAAAAGACTGAGGTAAAGTAAGCAAGTGCTTGTAATAGCCCAGTATCAGGGAAGCATCTATCCGTTGTCCGGTTTGCAATGCCAAAACGCTTTTCATCACGCCGATAAATATTCGCATGACAAGAATCAAGAGCATCACGATACTCATCAGGTTCAATAAATTCACATTCTGATCCGCTAATACATAATCGGTAATCTTTCCGACATAAACGGACGTAGAAAGTCCGAGGATACTGTAAATAATCGCGCCGAATAGGGCTTGCGTCATAACGCTCTGGTGCGGTCGTATCAAATCAATAAAGCTTCGTAAAGCGCTCTTTTTTTGATTTCCTCTTTGAAAAGTTTCGTTCGGAAGCATCAATATCAAAACGCCGGTCCATTCTTTTTTAAATTCTTCGTGCGTCTTTTTATGCAATTTCCCGTCGCTCGGATCCATTACCGTAATCGTTTGATCTGTGACCTTGCAAATGACGACAAAATGTTGCAATTGCTCTTTGACAATGACATGGGCAATCGCCGGTTTGGGAATTTCTTTTAAACATTCATACGGCCCCTTAACTCCTTTGGCTTCAAAACCCAATTTTTGAGCGGCTTCGATCATTCCCAAGACGTTGGTTCCTTTTTGGTCGGTAAAAGCGTACTGACGAATGCGGGCAATCGGCATTTTCAATCCGTAATGAGCGGCAACCGAAGCCAAGCAAGCGGCGCCGCAATCGGTACTGTCGTGTTGTTTTATTTGAATACCTTTTTTCATTTTTTATTATCTTGTTTTCTATTCTTCCTTTTGGTTTTGCGTCGGATTCATCCAATCGTCCATTTTTTGATACAGGCAATCCAGCAACGATCGTCTTGTAATCCGGAAATGCGCATTCACCGTCATTCCCTTTTTCAATAAACCTTTTACACCGTTTTTTCGTATTAAGTAACTCCTGTCCATGCTGCATTTGACTTTGTAGTAGAACTTATTTCCCGTATTGTCCGTCAAAAAATCGGAGGATATATCCGTTACTTTTCCGGAGATGCTTCCCCATTCATTGTAATTGAATGAACCGACTTGAATGTTTACCGGCATATTCGTACTGATATAACCGATATTGGAAGGGGAAACATCAATTTCGGCATACAGCGTGGAATCGGGACTGACAACCGCCAACAAACTGCCGGATTGAATCATGCTGCCACGATAAATCCCGCTAAACTGGTCTAAAGTTCCGTTTACCAGACTGACAATCACATAACTGTCTTTTTCTTTCAACTGCTGTTTCAATGAATTGGTCATTTCTTCCAAAGAATTGGTATAGGAGTTTAGATCATTTTGCCATTGACTGATTCGGTCGTTTTGCAGAGAAGCCGAGGCATTCCGGTCCTTATCATATTCGTAACGGTAATTTTCGTATTCTTCGGCGGAAATAACTCCTTTTTCAAACAAGATTTGATTTCGTTCCAAATCTTGTTGGGATTTGGCAAGATTCGTCTCCTGTTCCTGTTTATGCCGGATAAACAGGGCGTATTCCTGTCGGCGGCTTTCCGAAGCAAAGGAATCGGGCTTTAAGCCTTTGGATAGAAAAGTCAAATCGCTGATATGTTCCCGCAAATCCCGGATACGTTTTTTCTGATATTCGATTTGAAAATCCGGACTCGTTTGAAGAAAAGTTAAAATCGTGTCGCCTTGACGAAGCGTTTGTCCTTCCTTGACATAGATAGAATCAATCCGTTCCGTAATACTTGATTTAATTTCCGTCTTTTCACTTATCGGGCGGATAATGCCGGCGTCTTGTACCGATATATCCACATAAACAAAAGGCAGAGCGCTGATAGCGAGTACAATGAAAGCGATTACAAGCAGGTAGATTTTCCGGGAGGAAGTAACGTATTTGCTAAGGTACGTGTCAATTCCGTTTAGAATTAACTCAGAGGGTAGTATATTCATAAGTTAAAAAATCATGCTTTCAAGTCCCGAAAAAGCAATTTTTAAAAATAATAAAGCGTGGGACTATAACTTTATTCGCTTTCGAGGTCTTAGGATACCATTGCTACAAATAGAGTAAGCCCACGCCGTGAGGCGTGAGCGCCGACTACTTACTCTTGTAGCTTTTTGAAATTTCCTAAGTTTCGAAAGCAAAAGTAAAAGCTAACGCTTTATCAAATATGTCTCACTTATATAAAGGCTTTTTACATATTCATTCTTTTTTAATTATTTTTATATTTGAATGAGCCGATACAAAGCTCTTGTGTTTGCAAAAGTACATTTTTTTTTGATATATGTCAACGAATATCGGTAATTAATGATTTCATTTCATTGATCAGCCGGTCTCCCAATTCGGTTTTTTCTTCAATGTGTTGCAGAATCGAAGAAACAAAGGTGTTTTGCTCAAAAACGCCTCGCACCTGCTCGAAGTCCAACCGTTGCTCATCATTGTTTCCGTCCGCTCCGAACCCGGTTTGAGCGGAAAGCGAAAATTCTTTTTCGGCATCTTGATAAAGAATTTTATCTAATTTTATCACCGCTTCTTTCCAATCTTCAACCAGATGAATAATATCTTCCGGCGTTATCGTATCCGGTTTAAATCCGTAATACGATTGAATTTTATCCCAAGCCCATGCCCATTCCAACACATAATAATTTCGGTGAATTTCTTCCAAAATATGATTTATTTCTTTGAGTTTATTGACTTTACCCGATTCTATATCGCTTAATAAACGGTCAATTAACATTTTGGGAGCAATTAAACCGGCAATGTCCAACCATTCTCCTAAACCGTCGCTCGTTTCGGGATTCAATTGTTTTCGGAGCGCTTCGACGGAAGTAAACGGGTGTCCTTTGATTCGGGAAATAATCGAATTACCTAAAAACTTCTTGATAGCAATATGATACAAATCAATTCCTTTTTTCAGTGAAGAATTTTTAATGCGGCAACTTTGGTACGAATAATACTCGGAGGTGTATCCGCAAGTTTCCTGTAATCCGTGCAAAATATCAATGGCCCGAAACATTTTTTGAATGGTATAGGGACTCAGCAGATTGAAATTGAGTTGATCCAACAGATTCGGATCTTTTCTTTCATCTCTTTTCGGAAATTTTTTCGCATCGCGAATCGTTCCTACGCTTCTCAAATTAACACCCGGAACCAAAATGGTTTCGTCTTTACTTTCAATTAAATAGGAAAAAGGCAGATTTGATGTATCGGAATTTCGGTAATGACGTCCCATAATCAAAGAGAAAGCGCCGATTTTAGCGGGCCATAAAACATAGGAGTCGCTGGTCGTTTTGCCTCCTCTTTCGATAATTCCTTGATGAATAGGGCCTAATTTGTACATGTGATTGCTTTGATTGGAGCCGGAACCGGCATTCATGAACGAAAACATACCGGCGATCAGCAGGGTGGACTTGTGATGCGTAACGGTATAAGGTCCGGCGAAAATGGCGCAAGCTTCTCCGTTTTCTCCTTGACAATTACAGAAAAACAAAGAGTCGCGAGCCGAATACCCATGTCCCAATCGGCAGGATTGTCCCACAAAACAACGGGTTAGCATCGTACCGTCTTCCACATGCGATCCGGAGCAAAGGATAAAATCTTCGGCGATAACGCCGTATCCCACATGAACCGGGTCGTATTCATTGCTGTTAATGCTTCCGTTTTCCAAACGGCACGCTCCTTCGATGCAGGCATTGTCGCCTATTTTTACGTTGCGGATGAATCCGGTATTCATAATTTTCACATGGTCGCCGATGGTTCCGATTTCCGAAGCATGTTTATCCGCATAAAAACGAATCATCTCGCGCAAATGTCGAACCAACTCCGGTCGGTGACGATACAAAGCCAGAATGTAAGCCACATGCGCCGAGAGTTTATCGTTAATCATCACTTCCCGGCCTCCCGTTTCGTTCAAGACAGCCACTTCCGTACCGTTTCCGAAAGCGGATTTTTCATCCGTAACCAAGCAGTCAAGATTTTGAATTAAAGTGTTATCTCCTATCCTGTAATTGGCAATGTAGTTCTGTACGTTTTCTATCAATACATTATCTCCCAATTCGCAATTATGGATGGAAACATTGCGAAGTCCCGCCGTTTTTTTCAATCCGCCGGAAAAAGTAAATGTTCCGTCGGTTTTTCCGATTTTTATGTTTCCGGAAAAAGATACTTTGCGTATATTCTTCGGGTTAAATTCCGGATGAACTTCGATGTCGTTCCAATCGGAAGCCGTACAATCGCGCGATTCCAAAAAGGTAATTTCCTTTGGCGTCAATTTTCTGAATGTCATTAGTTTTGTTTAATTTAGTTTTGTTTTACTTAACGTTTTATTATTTTTTCAATCGTTCAATCCTCTATTCCTTCGATTTCTTCATGCGCTTGATAAAGAAAATCGTTATACGGAAACCGTTGGACATGAATTTCCCGGACTTTCCGATACAACAGCGATTTCAGTTCTTCTATGTTTTGTTTTTCTTTTGCCGATATAAAAACGCAATTTTCGTGGAGTTTGTTCATCCAAGTCTGTTTCAGTTCCTCCAGTGAAATATTTTCTTTGGTTTTCGGCGTTAAATCGTCAAATTCTTTTTCGATATAAGAAAAAGCGTCTATTTTGTTGAAAACGATAAGAAACGGTTTTTCTTCTTTATTTATATCGTTCAAAGTCTGTGTAACCACTTGAATCTGTTCCTCAAATGACGGATGAGCAATGTCAACCACATGCACCAGCAAATCCGCTTCGCGCACTTCGTCCAACGTAGATTTGAACGATTCGATTAATTCGGTGGGCAATTTACGGATAAAACCGACGGTATCGGTCAATAGAAAAGCCAGATTGTCAATCGTTACCTTACGAACGGTCGTATCCAAGGTGGCAAACAATTTATTTTCGGCGAAAATGTCCGATTTACTCAGTAAATTCATCAGCGTTGATTTTCCGACATTGGTATATCCCACCAACGCTACGCGAACCATTTTTCCACGATTTTGTCTTTGCGTGAATTTTTGCCGGTCAATTTCTTTTAAATCGCTTTTGAGTTTTGAAATTTTATTCAAGATAATCCGGCGGTCGGTTTCCAACTGAGTTTCACCCGGGCCGCGCATCCGAAATCCGCTGCTTCCGCCTCCGCTTTGTCGCTCAAGGTGCGTCCACAGTCGTTTCAATCGAGGCAACATATAATTGTATTGCGCTAATTCGACTTGAGTTTTGGCATGAGCCGTTTGAGCGCGTGCGGCAAAAATATCGAGAATCAAAGCGGTTCGATCCATTACCCGAATTTTCAATGCCGCTTCCAGATTTCGCAATTGTTTGGGGCTTAATTCATCGTCAAAAATCGCCAAACTGATCGCATGTTCTTCGTTTTCCGTATATTCTTTGATTTCCTGTAATTTACCGGAACCGACAAATGTAACCGAGTTAGGCATATCCAATCGTTGAGTAAAACGCTTAACCGCCCGGATACCGGCAGTGGTTGTCAGAAAATCCAATTCATTCAGATATTCTTTAACCTTCGACTCATTTTGTTCCGGAGTAATTAAGCCAACCAATACCGCATTTTCGGTTTCCGCTTGAGTAATTATAAAATCTTTCATTTTTGGTTTCAAAAAATAATCGTTGCAAAATTACAATTTTTCGGGATATAATCGTATCTTTGCATTTTAAAAAATTAGAAATGAGATTCATTCGTTTGTTTTTTGTCCTTTCGAATCTGTTTGCCGCTACTTTGGCTTTTTCACAGATCAGCCACGGAGGAACGCCTTATTTTTTGCAACCTTCCATTTTGAGATCCGCTTCTTCTTATTTTATTGAAATGCCTTCTTTTAATTTGGATTCGGTATTAAGAGACGATGCGATTAATGAAGGAAATATGCGCGGGAGTTATCGGTTTGCGTATAAATTTTATACGAATATCAGTATCAATGACGGTATCCAAACGGTTTTGCCCGACGGAACGACCATCAAGCAAATCGGAATTCGTTCGCCCGGCGCTTATTCCATTAATTTACTCTTGAATGATTTTGAAATTCCTCCCGGTGGAAAACTGTTTATATACAGCGCCGATCATTCCTACGTAGTGGGAAGTTTTGATTATCGAAATAATTCTTCCGATCAAATATTACCTATACAGCCCGTAGCCGGTGAATCAATTATCGTCGAGTATTCGGAACCAGCGGATGTTCCGTTTGCCGGTCATTTTACAATTACCGAAGTAAATCACGACTATCGCGATATTTTAAGATCCGAACCGGGTCGGGATAGAGCCGGGGATTATGATTGTATGCCGGACGTTTTTTGCGAAAATGCAGCCGAAGAATCCATTCGTTCAACCGTTTTGTTGATTATTAACGGAAGCACTTTATGTTCCGGAGTTTTACTTAACAATACCTCCGACAACGATAAACCGTATGTGTTGACCGGCGTTCATTGCATGTGTGATCCTACGCAATATCCTAAAGATATGGATTATTATAATAGTCAAGCGGGTACGATTGTCGCTTTTTTCAATTACAATCGTCCGGTTTGCGATGCGAATATAAAAATGAAAGGTACCGAAGAAATGAGTCTTGCCGGCGCTTCCGCTCGCGTGATTCTCGAAAGAAAAGACCTTGCTTTACTTGAATTTAAAAATTCGCCTCCCGATTATTTCAACGCTTATTATGCCGGATGGAAACGAGATTTGACCGAAACCGGCACAAAACATACCAACCTGCATCACCCGTCGGGAGCGGTTAAAAAATACGGAATGACGGACGGAACCATTCGCGTCGTTTCTATTCCGGCCGGCGACCTTCTTGATGCGGATTCCCATTGGGCAGTTCCTTATTGGACCATCGGTTCGACTTACAGCGGTTCTTCCGGCTCTCCTTTATTTGATGAAAATCAACTCGTTATCGGGGCTTTAACGGCAGGCTATTCGCAATGTACGGGTACATCGCCGAATGGAATGACGGATTATTTTTCCGTTATCGGTAAAGGCTGGGAAACGGATACTCCGACCAATCAATTGAAAACGTATTTAGACCCCAAGAACGCCGGTGGAATGAACTATCCCGGAAGAGATCCGAACCGGCTTAATCCCGTCACTCGTCTGGCAAATGCCCGATATACGGCAGGCGATTCGTTGATTACAAGCGAATTGAGTTCACCCAATCAAGGTTTTGTTTTCGGAAACAGTAACTTGAAAACCGTTGAATTTGCCGAAGAATTTAACGTAACGAATGACGTCGAAATACTGGGGACGTATTTTCTTCTGCCGGCCTTTAGCGATACAGTCGTCGTAACGGTTTCCGTTTATACCGGTACTACTTCTCCGCAGACAAAAATTTATTCCACTGCTTTTGCTCCCAAATACATGAATTATTCGTCTTCCTCCGGATTTAATCTGCAAGATAAAACTTTAAATTCGGTTCCGACCGAAACATTCGTTGTGTTTGACAAACCGGTTTCCGCAACAAAGAAATTCTTTATTTCCTACGCGATTTCCGGTTCCGCATCGGCCAAATTCTGTGTGTATAATACGAAATTCGGTAATGCTTCGCATGCGAATACGGCATGGTTGAAAGATGCGACCAAAGGGTGGGTTACGGCTGAGGCCTATGACTACCGACCCATGAAAACTTCGCTGGCGATTCAGCCTCTGGCTCGAAACACCAATAATACTTCGATCGAAGCGGTAACGATTCCCGAAAATACCGATTTTTATTACGACCGTTCCGGACGAGTGTTAACGTTAAAGGAACCGTTAGACACGCCGGGACAAATCGCCGTTTATTCGGTCGGAGGTCAATTGTTGGAAAAAATACAAATTCAACAGGGTCAAACGGCATTTGTTCTCAGCGAAAAACCGAAAGGAACGATTGGTATCGTGAAAATTACCGGCAATTATTTTTTCCGTACCGGAAAATTTATGTATTGATTAAAAAAATAATTGCAATTTTCTTTATATTTTGCTTTATTTATTATATATTTGCACAAACTTTTACACAGACTTTGTAAAATAAAAAATATATAACTTTTTAATTCACTTTTCAATTGTATGAATAAAAAAATTTCACGCCAAGCTCTCCTTTTATTAGTGACAGCCGTTATTTTTTCAGCCTGTTCATCCGGGCTTAAGCCTTTGGCCGCTAATTACATTAAATCTGATCCGCAACCCTTGGAATTGGTAGCGGGGAAAGTTCCGGTAACAATTAATGCCGCTTTCCCGCCCAAATGGTTTGATAAAAATGCAACATTGACGGTTATTCCCGTTCTTCGTTACGAGGGCGGCGAAGCTTGGGGAACGTCTTATACTTTTCAAGGAGAAAAAGTAGCGGGTAACGGACAAGTGATTCCTCAAAAATCGGGCGCTAATGTAACAATGACTTCCAATTTCGATTATGTGCCGGCTATGCAAAGTTCGGAACTTTATCTTACTTTTTCCGCTCAAGTGGGAAAGAAAGAAATTAAGCTTCCGGAAATTAAAGTGGGAGACGGCGTTTTAGCGACTGCGGCTTTAGTGAATGCAGCTTCGGAAATCCCGGCGATTGCTCCCGACAAATTCCAACGGATTATAAAAGAAGCTTATGATGCCGATATTATGTTTCTTATCCAACAAGCGGAACTTCGCGCCGGCGAATTGGGAAAATCGTCTGTGACGGATTGGAAAAATACGGTTACCAATGCAAGCCAAACTCCCAATCAAAACGTGAGTGTTGAAATTTCAGCATACGCTTCTCCGGACGGCGGTTTCGAATTAAACGAAAAATTAGCTGAAAAGCGAGAACAAAATACCAATACTTATCTCAAACAGGAATTGAAGAATGCAAAAGCGGATGCGCCGATTTCCGCGCGATATACCGCACAGGACTGGGAAGGATTTAAAGAATTGGTCGAAAAATCGAATATTCAAGACAAGCAGTTAATTTTAAGCGTGCTTTCGATGTATAACGATTCCGAACAAAGAGAAAAAGAAATCAAGAATATCTCTTCCGTCTTTTCTGTTTTGGCTGAAGAAATTCTTCCTCAATTAAGACGTTCCCGCTTGACCGCTAATATTGAAATCGTCGGGAAAAGCGATGAAGAAATAACGCAATTGGCCGCCTCTAATCCGAAATCGTTGACAGTAGAAGAACTGCTGTATGCCGCTTCGTTGGCCGGTAGCAATGCCGCCAAAGAAACCGTTTATCAAAAAGCGACTGAACTTTATTCCACAGATTATCGTGCTTTTAATAACTTAGGCGCTTTGGATTTTCAAGACGGAAAAATGGCTGCTGCCGAAGCAAACTTTAATAAAGCTTTATCGTTGGCATCCGATTCTCCCGAAGCAAACTTGAATTCGGGCTTGATTGCATTGACTAAAGGCGATAATGCAAAAGCGCAACAGTTTTTCGGAAAAGCTTCCGGAGTAAGCGAATTAAACAATGCTATGGGACTTCTGGCGATTGCAAACGGAAATTATACCCAAGCGGTCGCTTCGTTCGGAAATACGGCAAGCAACAATGCCGCATTGGCTCAACTTTTAACAAAAGATTACAGTAAATCGCAAGCCACTTTAAATGCCGTAAAGAATCCGAATGCCGTCACTTCGTATTTAAAAGCAATTGTTGCGGCGCGAACCAACAATGTGAATGATGTAGTCTCCAATCTGAAACAAGCGATTCAATCGGATCCTTCGCTGGCTAAAAAAGCGGCTTCCGATTTGGAATTTGTAAAATATTTCACAAATCAAAGTTTTATCAATGCTATTCAATAAAAGCAGGAGTAAGATAAGATATGTGTATCAGTTCTATTTTGTCGTTTTCAGTTATGCCTTATTTAAAGAAATAAGGCATAACTGAAAACCTCTATTTCAAAAGAAGAATTAGTTTGCCCTTAATAATTAAGGTGGATTCTTGAGATAAGAATCCACCTTTTTCTTAATCGCCAAACCGATTTATATATGTTTTGCATAACCCGCATTTTCTTTATACCTTTGTCATTAAAATAACTATAACTCACGTACACTTAAAAAATTGATTCAATACGCATGAAAAAAGTAATTCTTATTTTCACAATGGCGATATTCGGCGCCGGTTCGTCGGTATTTGCACAAAATAAATTGGTTATTAGCGCCGATCAAGGCAAGGAAATTATCAGTAAGCACATCTACGGACATTTTTCCGAACATCTCGGACATTGCATCTACGGCGGTTATTGGGTGGGTGAAAACTCGCCGATTCCCAACACACGCGGTATCCGCAATGATGTTGTAAAAGCGTTGAAAGATATTCAAATCCCCAACCTTCGCTGGCCCGGCGGTTGTTTTGCCGATGAATATCATTGGATGGACGGCATCGGCCCTCGCGATAAGCGGCCCAAAATGGTAAATACGAATTGGGGCGGCGTAACGGAAGACAACAGTTTCGGCACGCACGAATTTCTTGATTTGTGCGAGCAATTGGGTTGTGAACCTTACATCACCGGCAATCTCGGCAGCGGAAGTGTCGAAGAAATGTCGAAATGGATTGAATATATCACTTTCGACGGCGAAAGCCCGATGGCTAACCTGCGCCGGCAAAACGGTCGCGAACAACCGTGGAAAGTTCGGTTTTGGGGCGTCGGTAACGAAAGTTGGGGTTGCGGCGGTAATATGACTCCCGATTTTTATGCCGACCAATATCGTCGTTATGCTACGTATTGTCGCGATTACGGTGATAATCGCCTCTATAAAATTGCTTGCGGAGCCGGCGGAGATGATTACAATTGGACGGAAGTTTTGATGAAAAACATTAATCAACAAATGCAGGGCCTTTCCCTGCATCATTATACTATTCCCACCGGCGATTGGAGTAAAAAAGGTTCGGCAACCCGATTCGACGAAGCCGAATATTTTAATACCCTATCCAATACGCTTTTTATGAAAGAATTGATTAATAAACATGCTGCCATTATGGATCAATACGACCCGCAAAAGCAAATCGGATTGATGGTTGACGAATGGGGTATCTGGACGGATGTCGAACCGGGTACCAATCCCGGATTCCTCTACCAGCAAAATTCGCTACGCGATGCGATTTTAGCCGCCATCAATCTGAATATTTTCAACAACCGGTGCGACCGAGTGAAAATGGCAAATATCGCACAAACCGTCAACGTATTGCAAGCGGTTATCTTGACCGATGGGGAAAAAATGTTGCTCACTCCGACGTATTGGGTATATTACTTGTACAAAGTACATCAAGATGCCACCTTGCTGCCCGTATCCGTTACTTCCGACGCTTACGAGATGAACGGGAAAAAGATAGATGCAATCAACGTTTCGGCGTCCAAAGACGCTTCGGGAAAAATCCATATTACTTTGGTGAATATTGATCCTAATAAAGCTCAAACGATTGATACCGAATTGCAAGGTTTTACGGCGAAAAAAGTTACCGGAAAAATTCTGACTTCCGCTAAAATCAATGATTGTAACACTTTCGACAAGCCGAATACCGTAAACGTAAAAGATTTCAACGGCGCCGAATTATCCGACGGAAAACTGAATATTACCTTACCTTCCCAATCGGTAGTCATGCTTGAAATCGAATAATATTCTGCCAACCGAATCAATAGAATAGCAATTTTCCCTTTGTATGCGGGAGAGGCCGGGGAATATTGGAAATTTAGATTTTTTTATATAATTTTGCAAACTTTATATAAAAACAGTCAAAATGAAAGAGAAAATCGCATTGTTGTTCTTACTTGTTCTTCCGATTTTTGGTCATTTAAAGGTATTTCATTTGTTTTCGGATGTTTTGATTCATCCCGTGAATATGAAATTTACGCAAGTTGGAGGAACTGAAGTGCGGTTTCGGACGACTTGTCAATAATATATTTGCTAATTTATTACTAATTTATTTAAATTTTATAAGATGAGAAAACTGTTACTTGTTTTGTTAATGTGCATTGCCGGTATTTCCGTATCTATGGCGCAATCCATTCGAACGGGAACTGCCGGGAACAAAAAAGCCGCTTCCGTTCAACCGGCGAGGCATCTGTCGTTGGCGACCCGGTCAATGAAAAGGGCTGAAATACAAACAGCCGTTCTTTCTCCGCTTGCATTGCATCGAGATGTAAAAATCGTTTCCGCCGTTTCGCGCGGAGATAAATCGAATAGCCTTGTCGTTCAAGAACCCGGTCCTACCGCATTATACATGCGGCCTCAAGGATATTTCAAAGTAGGCATGACTCCGGAATGGAAGGTTTATGAAGCTGATTTGATGTTGGGGCCTGCTTATGAACCGGCGGTTTGGCGAAATCTTTCATCGGAATCGGATGCTTATCGTTGGCAATATGAAAGTCCGGACGGTTCGGGTACCGTGTTAACAAGTACGGAAAAAAATCTCAATGTTCTTTATCCGTATGAATGGTTTGAAATCCCGACATTAACAGCTACGGAAGATGGAAATTCTTCCGATTATCGCTGGGGAACTTATGCATACAGATATATAATGGCCGGAGGAAATGCGAATATTAATGGGGACGGAGCAATGGTCGGCGTCGGTAACTATGACCTTTCTTATGATTTTATTACCTATGCTACCGATTTTGGATATGCTTTTGGTACAACCTATAATAATTCTATAGAAGGGGTGGCGAATTATTTTGAAAAACCGGTTCATAAATATATTCTAAGCGGTTTATGGGCTGCTGTCTATCCGTTTACTTGTCCGGCCAATACTGAATTTACAATGATTATCCATAGAGTAGATGATGCCGGTAATTTGACGGATACGATTGCTACCTCTACTTGTCTCGCTGCTGATGTAGCAGATAATATAATGTCTTTTAACGGATTTATAGCAATTGATCCGGAAACCGGATTGAAAGTCGGATATGATTATTTGGAAATCGAAGATGCTATTTTGGTTGAAATTAAAGGATTTAATAATATACCCGGAGCGGAAATCAATTTCTTAGCTCAAGAATTTGATGCGGATCCTACCGGTGAAAATAATGCTTGCGTCTTATTTGCAGATGGAGAAATAGGTTATTATGACGGATCTACTTCACTTATATTTAATTTAAATGTTACTTATTCTTTCTTATTCGCTGATTCCGAAACATTTGACGCTCCCGAAGGAGGCGGCGAAAAAACGTTTAATGTAACCTCTCTCTTTTCACCGGAGACTTGGTGGCTGGGAGAAGCCCTTCCGGAATGGCTTTCATTTGATCTTGTGTTTAATAGTAATACTTGGGAGATTCGATATACTTTAACGGCAGATCCTTTACCGGCAAATATAAGCTATCGTGAAACCGACGTTAAAATTCTGACTTTGGGAGCCGATATGTCTATTCATGTACAACAGGGAAAAAATACCGGTCTTTCTGCGGTTGCCGCAACGGATACGAAAGTAGTGAAGAATAACGCCGATTTTGAACTTACTTATGCTTCGGGTTATTCCGAGGTTTCGGTTTATAACGTTACCGGACAAAAAGTAGCCGGTTATCATTTACCGGCCGGCGGAACATTCACTGTTCCGGATGAGAACTATTCCAAAGGCGTTTATCTTTTCAATTTCACCGGAGCCAAAGGCGTTTCTACGGTTAAAGTGATGAAATAATGATTTAAAAGTACGCAAAAAAAGCCTGTCATTGCAGTTAAACTCGCAATGACAGGCTTTTTTACGCTGAAAAGAATTACATCGCACTATTTCGTACAGCTTCCAACAACGGCTCTACCGAGAGCGGTTTGCCGGTTGCTTGAATCATCCATTGATTAGGGGTTAATTTTCCCAAGCGGAAAATACGATCAATTTCTTTGGCGAAATCTTTTCCCGTCAAGTATTGTTCCAACTGAAATTCAATGATTTGACCGAATGAATAGGCCGACAAATACAAAGGATAGCTGATCATGTGCGAATAAACGGCTAAAATCGGCTCGTCTTTTATGCCGAAAACCGGAGCGTAGTACTCGTTCCATATTTCTTTCGCTAAACGGATAACCGCTTCCTTCAATTCTTCGGGAGTAGCGTTCGGGTTAGCATACAACCATTTCCAAACATTGATGTCAAGTAAGGAAACTCCGGCTATTTCATACAATTGCCAAGCTTTATCGCAAACATCCATAGCCTCTTTTTTCGGATCATTGTCTTTAATTCCCAGCAAATCCAAATCCCGTTTTTGGAAAACAAAAGCCAAAGCTTCGGTGAAAGCGGTATTCGGTACGCCGCTCATCAAGTAATAATCCACATCGTAAAGCGAAAGCGTTTGCTCCACATTATGCCCAAATTCATGAATGGCAATGTTATACCCTTTATAATCCATTCCTCCCGGAGGGATACGGGTTCGCAAATGCGAGTGTTGTCCTTTCATAGAAGCGCCCCAAGCGTGTCCGGATCCGCGAGCCGCGTCAACGTTTATTTTATCGGCCAAATAATTCGCGCGTTCGGAAGTAAATCCCAATTTCATCAAAATAGTCGGCAGCTGTTTCTTCAACGCATCGGCATTCGGATAGAGTTTTCGGGTTTGTTCACTTAACTTATCTTCATTCAGATTGCTTCGGGCCTTGAATCCGTCGTACCAAATATCGAAAGCCTCCATATTTCGTCCCAAACGTTGAGTAATCAAACGAGCAATGGTTTGAATTTCAGGCGCGGAGAGGTAGGATTTGAATAAAGCTTCCGCATCGTCAACGGAAATTTCCATATCTTCCGAAAAACTGCGGTCAATGAAAGTATTGCCGGCATACGGATCAATCGCTCGCACGGCTTTGAAGTTATTCAAAAATTTTTCGTAACGAACCGTGTTTTCCGCCTTTCCGGCAACGGGTTTCCCTGCTTGGAAAATGCTATCGGTGAACGGATTCCAATCGTAATCGCCCGAATTGATTACTTCTTTCGGAATTTCCTGCGAGATAATCCGTTTCATCACTTCATAGATCGTCCGTTGTTTTTGAAGTCCTTCATTTCCTTTATTGTAATCGGCTTTAATCTCGTCGCGCAAATTCCAGTGCGACAATAGAACCATATCTTCCGGAAAGATTTTCTCTCCTTTCTCGTTAAGTAAATGACCGGCATAAATATTGTATTTGGAAATATACACATCGGCATCGTTTATGGTTTGACTGTAAGCTTGTTGAAGATTAGCCGGAATACGCTTCGTAAACAGATCGCCCAGCCGGGCATACGCCCAAGCCAATCGGTCGTTTCCCAACGATTCTTTTTCTTCCAACGACATTTGAGGAAAATTGAGAGCAATGGTAAATGCTAATTTATTGGCATAAAAGTCGTCGGAGAAATGCGCATTGGGATTGTAGGCGGAGAAAACTTCATCAATGGCAGACAAAGGCCCCGTCGCTTCCTGTACGTTCCGTTGCAAACGGAGCGTCATTTCATTGAAGTTTCCGAAAATAGCTTCCAAATAATCGCTGATTTTCAAGAATGTCTGTTTCTTTTCTTCCGGATCGGCAATGAAATTATCCCCGCAAAAGCGGCTGAAATCTTCTTCCGATCCGTCTTGCGATTCCCATAGTTTGGCAACCTGACGAACTCCTTTTTCAATTAAAGCCTTATCTGCATTCGCATTTTCGGAAGTAAGCGTAGCGATTGTTTTATCAACGACTTGCGCAGAAATAAAACCGGCGCTTTTTTCCGCGTTGTTTGTTTTTGTCGTACATCCGATCATAAAAAAAAGAAGAGCAAAAATTAAAATTTTGCTCTTCATCGGTATTTGTTCAGATTGCTTCATATTTAAGACCGAAAGTATCCGCAACCGCTTTATACGCTATTTTTCCGTTCACGACGTTCAATCCGGCTTTTAAGTCGGGATGTTGAGCGCAAGCTTTTTCCCAACCGTTGTTTGCCAAAGCCAAAGCATAAGGAAGCGTGGCATTGGTAAGCGCCAAGGTGGAAGTCATCGGAACGGCTCCGGGAATATTGGCTACGCAATAATGAACCACGTCGTTCACTTTATAAATCGGATCGGCATGGGTAGTCGCATGAGAAGATTCAAAACAGCCGCCCTGGTCAATGGCTACGTCCACCAAGACCGATCCGGGCTCGATTAATTTCAACATATCGTTCGTAATCAAATAAGGCGTTTTGGCTCCGGGTATTAGTACGGCGCCAATCACCAAGTCCACGGAAGGCAACATCTTTTCGATGTTGTATCGGCTTGACATTACGGTATCAACATTCGCCGGCATAATTTCGCTCAAATAACGCAAGCGAGGCAAAGAAATATCCATAATGGTCACGTGAGCGCCCAAGCCGGCAGCCATGAAAGCGGCTTGCGTGCCGACAATACCGCCTCCCAGAATCAGAACACTTGCCGGTTTTACTCCCGGAACGCCTCCCAAAAGGATGCCTTTTCCGCCTTGCGGTTTTTCGAGGTATTTGGTACCTTCCTGTACCGACATTCTTCCGGCAACTTCCGACATCGGAATCAGCAAGGGAAGCGAATGATCTTTTTCTACGGTTTCGTAGGCAAGACAAACTGCATTCGTCTGAAGCATTGCATCGGTTAATTCCCGGTCGGCTGCAAGATGGAAATAAGTAAACACCAATTGATTGGGACGAATCAAATTGTATTCGACGGGAATCGGTTCTTTTACTTTCATAATCATGTCTGCGGTAGCAAATACTTCTTTTGCTGTCGGCAGTATTTTCGCTCCGGCACGGATATAAGCTTCGTCGCCAAAACCGCTGTTTTTTCCGGCTTGCGTTTCAATATACACTGTATGCCCATGCTGCGTAAGCGTTTGAGCTCCTCCGGGCGTTAACGAAACCCGGTTTTCATTGTTTTTGATTTCTTTTGGAATACCTATTTTCATAATTTTATTTTTTAAATATGCACAAAGTTACAATATTTTACCGAATGAAAATAGAAAAATGATAGAAAAATGACGATTATTTTTGAAATGGCATTTTATAATGAGAATAATAGGTTTAAAACCTCATTTTGCCCTGTCTTTTTTATATTCGTTCGGCGTTACGCCAAATTCTTCCTTGAAATATTTGCGGAAATATTTCGGTTCGTTGAATCCTACTTGATAGGCAATTTCGTTGACAAACAATTGGCTTTTTTCGAGTAAGTCGGCAGCGCGTTTCAAGCGAATGAAGCGAATCAATTGCGAAGGAGTTTTGTCGGTCAAGGCAAGCGTTTTCTTGTAGAAATAAACGCGGCTCATACCCATTTCTTTACACAGATCTTCAACCAAAAAATCCGGATTACTTATGTTTTTTTCTACGATGGATACCGCTTTCCGGACAAATTTTTCGTCCATCGAAACGACTTCCACATCGCTTGTCGCTATTTTGATTTTCTTTTTGAATTTATTTTGGAACGCCTTTTGTTTCTCGATAATTTTGGCGATCTTCAATTTCAACATATCTATGTTGAAAGGTTTGGAAATATAATCGTCGGCTCCGGCTTCGATGCCCGAATATTTGCTTTCTTCCGACGATTTGACTGTGAGCAGGATAATCGGAATATGCGATATGCGTATGTCTTCTTTTACTTTGCGGCAAAATTCATATCCGTCCATTCGGGGCATCATCACGTCGCAAATGATTATATCCGGCAGAAGGTTGAGTACGGAACGGTAACCTTCTTCTCCGTCGTTCACTGTAATAACTTGGTAATCGTTAATAAATAAATCAGTTATGAATTTACAAAAATCTTCGTTATCATCTATTGCCAGAAGCAACGGCAAATGAGAAGGATGCGTCTGTTTTAAATCCTCTTTTTTTTGTGGGGAAGACGTCTGATCTGCCGGATAAATGATTTCTTGATTTTTCAATTTCTTAACGACAGAGTTTTGTACGGGTATCAAGATTGTGAATACCGATCCTTTTCCCACAGCGCTTTCCAGCAAAACTTCACCTCTGTGCAGTTTTACGTATTCGCTGACTAAATGTAATCCGACGCCGATGCCGGCCCGGATATTTTTATCTGTCTGTTCGATACTGAAAAAACGGTCGAATATTTTATCATGATATTCCGCTTCGATTCCGATGCCGGTATCCGATACTTTCAAGCGCATTTGTTTCAACGGTTGCGTATCTTGCATTTGTTCGGAAATATCAACGCTTACGTCAATATGCCCTTCTTCGGTATATTTGAAAGCATTAGAAATCAGATTGGTAATTATCTTGTGCATTTTCTCTTTGTCGAACTCCATTTGTAATTCCTGTAAATCAGTGGTGAAAGTCAGTTTTATGGATTTTTCGGCGGCTAACGAAGAAAACGACAAACAGATGTCTTTCACAAATTCGATGATATCGCCTCGCGAGCGGTTCAATGTCATTTTATTCAAGTCAAATTTTCTGAAATCCAATATTTCACTTACCATGTCATACAAGCTGTGCGCATTTTTATACATAATATCTAAGGTAGATTTATGTTCTTGGTAAACAGGCGATTTCATCAGCATTTCCAGTGGATTGATAATCAATGCTATCGGCGTTTTAAATTCGTGGCTTATGTTGGTGAAGAATTTAAACTTGAGTTCGTCAACTTCATGTATCTTATTGATTTCCATCATTTTTTGCACTTGTTCGTATTTTTCTTCCTGTTGATTCAATTTAAATTTTAAGAACAACCATATCAATGAAATCAGCAGGATACAATAAATGATATACGCCCATAGCGACAACCAAAAGGGAGGATTTACCGTTATTTTAAGCGTTGCGGGAACGGCGCTCCAAATAGTATCGTTGTTGTTGCTTGCATAAACGACAAGGTTATACGTTCCGGGATTCAGATTGGAATAAGAAGCCGCGCCTGTTCTATCGGTGATTTCCGTCCATTGTTTATCTAATCCTTCAAGCATGTATTTGTACCGGTTTTTTTCCGGGTGAATGAAGTTGAGCGCCGAAAACTGTACGACAAAATTTGTTTCTCCGTGTTTTAATATGATTTCATTCAAATCAACAATGGATTTATTGAGAACGACACGTCCGTTGTATTGACGATTCGGCTGTATAGTCTGACCGGCTATTAACAGGTCGGTAAACCGGACTTGAAGATTGAGTTTGTCAAAAGTAATTTCTTTCGGATTAAAAGCTACATATCCTCTTGTGGTTCCTACATAAATGATATTGTTATTATCTTTAAAGATAGCGTTGGTATTACACACCGAGCCGGGTAAACCGTCGGTTGTATCAAAACAGGTCAGAGAATATTCCGGTTTTTGCCTCGTATATTGACAACAGATGCGGACTAAACCGTTGCGGGTTCCGGCCCAAATATTTCCTTCGTTGTCTTCAATTAATGATACCGCTTCGTCTCCCGGCAAGCCGTTGCCGCTTGTGATGTATGAAAATTGTTTGGTAACGGGATTGTAAATATTGATTCCTTTATCGGTAGCTATCCACAGCCATCCTCTTGAATCGGTCAGCGGATAGGGAGTTATTGCCGTAGTGAGCGAATCCAAGAAACTTGTTTCCGAGAAATAGGGTAAAATTGTTTTACTGTTTCGGTTGATGACATACACGCCTTTGTCGGAACCGAAATAAATGTTTTTATGAATATCCATGGTAGCGGACAGAATATAGTTCGACAGCAACGGACTGTTTTCCGTATTGTAGTGCGTAAATTGATTCCGCTCCGGATTCAGACAATCGAGTCCTCCACCCAACGTGGCAATCCACAATCGGTTATCTTCGTCTTCAATAATATCGTAAACGCTTTTATCGGCTAACGAATTGGCATTGTTTTCATCCCTCTGATAATGTGTAAACCGCTTTCCGTCGAAAGCGTTCATCCCTCCGAGAAAAGTACCTACCCAAAGTATCCGTTCCCGATCTTCGAAAATAGCGGTAACAATGTCGGACGATAGGCTTTGCGGATTATTCGGGTCATTGCGAAACCGTTGTATATCCCCGTTTTTCGGATTATATTTTATTAAACCTTCCCCGTCGGTTCCTATCCACAGATTGCCGCTTTTGTCCATGCACAGCCGGTTGCAGTCGAAAATTTCGGCATTACGATTAAACAAGTAAAACAGTGGAGGTTTTTTAAATTTAAATAGATTGGGATGATAATATGAAATTCCGTTTTTGTAAGTTCCTATCCACACCGAACCGTTGTCTTCACACAACATACTGGTAATGGAATTTTGACTGACGGAATTTGGGTTATATACGTTATTTTCAATCGCTTCAATTGTGTTTTGTTTTTTGTCGAAGATATTTATTCCGCCGTGGTCAATGCCGATCCAAATCCGGCCGGCGTTATCTTGTCCCATACACCTTACAAAGTTATTTGAAAGCGCCGGTTTGGTGTCCGTGTTCATCAATGTCCACCGGTTTTGTTTCTTGTCGAGATAAGCTACGCCTTTATCGTCAATGCCCGGATATATCCATATTTGTTTATCGGAATCAATAAATATTGACTTTTGAACAGTGGCATTTTCCTTGAAGAAAGTATTTCGGAAATCCACCGAGCCGGTTTCGGTATTGACGCGTTCCAATATTCCGTTTCGATGCAGTACCCAGAAAAAATTTTCCTGCGCTTTTATCTTGATAATATCAGACAGATCAAGGCCGTTATTGCTTTCCGATTGTTCATAACGGGAAATATTTCCGGATTGTGCTTCCCGTTTATAAACCCCTTGTTTACGAATGGCAATAAAAATATTTTTGTCCTTATCTATCTCGATTACATTGGGAGACGGCGGCAATCCCATTGCAATCAGAACGGAATCCACGTTATTTATAAACCGTTCATTTTTCCAATCATACAATAGGTAGGTATCGCTTTGTATCCATAAATTACCGTTTATATCTTCTTGAATACCCGTAAACCTATCGTACAAAGGAGTTTGCGAGTCGTTCTTGTCGTGTTTGTAGATTTTGAAATTGGCGCCGTCGTAACGGTTTAATCCCATGTTGGTGCCTATCCAAAGAAATCCGCGACTGTCTTTGAAGATACATTCGATTTGATTGCTTGATAATCCGTCGGTATTGTCCAATCGCGTAAATTCGTATGGTTGGGCGCAAATGGAAGCGGTTATGAAACAAAAAATGAAAAACAGAATGATTTGATTTCTCATAATCAGCTGTGTTTAATCTACAAAGATAATCTTTTTTATTTTTACGTCAAAAACAGAATGTTTTCATACTTTCCCGTTGATTCGTTGTCCCGGTTTTCACGGACAAAACAGGCGCCTCGCTCTCCCCCCTCCGGTTTTATTGGCAGGAATGGATAGCGGAGCGCCTTTTTGCTTTATCATTGCCGTTTTCGTCCAATCGCCCGGCGTGACGTCAATTATTCATCATGGCGCTAATACATAATGAAATATAGTTACTTCATCGTTAGAATCGCCCGCAGCCGTAGATTGGGAGAATCGTCCCAACCAGAAACCTTGCGTATCAATGTTCGACAGATTGTTGCCGCCATGCGAAACGAAATACCAGTCATTGATATTTCCCGTGGACGATTTGTCATTGACCGTACCCAGCCACGAGGCGACTGTTCCCGCATAATCAACTAACGGAATACTGAAATTTAATATGCCGTTATCGGGATCTATAGTCACGTCTCCGGATGCCGTATAATTAACGCCTTCTTTTATCTGGGTCAGCGTAACTTTCAACTTGTCGCCGTTTGCTTCAAATTTGAGACTTGCGCTTTCGGCTACCGCTCTTACATCGGCGTCCCATACCCAACCGTTGGAAGTGAAGTCGTTTCCAAACGTGGATGCGGTTGTCCACCCGCCGCTGAAATCGGGAGGGCCTCCTACCCAGTCCACGAACCAATTCACGTCGGGTTTAAATGTTTTTCCTGCAAAAGCGTTTACCCATGCCTTTTTCGTATCGGTAGTCGAACCGCCGGAACTCAGAATAAAGTGATAAACCATGTACTCGTCTTTTTCCGTAGAGCGTTGTCCCAACCACATATCTGTGATAGAACCCATTACGTCGGCTGCCGTTTTCACGATGCGAAGTTTGTTTTGAGCGGTAGTACTTAATCTCATTGTACTTATCCATCCGAAATCGCTTTGGCTGATAACTGCGTCTAAGGCTTGTCCGAAATCAATATCATTGTTCGCGTCAATTGTGTATGCGCCTTCTATATCGTCATTGTCATAAGACGAGAAAACGAATTTGCCGCCCGAAGCCGATGTAGAGGTAAATGTAAACTTAGTAGCTGCAATCATGTCGGCGTCATAAGCTGCCCAACCTGTGGATAAATAATCGTCTTTACCGGTAAAACCATTCATCAAGTCTCCGGTTAAGGTCGCCCAATCGTAGGGCGATTCAAGCGAAAGCGTCCAAGTTTTAGTGGTCGTTGTCGTCAATATTTCATTGCCGTTTCCGCCGATGTCGGGAACCGGGTCGGGTTCATTTGTCGGCACGTAATTGTCGGCGTATTCTTTTGAAACATAATTCCAAACCATCCACCATTCAGCTTGGCCCGAAACCAATTCGCGTAAAACGGCAACCCGCAATTGGTTTTCGGTAAGCGTAAGAATCTTCAAACCTTTGCCCCAATTGGTTGTTTGATAATCCCAGCTTTGCGGGTGCATAATATTTGCGTCGGTAAACGTAATGGTATGGTCATCCGTATTCAGCATAAAAGTTCCCGATTCGTCTTCTTCTCCCGTAGAAAAAGTATTGTGTACATTTACGTAAGCTCCGCCGTTGAGAGAGAAAGTCATCGTACTTCCCCAAATTTGGTCGTCGCCGGTATATCCTTTGCCCGGATTCCAGTTTGTTGTGAAATTGTTGTATTCGACAACGGTTGCCGGGTCGGCATAATCCATTTCATCGGAGGCTAAACCGTATTCTCCGTTATCATATATCCATGTTTTCGAATTTCCTACGCCGCCTGTCAAATTGGTCCACATTTCATCATTGACAAAATCGGCATAAAAATTGTCTATCGAAAATGTTACCGGGTTGCCGTAAACGGCTCCGCCGCGCGTTTCCACGCCGAATTGTACGACATAAGTCCCGGCGAAAGGCATTTTCAAAGTAACTTTCTGTTCTTGGCTGCGTCCTTGCGGGTGATTCCACAACGGCGTATATTGATTGCCCAACAGGCTTGTCAAGTAAACAATATTCGGATTGGAGGCGTCGTGTTCTATTTTAAACGCGATACCTTCTACAAGGTCGCTCTGTTTTATATCTTTTATGCCAAGCGTGTAGTCTTCGGGCGAGCAAGCGGAGAAAAACAGCGCAATGCTTGCTATTATTGTATATATGCAATTGATTTTCATATATTTATTGATTTTAATGATGATTAAATATTACCAGCCTTGATTTTGTTTCAGCACATTGTTTGAAAGTATAATCTGGTTATACGGAATCTGCGACAAGCCTTTGGTTGCCTTGACTTTATCCGCGCTAATGATAATTTGGTCGGGATCGCCGCCGCTCAGCACGTTCACGCCGCTTTCGGCAATCTGAGTTGCGGCATAATCAACGCCTTGACGCAACAAGTCCCAGTAACGCTGTCCTTCAAAGGCAAATTCCAACATTCTTTCTTTCATAATATTATCTTTCGTAGCCGGAACTTCCCTGTAATTGGAGTTGAGCGTTCCGTTTATAGTATATGCACGCTGACGTACCCGATTCAGATAGGTTTGCGCATTAGGACTGCCCAGTTCAGCCGCCATAAGCAGAACGTCGGCATATCGCATAACAATAAAATTCTGATACTGAGAATATTGAAAATCACCGTCTCCCAGCCCTACCACGGCATTCACTTCGTTCCATTCGCCTGAAGTTTCGTTTTTGCGCCATTCGCTCATCGGGGTATATTTTTTTACCATATAGCCCGTATATTCGCGTTGATCTTCGATACTTATTTTTTCAAAATCCGGTTTGGAAGTAATTCCTTCGCTTGCCAAATTTACTATTGAAGCGGTCAAGCGACTATCGCCGTCGCTATATGCGCTTATCATTTTCGGATGGACCGTGCAAGCGCCCCATCCTTGACCGTAAGGTACGGAGATGAAATTCCGAATTCCCATCATAACCAACCAACGGTTGCCGTCTAAATCACCGTTGTAATTTTGCGTATAATTGAACTTCTGCGCCAAAACGGTCTCTTTGTTCCCATCGCCGGCATAGGTGTTGGTTTGCACATAAGCCGAATCCTGCTTTGTCCAGGATGAAGAAGCGGCCGGCCATAAATTTTTGTATTCTTCCACCAGCCCGTATCCTTGATTTTCGGCTTTCGAGATGAAATCTTCCAATCCCTGCAACACTTCGCTTTTGGTTACGTTTGAAGGTTCTTTTCCGTAATATCCTGTATAATAAAGATATACGCGAGCAAGTAACGCTTTGGCGGCATACGGAGTAATGTGTCCGTCGTTAGTTGCCGCCTGCGATTTAGGGAAGGCCGTTTCCGGAATATTGGCGGCGGCATATTTCAAATCTTCAAATATGACGTTATACACGTCGTCGGGGTCGGCCTGCTCTCTGTTTTCGTTAACCGGCTCAGTGAAAAGCGGGATATTGCCCCAGAGACGTACCATATCGAAATAGCAGAGGGCGCGCAAGGCGCGACATTCGCCGATATACGTTCCATGGATTTCGTCGCTTTTCCAATCTATTTGTTCTTCATGCGCCAATAATTCATTACAACGATACACCGCGGCATAATAGTTTTTCCACTCCGTTTCGTAAAGATTCAAGTCGGACGAGGAATAACTGATGTCGAAACGGTCTATTACGCGGTAGTTGTATGGGTCGGTCTGCCCTGTGCCGGAAAAACATTCGTCCGCCATCATTTCGGAAGCCAGATAAAAACTGACAGACTGATTGGAGGTGGTACATTGCCAGCCGTCGTAGCAGCCGAGCAGCGCACGGTAGGCGTCGTTTTCGGTCTTGTAGAAATTTCCTGTCGTAGAGGTCGTCTTCGATTCCGTATCCAAAAAACTTTCGGAACAGGCGCTTAAACTCGCGCAAAGTATCAGTATAACAGATATATTTTTCATATTTATTTACGTTTTAAATGATTATTAAAATGAAAGGTTTATTCCGAAAAGTACGGTACGCGGACGCGGATAGTAACCGACGTCTAATCCCGAAACCCAACTGTCCGTTTCCGTGCCATAGCCGATTTCCGGGTCCATTCCGTCATATTTCGTGAATGTGAAAGCGTTTTGCACTTGCGCATACAGGCGCGCTTTGCCGATTGCCTTGCAGCGGAGCAGTTTTGCAAAATCGTATCCCAGCGTAATGTTGCTGATGCGCAGAAGATCGCCGTCATGAATATATAAATCCGAGAATTGCCAGTTGATATTTGTTTCCGTTACACGCGGAATGCGATTGGAAGTGCCTTCGCCTGTCCATCGCGCGAGGAACGATTCGGAATAATTGGCGTATTTGTTGGAGTGGTTGCGGTAGCTCTGTACAATTTTATTACCAACCATTCCGTAGGCATTCAACGAGAAATCAATACCTTTATAGTCGAAGCCCAGATTGAAACCGCAGGTAAAATCCGGCATACCGTTTCCCAGATTTGTTTTATCAAGGTCGTTGATGAGGCCGTCGCCGTTTTGGTCAACGTAGATAACATCTCCGGGCTGCGGCGAGGCTTGCAGTATTCCGTGTTTGCCGTCGCTGTTCCACGAGGCGATTTGTTCTTTATTCTGAAATACTCCGGCAGTCTGATATCCCCAGAAGTAACCGATGGGAAACCCGTTCTGCGCGCGGTAAAACTCCGGCGTATTGTCGTACAACTGGTTGGTCAATCCGTGAATAATGCCGTCTTCGTTTGGAATATTTCCGACCCTGTTTCTGTTGTAAGCGCCGTTAATGCCAAGGTTGTACCGGAAATCGCCGATATTGTCGTTCCAATTCAGCGCCAATTCCACGCCTGTATTTTTCACATTCCCGCCGTTGATATACGGACCGTCGGTTCCTGCCGTTGCCAAAATGGGAGCCTGTACCAGCCAATCTTTAGTCGTTTTGATGTAAAAATCGAAGTTCATATTGAGGCGGCCTTTAAGAAATCGCGCGTCCAAGCCCAGATTGGTTTGTTCGGACGTTTCCCATTTGATATTTTCGTTTGCCCAACGACTCGGATAGGCGCCCCAATAGCCCGCTTGCGCTTCCGCGCCATAAGTAGTTCCGAAGATGTAATGTGTATGGTCGGATTTGATAGGCGCCGTAAACTGGTAATTATCAATATTTGCATTACCTACTTGTCCCCAACTGGCGCGAATTTTCAGAAAATCCATGTAATCTTTCCAATTTTCCGCAAATTTCTCATTGGTAAGTACCCAGCCGACTGAAACGGAGGGAAAATATCCGAAACGATGTCCGCGTGCAAATTTGGATGAGCCGTCGGAACGAAGGGTTGCATTAGCCAAGTAGGTTTCTTTCCAATTCCATCCGATTCGTCCGAAATAAGATACCGAGCGAACTTCGTCGTACGGGTGGCCGCTGGCCGAGAGACCATTGTCTATACCGGTAGCCGTACCATTGTCAATATAAGCGTGTTCCCAATCGTCGAAACCCTCTTTGAGGGAGCCGGTTCCGCCACCTAAATAATCGCCGCTGTAACGGTACGATTCCATACCAAGCAGGGCGTTAAAAGTCTGTTCGCCGAGTTTCAAGTCGTATGAAGCCGTGTTTGTCCACGTCATTCCGAGGCTTGTGTTCATATTTTGTAAAACGATAGTGCGCGTCGTATTATATATATAATTGGAAAATTGATACAGCGGCGTGAAACTGCGGTATTTCGACGAACCGTAAACAGCGCCGAATACGGTTTTGAATTTCAGATTGGCTATCGGTTGCAGTTCGGCATAGACGTTGCCTGCAAAGGTGGCATTGTTGTTTTTATTGTTGGTGTTTGTCATCATATAGCCGTAGGGATTTCCGTCGTTATTGTACCAGTCTGAATGGGAAGTGTCGTTGAATGGCGAATCATAAATGTTGTTATCGCTGTATATCGGCGATAAGGGAGACGTATTGAAAGCGTCGTGCAAAGTATTGTCGTACTGATTGCCGACGCCGATTCCGGTGTTTTTCGCGTATATGAAAGTGATCTGTTCGCCCACTTTCAGAACGTTTTTAAAAACATTCTGTTCGGCATTGGTGCGGAAATTGTAACGCTCGTAATTGGAAATATTTTTTCCGCCGACAATCCCTTCTTGATTCATATAGCTTAACGACACCGCATAAACGGAAAAAGCAGAGCCGCCGGTAACTCCAAGCGTATAATTTTCCGTTTGCGCATTGTCTTTGAACATTGCGTCAATCCAGTCGGTGTCAATCAATTTTCCGCTTGCGTCATAGATGCTGCTATACGAATCCCAGTTAAATGCCGCACCGCCCGAATTGAGCGATTGTTCATCCATCAGCGTTTTATATTCTTCGGCATTCAGCATGTGAGCTTTGCGGACTACGTTCTGAACGCCGTAGTAAGCGTCAAAAGTTACATTTGCCTTGCCCTCTTTACCCCGTTTGGTTGTAACCAAAACAACGCCGTTGGCAGCCGACGCTCCGTAGATAGCGGCTGAAGCGGCGTCTTTGAGAATGTCTATTGATTCGATATCGGCAGGATTTAATGTAGATATATCTCCGCCGACACCGTCAATCAGATAAAGCGGTTGTGAATTGCCGACCGTTCCCAGACCGCGAATTGTTACTTTCATATTCGAGCCGGGCTGTCCCGAAGTGGAAATGATTGACACGCCGGGCGTTTGTCCTTGCATTGCTTGCAAAGGATTCAGCGTATTCAGTTTCACTAAATCGTCGCCTTTCACTTGAACGGTGGCGCCGGTGTTGAGTTTCTTTTTCTGCACGGCATATCCGATGGCGACCACTTCGTTCAAGACGTTCAATTCCTCTTCGAGCGTGATCTTAAATTCGCGAGTTTGTCCCACGTTCAATGCCTGCGTTTTATATCCGATGTAGAAAATTTCAACGGTTGCATTCTCTTTTACGTTTAAGGTAAATTGACCGTTGGCATCCGTAACCGTTCCGTTAGAAGTACCTTTTTCGGTTACGGATGCTCCGATAAGCGGTTCGCCCGTAACGTCCGAGATTGTACCTGAAATTTCGTGAACCGACTGAGCCGTAAGCCCGACCGCCGATAATAAGCCGAGGATGAGTATCAGACCTATTTTCCGAAAGTAGTTTTTTGATAACAATTTAGATTTTACATTCATTGTAATTGGATTTTAAATTTTATTTTTTTATAATCACTTTATTCCCTGTATATTTAATTTTTGATGAATTCGTTTTTTTGTCTTTAGCAATCCATTCCATGGTAAAAGTTCTTTCTTCCGGCATGCCTTGAAATCGGCCTTTTCGATCGTCAATCGTCAAGTTTCCGGACGCTTCGTCGTATGAAAATCGGATGGTAGAATAGGCGCCTTTTTCGTAATTATAGTTTACGCCTTCGTCTTCGTAAAGCGTAAATTCGCCGTTAGCGCCGGTATAGACTTTTAAAGTCAGATCGGTTTGCGCCTCTTTGGTTGATTGAATGTCTTTTCCCTCCGGCAAAATCGAACCTTCTCGGATAAATAACGGGATTCGTTCATAAGGAGCGGGAATTGTCAACGTTTGTCCGCCGGCGATGTATTGATTCGTTTCATAATCGTACCAATTCGTTCCGACGGGGAAATAAACCGCTCTGGAAGTTGCCTGATAAGTATAGACCGGACAAACCATCAGCGCGGGACCAAACATGTATTGGTCGCTTATATTGTGCGTCTTATTATCGGCTGCGAAGTCCATAACCAAAGCCCGCATAATGGTATAATCATTGAAATAAGTCATTCCCGCCAACGAATAAATATAAGGCATCAGACGGTAACGAAGTCGGTCGTAATACGCCATGCTTTTGTAGGTCGGAGTTCCTTCGGGCGACAAGTTGTAGATTTCCCGGTAAGGGTATTCTCCGTGACTGCGGAACAAAGGACAGAACGCGCCAAACTGAAACCAGCGGGTATTCAACTCGCGCCATTCCTTCAAATCTTCCGACCCCTCTTTGGCTTGTTGGTAACGTTTTTCCACACAAAATCCGCCGATGTCCATTGTCCAATAGGGAATACCCGACATCGCATAATTTAAGCCGGCAGATATTTGCGCTTTCATATCTTCCCAACGGGTACCGATGTCGCCGCTCCATGTTGCCGTAGAATAGCGTTGAAGTCCGGCAAAACCCGAACGGGTAAGCAAAAACACGCGGTCATCGGGATTTACCGAACGCTGTCCTTCGTATATGCCCTTTGCATTCATCAATGCGTAGGCATTGAAATATTCGGTGGAAGAACCTAAAGCATTGGGATTTGCCAATTCTTTTCTGTATTGCATGGAGGCATTGGAAAGGATATCCGGTTCGGAAGCGTCCATCCACCATGCGTCTATGCCTTTGGAATAGAGTTTGTCGTTGATTTGGTTCCAGAACAATTTACGCGCTCCGTCGCTGTAAGCGTCGTAGAAACCGCCGATGTATCCTTTGCCGATCCAGTCGCGGATACTGTCTTTCACGGCGCGGTTGTACATCCATCCTTTTTCGTCGAAAGCTTTGTAATTATCTGTGGTATAGTAAAATTTAGGCCATACTGAAATCATGATACGAGCGTTCATCGCATGAATACTGTCCACCATTCCTTTCGGATCGGGGAATCGTTCCGCGTCAAATTCATGGCTGCCCCAAGCGTCGGTCGGCCAGTATGACCAGTCTTGTACTATGTTATCAATCGGTATATTCCGTTTACGGTATTCTCGCAAGGCATCCACTATTTCATATTGCGTTTTGTAGCGTTGGCGGCTTTGCCAGAACCCCATCGCCCATTTGGGCATAATCGGGGATTTCCCCGTTATTGTGCGGTAGCCTTTAATTACTTCATCCGGGTTATTGCCGCGAATGAAATAATAATCAATTTGTTCGCCCATTTCCGACCAAAGCGACAATTTGTTCTGCTCTTCGTTGGGACTGAGGGCTTTCAGTCCGATGTAGGAGACGCCGCCGTCGGGTCTCCAGTCGAGTTTGATTTTGCGGCGCTCGCCGACTGTCATATATACGGCGTATTTGTAACTGTTCGGATTCCATGCTGTTCGCCATCTTTCGGGAACGATTACCCGGTCGTCCATATATACAGTGGTATAGCCGGCATAATAAAGTATAAAATGATATTGCCCGGTTTCCGAAGCTTCCAGTTCGCCTTCCCAAATAATACGTGAATGGTCGAAAGGAAAATCCGCCGGAAATTTTTTTACCGTTTCCAAGTTTTCGTAATCAATCTGTGACTCGGTTCTTTCAACGAATACGTTTTTGGGGTCGGCATTAACTAAGTAAGTAGCGGTCAACCCGCCTTCCTTTCCGTTTTTGTCGTAGAGTTTGAATTGGTCTATATTGGCGTAGGAGCGACTGTCGCCGAATTTAGTCAGCGAATAGTTGTCCCAAAGGATTCCGTAGTTTTTGCTTGACAGCACGAAAGGAACCGATACTTTCGTATTATATTGGTAAAGCTCTTCGTTTTTACCTTTATAATTAAATTCGTCGGATTGATGTTGTCCTAATCCGTAAAAAGATTCATCATCGGGAGATTCGAAAACCTGTTGCAGGGAATAGGCTTTTTTACCGTCAATTTCAATCGGGGAAAACGATTTTCCGCCGCCTTTGCTTTCGGCAAGAAGAATATTTCCGTTGTTGTCCGAAAAAGATACTTCGCCGGTAACAAGCGAAACGACGGCTGTCGTAGTTGCCGTTTTTAACGTTACTTTGTTGTTCTCTTCCGAAATGCTCCATCCCTCCGTTTGGGTTTGTTTATAAACTGTAATCAAACTTTTCTTTTCGGAAAATTGTTGATTCGGAGTTACCGAAACTCGGATTACATCATCGTTGATTACCTGTAAACGGATTTTCTTTGCCGCATTGCTTTCTTTCGCCCGTAATGTAACGACGATTCCGTCGCTTTGTTTCTCATACCGATTGCTCCGGCAGCCGGTAAATAAAATTGCGGAGATTATAACCGCAAAAGTAGTGTATTTCATTCGCTGTATTTTTTACAAATTACAAAAGTAATTCCGATTGAAAATACAGATGTGATAAAATGTTTCAAAAACGAGGCTGTTTTGATAAAAATTCGCGTATTAACATTACAGCACGTATCACGAAACATTTAATCATCTCGTTCACTGTAAAGTAATATTTATCTCCGTATCTTCTTCAACATTAAACATACAGTCTTGAAATGTCGGAGGCCCCATATTGACGCGGGCATTATTACTGAATCCGTATTTTTCAACGGGAATGTCGTAAGAACCCGTGTCTAATCGGTTGTTGTCGTTTTCGTCGTGGAAAAGCGAAACGGCGTATTTTCCCGATGCAACATTGTCAATAACAATCGTTACCTCTTCCCGGCCCGGTTCGACTTTCGCCAATCCGGAATACAAAGGTTGTTTCAGAAAATTAATCGAATCGTAAACGGCAACTAATACTTTACCGTTTGATTTTTCGATACCGTCCACTACTACAGTGAGTTTGTTTTGCGCGCAGACCACATTTGCTGCAAGCGCCATCGCTAAAAATAAAATAGTTCGCATGATTGTAAATTTTTTAAATGAATAATTGTATTAAAGTGATTTTAATTGATTTAAATTTTTCGCTTTACTGAGCGTAATAAAAACGCCAACAAAGACAAAGCGTTCGGAAGACTCTGTAATTGCTCTTCGCAATCCGGGATTAATATCCGAATATTCGTATCCGTAAATATTTTTCCGCCCCAATACGTTTATACAACCGAAATGAACGATTATCCATTGTTTCGGAAGATACGACCACGATACGTCCAAGCGGCTGTGATAGGGCGTTACGCCTAATTTTTTGTACGGGAAAACCGGACTGTAATGCGGCGAACCGGACGAAATGTACGGACCCGCCGACAGCATTGATTTTAACGACGCTATCCAATATTTCAGCGTAAGATTGAACGAATTGGCGGCAACCTGCGGCGGAGCGACCGCTTCGGGAAAATAGTCGAATTTTTTCCGGGTATGGTTGAACGAATAAGTCGCCCAATATTCCAAAGTTTTGAAATTGCTTCTCCAAAACACGTCGGCGCCGTAGCCGTAGCCGTTTCCGGAATGGTTAATCGTTTGTTCTTCCGAATACGCGGCAAGATTACGATATTTTTTATAATAAGCGTCCAATTGGAAGGTACCGGTCTTTTTGACATAATTGTATGCCGCCGAGACTTTACGAACCGAAGCAAAATCAAGATTATCCGTCATTTTCAAGTAATCCATTGACGGTAATTGAAAATAGTCTCCCAACGCCACCGAAAAAATATTGCCGACAACGGGCTGATAAGCCAGATACAAACGAGGCGCAATGTTCGCTTTTTTCAGATATGCGGAATATTCTCCGCGCAAACCGACGCTGGCGGTGAGATTGCCCGACAGAAATATTTTTGTGTCGTTATACACGCTTGCCAGATTGTTTTGTATTTTTCGCCGATAATCGGCGTTCAGCGAATACGTTTCAGTATGAGGATTCGTAATCCATTCCGCTCCGGTTCGGTTCGTAACTCGATAGGCTTTATATTGCAACGTCATTTTGTTATGATTCCAAACATTTTCTATAACCAATTTATCGTCGGGATATTGCACGTCGGTTCCCGAAGTTTTATAAATCTCTATATTGCTTGCCGCCGACAAAGAAAATTGTTTATTGAACGTATGGTAAAAGTTGATTTGTCCGTACAAATAGGTCTGTGCAAATTTGTTCTTCAATTCCACGCCGTCTATGTTTTTACCCGAATATATGCCGTCGGAATAACTGTCGTTCAATTGCGCCGTTATTTTGGTCGCCGGTGAAAACTCTTTTGTCAGAAAAATATCGGAAGAAACGGACTGAAACGGCTTTTTCCAATCATATTCCGAACCGATCAGTTGGTCGGTCAAAAAAAGATTGCCGTAACTGACATTTGCCCGATAAGCATACGACGGTTTTTTATCAATATGCGTTAAGTCAATAAATACCGACGAAAGGGAAATGTCGGTTTTCGCTATCATTTCATCTCGTTCTTTGGTATTCAGATTGACAATGCCCGATAGCGCCTGTCCGAACTCTGCATTGAATCCGCCCGATTGCAACACGATTCCCGAAAACAAGTCGTTTCTGAAACGATTGCGCGTGCCGCTGTTTTTTGAAGACAATGTATAAGGATTCGCCACAATCAAGTCATTGATATAAACTTGCGACTCATCGGAATTTCCGCCTTGAATAATCAGCCGTCCGTCGTTGTCGTTGGTTTGCACGCCGGGTAAGACGCGCATACCTCCGATAATATCTGCCATAGCCGCCGGATTGGTCACAATATCGAAAGTGGTCATTTGGATGGTTTGCGCCGAATAGTCGCTGAAACGTCCGTTGCGAGGAGTCGAAACCGTCACACCCCCCAATTGATAAATGCTGTCTAACAAAACGACTTTCAAAAATTTCTGTCCTTTGTTTACCGACACGCTTTTTGTTTTGTAACCGAAAAGCCGGAAATTCAATCGGCGGTTTTTCAACGTATCGGGATAACTTATCGTAAATTTTCCGTCATTATCGCCGGTTGTTTTCACCCGGCCGTTACTGAAATCAATCAGAACTCCGGCCACCGGTCGGTCGTCTTTATCTACAACCGCTCCGTTTAATCGGATTTGCGCCGTCAGATTTAATCCGCATCCGACCCAAACCAATAATAAAATACACAGTAAATCTCTTGTTCTCATTTTGTAAATTAGTTTATGTTATAAACCGAAATAGGCAAAAAAAATTATGAAATATGAATTATAAAATATGAATTATAAAATATGAATTATGAATTATGAATTATTTAATTGTATCTATTTGTATATGATATGATTAATCTATTTCCTCTGTCCCGTTAGGGACAAAATATGGGTAGAAAAAATCCACCAACTCTTCTTCTTGTCCCGGCAGGACAAAATATTGGTACCTTTTAATTTATAATTTATAATTCATAATTCATAATTCATAATTCTTAATTCTTATTAATGTACCCTTGCAACGCCTTCACGTAATTATCGAACGCTAAGATTCCATTTTTTGTGATTTTACAAATGGTACAAGGCATTTTTCCCTTGAATGTTTTTGTAACCGAAATATAACCGGCTTCGTTCAACTTATCAATTTGGACGCTGAGATTGCCCGAAGTCGCTCCGGTTTTTTCTTTCAGAAAAACAAAATCGGCTTCTTCCACGCCTATCAGCAACGACATTACCGCCAGGCGCAATTGCGAATGTAACAACGGATCGAGTTCTTTAAACATTTTCTTCTTTTGCTAATTTGTTTAATTGATACCCCGGAACTACAAATCCGAGAATCATGCAAAGCGCCAGAATCAGAAATTGAACATCGCCTCTTTTTAACACAAAATAAGTAAAAAAGCAACAAAGTAAAGCGCCCGTCCAAAAACCGACCGCTCCCCAAAAAAACGGTTTGAACCGATAAACTTTTGCCATTCCATATTCTGTGAGCGCGACTATAATCATGATGATTGGCGTAAATACGGCAAAATAATACCAAGTATGATGAACTAAAGCCATTGAGAATAAAATAGACAATAGTAAGACAATCGAGATGCTGAATCCTCTCCACAATGTACTGACAATACTGTCAATATGGGTTTTAACAATTGCAGAACGGTCAATGCGACTTTGTATGTAACGCGATACAAAAAAGGAAGGAATCATTAGCCACCAAACCGAAAACGACCAATTCAGTTCGGATTCGGGTAATACATTTAAGAGAATAAAATTGAGAATAGCCGTAAAAGCTACGGCATATCCGTTGTAAACTAAACTATTGGCGCTTCCTTTTTGTACGTTGTTCCGCGCTTGAATAATCATTTCGTTAATGATAGCTAAACTTTCCTGTTCCGTTAATTTTGTTTCCATAATTTTATATCAACAAATTCGTTTTGTAATTATGCTGCAAATGTAAAGTAGTTTATAATATAAACCAAATAAAGTGTCAATTATTTTTGTTAATAATTGTTAAATCTCTGATTTGCAAGTTATAGGAGATTGTCAAAAATCTTCTTTGACAGGGCGGACTTGAAACGTCATTCCTTCATAATCAACGTTCGGTTTTTTAAAGGATTGCGGGCTTTCGCTATGCTATTGCCCGCAATAATACGGTCTTTCCTTAAATTGACAGAATCCGCAAGATATTCAACAAATCCCGGTTGATGGGTTTGTCCATTTTAATTGCCTTGGAAAAAGGTACATAGACAATGGTATCATTTTGAATACCGATCATCACATTGCGCTGATCTTCCAAGAGGGCGTCAATAGCGGCAGCGCCCATGCGACAAGCTAAAATCCGATCGTGGGCTGTTGGCGAGCCGCCCCGTTGGATGTGCCCGAGAATAGTTACCCGAACATCGTAGTTCGGATATTCTTTCTTAACTCGATCGGCCATTCCCATTGCGCCGCCCGTGACTTCACTTTCGGCCACCAAAACAATACTGCTGTTTTTGGATTTACGAAAACCGTTTTTAATCAGCTCTTCCAATTGGTCAACTTCCGTTGAGATTTCCGGAATAATAGCAGCTTCGGCTCCGACGGCAATCGCGCCGTTCAAAGCCAGAAAGCCCGCATCGTGTCCCATTACTTCGATAAAGAACAAGCGTTCGTGCGAAGTGGCGGTATCACGGATTTTATCAACTGCTTCCATGATCGTATTCAAAGCGGTATCGTATCCGATAGTTGTGTCGGTGCCGTAAAGGTCATTATCAATTGTTCCGGGCAAACCGACGATAGGAACGTCGTATTCCTGCGCAAAAAGGCGCGCTCCCGTTAATGAACCGTCGCCTCCGATGACGACCAAAGCATCAATTCCTTCTCTCTTCATTGTTTCGAAAGCGGTTTGACGTCCATCCGGTTCTTTAAATTCGTCGCAACGGGCGGTTTTCAATATTGTACCGCCTTGTTGAATAATATTACTGACGTTGTTTGTTTTGAAAGGAACGACTTCTCCGGTTATCAATCCTTTGTATCCTCTGTAAATTCCTTTGACTTCTAAACCATTGTAAATTGCAGAGCGTGTAACTGCCCGAATAGCAGCGTTCATACCGGGAGCGTCTCCTCCTGAAGTGAGTATCCCCACACAATTAATATTTGCCATAGCATCTAATTTTGTATTAAAAATGCTGCAAAAGTACAATTTCTTTTTGATATTGGAGCAAACTTCGTCGGGCCGGTTATCAAATAAGGGTTTTTATATTTATTTACTCGCCAGTATGAGGCTATAAATCAGATATGCGGCGCACGACCAAACCGTCTGTATCGTGCACCGCGCATACTTATTTAACCGGTTTTTCAGCCGGTTGTAATCGAAATACAATCGGTAGCGAATAATAAACATATACCGGGTTTCCATCTTGTTTTCCCGGAATCCATTGCGGCATTGTTTTCACTACCCGTAGGGCTTCGTTATCACAGAGCGGGTCCAAGGATTTCTTTACTTCAATATCTTCAATTGATCCGTCCGGAGTGACAACGAATCGCACAACTACCCGTCCTTGAATACATTTTTGGGCGGCTTCCGTCGGGTAAACTATATTTTCCTGCAACCATTTCAATAATGCAGCTGTTCCGCCGGGAAATTGCGGCATAGCTTCTACATGATCGAAAATTTTCCGGTTAGGCTCGTCTTGAGTCGTTACGGGGTTCTGCCGATTGTAGTTCATTTCATTGACCGGCGCCGCTTGGGTTTGAAACATGCTATTGAAAAACAAAAGCAATGCAATAACCGGAAGAATCAAAGCATATTTCCATAAGCTTCGATAGGAAGTTTCTTTTTTGTTCATCATAAAAATTCGTTTTTTTAGAAGTGATACATTGAAATTATTTGTAATTTTTGCTGCAGCCTTAGGATAAGTTAAACGCAAGAGGTGAAATTGGTAATGTTCCGCTCCGCAACCCGAAGCGAGAACCGAGTGGTCCGCTGAAAACTCCAAATTCATCCGGATTTCTGTTCTCAATAACCAAGCAAAAGGATTGAACCAACAGAGAATGCACATTAATTCCGCCGCTATCGTGTCCACCGAATGTTTTTGTTTAACATGTGCCGTTTCATGCAACAGGATTTCCCGTAATTCCGTTTCGGAATATCGCGAAGGATCTAAAACAATCCACCGGAAAAAAGAAAACGGCGTTTTCATTCCCCGACTTTCGTAAACCGTTTGTCCAAATAAAACCTTTCGGGTTGTGTGACGCAGTTTAACCGGTATCGTTCCGATTTGAAACAACATACGAATAAATAATAAAGCAAATATCAAGATATAAATTGCTATGATAACTTTCGGAAAAAGATTAATATCGGCATTCGCATTCCCTGTGATCACTGCTTCCGGCAGGTAGTAAACCGGAATATGAACGGTTTCCAACACGTTTTTCAGTTCTTGATTGGCAATCAATTGACGGGGAAGGTCTATCGCCGGATACAGAAAGGAAATGAAAATAATCGCAAGCAAAACCGGCCGTTTCCATTGAAAGAATGTATCTTGTCGGAATAAGAAATAATAGGTTCCGTAAAACAACACAAGGGCTATATTTACCTTTAATAAATAAATAATGAGTTCCATGGCGCAACGAGTTAACGGTGTTTAATCATTTCGATAATTTCCTTCAAATCCTGCTCCGAAAGTTTTTCTTCCTTGGCAAAGAAACTGACCATTTCTTTGTAGGAATTTTGAAAATAATTGTTTACGATGCCCGAAACGCGTTGACTTTTGTATTTCTCGGATTTGATTTTCGGGCGATACTCGTAAGTGTTTCCATACAATTTGGAGCTGAGATAACCTTTGGCTTCCAATTTTTTGATAATCGTGGCGACTGTGGTGTAAGGCGGTTTCGGATCGGGATACATTTCACGGTAGTCCTTGACAAACCCTTTTCCGAATTGCCATACATACAGCATTAATTGCTCTTCTTGAGGAGTTAACTGTTCCATCTCTTTTGAATTATTTACGTTCATTGCGCAAATCTACGCACTTTGCGTAATATATCCAAATGATTTGCAAATAATTTTACAGAATTAACACAGTTTAACAAAAAATGGCGAGTCAAACTCGCCATTACAGGGTTTTAAGACATTCGGGGTAGGGTAGTCGGTTTCCCGCTTACCCGTTATACATTACAGTTGTTCAAAGCTGCGCTTGATGAATTTACTTAAAGCTTCGCCTTTCAACAGTCCGTTGGATAATAAAGCCAAATCCACCATTTGACAGATCGTGTCTTTTGAATTTTCTTTGTCGGCTGTGACTTTTGTGACCAAAGGCGAATCCAAGTTAACCGTTAAATTATACGACAACGGTAAATCGCCGTAAAAATTCATTCCTCCTTGCATTTCGGACATTTCTTTCATCCGGCGCATAAATTCGTTTTGCGTAATGGTTACCGGATTTCCTTTTTCACTTAAGTGTTCGAAACCGACAATAAAATCGGTTTTTTCGATGGTCGGAATCGCTGCTTTGAAAAGTTCGACTAAGGCATTGCGTTCCTCATCGCTCAAGCTGACTGCTTTGTTGTCGCTTTTCTTAATCAGATTATCAATCACATCGCTGTCCACCCGGACAAAACGCGATTTTTGAAATTCCTGCTCCAATTTATTCACTAAATGAACATCTAATTGTCCGTCCATCAGTAATACGTCATAGCCACGCTCTTTGGCTTGTTCGATATAGGCGTATTGCTCGTCTTTATTAGTAGCATACAGATAGATGCAATTTCCGTCTTTATCGGTTTGATTGGCTTCAATCAGCGCTTTGTATTCATCAAGCGTGAAAAAAGTATTATCCGTATTCTTCACCAAAGTGAATTTGGACGCCCGTTCGTAGAACTTTTCTTCCGTGATGATTCCGTATTCGATAAAGATTTTCAAACTGTCCCATTTATTTTCGAATTGCGCACGGTCGTTTTTGAAAATATCTTCCAAGCGATCGGCTACTTTTTTGGTAATATAAGAAGATATTTTCTTTACATTACTGTCGCTTTGCAAGTAAGAACGGGAAACATTCAAAGGAATATCGGGCGAATCAATGACGCCGTGCAACAAAGTCAGAAATTCCGGAACGATTCCTTCGACCGAATCCGTGACATAGACTTGATTGCAATACAATTGGATTTTATTTTTTTGCAAGTCAATTCCGCTTTTTACTTTCGGGAAATACAGAATACCCGTCAGATTGAACGGATAGTCCACATTTAAATGTATCCAAAATAAAGGATCTTCACTGAACGGATAGAGATCTTTGTAGAAACGAATATAATCGTCGTCGGTCAGTTCCGAAGGTTTGCGCGTCCATAAAGGATTCGTTTCATTCAAAATGTTGTCTTCTTCCGTTTCGACGGATTTGCCGTCTTTCCATTCTGTTTTTTTACCGAAGACGATGGGTACGGGAAGAAAACGACAATATTTTTTCAATAACGATTCGATACGTGATTTTTCAAGAAACTCTTTATTTTCGTCGTCAATGTGAAGAATAATATCGGTACCGCGATCCGCTTTTTTTGTTTCGCTAAGCGTATATTCGGGCGAACCGTCGCATTCCCATTTGATAGCCGCAGCTCCTTCTTGATAAGACTGAGTGATGATTTCCACTCGCTTGGATACCATAAAAGCCGAATAAAAACCCAAGCCGAAATGGCCGATCATCGCATTCGCATCTTTTTTGTATTTATCCAAAAAATCGTTGGCGCTTGAAAATGCAATCTGGTTAATATATTTTTCAATTTCTTCGGCGGTCATTCCTATGCCCCGGTCGGAGATTGTCAGTGTTTTTTTCTTTTCATTGAGGCTTATTCGGATGCTTACATCACCGATTTCACCTTTTAATTCACCGACCGACGCCAAGGTTTTCAATTTTTGAGTGGCATCAACTGCATTTGAAACTAATTCGCGAAGAAAGATTTCGTGATCGCTGTATAAAAACTTTTTAATAATCGGAAAAATGTTCTCGGTCGTAACTCCGATATGACCGCTTTGCTTCTCTGTACTCATATTTTTATCTTTTTAATTTTGTCGTTTATAAAATAATGAAACGCAAAGAAGCAAACAAAAAAAATGCCGGTCCGATTATACTGACATTTTGTCGTGAACAAGTTCTGTTTTCATTTTTTTATTTTCTTCATCATAATCAATGCGAATAGTATCGCCTTCTTTGGCAGAAGATTGAATAATCATTTCCGCTAATTCGTCTTCGAGGTATTTTTGAATCGCCCGTTTCAGCGGACGTGCGCCAAATTGTATGTCATAGCCTTTGGATGCAATAAACGCTTTGGTTTTTTCCGTAATTTCGAGAGAATATCCCAACGATTGCACCCGTTGATAAAATTCGCTTAGTTCAAGATCTATTATCTTATAAATGGCTTCTTTATCCAATTGATCGAAATAAATAACATCGTCCACGCGGTTCATAAATTCGGGAGCAAACGTTTTGCTGAGCGCTTTTTGAATCACTCCGCGTGAAAATTCTTTATCGTCGGTTACCGAAGTATTAGTCGTAAAACCGATTCCTCGACCGAAATCTTTCAATTGACGGGTTCCGACATTGGAAGTCATGATAACAAGGGTATTCTTGAAATCAATCCGACGCCCGAAACTGTCTGTCAAACGACCTTCATCCATCACCTGCAATAAGAGGTTAAATACATCGGGATGCGCTTTTTCGATTTCATCCAAAAGTACTACCGAATACGGTTTACGGCGTACTTTTTCGGTCAATTGTCCGCCTTCTTCATAGCCGACATAGCCCGGAGGAGCTCCGATCAAGCGCGAGACGGTGAATTTTTCCATAAATTCGCTCATATCAATGCGTATCAAGGCATCTGCCGAATCAAACAGGTATTCGGCTAAGATTTTTGCCAAATACGTTTTTCCGACGCCGGTCGGTCCTAAGAACATAAATGTTCCGATGGGTTTTTTGGGATCTTTCAATCCGATACGGTTTCGTTGGATGGCTTTAACCACTTTGTCAACCGCTTCATCTTGGCCGATAATTTTAGATTTGAGTACGTTACCCATTTCTTTCAATTTTTGATTTTCGGCTTGAGCGACTCGCTGTACGGGAATGCCCGACATCATGGCAACTACTTCCGCTATTTTTTCTTCATCCACAATTTGACGATTTTCCTGCAATTCCTCTTCCCATTTTGTTTTTGAAGATTCCAATCGGAGTAATAATTGCCGTTCTTTATCGCGATAGCCCGCGGCTAATTCAAAATTTTGCGATTTAACTGCCTGTAATTTATTTTGTTTAACCGCTTCAATCTGCACTTCCAATTCTTCAATGGTTTTAGGGACGACAATATTGGAAATGTGCATACGCGAACCCGCTTCGTCCAATGCATCAATCGCTTTGTCCGGAAAATTTCGGTCGCTGATGTAGCGATCGGTCAAATAGACGCAAGCGCGAATAGCATCGGGAGTATAAACCACATTGTGGTGTTCTTCGTATCGTTCTTTAATATTTTCAAGGATTTGCAGGGTTTCTTCCACCGTGGTCGGATCAACCACTATTTTCTGAAAACGACGTTCCAAAGCGCCGTCTTTTTCAATGCTTTTGCGATATTCGTCAAGCGTAGTCGCGCCGATACATTGAATTTCTCCCCGTGCAAGCGCCGGTTTCAGCATGTTGGCGGCATCCATCGAACCGGACGCCCCTCCGGCGCCGACAATGGTATGCAATTCATCTATAAAAAGAATAACATTCGGATTTTTTGATAATTCATTCAAAATGGATTTGATGCGTTCTTCGAATTGTCCTCTGTATTTGGTGCCGGCGACAATAGCCGCCATATCCAAGTTAACGACTCGTTTGTCGAACAAGATACGCGATACTTTCCGTTGGGTGATACGCAATGCCAAACCTTCGACAATAGCGGATTTTCCTACGCCCGGTTCGCCGATTAACACCGGATTGTTTTTTTTCCGACGACTCAAAATTTGCGCCAATCGTTCGATTTCCTTTTCCCGTCCGACAATCGGATCCAAGCGGTTTTCTTCCGCAGCTTTTGTTAAATCCGTACTGAAACTGTCAATAATGGGCGTATCGCTGTTTTTGTTTCCTTGAGGAGTGTTGGTTCGGGAAGTTTCTTTCTTTTGAGCAAAATTATCAAAATCCTCGTCATCCTCGTCTCCCGTAAAGCCGGCGCCCATTTTGGGCTGAGTCGTGATTTTTTGTTTATTATTGGTTACGTTTTCCGTAAGCAAATCATACACCTTTTGATAGTTGATCGAATGTTGTTCCAGAATCCGAAAAGCAATTGACTTGGTATCTTTCAGAATAGCAAGCAATAAATGCTCGGTATCGGTTTCGTGACTGTTCAAGTTAATTGATTCCAAAACACTGATGCGAAGTAAATTTTCAACGCTTTTATCAATGGTTAATTGATTTTCGGAAATCGGACCGCTTTCTTCGAACAACTCCTTGTCAATCGCCAATTTCAATTCATTAGTATCAATCCCTAACAAATGAATAATGTGTGACGCGTTGTTGTGTTTGTCACGTAATATTCCCAGTAAAATATGTTCGATTCCTACGCAAGTATTATTCAAACGACCTGCTTCTTCTCGGCTGAACAGGAGAATATTTTTTACGCCGGTGGAAAAATTTTTCTTAATCATTTTTTATTCCTTCTTTTTCGTTACAAAGATATAAATCTTCTCTTAAATTATCTTCAAAATATATGCCAATTATATATAAATTGTCTAAATGGCATAGAAATAAAAGTAAAAGGGTTCAGAAAAAATTTGTAAATTTGCACGAAAATAAGAATAGTGAAACTGATTTCATTTTTTTTACCGTTTGTCCTCCTTTTCTTTGCTGATTCTTTGCAATCGCAAGAAACAAAGATGTATCGCTTGTATTTGAAAGACAAGGGTAATCCGTCTTTTTCACCGGCAAAACCGGACGATTTTCTTTCATTGAAATCCATCGAACGCCGGAAGCGGCAAAATTTATCGGTTGATGATTTTGACCTTCCTTTAGATATTGCCTATTTGGAGGCGATTACAGAAACCGGAGCAACGATTCGAACTTTCAGCAAATGGGTGGAAACCGTTGTGGTTCAATTGACAGACTCGGAAACGCTTTCCCGCGTGGAAAATTTACCTTTCATTGACTCCTTGTGTTGCGTTTGGGAAGGAACTTTACCGGAAAGAACGGATATTCGACCGGATATTCGGTTCGATTCGGATGTTCGGCAAAATACGATTAACAGCTACGGAGTCGGTTTCACCCAAGTTGCTTTGAATAACGGGCATCTGTTGCACGATGCGGGTTTTCGGGGAAAAGGAATGACTATCGCAGTTCTGGACGGCGGTTTTCTCCATGCAGATGAAATCGAATATTTCAATCGGGAACAAATTAAAGAAGTTAAGACCTTCAGCCACGAAGTAAACGATGCTTTACGCGACGGTTCCGATCACGGTACCCGAGTGCTTTCCTGTATGCTGTCCGATAAATCCGGAGAATTGATCGGAACGGCGCCGGAAGCGGATTATTATCTCTTTCGAACAGAAGTGGTGAACGGAGAATATCCGGTAGAAGAAGATTATTGGATAGCCGCGCTTGAATATGCCGATAGTATCGGAGTTGATGTCGTTACCAGTTCATTGGGATATTTTGAGTTCGATGATTCCGAGATGAACCACAATCAAGGGCAATTAGATGGAAGGACCGCTTCGATCAGCCGAGCTGCCGATAGGGCCGCTTCAAGAGGACTGTTATTATTTAACTCGGCAGGGAACGAGGGGGCAAACAGTTGGAAGAAAATAAATTTCCCGGCCGATGCAGAGCATATTATTACTGTAGGAAGCGTTGACGGCGATTCGGTTCGTTCTTCATTTTCATCGCTGGGTCTTACTGCCGACAATCGGATAAAACCCGATTTGATGGCGATGGGTTCTCAAGCTTGCGTCGTGGACGGTTCCGGCCAAATTATTCAATCGAACGGCACTTCGTATTCAACGCCGATTCTGGCCGGTTTAGCCGCTTGCCTGTGGGAAGCGTCGTCCGATTTAAATAGTTATGCAATGTTGGATTTGCTTCGCGAAACAGGGAATCATTTTCAAAATCCGGATTCGTTGACGGGCTACGGAATCGCGGATGTATATAAGGCTTATCTTCAACAACGAACCGGTATTCAACCGATAGCCGGTTTAACTGATCCGATTTATATTTCGATCAATCCTTTCGATAATCGTTTGTATGTTAACTTAGCCGATTCGGAACAATACAATCGGTGCGTATTGAATATTTATACCACTTTGGGTAATCGAATATTAACGGTTTCGAATTTATCGGGTTCAATTGATATTTCTTCTTTACCGAAAGGAGTTTATATTGTTTGTTTGCGAATCGGAGATAAACAATGGGTACGAAAATTCGTTAAAAACTGATCCATGGATTTTTTAACGCTTTCCCAATTAAATACCCGTATCGGAAGAGAAATAAAGGATGCTTTTCCGGCAACTTATTGGGTAATGGCAGAAACGTCTGACGTTCGCGTTAATAACGGGCATTGTTATCTGGAACTCATAGAAAAAAGTCCGATAAACAACAGTTTGATTGCCAAAGCGCGGGGGTATATTTGGGCAAACACGTTTGAATTGATAAAGCCGTATTTCGAACAAATCACCGGCCGAGATTTCACCTCCGGCTTGAAGATATTGGTTAATGTTTCCGTTGATTTTCACTCGGTTTACGGTTACGGATTGAATATTTGCGATATTGAACCGAGTTACACTTTGGGCGATTTACAAGCGCGAAGACAAGCCATTCTTCGACAATTGGAAGAAGAAGGGATTCTTACGTTAAACAAAGAATTGGAAATGCCTTATTTTCCGCAGCGAATTGCCGTTATTTCTTCGGCGACGGCTGCCGGATATGAAGATTTTTGTCGCCATTTGACGGATAATCGTCAAGGTTTTGTATTTTATTCGCGACTTTTTCCTGCCGTTATGCAAGGAGAACAAACTGCGTCGTCAATAATATCGGCTTTGGATAAATTATTTGAATACAAAGATTTATTTGATGTTGCCGTTATTATTCGAGGAGGTGGCGCCACTTCCGATTTATCGGCTTTCGATTCGTATGAATTAGCCGCCAACTGCGCTCAGTTTCCGTTGCCGATTATTACCGGAATCGGCCACGAACGGGATGATACCGTTTTGGATTTTATTGCGTTTCACCGAGCGAAAACGCCTACGGCTGTTGCCGATTTTCTGATTGAACAAATGGAAGAGACGGCATCCGTTTTATTCGATTGCCAAGAAAGTATCCGAAAGAATACGCTTGTTATTTTAGAATCTTTCAATGAAAAGCTGAAAATGTTGACCGCTCATTTACCGTTTTTTGCACGGAATCTGCTCGAAAAGGAACAATCATCCATGGAAATGCTTCGGTTGAAAATTCGTAACGACGCAGTACAAATGATTTTGAATCAAGAAGCGCAACTCAAAGAAAAAGAATCATTCTTTCGATTCTCTTCGCCGGATTATATTCTCGCCAAAGGCTATTCAATCACATTAAAAAACGGAAAAGCGGTTAAATCGGCAAAAGAATTATTTCATGGCGACGTTGTTGAAACGGTTTTAGCGGAAGGAAGAGTGAAAAGCGTCGTAACAAATACCTTGCCCGTCAGTCTTTAAACTGCAAATAGCACCAAAGCGGATAATGGTCGGAACTTTTCAGCTTTCCTACCGTACAATTGTAGGATTGGATATTTTTACTGTGCAAAATATAGTCAATACGGAACAAAAAACGGTATTTATTGTAAGTTATTCCCAATCCGAAACCGCTGTCAACAAAAGCGTCGCGAAGATTACCTTTGATTTTATGGCGGGCGTATGAAATGGGGGTATCGTTAAAATCTCCGCACACAATAATATAGGGATTTTCGTTTTCTTTGATGATTTGAGATATAATCTGCGCTTGACCGGCTCGGGCTTTAAACGCCGGCGTCAAGCGTTTAGTCATCGTTTGAGTGAAAGCGTCTAACGACTGAGTATCCGGTTCTTTGGTCAGTTGATAATAATTGCTTCGTTCTTCCCTTGATAATTTATTGGATTCCAAATGATTATTAATTAAAGTCACTCGCTTTCCCCGTATGTCCAATTCGGTTATAAACGATCCGTTGTAAGCGCTCTCATAAGGGACTTTTTGCATTGACAAAATCGGAAATCGGGAAAAAATGGCCAAACCGAAATCTTGACTTTTATAAGGAAATTGCAAAGGATAAGCATAATAGTAGGGATATTTCTCCATCGCATTCTTTATATTATCTTCCGTCAATAAAGTCGTATTGCTTTTTGAAGCGCCAAACTCTTGAATGCAAACAATATCGGCGTCGTTTTCTATGATGTATTGGATAATTTTATTCGGCGGATCTCCCGGATCGTTTTTCGACAAATTATTAAAACGCATAACATTATATGTCAGAATTTTAATAGCGTCTTCCGGAATCTTTTCGGTTTGTTTGTGCAAGGGACAATACGTATAAACGGCGCCTCCGCAGATGCAAAAAACGACCAAGTGCAACAAAGCCTGTTTCCACTGTTTGAAAAATAGCCAAGCCAAAAATACAGCGATATTCCCGATAAAAATAAATGGGAAAAATAAACCCAAATACGAGGGAAGGACAAAGCGATAAGGAGAAATATATCCCGAAAAAGCGGATAATAATAAACACATAAGCACAAGTGCATTAAGTGTTTGAAGAACGATCCAAAAAAATTTTTTCAAAGGTTTCATTTTCGTTATTTTTTACTTGCATCAAAAAGTTTCTTTTTTTCTTCTTCCGACAGGCTGTTGTATCCGGAATATTTGATTTTCTCCAAAATATGATCAATTTTTTTACTCTCTTCGGCTTTTCGTGCATTGTAATCCCAATCATTTTCCGGTCGTTTATGCACGGTCATTTTGGGTTTCTTGTTAAAAAAATCCTTTATCTTTTTCGTCCACGATCGGTTTCCCGAATTTCCCGATCGGAAATTACCGTTGTTTTTTCTCCAATAAAGAATCAAAATAATACCGAACAACATTCCGCCCAAATGAGCGAAATGCGCGACATTGTCTCCCGAACGATCGGCAATGCCCATTGACAATTCAAGCAATCCGTAGCCGATTACCAAATATTTGGCTTTAATCGGGAAAGGGATGGGAATAATCATCAAAGGCGCATTCGGAAAAATCATACCGAATGCCAGCAAAATACCGAAAACCGCTCCCGATGCACCGATTGTAACGGAATAAATATCTTGAAAATAGCAAACAGCCAATTGAATCAATCCGGCGCCGATGCCCGTTACCATATAATAAGTAAAAAAACGCGAGGGGCCCCAGTAGCTTTCCAACACTCTGCCGAACATATACAAGGCAAACATATTGAAAAATAAATGAAAAAACTCGGTATGCGTAAATTGATAAGTAATCAATTGATAAAAAGAAAAGCGTTGATAAAAATAAAAGCCTCCGTGATTTAAATCGTGCAACCCTAAAATATCGGCAAGCGGCAGTTGCTTAAAAAGATTGCAAGCCGCCCATACAATAAGATTGATAATCAGAAGGTTTCTTGTAACAACCGGGATTCCGCCGTAAAAGCTGTTATTGGAATTATTAAACATATTGCTATTTAATTTTGCCGGCAAAGATACAATAATAATTATGAATTATGAATTATAAATTATGAATTATAAATTATAAATTATGAATTGTTTGTGAGACCAAATAAATATTGTACTTTTGCCGCAAATAAAAAATGTTTTGCATAGCTTATGTATAAACGCTTTTTCAAACGTCCGGCAGACATTGTAATTTCCGTTACAGGGCTTCTGATTACATTGCCGTTCCTTGTTCCGCTTTTACTTCTTATTTATTGGGAAACAAAGGAAAATCCGTTTTTTATTCAAAAGAGAACCGGATTGAACGGACAAATTTTTACCTTATTTAAAATGCGTACAATGACGAATACCCGCGATTCCGAAGGAAACCTTTTGCCGGACAAAGACCGAATCACCCGTTGGGGAAAATTTCTGCGGGAAACTTCCATAGATGAAATTCCTCAATTAATCAATGTTTTGAAAGGAGATATGAGCTTAATCGGGCCTCGTCCGCTGTTGCCGGAATACTTACCGCTTTATTCGGACTTTCACAGGCGGCGACATCTGGTTCGTCCCGGAATTACCGGCTGGGCGCAAATCAACGGAAGAAACTCCATCACGTGGCAACAAAAATTTGATTTAGACGTTTGGTATGTAGAACATATAAGTCTGAAAACGGATGTACGGATTTTCCTGCAAACCCTTGAGAAAATATTCGAGAAAGCGGATATTAATCGTTCGGAAGGAGTTACAATGCCGTTTTTTGACGGAACGAATTAAAAGCTATGGAGAAACCTCAAATATATTTATCTATCGCGCATCCTTCGGGAAAAGAAAAACAATATATTTCCGAAGCGATTGATTCTAATTGGATTACTACGGCAGGTCCGCAGATTGTCCGATTTGAAAAAGCGCTGGAGTCATATCTCGATACGCCGAATCCGGTTGTAACCTTGAGTTCCGGAACCGCCGCCCTGCATCTCGCTCTGATTGATTTGGGTATTGAACCCGGCGATGAGGTTATTTGCCAAGATTTGACTTTTGTTGCGACCATCAATCCGGTAAAATACGTTCGAGCGATTCCGATTTTAGTGGACAGCGAAAAAGATACATGGAATATTTCTCCCGATGTATTGAAGGAAACCATCGCCGATCGAATAAAGAAAACCGGTAAAAAACCGAAAGCCATCATTGCCGTTGATTTATACGGAATGCCGGCCCGATTACCGGAAATAATCCGGATTGCCGCCGATTATGAAATTCCGGTTATTGAAGATGCGGCCGAAAGCTTGGGTTCTTACATAACCATAAATAATCGGCGGAAATTCTGTTCTACGTTCGGCGATTGCGGCTATTTGTCGTTCAACGGGAATAAAATAATTACTGCTTCAACCGGCGGAGCTCTGATTTGCCGGGATGAAGCGCAAGCCGCTCGAATTCGTTTTTTGTCGGGACAAGCCAAAGATTCGGCTCCGCATTATCAACATTCGCAATTGGGATACAATTATAATTTGAGTAATATTTGCGCCGCTGTCGGTTTAGCGCAAATGGAAGTTTTGCAAAAACATGTCGAGCGGAGGCGGGAAATTCGGTTTCGTTACCAATCGGAATTGTCATTGTTCCCGGAATTGGAATTTCAAAACGAACTGCCAAATTATGTTTCCAATTATTGGTTAACTTGCGTTTTATTTCCGAGTGAAACTTTGCGGGATGAAATAAAAAAACACTTGGAAATGAATCGGATAGAATCACGACCGATATGGAAGCCCATGCATTTGCAACCTTTATATAAAGATTCGCCATACTATGGCACGAAATTTGGAGAATATCTTTTTGAGAGGGGACTGTGTTTACCGTCAAGCTCAATTTTGAAAGATGATGATATTACTAACATTGCCGCTTTAATAAATAATTATTTGAAAAATCACGGATAGAAACTGTAAGAATGGATAAAAAAGGAAAAATATATGTAGCCGGTCATACGGGTTTAGTGGGTTCTGCATTATTAAAGAATTTACAATCAAAAGGATACGAAAATTTTGTTTTGAAAGATATATCCGAATTGGATTTACGGAATCAAGCGGATGTTTTTGATTTTTTTGAAAAAGAAAAACCGGACTACGTAATTCTTGCGGCTGCCAAAGTGGGCGGAATTATTGCCAATATGACTTATCGCGGTCAATTTATCTATGAAAACCTGCAAATTCAAAACAACGTTATTCATGCCTCTTGGTTGAACGGCGTCAAGAAATTGCTTTTCTTGGGTTCTACGTGCATTTATCCTTGCGATGCGCCTCAGCCCATGCCGGAAAATTGTCTTTTAACTTCGCCTTTGGAATATACCAATGAACCGTATGCCATTGCGAAAATTGCCGGAATAAAAATGTGCGAAAGCTATAATATTCAATACGGAACCAACTTTATTGCCGTGATGCCCACCAATTTATACGGGCCGAACGACAATTTTGATTTGGAAAAATCGCATGTTTTGCCGGCGCTTTTACGGAAAATTTACTTGGCAAAAAACGTAATGAATAACGATTGGAACGCCATTCGGAAAGATTTTGACCGTTTGCCGGTGGAAGGAGTTTCCGGAAAAGATTCGGAAACCGCCATCCTTGCCAAATTGACAAAATACGGAATTAATGGGGATAGTGTGGAAATTTGGGGAACAGGAAATCCCATGCGTGAATTTTTGTGGAGTGAAGAAATGGCAGATGCTTGCATATATATAATGGAAAATGTGGATTTCAAGGATTTGATACTGAAAGGAAATGAAATTCGGAATACCCATATTAATATAGGAACCGGAAAAGAAATATCCATTGCCAATTTGGCAAAGCTGATTGCAAAAATCACGGGCTACAAAGGAAAATTTGTTTTTAATACGGACAAACCCGACGGAACCATGCGAAAATTAACCGATCCTTCTCAATTGCATCGTTTGGGCTGGAAACACCAAATAGACATCGAAGAAGGGGTGGTAAAATTATATGAGTGGTATTTGAAAAATAAGAATTAAGAATTATAATAAAGCATGTCAAAGACAGCGTTAATTACCGGTATTACAGGACAAGATGGCGCATATTTGTCGGAATATCTGATAAAAAAAGGTTATACGGTGCATGGAATAAAGAGGCGTTCCTCTTTATTTAATACGAATCGTATTGATCATTTGTATCAAGATCCGCATCAAGAAAATCGTAACATGATCCTGCATTACGGAGATATGACCGATTCGATGAATATTACGCGCATTATAGCCGAAGTTCAACCGGACGAAATCTACAATTTGGCTGCTCAAAGTCATGTTAAAGTCAGTTTCGATACGCCCGAATATACGGCAAACGTTGACGGATTGGGAACATTACGTGTTCTCGAAGCGGTCCGGCTGTTGAATCTGGTTTCTAAAACCCGTATTTATCAAGCATCCACTTCGGAATTATACGGTTTGGTACAAGAAATACCGCAAAAAGAAACCACGCCCTTTTATCCGCGAAGCCCGTATGCCGTAGCAAAAATGTATGCTTATTGGATTACGGTTAACTACAGAGAGGCTTACCAAATGTTCGCTTGCAACGGAATTTTATTCAATCATGAATCGCCGCTTCGGGGAGAAACTTTTGTGACGCGAAAAGTGACGCGCGCTATTTCCCGGATTGCTTTGGGGATACAAAATGAAGTATATATGGGTAATCTTTCCGGCAAACGCGACTGGGGACATGCAAAAGATTACGTCAAAGCCATGTATTTGATTTTACAACAGGATATGCCGGACGATTATGTAATTGCAACCGGCGTAACCACCACGATTCGGGATTTTATTTGCAAATCGTTCGATAAAATCGGAATCGCCGTCGAATTTACCGGCGCCGGCGTTAATGAAACCGGAAAAATTGCCGGAATCCGGTCGGAGGTATTTGTCGAAAGAGTAGGGGAGACGTATCTGAAAAGGATACAAAATCGAATCGGAGAAACCATCGTTAAAGTTGATCCCGAATATTTTCGTCCGACGGAGGTAGAACTGTTAATCGGCGATGCAACCAAAGCTCGCACCAAACTTTCGTGGGAACCTCGGTATGATTTGGATGCATTGATTGAAGATATGATGCAAAGCGATATAAAGGAGATGAAGAAAGAAGCTTACGTGAGTGAAGCGGGATACCGGATACTGAATTATTTTGAATAAAACAGACAATAAAAAGTAAACGGACGGCGCTGATCTTAGGTAAAGAAAGTATTGTTAAGGCAAAAAAAACGTTTTTTTTAGGAATTTTTATTTAATTTTTGTTTATATAATAAATTCTCCGTATATTTGAGGCGAATTTTGATGCAAGTAAATAAGATGTTTTAAGAGAGAAATTTTGATATTAATTTAATAATTTGATTAATTTATAATTATGAGAACAAAAATTTTTTTACTTAGTCTGTTAATGGGATTTTCTGCCCATATATTTGCGCAGCAAACCCAAGTTTTCGAGAGCCAATTACCCGGCTACAGAACGGCTTTTAAGCACAATAACGCCGGCGATAATTGGTTTATTAATGTCAGTGGCGGTGTCCAGGTATATAACATTGATGAAAGCTATGACGGGGTGAATTTCGGAGACCGCATTACATTCATACCTGCTTTGGCCGTCGGTAAATGGTTTAGCCCTTATTGGGGCGTTCGCTTGAAAGGTCAAGGCCTTCGGGCATTCAGCTTTATTGATCAATTGAGCGGAGACGCTTATAAGGCGAAAAATGACTATCTCAATGTGCACTTGGACGCTATGTGGAATTTGGCAAACTACTGGGGAGTATATTCTCCCACCAGACTTTTCAATTTCACTCCGTATGTGGGTTTAGGTTGGGCGCATAGATTCAAACTTGACGATGACGCCGTTCGTCCGAATACGCCCAATGCAGGTGATGATTATCGTCATTATTCGGATGCGTTCTCGATTAACGGAGGTATTCAATTCGGATTCCGTTTGAGTAATCGCGTCAACTTGGATTTTGATTTTGGCGTAACTTACCTCGGCGATTATTTTGATCGTTTGAATCAAAAAGGTGAAAACGACAACATCATTAGCGCTATGGGCGGTTTCACTTTCAAATTGGGCAAAACCACATTTGAAGCGGTTGAACCGATGGATTTCGCATTAATTGACGACTTGAACGGAAAAATCAATGCTTTACGTCAAGAAAACGATTTGTTATCCAAACGTCCGGTTTCTTGTCCCGAATGTCCGCCGGTAGCTCCGACCGTAGTAAAGAACGAAATCAATTACGTACCGAATGTAGTATTCTTCCGTTTGAACAGCTCGAAAATTGACGACAATCAACAGATAAGCGTTTATAATACAGCTACGTTCATGAAAGAAACCGGTGAAAAAATTAAAGTTGTCGGTTATGCCGATAAAGGTACAGGTACCGGTACATACAACTTGGGTCTTTCTGAAAAACGTGCAAAAGCGGTTGCTAAAGAACTTACTACAAAGTACAACGTTCCTTCCGAAAAGATTGTGGTTGAATGGAAAGGTTCCAACGAACAACCGTATCCGGAAAATAATTGGAATCGCGTGGTAATTATGAGCGCTCCTCAATAAGTTTTGATGGAAATATTAAAAAAGCGTCCTATTGGACGCTTTTTTTTTGAAATTTCCTTAATATGAACTAAATTTGTATTCCAAATTGGGAAAAAATGACCGGTCAAAGAAAATTGATATAAAAAAGATATGGTTAGCAAAAGCAGATACGGATTTTTAATAAAATGGTTAATCATTTTAGGTGATTTGCTGTTAATCAATATCCTGTTTTTTTTAGTATATCAGTGGTTGAAAATTTATGAAACGGAATATACGGACATCAATTGGAGATTTATTTATTTACTGCTTAATTTCAGTTATATCTTTGCGGTCTATTTTGTTCCCATCCGGATTTACCAACCGGTAATGTTTACGGATAAAGTGATTCAGCGTTCTTTGTCGCTTATAGCCTTACATTCTATCATTTTTACCGCTTGTCTTTTTTTCTTAAGATTGCAAAGCCACGCTTTTCCGCTTTATTTTATCGTTTATTATTATTTACTGTTATTTATTCTTTTTACCGCATGGCGGGTATTAGCCAGAGAATCGCTGAAAATTTATCGCAAAAAAGGACATAATTATAAACGTGTAATTATTGTCGGCGCCGGAAAAAACGGAATGGATCTTTATGCGGAAATGAAAAAAGAAATGGCTTACGGATATAATATTTACGGTTTTTTTGATGATAACGTTTTATTAAAAAATACATTACCGAATTATTTGGGAATGACGCATGAAGTAGAAAATTTTGTACTGAAAAACAACATTGACGAAATTTATTGTACGTTGCCTAATTCACAAGATGAGAAAATTATCCGATTATTTAATTTTGCGGAGAAAAATATGATTCGTTTTTATATAGTTCCGGAATTTTCACGTTACGTAAAGAAGCGGTTGGATTTGGAAAGTATCGAGTCCGTTCCGATTATGGCCGTGCGGTCTGAGCCGCTTCAATTCGTTCATAATCAAATAATAAAAAGAATATTTGATGTTGTATTTTCTTTCTGCTTCTTAGTCACTCTGTTTCCGATTATGTATATTATTTTAGGACTTCTGATCAAATTATCTTCATCGGGGCCGATCATTTTTAAACAAACTCGAACCGGAATCTACGGTAAAAATTTTGATTGCTACAAATTTCGTTCCATGAAATTGAGCGACGACGCCGACGAAAAGCAAGCGGAAAAAGATGATCCACGTACAACCAAAATCGGGCACTTTTTACGGCGTTCCAACTTAGACGAAATTCCTCAGTTTTATAATGTGTTAAGGGGCGATATGAGCGTAGTCGGTCCGCGACCGCACATGTTGAAACATACCGAATTGTATTCGGCCTTTATTGATAAATATATGGTGCGCCATTTGATTAAACCCGGAATCACCGGATGGGCGCAGGTAAACGGATACCGAGGCGAAACAAAGACTACGGAACAAATGGAAGGTCGGGTGCGATGCGATGTCTGGTATCTCGAAAATTGGACTTTCATTTTGGATATGAAAATTATAGTGATAACTATTTTGAATATGTTTAAAGGAGAGAAAAATGCCTATTGATGTTTAAAATCCTGTCGCTTGACCAAAAAGACCGGTGGAACGCCATTGTCCGCTCCATGAACCGATATGATTTCTATCATTTGGCTGAATATCATCTGTTAGCACATTCGGGACAATCGCTGTTGCTTTATTTTTCGTCGGGAAAAACGTCGCTGGCTCTTCCGGTTATTTTACGTCCCGTTGAAGGAACCGAATATAACGATTTTACTTCGGTTTATGGATATGCCGGACCGTTGTCCGATCGGGAAAATCCGGATGAACAAGCGATAATAGATTTTCAAAACGAACTGTTGCATTTTTTCGATCATCATAAAATTGTTTCCGGATTTTCCCGATTGCATCCGCTTTTGGATAATCAAGAATTTCTTTTATCCGGTTTGGGAAAAGTTGTTGAAACCGGCCGAACGGTCGGCATTGATTTGAGTTTGCCGGAACCAGAACAAAAAAGACAATATGCCCATTCCGTCAAAAACCATATCAATCGGTTGAAACGAAAAAACGTGGTTGTGAAAAAGGCGCAAACGCACGAAGCAGTTGATTCTTTTGTTGATATATACCGTGAAAACATGAAGCGGGTAAATGCTTCGGGAATGTATTATTTCTCGAATGATTATTTTTATCGGTTTTTGGAAGAATTACCTTCCGCTCTGTTCGTAGCTTATCATGAAGAAAAGGCAATCAGCGGGTCACTTGTTACAACTTGTAACGGCATTGTTCAACCCCATTTGAGCGCCACTTTGGATGATTACCTTCGGTGGAGTCCGCTGAAATTGGTTTGGGATTGCGTCCGGAAAGACGCCGTCGAAAGAAATGAAAAATGGTTGCATTTGGGAGGCGGTGTAGGCGGTGCAGATGATACCTTGTTTCAATTCAAAGCGCAATTTTCGGATTTGCAATTTTCGTTTAAAACTTGGCGGTACATTCACAACGAAGAAGCGTATGCACAACTGGTTTCCGAGAAATATGCAAATCAAATTCCCGACTCATCCTATTTTCCGCTCTACCGGCTCGACTGAAACTCAGCTATCCGGGAAATATTTTTCGATTATTTTGCCTAATTCTTCTGTTTCTTCGGGCGTAAGCGTTTTCATATAATACCCTTTGCGAATACAGGCCGGGTCTTTCATTTGAGGAAAAATTCCATGATCGCGGTATAGTTTTAATTCTATTTTTCTAAAAGCGGGCGGCGGCGTATCATAATTATAGATACGGGAAGAAATATAAAAAGGCAGATTCCCGAAATTTTCCTTTGCGTATTTTTGTGTGGCGTAATTTTCCGGAATGAACAGGGATTTTTTTGTAAATCCGATCATCCATCGGGTTAATTGAAAAGCGGGAATGCTTTGCTTCAACAGCGGAGGATAACCGAGTAAAACCAGAAGCAAAAGAGAATATAACAGACCGGGAACAAAAATTTTTGTTCGGCCGATTCGAATCGGACAGAGTATCAAAAATAACAACGGATAAATGCCGTCAAGTATAAACCTGTATTGTCCGGAAAAACTGAAAACGACAACAGCCTTTATAATAATAATCAGCCACAGCGACAGATACAAGAGATTCTTTTTGAAAAAAGAAAAAATACCGAAGGCGACAATCGTTAACGTTATAAAACAGTTGATGATTGTTTGTAATTTATCAATTGATAACCAATAATAAAACCTTTGGAAAAAAGTCATCCGGCTTATTTCATCTCCGGTGAAGCGCATGTCAAAGGTGTATGCCGATGCTCTCAGATCGGATATTGCTAAAATTTGCGAATTGGGGAGCCAATAAGTATCTAATTGCGTGAAAGAAACGGGATAAAACAAAGTTGAAGACGCCATTCCGTTCTTTATCATAAAAATAACAACGAACAGCATTGGATATAAATAAATTCGGTAATCCTTTAATTCTTTCTTATTAAGGAAAAACCCGGCAACAAGAACCCAAGCGGGCAGCCAAAAAGCAACCGGTTTGATTATAAAGGTAAAAACTGAAATAAGTAACAAAATGGAATAATTATCAACTCGGTAGTTGAAACACAATTCGTTGACGACAACCAAAGAAAGAAAAACAATCGCCACATCCGGAGAAGGAGTTTGAATAAAAAGAAAATAGAACGGAATAACAAACAGCAACAGATAGGCTTTTCTTTCAAAAATATAAACTAAAAACCAGATGGTAATAAAAACAGCGATTCGTTGAAAAGGGTCAATCGTTTGATCCAAACCGGCCTGCATGATATGAAAGACAGACATTTGTCCTAAATTCCAATCAATATTGGCTACGCCGATTATCAAACCGTACCGGTTCAGCCATTGGATGGTCGGTTCATAATAGATGAAGTGGTCGGGACGAAAAGGATGAAAAGAACCGGCTAAAATGATGATCAGACCCAAAAGCCAAAACCAAACCGATTTCAGCAATGGTTTGGGGAATGGTGTCGTATAAATCCGCAATTTCTTGAAGAAAAAAGGGATCAAAGAAAAAATCAGTAAAATCAATTCGACAAACAAATTCAGTGCAGTAAAAAACGACAACAGACAGGTTCCGATACCGAAAAAAGAAAGGCCTAAAAGAATGGTTAAAGAAAAAGAATCGGTTTTGTTTCCGGTAAGTATCTTTGCCCAAGCTCCCCAACCGGCGAACGAAACGAATAAACAAAAAACAAGAAGAAATTCGACTATCATAATGGTAAAATAAAACGGTGCAAATATACGTTGAAAATAAAATAAAGATGTCGGAATTTTAAAAATATTATTATTTAAGTTTAAAAAAACAGTATCTTTGCAAAAATATGGGAAGAATTGTTGCTCTTGATTATGGAAAGAAACGAACCGGTATTGCCGTTTCCGATCCGCTAAAGTTGATAGCGGGCGGATTAACTGCTTTACCAAGTAAGGAAATCATCGGTTTTTTGAAACAATATGTTGCCGAAAATGCAGTTGAGCTGTTCATCGTAGGCGATCCTCGCCAAATGAATTACACGCCTTCCGAAAACAGAGAACGAGTGTTGAGATTTAAAGAAGATTTGCATCGAACTTTTCCGGGTATTGAGATTCAAATGGTTGATGAGCGTTTTACCTCTCTTTTGGCGCATCAAGCGATGCTTCAAGGCGGGTTAAAGAAAAAAGACCGTCAAGATAAAGCCTTAGTGGATGAATTGAGCGCAACGATTTTATTACAATCTTTTTTAGAAACCGATAAAGTATGATTTTACCGATATATTTATACGGACAACCGATTCTCCGGAAAAAAACAAAGGATATTTCTCCGGACTATCCGGATTTGAAAATCTTGTTGGATAATATGTTCGAAACGATGTATAAAGCCGATGGAGTCGGGTTGGCTGCTCCGCAAATCGGGCGGGAAGACCGGATTCTGGTCATTGATCTCAGCCCTTATGCGAAAGACGATCCCTCGTTCATGGGTTATAAAAAAGTATTTATCAATGCGCGCATCATCGAACGGGACGGCGAAGAAGCCAATGTGGAAGAAGGTTGCCTCTCTGTTCCGGGTATTCACGAAAATGTGCCGAGAAAGAACAGAATCCGTATTCAATATCTGGATGAAAATCTTCATCCGCGCGATGAAGTTTACGAAGGATTCAGAGCCCGCGTCATCCAGCATGAATATGACCACTTGGAAGGAATAGTGTTTGTTGATCATCTGTTAGGAATCCGGAAACAAATGATTCGTTCCAAATTGAACAAAATTATAAAAGGAGAGGTCAATTGTTCTTACAAAGTGAAAGCGGTTTCGAAGAAATAGAAATCAGAAAAACGAAAGATTGAATGATCGGACGGAAAAAAATAGTTTGGACGTTGCTGTTGATAAGCTTCGGATTGATTTCGATACAAGCGCAAATTAATACGGATCGCGTGCTTACGATCGGTAGAAACGCGCTGTATTTTGAAGACTATATGCTTTCCATTCAATATTTTAACCAAGTAATCCGATCTAAGCCGTATTTGGCGGAACCCTATCTTTATCGCGCAATGGCTAAATTGAATCTGGACGATTACCAAGGTGCGGAAGACGATTTATCGCATTGCATCGAGATCAATCCTTTTTTGGTTTATTCCTATTTATATCGCGGCATTGCCCGTCAGTATCAAAACAATTACCAAGGAGCAATTGAAGATTACGATACGGGATTGACGTTTCGTCCGGAAGACAGGCAATTGCTTTTAAATAAAGGAATTGCTTATGTGCAAGACAAAAATTACGATGATGCGATTGCCACCTTAGATTTGTTGATAAAATACCAACCGAAATATACGCAAGCCTATAACACACGGGGAGCGGTATATGCCGAAAAAGGGGATACGATTCAAGCTTTGGACGATTTTAATAAATCGCTGGAATTGGATAAATATTTTGCGCCGACCTACGCTCAACGCGGAATGCTCTATTATCAACAGGAAAAATACAAAGATGCGCTGGCCGACTACAATGAAGCGATTCGATTAGAACCGAAACAAATCGGATATTACATTAATCGAGGATTGATTAAATATAATTTAAACGATTTGCGCGGAGCGATGGCGGATTATGATGCGGTAGTCATTCTGGATGCACGAAATACCATCGGCCGATTTAATCGCGGACTTCTTCGGGCGCAAGTCGGCGACGAACAACATGCCGTCGAGGATTTTAACGTAGTCGTCGAAAATGAACCCGATAATTTTATGGCTATCTATAACCGGGCCATTTTAAATAACGAATTGCATAACTATAGGGCTGCGGTAGCGGATTTGGATTCGGTTTTAGCCGAATATCCCTATTTTGTTCCGGGCTATTATTTCCGCTCCGAAGTGAAACGGGCCATGAACGACGCCAAAGAGGCCGATAAAGATTATTGGTATGCATACGATTTGGAACAGAAGCTGAAACAAGAAAGAGCAAAAGGAAAAACAGTGACTGGAAAAGGTATTTTTGATACGCCTCCTTCGTCGGAGAACGAATCGGATGCGAACGAAAAAAATACGCGGGAACGCTCCGATAAAAGCATTGAAAAATTCAATCGGTTGGTCATGTACGATAAAGAAGACGAAGTTAAATCATCGTATAAAAATGAAATTCGGGGACGAGTTCAAGACCGGCAAGTCAGAGTGGACTTAGCGCCGCAATTCGTGATTACCTATTATGAAAAACCGGAAGACATTGATAAAACGATTACCCGTTACGATAAAACCATTTCGGATTACAATGCTCGGATGATTCTTAAGCTTCAGTTGAAAGTCGTCAATAAAGAAGCTGCGATTTCCGACGAGCAGGCGCAATACCACTTTCAATCCATTGACGATTATTCGTTAATCATTGATAAAAATCCGAACGATGCCGACGCCTATTTCGGCAGAGCGCTGGATTTTATGGTTTTGCAAGATTTAACGGAAGCGTTGAACGATTTTTCACAAGTAATCGAGCTGCGTCCCGATTTTATTTTGGCGTATTTTAACCGGGCGGTCGTTCGTTCCAAACTGATGCAAATTGAAAATTATGATGAAAGCGTTTCCGGTAACGATATACAAAATTTAAGTTTAAATCTTCAAACCAAAGCGAACAGACCCTTTCAATCGCCAACCGCTCCGTATCCCCAACCCTCTGTGGAATCCGATAAAGAAAGTCAACGCGCTATTGAATACGATCAAATCATACAGGATTATGACAAAATCATTCAATTGAATCCCGATTTTGTGTTTGCTTACTACAATCGCGCCAACATCCGATGTTCTCAAAAAGACTTTCGTCAAGCTTTAGTTGATTACAACGAAGCCGTCAACCGGAATCCCGAATTTGCGGAAGCTTATTACAATCGCGGACTTACTCGCTTGTACTTGGGTGATACCGCAAAAGGTATTGCCGATTTGAGTAAAGCCGGCGAATTAGGCATTGTCGAAGCCTACAGCATTATCAAGAAAATGACAACGGATTGATTCTTCAACGGTTGATTATCATTAATTGAGGCTGTCTTAAAACTGCCGTGTCATTGCGGGCGTAGCGTAGCGAAGACCCGCAATCCCTCATAATTAATAATTGATTTTCCGGGAGACGGCGGGTCTTCGCTACGCAAAGATAATAAATGAGAAGAAGATAGATAAAGACCAAAAGAAATATCTTTCAATCTGTTATCTATCTTCTTCTATTGTCTCAAATATTTGCTTATCGCCAGACAAAGGCTCTCAGCTTTCATCGGGCAAATAGATTTATTTTTCTTCCACAAAAATCTCAAAAATTGAGCTTAGTAATCCTCCATATAGTATTTCAAAATCTCTCTTTTGTTCTTTTTTTACTTTACACCTATACATAACAAATAATTCGTTTTTTCCGTAAACACACCAAGATTTTTTTATTTTGACTTTATATGTTTTCGAATAAATACTGTGAGGCTCAAGTAATACTAAGTTATCATAATTCGAAAATGCATTCAAAATTGTAAAATTCATATCAAAAACAAAAACACCGTGTGTTTCTCTATTTAAAGAGATTAACCCGTCAGGATGAAAATAAAAACCGGTATTTGTTTTATTTTTGAAAATGACTGTTAAAGAAAGTTCATTATTTAAAATAACAGTATCTTGGCTCGGATCAATAACAACATTTAAATCAAAATAGGAGCTGATAGATTTGTATTCAATATTGTTAGTGGAATTACTATGTATCGTATTACACTTAGCAAAAAAAACTGATACAAATATCAATATCCATATATATATTTTTTTATTTTCCTTTACCATCTTCTTGGAATTTTGTATATGAAGTGCCACCAATCCGCTTTAAACAATTCACTCTCTGTTCCATACAATGAGGCATTGATACCATATCCATTAATTCGCTGTATCCAGTCTATTCCACTATTATAATATAACCATTGATTTTTATACAAGTAATTTTGAGCTCTCCATTCTTCAAAATCATGTAACATTTGGTTCCTATACTTAATATTTGGTTCATTTTTCATCCAATCCGGAGCTTCTTTGATATACTTTAGATAATCCACACTGTGAAATTTCTCTTCTTCATAAATAGCCCTTAATCTACTATAAGAATTTCCATTATCACCAAAAGCGGATTTTCCATATTTTATGGATTGTGTACTTGAATCAAATTGTCCCGGAGCTAATAAGTCAGGATCATAGGTACCTTCAAAACCAAAATAATCTAATTCTTTTTGTCGCCAATTGAAATCCGGATTATCGTATGCATTAGACATTATATTTTCATAAACTTTTTGATTACTGTTAAATCCTTGACCTCTTGTCCATTTATGAAATTGTTCCGAAGTTGTAAATGCGAAAAATGCACCAGACCCGGCGCCCCATAAAGCGCTTTTCCCTTTAGGCGGACACGGTTTTTGGGGCGGTGTTGGCAGAGGTTTTGCAGCGTTTGGTGCAGGTGCAGTTGGCGGCGGGGGTGCTTTATATCCTGAGTTTGGCGGCTGGGTTTGGGGCGGTGCAACAGTTGGCGCAACAAATTCTTGGTTAAGTGGCGCAAAAGGTTGGGATATTGCAATAGGTGCAGGTGTTGGTGCTGTATCTGGTGTTGTAGGTGGCGTAGCAGGACAATGGGGTGGTCAATATCTCGGCGGTCTTGTAATCAATGGAACAAGCATTACAAGTCCTGTATTACAGGGTGCAGTTACGGGAACTATTGGCGGTGCTGTCGGTGGTTACGCAGGCGGATTTACTGCGGGACTAATAATGACAGGCGATTTAGGAGAGGCAAACAGTGCAGGTTGGAAAGGTGCTGCATTTGGTGCGCCTATCGGAGGTATCAGTGGTTCCGTTTCCGCTTATAGATATGACGGTAGTGGATTTGTTGTCGCAGGACGTGAATATTCGGTAACATTTACAAATTATTCATCATCAAAAAGTATCACTATAATTTGGCAAGAAACACAAGATTTAAATATCATATTTAGAGGGAAAAAAAATTTCGGAACAACAGCCACAGAATTGAGCGAAATTACGAAGTTAAAAAGAATAACTTCACTTAAAACCCTTGCCGAATTAGTTCAATCCGATTATATGTACTTAATAAATACCTGATATATACATATATATTGAATCGAAAAAGTCCCGAAGAAACTTTGTTTTTCTTTGGAACTTTTTCGTTCATTAAATATATTGCCGCTTTGCGGCAAAAAAAGGGGGGGGGATTTTTTTTGCGGCTTTGCCGCAATGGAAAAATAAAATAAAATAAAATAAAAAATAACGAAATTGGTCGGGGGCGGCTTGGCGCAAGTGGGGGGCGAAACGCACTGCGCTTGCAAATACTGCTTTACCCCCCACCTGCGCCAAG
>JGI24699J35502_11134216_pt1 | contig 64689 bp, 51 predicted proteins | sample TergutMp193P4_FD_35502 | JGI IMG/M metagenome (IMG submission 35502)
AAATGACTCCCGAAGAAAAAATCGAATTCATGGACAAACGGATGGAGTCGATGAATGAAGGCCGTTTCGGACACGGACATTTTTTCGGAGGAAGGGGATTCGGGTTCTGCGGAAATGACGAGCGCGAAAAAGAGATCAACGATTTTCGCGAAAAATGGTCGAAAATGACTCCCGAAGAAAAAATCGAGTTCATGGACAAACGGATGGAATCGATGAATGAAAGCCGTTTCAGCGTCGAAACCATCGACAAGTTATGCGAAAAATGGATGAAAAAAACGCCCGAAGAAAAAGAAGCCTTCATCAACAAAAGAAAAGAAATTAGCCGGCATCCCGGCATGTTCGGACGCGAAGATTTTTTCGGAAGAGGAAATTTCGGGGTTGACGAAGAAAAACAGGAAAACGATTAATTCACGAAAGGGAAACCGGACAATATGCCGGTTCCCGCAGGAACCGCTGTAAATAATATATTTACGGCGTTTTCCGTTTAAAATATATGATGAACGATATGAAAACAAGAGGTTTTAAAGTCATTCTGATCGGATTATCAATCATCGCCGGATTCGGAGCGGCGGTGATGTTGCTGTGGAACGCTCTCGTTCCGGACATTTTCGGTTTGCCGACCGTCAACTTTTGGCAGGCGACGGGTCTGCTTGTCCTGATCCGCATTTTGTTCGGCGGCATCGGCGGAAGAAAAATGGCGGGAGGCGGAAGAATGCACGGCGGATTGTTCGGCGGCATCGGAAAAAGGAATCCCATCCGGGAAAAATGGATGAAAATGACACCGGAAGAACGAAAAGAATTTATCCGGAAAAGACATGAATTTATGGCCGGAGGCTATTTCGACCGGGAAGACTTTTTCGGACGTGGTCGTTTCGGACATGATCATCCGTTCGGAACAGATCATCCGGACGAAAAAGACGAAAACTGAACATGTCCGGAACACAAAAAAACATCACGAATTTGATTGTCGAATATCAACCTCGTCTGAAGGCTTTTATCCGAAAACGTGTCTCAAATAAAGAAGATGCGGATGATATTTTGCAAGAGGTTTTTTACCGGTTGGTAAAAGCCGACAATCTGATGAACCCGATCGAACAGGTTTCTGCATGGCTGTATCGCGTTGCACGAAATTTGATCATCAACAACGGGATCAAGAAACACGAAGAAGAACTGTCGTATTTTCAACAAGGCGACGATAGTGATGAAATCATGAAAGATTTTTCCGAAATTTTGTTCGGCGGCAATGGGTATGAATCTTCTCCCGAAACAGAATATTTGCGTTCATTGGTATGGACGGAACTCGAAAATGCTCTTTCGGAACTGCCTGCCGAACAACGGGAAATCTTTGAAAAAACGGAATTGGAAGGAATTACGGTTAAAGAAATATCCAAAGAAACAGGGGTAGCGGTCAACACCTTGTTATCCCGAAAACATTATGCAATCCTGCATCTCCGGGAACGATTGGCAGAATTGTACGAAGAAATCATATCTGCGTAATTTCTTCCCGTCACGCGAAAATACCGCACGCGGCAGGGAAATGTCCTGCCGGGACGATATAACCTGATTTTCAATTATTTTTCTTTCTTTATCCGGGCAACTATCTTCTTTGAAAGAACATAAATGCAATACCAATACAACACAGTCCCCAGAAAATAAATTAAATTTCGAAAAATAATATTGTCAATTTGTAAATTGAATTGCGGCAAAAAAGGAATATTTACCGTCGATAATCCTATAAAAAGAAGATCAAACGGTCTTTCTCCATGGGAAGAATGAATGGGTATCAATATTGCCGTGATTAAAAATAAAATGATTATCGATACGACTATTCCCCATTTGATTGGTCTTATTTTAATCAAATTGATGCAAAAAGCAAGTACTGCCAATATAAAATACCATATACTTGCATCCTCCATTTTAATCTCTCTCGCGTATATCATACCGGAAATGATATAAACGACTAAAAGTATTGCAAAGAATATGATATGAGTTAATATTTTTTTAATCATAGCAGTAATTATAAAATTTAAAGCGTTAAAAAAATGCATATCGTATCGGAAATCATTCCGGCAAGACATTTTCCTGCCGAGACGATACAATCTGATTCTCAATCATTTCTCTTTCTTTATCCGGGCAACTATTTTCTTTGAAAGAACATAAATGCAATACCAATATAACACAGCTCCCCAAAAATAGATCAAGTACAACAATGTAACCCGGATAATAATGCTGTCAATTTGTAAATTGAATTGCGGCAGAAAAGGAATATTTACCGTCGATAATCCTATAAAAAGGTCAAACGGAGTTTCCACAAAGGAATGATTTGGTATCACTGCCGTAATTAAAAATAAAATGATTATCAATACCACTATTCCCCATTTGACCTTTCTTTTTTTATACAGATTGACGCAAAAAACCAATGTTGTTAAAATAAAATAATATACAATTGCTCCCGATATTCCTCTTGAATATAATACACAGGAAGTGATATAAATAACCAAAAGTATTCCAAAGAATATAATATGAGTTAATATTTTCTTAATCATTGTAGTAATTATAAAATTTAAAGTATTAAACAGATGCATATCTTCCTTGTCATCATCATCACTTTTTTTCTCATCGCCGTCACCGACATAAATCGGTAAATCACTGCTGTCGGTACCTTCAGGTGGCTGCGGGTCAAACGGATTGTTAATGTCCGAAATGTCCATCGCAATATGTCCGCCACGGTAGGGATATCCTATTTGCCGGAATAGTTTCAAGCTGTCCCGGCAAATATAGACTATCTAATGCTTGAAGCATTTATTCGTTGGAATTTTTATTTTTGCTCATGTACGGTAAAATTAGTGATTTTTTTTGACAAATAATATACCAAATACCAATATAATAAGGTTCCGATAAAATAACCAAAGTAATAGAGAATCAACCTGATAATTGCAGTTCCAAAAGGAAAGTCTAACATTGGTAAAAAAGGAATATTCAACGATGATATTACCGTATAGCTTTTTGCAAGATAATGCCCTGTACCATTAAATGCAAAAATTGTAATTACTAAAAAATTAATGCTTATTAATAATATTACCGTCCATTTAATACTTCTTTTTCCATATAGATTGACAAAAAAAACAATTGATGTCACAACAAAATAATGAAAAACAATTCTTTTTAAATAAATTTCTCTTGAATATATTATATTAGAAATTATATAAACTATTATAAGTATTGAAAAAAATATAATATAGCTTACTATTTTCTTAATCATTGCAGTATTTTTTATAAAATTTATAGCATTATACTAAGTGCATATCATACAAATAATTGTCAAGAAATCCAAAAACTTCACCACTCAAAGATTCTAAGATTTCTAATGCAAATTCAACAGAATATATAATATACTATTTTCTTTTACCAATCCCAACAAAAGGAAATACATAAACCTATTCAAAATTTAAAATCAATCGAAAATACCTCCCCCGGCAGGACATTTTCCTGCCGGGACGATACAACCCGATTCTCAATCATTTCTCTTTCTTTATTTGGGCAACTATTTTCTTTGAAAGAACATAAATGCAATACCAATATAATATGGCACCCCAAAAATAAATCAGATACATGACAGTAAACCGGATAATAAAAGTTTCAATGTTCATTAAGCATCGATGGAAATATAGAGGCAAAAAAGGCATAGTTACCGGCGAATCCTCTATAACTAAATCCAAAGGATTATCTGCTATTCCTCCCATCGGGCCCAACCATATTGACAATGAAAAAAGAAACCAGATCAGTGCTGCGACTCCCCATTTGATTGGTCTGATTTTAATCAGAGTAATCAAAAAAACGATTATAACCAAAATAGAATATACTCCACTTGCATTATCAATTTCAATTGTTCTTGAATATATCAGACTGAAAATGATATAAATAACCAAAAGTATTATAAAGAATATAATAGGAGTTAATATTTTCTTAATCATTGGCAGTAATAATTCATAAAATCTAAAGCATTATACAAATGCATATCGTACAAATAATCGTCAGGATATCCGAAATATTCAACACCCAAAGATTCTAAGTATTCCAATGCAGCTTCTCTTTCATGTTTATAAGTGTCGGGATCAAACAGATTGAAACCTCCGTCTTTGTTTTTTTTTACCAATCCCAATGCTTGATGTCCACCGTTTTTTTCGGGATAATATTTCAGTTGTAATCCGGAATTTCCTAGTTCAGAGGAAACGTATGCAACATCGGAACCGGAACTGGAATTGCTTGCCGAAGCCCAACCAGCAATATACCTCTCAGGATGGAGTAATTGATTATATTTCGTGTATAACGAACTATTTGTCGGATAATTAATCAAATCCGTCTTTAAATTATCGCGCGTGTATCCCAATTCATATAAAGCCGTCAGATTTGCCAAGCTGATAATAAACTGTTCCTGAGCGGGGGTAAAAATGTTACTCGAATTCCTCAGGTATTTAGTACTAACTGTTCCGTGATATATGTTGCAGATTCTTTTCTTATCCTTTTCGAGCGTACATGTACAAAAAGGGCAAGAAGAATCAGAATCAGAACTAATGCTTTTATACCCAAGACAAATAGGACATCGTTCTCCGGTGCAACTGGGATTCGGCTGTGGGTTCGGGTTCGTACCTGAGTTTGGGTTACCGCCACTACCACCGGTACCTTCGCCGCCGGTACCTCCAAAGCCATCATTACATATTCCGTAACAAGAACAGTAGTCTCCGTAGCAAGGAGAGTCGTCACATATTCCATAACAGAAACAAAGATTATAACACGGTGGGTCGTAGTCATTATCATCCGGATATACCACAATTTCGTCACATTCATAACCTGCACTGTTGCTTCCATAGCATCCCCATGGATCATCATTGCCGTCGTCTTCATTATTACCGTATGTATCAAATGAATAAGCTGACAGGCACATGAATAAACCGCACAGTAAAAATACGTATTTTTTTATAATTCCCTTTTTCATGACAGGCTGTTTTTAAGAGTTATTTAACAAGTTTTACCGATTGGCTGACCGATTTACCCGCCAACTTCAGCGTGTAGTTTCCGGCAGGTATTCCTTCCGTCGGGATCTCATACAGGTGTTTTCCGCTTTCAAAGGTTTCTAATTTGCCGGTATAGATCTGCTTTCCCGTTACGTCATACATCACAAAACGAATATCCTGCGCCTCCTGCAACTCAAATTCCACATTAATCCGGTCATTAAACGGATTAGGATAAGCCGACAGGGATGCCGTCCGGATGTTTTCCGCAGCCGAAGGGGTATTGACCCGTTTCAACACCACATAACTCGGAGCAAGGTACTCTCTGGTTACATCGCAATAAAAACGTACATTCCCGCTCAGGTACTCCTCGCCGTCTTTAAATTCTCTCTTAAACCTTCCCGTACGCATTTCCACAGGCCTTCGGTTTGCATACAACACGATGTTATCAAACTGCCATTCGTCCTTGTTCATGATTGCGGAAACAGCGACAGAAGCCGTATCCGACTCCGTCCATACCCCTTCGATGTTTCCGTCGACAGATTGGAGGGATACCTGCAATTTGGTTTCGTCTTCGATTTCTTCGCCCGACCAATCGTAGGTAATGATTTTCCCTTCCCATACGCCTTCGATGCCGATGTCATTCACGGTATTGGCTATTGAGGTATATCTTGCCGGAATCAACGCATTGATCGGTTCTTCGGCAACCGAACGCAGGGTTGCCTTCGTCATTCCGAAGGTTTCGGAATGGTTACGGGCCATCAGGTCGATGACTCTGTTGTACCCTAAATCGGCAGCCTTTGCAAACCAGTATTTTCCTTGTTCTGTGTTCCGCTCTACGCTACGTCCTTTGAAATAACACAGTCCTAAGAAATACATACACATCTTGCTCCCTTTTTGCGCGCCTTGTTCAAAATACCTGACCGCTTCCCGATAACTCTGCTTTACCCCCATACCTTTGTAATGCATGTAACCGAGTTGATAGTCAACATTATCGTAACCCGTTTCTTTTGCTTTTTCGAAACATTCCACGGCTTTTTCGAAGTCTTGTTCCACAAAGTGCCCGAACTTGTACATCAATCCTAAATTGTACCAAGCTTTGGCGTAACCCTGTTCCGCAGCCTTTGAAAAAAGGTTGAACGCTCTTTCGTCATTTTGTTTCATTCCCAACCCATACTTATACATCATTCCGATCGCATTGCTGGCTTCGGCATCGCCGTCGGCGGACAAATACCGGAATATTCTTGCCGCTGTTTTGTAGTCTTGAGTCATTTTATACCCGTTCAACATCCGATAAGCATCTCTGATCGCCTTGTCCCTTTGGGGCAGACTGCTTTTTGAGCCTTTTTGTGCCAATATAGTGCCTGACCCCGCACACAGGCACAGGAGAAGGATAAACGAAATCCTTCGTATGATTTGTCGTATTTTCATTGTTCTGTTTTTTAGAAAGATTAATATCACCATTTGTAACCACCTTGATAGACTACACCTTCCTGCTTTGCCTTTTGCAATGCGTTGGCCGATTTCAAACATTGAGGCTCGTATTTTTTCAATTGGGAAATGTTTTCCTTCAGTTTTTCATTGTTATACTTTTCGCGTACATAAACCACCTTTTCCAGCATATAATATTCGAATATTTGAACAGAAAATTGCTGTAAATCGGCTTCGCTGTATTTTCCGGATTCCCGGAGCGTATTCAGTTTTCCGGCTGTTTTATCGGTAATTTCATCATGAGCACTCACGCGAATGTATTCCTCCATTTGCTTCCCCGAAAGCAAAGCTTGGAATTGTTTGTTGTAAGTCTCTTTTGCATCACGAATCAAAGCGGAAGCCGAGATTTTATCATCAACCTTCAATAATATGGAGTCGATCGTCGCATAATAAATCCGGACAAGTTCGGCAAGTCGGGCTTCTTGTTCGCTGTCGATATCCACCATCTTTTTTACTTCGACGATACGCCGTGTAACATCATTCATTTGAGCTTGAACGGTATGACCGTAAAGGAACGTAAACATACATGCAAGTACATAACCAAGTTTTTTCATGTCAATATATTTTAATTAAGTTAATATTTATGCAATGTTAGACAAAACAAAAGAGATACAAGGAGGACAAACCGGCTTTTGAAGGGGCATAAACTGACAATATGTTGTAAAACAGGAAAAAATACAGGTTGATAATAAAAATTCTTTCAACTTATCAACATCTCGATTTAAAATTCTACTTTTGCAAAAATTTTCAATAAGCCTTAATATAAATCATTATGGACGACGGCCCGTATCACAGTTGGAGAGAACAGAAGTATTAATCTGCTGTAAGGGAACCGTTGTGATTTCCTTGCAGCGCTGAATTTGTAAGGAGATGACATGATGGAAGATATCAAAATTCAATTCCGGGAATTGATTGACAATAAAAACTGGAAAACTTTAAAACAAGAACTCAATAATCTTGATCCGCTTCAAATAGCCGAAATCATCGAAAACACGGAAAAATCCGACCAAATCGTTTTATTCCGCTTGTTATCGAGGAAACTTGCCAAAGAAACATTTCAATACCTTTCGCACGAAAAACAGGAAGACATTATCGAAGGATTGGCTTCCAACAGTATGAAACTGACGGATTTACTCAATGATTTGGATCCTGATGACCGTACCGCATTTTTCGAAGAATTGCCCGGAGCGGTAAGCCAACGTCTTATTCAGATGTTGTCGAAAGAAGAGCGGGAGGTCGCCATCCGATTGTTGGGGTATCCTGAAGACAGTATCGGCCGTTTGATGACTCCCGAATATGTGGCCGTCAAGCCGGGTTATACCGTCCGGGAAGCATTGGAACATATTCGAAAATTCGGGCGCGATTCCGAAACACTTAATGTGATTTATGTGGTTGATGATCAATGGAAACTGATCGACGATATCCGGATCAAAGAAATTATTCTGGCATCTCCGGAACAAACCATCGCCGAAATAATCAACGATCATTTTGTCGCGCTGAATGCCTACGACGATCAAGAAATTGCCGGTAAAGTATTTCTGGATCAAGACCGGATTGCCTTGCCGGTTGTCGATACCGACGGCACATTGTTGGGCATCGTCACCTTCGACGACGTGATGGACGTGGTGGAAGAAGAAAATACCGAAGACTTTCAAAAGTTCGGGGGTACCGAAGGATTGGATTTGGCTTACACCAAAACGCCGTTGCTCGAAATGGTGAAAAAACGTTCGGGATGGCTTATCATCCTTTTTTTGAGTGAAATGTTGACCGCTTCGGCGATGGGATATTTCGACGAAGAAATTTCCAAAGCTGTTGTTCTGGCTTTATTCGTTCCGCTGATCATTTCAAGTGGAGGAAATTCCGGCTCCCAAGCTGCCAGTCTTATCATTCGTTCCCTTGCCCTTGACGAATTGAAATTAAGAAATTGGTGGTATGTCATGCGGAAAGAAATTTTTTCCGGATTGTTTTTGGGTTCCATTCTCGGAATGATCGGATTTACCCGCATATTTATCTGGCAACATACCGGATTGTACGATTACGGCGAATATTGGATGTGGATCGGCCTGAGCGTTTCCGTATCACTGATGTTCATCGTATTGTGGGGAACACTGACAGGTTCCATGATTCCGTTTATTTTAAAAAAAGCCGGACTGGATCCTGCAACCGCATCCGCGCCCTTTGTGGCGACTCTGGTCGATGTCACCGGACTGATCATTTACTTTACCATCGCAGCGTTGTTTTTAGGCGGAAAATTATTATGAAAATATTCCGGTTTTTTATTATTATGTATGAACTTGCAGCAGGGGAACTTTTTGCTTATCGCTCGCACGGATTTCACAGATTTCACGGATTTTCGTCGCAGCGGACATGTGTCCGTCTGCTTGTTTATTCAAAAGGACTTGCAGTCCGATTTCTACAAAAAGATCTTTTTTAAAAAACTAATGTGATTATCGGATATTGCACCTACCTATCCCCCAAGTGGGATGTAAAAATGTAATATTCGTTTTTTTGAAAAATCCGTTCTAAAAAATGTTGTTTTCCGTCCCGCCGGGGACAACATATCGGTAGAAAGGAGAATTCCGCCGGAGATCAACGTCCCGTTAGGGACGTAATGTGAAGAAGAAAATATTTTGTCCCTGACGGGACAAGGGGTGAAGGGGTGTGGTGTTTTTCTACCGATATAATGTCCCCGGCGGGACAAAAAAAGACGAATATTTTTGAAACATTGATACATTTTTGCATCTCCCTGCAGGGAGAGCCGGGCATAACATCCGATAATCATTTAAAATTATTATGCTTTCCGGTATCGTTTTTCAGATACAATAAGATAACCCATGACACAATCGGTACATTGTGATGCCCGAACCCTATAGAGATGCGGCATGCTACGTCTCTACGGCGAGGCGTTAAAACGGCGAGAAAGTCTCCTCTCGGGGCGGGGTGGGCTGATTGCCGGGTAATTTTACCAATCTTCAAACCTTATTTATCAAAAAATAAACTTATCTTTTTTTAAGGCCGGTTACTTTTGCCCTTGTCAAATATGTAACATGGCCATGATAAAACATCGCATTAAATATTATCCGTTCTTTCTGTTATCTTTCTTTTGCAGCCTGTCTGTCGCTTCCAATCAAGTCAGACTTGTTCCGACATTTATTTCTTGCAGTGTGTATATTTCATTGGATAGCGTTTCCCAATGTTTTGTCAGTTATAAAATGCAGGGAGACAATGTCTGGAAAAAAACGCTTGCTCCTATATATGATTCTCTCAACAAAGAATGCAGGGTGAGTATTGTAAGGTTACGGGAAGACAGTGATTACGATGTTAAAGTTCAGTTAACCGTTGCCGGACAAACCGAAAAAATCATTACTTCTAATTTCCGGACATGGGCATCTGCTCCTCCTGTTGCACAAACAATTCCCGTCAGCTCTTTCAACCGCAATGAAGATGGCGGATTGGTTTTTAACCAACTTCACGGTAACCCGGAAGGCTGGATTAAAATCATAGGCGATGTTCCTGTCCATGCCGGAAAAAAGATGGAAGCTGCGGTCTTGGTCAACAAATGCAGTTATCTTCTTTTCGATGGATTGACCGTCACCGGTGGCGGAAAACACGGCATAAAAACTACGGAACACACGTCTGATGTCCGTTTCTCCAATTGTGATATTTCACGGTGGGGAAGAAAACCCGTGCAACAAAACGAAAATGGTCACTTCCTTGATAAAAACGGAAAAGAAATCAATAATGATGGCGGTTTCACCTTGTATAAATCGGTAAATATTGTTTTGGAACGCAGTTATATTCACGATCCCAACGGCTATACCAATCCTTGGAACGGTACTGTGGAAATAGGAAAGTTAAAAGGCCGGAAATATACGTATGCTCATCCGCAAGGCCCCAATGCTGTATATGTGATGCAAAGCGGAGGAGGATTCGTACTGAGGTACAATGATTTGGTCGGCAGCCAGACACACCGCTACAATGATCCTGTGGAAGGATGGCAAAACAGGGATGTCGCCGGAGGATTTGCCAAAGATGCCGATATTTACGGGAATGTCATGGCTTTCGGGCAAGACGATGCGATTGAATTAGATGGCGGGCAATGCAACGTCCGGGTCTTCGATAACCGGATGGAACAGACTTATTGTGGTGTCAGTACAGCTCCCAACAAGAAGGGGCCTTCTTACATTTTCAATAATATAATATGGAATTTGGGCAATTCGTTGGGCATGACAGGCAACGCCATTAAAAACGGCGGCGGAATGGCGCACACGGCAGGCATACAATATTTGTTCAACAACACCATTATTCATAACTCAGGAGGTATGGCTGGCGTAGGCTATGGCGACAATACTCCTGAAAACAAACGGGAATTGTATATCGCTCAAACTCGGAATAATATTTTTTATTCTCAGTTAGATCTTGGAAACAACTATCGGAAAGGATATAATATCAATGATGTATACCGTAATCCGGCCTGTAGTTACGATTACGATATCTTGGGCAACTGTAAGGAAAAAGACGGACGGGGAGCTATCATCGCCGCCGACGACTCCGAGAAAAACGGTATCTATGCGTTGTCCTCTTTCGAGAATCTGGAGAATGGCATCCTCATCTTGAAAGCTGACGATCCCGGTATTCATAAAGGAATCGTTATTCCCAACTTTGCCGAAGGAACGAACCGGCTGCCGCCAAGCATGGGTGCATTTGAATTTGGCGCGGCATCCGGTCTTTTCCCCATGCGCCCGATAGCGATACAGGCCGACAAATATTTTGTCCGGATGAAAACGGGCGAACCGGTGCAACTCCGTTTTTTGACAGGAAATGAACCCGCCGCCGGATTCAAAATCCGGATGAGCGACGATATGCTCCCGTGGTTACAGGTAGATGCTTCCGATACAAGGGTCAGGCCGGGTACGGTAATCACGTTAACCCTCAAGGCAACAGATACAGTTCCTTATACTCGCAACGGGATGTTGTTTTTTCGTTTAGACAACGGACTGTCTGTTCCTGTTACGATTTTTGCGGAATAATTCAAATTTTGTTAAATAATTAATATAAATGAATCATGAAAAGAAAAATTACCGGTTTAGTTTTATTATTAAATGTTGTAGTAGTTTTATTGCAGGCACAAACTACTCGTTATGTAAGCTCAGATGCAGATGCCGGAACGGGTAGTTTGCGTAATGTCATCAGCAGCGCCGGAGTGAATGATAGTATTGTCATCGAATCCACTGTTACCGAAATTATTTTGACAGCTCAAATTAAAATAACAAGTAAAGGTCTAAAGATCAACGGACAAGGAGCTACGGTGAGGGTACAGGATCCGAGTGTTTCGCCCTACCGGATATTCCAATTTGAAAGTAAAGATGGTTCAGTCCATTCGTATGCGTTGTATAATCTGACGTTGAAGGGAGGAAATACACAATTAGCGACACTGGATGGTAATAATGGAGGGGCCGTTTCTATACCGAACGACAAGACAAATTTTATCATGAAAAATTGTGTTGTTTCCGATTGTAAAGGAACAACCGGAGGAGCTTTGCATATGGCTAATCCTTCAGAGACCGGCGTTCTTTTGGAAAATTGTACTTTCAGAAACAATGAAGCGGTAGTTAATGCCGGCGGTAATTATGGAAATGCCGGTGTCGGGGTTTTCAGGGGAAATAACGGAATTACTTTTAAAAATTGTGTCTTTGAAAATAATACAGCTAAATATAATGCTATAGCAACTTTTTCCGAGCCGGCAACTTTTTCCGGCTGTTATTTCAAATATAATTCGGTAATGGATAGTCCGAATACTGCTCAAGTTGCAGCATTGGTTTTAAGTCATACAAGTGGCATTACCATCATTGAAAATTGTACTTTTGAAGGCAATATACAAGATAATGCTATATCCGACAGTGACGGTAATGCCGTACTTTGTACCAATAATTCGGCAACTTCTGCTTTAGTAACCAACTGTACCTTCTATAACAATACCGGCAAGCGGGCGGCAGTATATGGCAGAGACGGATTTTTGACCATTGTTAATTCTACATTTGCAGGAAATATAGGGACGAATACTTCAAATAATAAACATGGGAGCGCTCTTTATATCAGAAATGCTACAGTTACATTGGTGAACAATATTTTTGCGTATAATTATGATGCGAATGACGCTGATATTTTTGTGCAGAATAGCAATACAACCGGTTCTAACAATATTATTGCTAAAGCTCAATTTTCTTCGGGAACGATTAATTTGAACGGCCTTTCTTCTCCGGTTTCTTTTTCTTACGGAAGCGTTATTCCGGATAATGATGATGATCCTTTATTTGCAACATATACCACAATCAACGGCAAAAAAACGCCTGAATTGGACGCTGATACCAAAACAATTCCTTTGGCGGCAGGTAGTACGGCAATTGGACAGGGTACAACAGTATTTTCGCCTGTAACTATTCCAACCACAGATCAACGCGGTATAGCGCGCGACGCCTCTATTGATTTGGGGTCTTATGAATATGATGGTACTCTCACCGGAATCCACACCACGCAAAAATCTTCTGAAACGATCATCTATAGATTCGATAATGATGCATTATATATTCAGGCAATTTCCGATGTTATCCGGCAAGTCGCTGTGTATAATCTACAAGGTCAATTGATCAGAAATGAGGCGGTCAATGCAGGTACCCACATGGTAACCGGTTTGACAAAAGGAATTTATGTGGTAAAAGTAATTACCGGAAACGAAATTCAAAATCAAAAAATCATCATAAAATGAGATCAAGGTTTTTAGCCGTTTTTATGGCAGTAATCACTCTTCCTGTAGGTGCCGCCGACCAGCTTACACTGTTTCCTTCTTTCGAGAATTGCAGTTATTATTACAATTACTCTGCCGGAGTTAGTGTCGATAAATGCTGGAATACTGCGGATGTATTTAAATTATCGTTCAAAGTTGCGGGTTCCCCGACTTGGGAAGAAGCCTTTCATGCGGTCTGGGATAATTATGCCAAACAGTTCAGAGGCTCAATTTTCTATCTTGCGGAAAATACGGAATACGACGTAAAAGTGGAAATGAATACCTCCGGCCGGTGGGTTTCCGTGGGAGAAACCACTTTCCGTACATGGAATTCCGATCCGGGTCTGAAATCTACGCTTAATCTCGGCAGTTTGGCCGCTTACAGGGAGAACCGGGCGATCACACTTTCCAATATGAAAGGTGCCGAAGACAGTTACATTAAGGTTATCGGAAATGTACCCGTTCATGCCGGTACAACAAGCGATAATGCTATTCTTGTCGATAATTGCGAATACTTGATACTCGAAGGATTTACCGTTACCGGCGGACGGTTGAACGGGGTCAAAATCAACGACAACTGTAAAAACATTCGCATCATCGGCGCTGATATTTCCCGTTGGGGACGAATACCTGTTGACCAAGTCGATTTGTCGGATCCTGTCCATTATCCGGAAGCTAAATATAAAGATTACGATGCCGTTTATTTGGATGAACTCGGCGAATTGATACGGAACGATGCCGGAATCTGCATGGTAACAACCTCCAACGACGCTTCCCGTCCGCGTTCCGATTTGGTTGTGGAAAGGTGTTATATCCACGATCAGAACGGGTATTGCAATCCTTGGTATGGTACGCGCACACTGGGATATAGTGCCGGGAAGGAATTTCGCTATCTTCACCCGCAAGGGCCGCAAGGGATCTATATCCGAAACAGCGGGGGCTTGGTGGTCAGATACAATGATATTGTGGGATCGGACACCAAGCGATTACATGATTTATCCGGATCGATGGATAATGGCAAAACGCTCGGAGGCTATTACCGCGATGCCGACATTTACGGTAATTTCCTCGCCTTTGCACAAGACGACGGCATCGAGCTTGACGGCAGTCAGATGAACCTGCGCTTTTACAACAACAGAATTGAACAAGTTCGTTGTGGTGTCAGCACAGCGCCCAATCTGGCGGGGCCTTCCTATCTGATCGGCAATGTGATTCATCATGTAGGGGATTCGGAAGGCGACAATGGCGCAGCGATTAAAAACGGGGGTGGAACGACTTATTCATTAGGGCTTACGTACTTTTTCAACAATACGATGATTGTTCCCGCAAGTTGTATTGCCGCTGTAGGATACGGCTCCGACAGCAATCAAGGCATGTTTCAGGGGTATAGCCGCAATAATATTTTAGTTTGTACCGTACCAAACAATCAATATGGCGGAAACTGTATTCACGATCCGTACAATCACCCCAACAGCAGTTTCGATTATGATCTGCTGGCTAATACTACCCGCACAAACATGGAAGGTGTTGCCTATACTGTGGCCGGTAAAGAAGCGAACGCAGTCAAAGGCAATCCACAATTTACGGACCGGGACAATGGCGTGTATACCTTGGAATCTACGAGTCCGGCCATCGGTGCAGGTATTTCGCAGGCCAATGTCTCGACCACGGCCAATGGCGATCGTCCCGATATGGGAGCATTCGCTTTCGGAGAAAGTTCGCTTTATCCGAAACGACCCCTTGCAGCGGAATCTGATAAGTATTTAGTAAAAATTAATCCGCAGGGAGACGCTGTTGTTCAAATCAATATCGGAAGTATTCCCGAAGAATTGACTTATACCGTTACGAAAAACGAAGATATGGACTGGTTGAATGTTTCTCCGGCAGCAGGCTCTGTAGCGCAGGAAAGTAGTTTCCGACTCCGGCTGACGGCCGACGCTTCCGACTCGAAAGTTCGTAAAGGAGTGGTTTTTGTCCGTTTTTCTAACGGCTGTTCCATTCCCGTAAGCATTTTCACCGATGTTTCTGCTCCGATGTCTATTGCTGATGTCAAAAGAAACGATCCTGTTTTTTATGCCGTAGATAAACAATTGCTGGGTCATCCGGAATGCGCGGGAACATTGCACGTTTATGACATAACAGGAAGGCTTGTTTATCAAGGATTCCACGAAGCCGGTAAATTGTCGTTACCGTTAGTGGCGAGTGAAGGCGTCTATATTGTCGCTTTCCGTCCTGTTAAGGGTAAAAATGTCATTCAGAAAATAATTATCCAACAATAGTAAAATTCGTATGAAAAAATATCTAATACCAATAGTCTTTGTTTTCCTCTTTTGCTTTCCTGTACTGTCGGTTGCACAGGGAGAAATCTCCGGGACTGTTACCGACACATCCGGAGAACCGGTTGTGGGCGCTACTGTAGCAGTTAAAGGAACCACTGTCGGAACTGTTACGGATATAAACGGAAAATTCAGCCTGAAAATGCCCGGAAATGCAGGCGTTCTGGTATTCTCTTATTTAGGACTGCAAACGCAAGAAGTTGCGGTGAAGGAAAACCGGACAGTCTATCATATCGTTATGGAGGATAACCAAGTTCTCATGGATGAAGTTGTTGTAATCGGTTATGGAACCGTAGCCAAAAAAGACCTGACCGGCGCGGTTTCGTCCATGAGAGGAAAAAGTATAACGTCTATTCCTATTACCAATACGGAAACTGCGCTGACCGGAAGAATGGCCGGTGTAACGGTTACTACCTCCGATGGAGCGCCTGATGCCGAGGTACAAATCCGGGTGCGTGGCGGCGGCTCCATCACACAAGACAACAGTCCGTTGTTCATCGTTGACGGCTTTCCGGTAGAACGAATCTCAGATATTGCTCCTTCCGACATCGAATCGATCGACGTACTGAAAGACGCTTCTGCCAGCGCCATATATGGAGCGCGTGGCGCTAACGGCGTGGTTATCGTAACGACCAAATCGGCCAAAGCAGGAAAAACAATCGTCAGCTACAATGTCTACGGGCAGTGGAAACAGATCACCAAGAAATATTCGGTATTGGATTCATACGAATTTGTGAAACTGCAATACGAATTAAACGACCTCAAATTTAATCATGTGATAGATGCTTTTATCGATACTTTCGGCGATCCGGAAGATTTCGACATCTACAAAAATATCCCCGGCAGGGACAGTCAGGAAGAAATGTACGGCAAAGACGTATACGGACAGTCGCATAATCTCAGCGTGAGCGGAGGAACCGAAAAAACCAAGTTCACTACCGGGTTAACTTATCTGAAGGAAGAGGGTATCCTGAGAAATTCTTCTTTTGAAAGATTGAATGCCAATTTCAAACTGAACCACCAATTGTTCGAGACCTTGAAGCTTGATTTGTCGGTCTACTATTCCAATGCCACAACCATGGGGGCAGGAACATCGGCTAATACATCAACCGAAATACGCAATGCCGTCAGTTTTCGCCCCGTGACCGGTAAAGATAGCCGTAACGCAAACAATATACTTTTCAATCCTGATTTGTACGACGATCTCGAAGGTCAAGGCGACCTGTTCGACCCGATTGTCTTAATCGATCAAGACTACAAGAAACAAAACCGCGAAGAAGTGAACGTCAATGCGGCAGTGACTTGGGATATCATCAAAAACCTGTCATTCAAGAGCGAATACGGCCTGTTGAAAAGTCACCGGGAAACCGACCGTTTTTATGGGCCCATTACCACGATGGCACGGACTGTCGGTTCCAACCTGCCGATCGCTAAAATCACCGAAGAGGAAAGGCCTCGCCGGCGAATGACTCATACGCTCAATTATAAATTAAAAAATTTTAAAAAGCAGCATGATATAAACGCATTGCTTGGCTTTGAAGTATTTTCACAAAGTCAATCCGAAAGAAATAATACGTCCCGCCTGTTTCCGGCCGATATTACTCCGGAAGACGCTTTCGCCCGGATGCAACTTGGGTCGCCGGAATATGTGGAAGTATTCAGCGAACCCGACTATCGGTTAGTTTCTTTTTTCGGACGCGCCAACTATTCGTTTCGAGATAAATACCTCGTTTCTTTTACTGCCCGTGCCGATGGTTCGTCCAAATTTGCTCCGGGCAGAAGATGGAGCGTTTTCCCGTCCGGAGCTGTGGCGTGGCGCTTATCGCAGGAAAATTTCCTGAAAGAAACAGAACAAATAGACGACCTTAAATTGCGCCTCAGTTATGGAGAAGCAGGAAACGACCGTATCGACAACGATATGTGGAGAATCAATTACATCGGAACCATTGACAAACCGGTAGTGGGTATCGGCAATACGCCGAATCTGTATTACAAGAAAGCTTCTTCGGTGATGACCAATCCCGACTTACGGTGGGAAACCACCGTCACCCGAAACGCCGGATCGGATTTCTCTTTTTTCAAAAGCCGCCTTTCCGGAACGCTCGACTTCTACTATAATACCACCGTAGATTTACTGTTGCAGTCTATTGTTCCCGAACAGACCGGCTACAGTTATCAGCAACAAAACATTGGTCAAACGTCCAATAGAGGTTTTGAGATAACGCTGAACGCACCGCTTATTCAGAAAAAAGATTTCACGCTTTCCGCCTCCTTCAATTTCGCCGTGAATCGTAACAGAGTCGGTAAGTTGAACGACGGAAACTCCTCTTTCTATCGAAGCGATTGGGCAGACGGTCTGCGTGAAACCGACGATTTCATCCTGAAAGTAGGCGAGCCGGTGGGATTGATGTACGGCTACGTCACCGATGGATTTTATACCGTTGACGATTTTGTGATTAATACCGGAGGTAAATGGGAACTCAAACCCGGAGTACCTAATGCCACGCAAATTACCAATCCGTATTGGATAGGCAATGAGGCTGCAGGGATGCCTACCGTAGGTACCTTGAAACTCAAAAAAACTACGTCTTACAATCCCGACGACCCGGCTTCCTGCGTTGTCACTCCCGATGATCGGCAGGTAATCGGCAATGCTCAGCCCAAAAATACCGGAGGATTCAGTTTTACATCGACCTATAAAAACATCGACCTGTCACTCTATTTCAACTGGGTATACGGAAACGACATTTATAATGCCAACAAGATTCTATTTACTACCTTATGGAAGAAAAACTACTATAACATGCTTGATATTGTCGATGCTGATAACCGTTTTGTTTATACTGATGATGCCGGAAAAAGAATCACCGATATGGAACAGTTACGCGAAATGAATAAAAACGCTGTCATATGGAATCCGAATATGAAAAATCCCGTATTCCATTCATGGGCAGTAGAGGATGGTTCTTTTCTCCGTTTGAATAATGTGATTGTGGGGTACTCTCTTCCCAAAAATTGGATTACGAAAGTACGTCTGTCACAATGCCGCTTTTATCTGAATGTCAACAATGTTTTTGTTTGGACGAAGTATACCGGATTTGATCCGGAAGTCAATACGCGCACGCAAACGCCGCTCACGCCGGGTGTGGATTATTCTTCCTATCCCAAGGCAAGGTCATTTACGTTGGGGGCAAATATTACTTTTGAATGAAAAATTAATAATTAAAATAATGAAACAACTATATAAAATCAGTGCATTATTTATTAGTATGGTATGTTTATTTTGTGCTTGTGAAGATTTCCTGAATACAAATTCCAAATCACAACTCAACGAAACGACCATGTACAATACGGAAGGCGACATATACAGAGCTGTGTTGGGGATCTATTCCGCTATTATGGTGGATGGTGTATATGGATTAGACATTCCGTTTATTTTCTGTTATAGCAGCGATATTGAATACGGAGAATGTAACGCCGCCGTTGATAATTCCCGGAGAGGCATTTGGGATTATTCGGTTTCGTCTGATAACGATGAAATCGGACGGGCTTGGGGTCCTATTTATTCTGCCGTTAATACAGCCAACGAGTGTATCGAAGGAATAGAAAAAAGCGACTTGTTTGCCGAATCTTCTCCGGAAGTACCGTCTGTGGTACGGCAACTCTACGGAGAAGCTAAAGCCATGCGCGCCATGCTCTACCTTGACTTGGTTCGCAATTGGGGCGACGTACCTTTCCTGACTAAGGGAACCAAAGCCGGCGATGATTTCTATCAAGGGGTAACAAATCGCAACGAAATTCTCTCTTGGCTGATAAACGATCTGATAGATGCCGAACCGGCCATGTTTTATGCTTCCGAAATTTCACAGTCGATAGAACGATTTAACAGAGGCGCCGTACAAGGATTCATTGCCCGAATGTCGCTGGCTCGCGGAGGTTATTCTCTCTACCCTGATTACAACAATCCGTCGGCACCGGGAGAAATGAAAAGACCGGACGACTATTTGGAATACTACCGTATCGCCAATACTTATGCCCGAAAACTGCAAACATCGGGTAAACATGGTTTGCTTTCAAGTTTTGCCCAAGTGTTTGTCAATGAATGTCAGGAAATTTATCCATCCGGTGATGATGTGCTGTTTGAAATTCCTTTTGCTACATCCTACAATGGCAATACAGGTGTTATTGTCGGACACCGGGTCAATCAAAGCAAGAATAACCCCTACGGATGGTCGAGCGGATGGTATTATGCCACGATTACTTATCATGCATCCTTCGATTACAGCGATATACGTCGTGATGTTACCTGCGCTCCCTATTCGTGGAGTTGGAATGCCGAAAAAGGCCGTATGGAACAAGTCTTTTCGGAATGGAGATCTATTTACATCGGTAAGTGGAACAGATTGTGGATGAAAATACAACAAGGCCCTGACGCCCAATACAGCACAGGCATCAACTTCCCGGTAATCCGTTATGCCGACGTATTGTTGATGTTGGCGGAAACGGAGAACGAATTGAACAACGGCCCGACCGACGATGCCCGTAATGCACTTAAGGAAGTACGTCTCCGTGCTTTCCCCGAAAACGTGCAGCATATAAAGGTAGAGAAATATGTGAACGACCTTGTCACTTACGGCGAGTTTTTTCATGCTGTTCAAAATGAACGCGCATGGGAATTCGGGGGCGAAGCCATCCGCAAATACGACCTTATCCGCTGGAATCGCATGGGCAACATCCGGCAAATGAAAATAGACGTAAGCAACATGAGCGGTGATGCCGGTTACCCGAAATATGTGTATACGAAAACAAAAGATGATGGTACGCTCGATATTCTCAACTTCGATAACACCATGGCTGCTGCTCTGGCCGGATATACCCGCAGGGATTGGGCTGTCGGCACCGCTACCGGTGGTTTTACCACTTACGATAAGAGTTTCAAGGACGAATATATTAACCCCGAACCGATGGTGTACATTTTTCCTTTATATAAAGATGTTATAACCGACAGTCGCGGTGCATTGAAAAATTATTATGGAAAAAAATAAACGATGAAAACAAAGAAGTATTATGGTTACATATCACTGCTTGCAGGAATTATTTGCTTGTTTGCAGCAGCTTGTGAAGACAAGGATAACTACGATGAGCCGCGTCTTTTCAAACCGACCGGTTTGTCGGTCAGAGTGTCGTACAACAATGTTAGCGCTACATGGAAAGCTACGGATGGAGCCGAAGGATATGAAATAGAAGCTTCGGTTTCTCAAACGTTTGAAACCGGCGATACAATAATTTATACCGATGGAAGTACCTTGTCTGCGCAATTCACCGGATTGCAAGAAAACCGGCTTTACTATTTTCGGTTGCGCGGGATAATGAGCGACCCGCAATGCAATTCCAAATACATCTATGCACAAATAACTACGCAAGCGGCTTTTTCTGTTTTCTATCCGGTTAATCAGGATTCCATATCTTATTCGGCAGCCATACTCAAATTGCGTGAAGAAGTTATTGCCGACAGAATGGTTGTCATCAAAACATCCGGCGACGGAGGTTCCTTTGAGCAGGCGGTAAGCACGGTAGAGTTGAAAAACAAGCGTATCCGGATCGAGGGGTTGGAAGCCGGTGAATCCTACAAAGTTATTTTGTACAACGGCAGTGAATCGTATGGCTATACGGTATTTACGTTACCCTCTGTCCCGGAAAGAATGATAATTATAGACGCCGGTAATAAAGAACAATTGCAAAGTTTACTTGACAATGCCGAAGAAGGTGCTGTTTTTATGTTTCGGGGAAATGTGTTTGATTATTCGACAACAGACATCGTTCTCGGCAAAGCTGTTACGCTGATGGGAGAACCGGGCGTTCCCAAGCCCAAATTGTATGTGAAAAATCTGCTGATTGGCGGAAGAAATGCGGCGGCATCAATCATTGTCGGCAAAATATCGCTGCTCCGCATTGATTTTTCAGGTTACAAGCTGAACGGAAGTACAGAACAAACTTCGGCAGAACCCAATCGTTACCTGCTCTCGTGCGATTTTACACAAACTCCCGACATTACTGTTCAACAGATAGATGTACAGGATTGTATGATCCGCAATTACAGTTATAGTTTCTTGGAATTGAATGATAAATTGAAAGTAAACGCTGCCAATAAAGTTGTCATCGACGAGATAAATGTGATGCGGACCATTGCTTTCGACTTGGGAAGAAATAACAGCGGCTATTCTTCATTTATCAGTATTTGCAACAATGCGGCTAATAATGGGTACTGCAAACGGTACAATATTCAAAACAGCACGTTCCATCATTTGTTGAGAGGCATGATAGAAGCGCGTATATTTGTTGCGGAACAGGCTGAAGCGAATGTCTTGGTTGAGTCTTGTACTTTTGATTATTCAGGAAAACAAGATCCTGCGTTAACGGGACGATGGTACGGAACAAACTCCGAGATGACCAAGCCTATATTTGACTTCAAAGCAACGGACGCCGTATCAGCAGTACAAATGAATATCAATAACAGTATTTTCGGAGAATTATTTGCAGAGAAGTTAAGTAATGCTTTTTCGCAAGGAATTTCCTCCGTCAGTTTTGGCGGTAGTTTCATGTTGGCAGCTTCCAAACAGGCAATTACATCAGGAACATTACTGATAACCAACATCAACGCAACGATTAACGAACTATTTCCGAAACGGGCTGATTTTAATTACACAGTAGGAACGGCATTGCCCGAAACGGTTAAAAATGCGGGAGACCCCGGATGGAGATGAAAAAAATAAAGAAAGCAATCATTGCAGGCTTGTGCGGACTGTGCGCAAGCCTTGCACTACAAGCCGCCGACATTCCCCGCCGGGCCGTTTATCCGGTGAGGGACGCAATGGAAATCAAGTCGCTGAATGGTGTCTGGAAATTTCGGCTGGTGCCGGAGGGTAAAATTCCTGCGTCTGAAACCGATTTCTTCCGACCGGAGTTTAACGACGGAGCATGGGATCATATTCGTGTACCGGCTAACTGGGAAATGGAAGGGAAAAAAGAGCCTGAATACGGAGGCGATATCCGGGATTGCCTCGGATTATACCGGACAACCTTCCGGCTCAATTCGGCTTGGCAGTCCAAACACGTCATCCTGCGGTTCGACGGAGTATTGTTTGCTTACGATGTATATGTGAACGGGCATCATGTCGGATATTGGGCAAGCTCGTTCAACATGTGTCAGTTCGACATTACGCCTTTCATTTATTTCGATGGACCGAATGTGCTGGCGGTGAAAGTTTCCACACGGGCCAAAGGTTATCGTTTCGACCTGAACGATGATTGGGCGTTGTCGGGAATTTTCCGTGATGTGGAACTTTTCTCCGTTCCCGATACTCATTTAAAAGACGTTACGTTCAAGAGTTTTCTCAAGGATGATCATAAGGCAATGATTTCCGTTGATGTTTCTGTCGACGCTTTTACCGGGCCGCCCGGTGAGTTGTACGTACAGGCGATGTTAAACGATGAATCCGGAAAAACGGTTTGCGCTTTTCGCAACAAAATGAACCGGGAAGGAGAAGCTCTGACGCATTTTGAAGGCCTCATAGAACAACCAACGCTTTGGACAGCCGAAACGCCGTATCTGTATCGTTTGGAAGTTTATCTTACCGATGTTAAAAATAATGTTGTTCAACACATTACGGAAAAAGTAGGCATTCGCGAAGTTTCCGTTAAAGATGGAATATTGCTGATTAACAACAAACCTGTACACATTCGCGGCGTGTGCATGAATGAGATGCATCCCACATTGGGACGGGCATGGACGGATGAGGTGCGGATACACGACCTGAAAATGCTGAAAGCGGCCAATGCAAATTTTGTCCGCACGGCGCATTATCCTTTTCACCCGCGCTTTTTGGAAATATGCGATGAGCTGGGGCTGTATGTTTGCAATGAAGTGCCTTTCGGCTACGGCGATATGCATCTGACGGATCCCGCTTATCAAGACGAACTTTACAAGCGTGCCGAAGCAACCATCGCACGGGATAAAAATCATCCGTCGGTTATAGTTTGGAGCGTAGGCAACGAAAATCCCTATACGGAATTGGTGGAAAATACCGTGCAATATGTCAAGGAGAAAGACCCGACCCGACCGCGTGTGTTGCCGATGGTGGGTACGTATTTCATGGAAAACCGTGAACGATTGTCGGATAATGTAAGCATGTATTCCTTTCATTATCAATCGCCCGAAGCGGTAGAACGTATTGCGAAATTGAATGAAAAACCCATCTTGCTGACGGAATATTCACATTCATTAGGACTATCGTTTGATGCACTCGAAGCGCAGTATGCCATGATGAAGAAATATAAAAACATCGCCGGTGGTTCTGTCTGGGATTGGGCGGATCAGGCGATACTGAAAACACGCAGCAAACAAGAGTTTCTCAACGATACCCTTGTGCAGGGTGTTTGGAAAGATTCCACACAATATTACGATAGTTTCAATGACCGGGGCAGCGATGGTATCGTTTACGCCAACCGCTATCCGCAAGAAGACTACCGGCAAGTGCGCAAAGTTTATTCTCCGGTTGTGTTTACGGACTCATTGATTCATGCAGCAACAGGAAATCAGGAAATCAGGCTTACCATCGAAAATCGTTTCGACTTTATTTCCCTGTGTGGGTATCAATGTCGGTGGGCATTAAAAAATTTCCGGCAAATCTTGTCTTTCGGGGTGATAGACTTGAATACGCCTGCACAAAGCCAAAGCGAAGTAAAACTTACGGTGAACGTTCCGGATTCGGTTGCGTACCGCGATTACGTATTGGTTTTAACCGTATACGACAAACAAATGCATGCGGTATGCGAACGTTCTCTTCCGTTGCTCGTAAACGCTGAGCCATTGAACTACCCGGTGTTGCTTAATCGTGAATTTGCCGGAAAAACATGGAAGGTAGAAAAAGGTAAAACCATTCGCGCTGCCACCGATGATTTGCGTTTTTCTTTAGATCATAACGGAAAAATACGATTGACCGGTAAAGGCGGAAAAGTATATTTGGATAGTGAACTGCTGATTCGTGTAGGCCGGAAACCAACCATCAATTTGCTGAACTTGGGTATGCGCCGTAAAGATCTGTTCTATTGGAATCCCTATTTGTTGCCGCCCGAAATAGTCGGAAAAAATGTTTACCAAACAAAAGATACATTGCATATTGCACTGGATTGCCGTTGGAACCGACAGGAAAAACAAGGGGAATATATTGACGGAAAAATAAATATCGCAGTCTCCCGCAACAGTGTAATTCACTTTGACTATAGCGTGAAGCCTCAACAGGCAACGGGCAGTCTTTTGGAATTTGGACTTGCCTTATGCTTACCGTTTGATGTTACGACATTTCGCTGGCTGGGCGATGGGCCGTTTTCTTCTACTCCCGGCAAGAGGGCGCTCAATGAGAAAGATGTTTGGACATTGGATAAAGACGACATCCGTTTCACCGGCAACCGTGCCAATGTAGATGTTGCTTTGTTTACCGGCGATGATAACTATGCGATAGGTTTTGCCGGTAACCGTTCTGATTTGGGTGTAGAAAATATAGACGGCAGGATTGTCATTTCCGACAATCTCGTTGTGGTAGGATACGGAACGAAACTTTCTCAGCCCATTAATGAACAAAAGGCTGACAAAATAGGGGAGAAGCGAGGCGCTTTTTGTCTGACGATAGTAAATACCATTCAGAATAAGGGGTTGTTCCATGCTGTTTTCAGTCCTTATGATATTGTATTGCCCGAAAAACCATTTCTGAAAAGTTACGGGTTTTAAGTATGGTGAAAAAATAGTTTATATTTTAAATGCCAAAGTCGCCAAGGCAGAAAGACACGAAGTTTAAAATCTTTGCGGCTTTGCATCTTCGCGTTTAAAATCATTTAAATTGAAAATACTGATAAAGAAAATACGAACAATGAAGCATTTTATAATCATTTTTCTGCTTTGTCCTTTGTGGCTTGCAGCCTCCAACGTCAATGACTTTGGAGCCAAAGGCGATGGTAAAACGTTAAACACAGAATACATCCAAAAAGCCATTGATCAACTGTCCGAAACCGGAGGGGGAGAATTGCTTTTTCCTGCCGGGAAATATCTTACGGGAACGCTGAAGTTGAAAAGCCATGTTACTCTCCGGCTCTCGAAAGGCGCCATACTATCGGGCAGTACGGATTTGAAAGATTATCCCGTTATCGAGGTGGGTTACGTGTCGCACATCAACCGTTACACCAACCGATTTCTTATTTATGCCGAAAACGCCGAAAATATTTCTATCACCGGCGAAGGAACCATTGACGGGCAGGGTGACGACCCGAATTTCAAAGCCGATATTACCGATGATTTGCTCGGTATCCGTTCGCGGCCTTATGTTATCCGCATGATTTCGTGCAATCATGTGTATATAGCAGGCATCACCCTGCGAAACTCTCCCTCTTGGATGCAGCATTACCTCCATTGCAGTAATCTCCGGCTCGAAAATTTGCAAATTTTCAGCCATGGCAATTACAATAACGATGGCATGGACATCGATAACTGCCGGAATGTCTGTATCACAGGTTGTAACATTGACACGGATGACGATGGTATCTGTTTCAAATCGACTAACAGTGGAGATGCCTGTGAAAATGTTGTTGTCTCAAACTGTATTGTCGCCAGTAATTGCAATGCCGTCAAAATAGGTACGGAGACTAACGGTGGATTCTATAATTTCACGATAAGTAACTGTGTTTTCTGGCGTCCGGAACATCCTACTATTTATCCGCGTCCGCATCGTGCATTGGGCGGTATCGCCTTTTCAACTGCTGACGGAGCGACGATCGACGGAATCAATATTTCCAACATCAGCATGAACGGTGTGATGACGCCTTTGTTTCTCCACCTTGCCGACAGGGGGCGGAATTTTTATGATGGCGGTCCTTCGCAACCTCCCGGAACGTTACGCAACATTCAAATAACGAATATTTTTGCCCGCACGGAAGGTCTTGTTGCCGGTTCCATCACCGGTTTGCCCGGACATCCGGTAGAAAATATTACGCTGAGTAATATTCACTTTGTTTCTTCCGGCGGCGGCTCTCTCGAAGATGCCCTGCGGCGCAATATCCCCGAAAGGGAAAAAGAATATCCCGAAACGTTGAAGTTTTCCGATGTTCCGGCTTACGGACTCTTCATTCGCCATGCCGTCGGTATCACAATGAATAATATCCGCCTTGAAGTACTTGGCGCTGATTATCGTAATGCTTTGTATGCCGAAGATGTGAAGCAGCTGGCTTTGTCCGGTTTTACGTTCTCCAATCCTCAACAGGAAGCGGGTCTGATTACGCTTGATAACGTGCAGAACGCTCAAATATCCGGCAATCGTTCAACCGGGAAAAACAAATACCTGATTCGGATAGAAGGTGAACATTCGTCCGACATCCGGCAGTTCGACAATCAGATAGCCGATTACAAAAAAGTGGTTTATGATACCCGCCTCCTTAAGATTCTCCTTGCCGGGGATTCTACCATGCAGGATGTCGATCACGATAGAAGTCTTGATTGGGGCTGGGGACAGGTATTCTCCTGTTTCTTCAACGACTCCGTCAGTATATTGAACTTTGCCAAAGGCGGTCGAAGCACCCGTACTTTTATCGGGGAAGGGCTTTGGGATAATCTTATGGCAGAAACTGCGCCCGGTGATTATGTCTTTATCCAATTCGGACATAATGATGCCTCGCAAAAGAAAACGGACAGATACACCCCGCCCGAACAGTACCGGCAGTTTCTGGAAAAATTTGTTCGTGAAACTCTTGCCAAAGGCGCCAATCCGATATTGGTGACACCTGTCGGCCGACGGATATTCAAAAACGGGCAATTGCTTGCTAATACGCACGGTTTGTATCCTGCCGTCGTGAAAGAAGTGGCGGCGAAAACCGGCGTTCCTTTCATCGACCTTCAGGAAAAAAGCGTCAGGTTAATTGCACAGTATGGGGAAGAAGAAGCTAAAAAAATGTTCGTTTACGTCGCTCCGGGCGAAAGCCGCTTATTCCCCGAAGGGAAAGCAGACGATACGCATTTTTCCCGATTCGGCGCCATGCAAATGGCAAGCCTGATTGTAGAAGGGATTAAAGAATTGCAATTGACTCCATTGGATAGGTTTCTGAAAAATACCGATTTGCAAACTTATTTTACCAAATAGCACACCTTTAAGGGTTGTCTCTTGGGTATCTTTGACAAAATATATTTTAATTTATTCATTTTATAAACACAGTTATCATGAAAAAAAGTACCATTACGATTTTATTTGCGGCCCTCAGCCTTATGCAGGTAAACGCCGCCACATGGGTTGTCAATAACACAGAAGCCATTGCCGAAGGCCCTGCAAGTACAACTGAAGGTTCTTTGAGCTACTGTATCGGTAATGCCGCAGACAACGATATTATCGTTTTCGATGCCGGCATGAGCGGACAATCTATTGAGTTCTTATCCGCCGTCAAAGTTGAAAAAAGTTTGACATTCGATGCTTCCTCCCTTCTCCTGCCTGTATCTTTCGATGCCAAGGGAAATAATCAAATTATGATGTTGAGCAACTATGCTAACAGGAACAACAACTCTCAGGTCAATAAGTTTTACAACATCATTTTTAAGAATGGTGCGGCACATGTCGGTGACGAACCTGGAGCTGTCGGCATTTATGCTTCAAAGGTTTATTTTACCGGTTGTCAATTTCTTAACAATAAATCAGATACAGGAACAGGCCGGCAACCTGGAGCCATTCGTTGCATATCACCCCTTGCTTTTATATATTTCAATAACTGTATTTTCAGAGGAAATGAATCTGTCAGGCAAGGCGGGGTCATCAGCGTAGATATTGCTCATGTAGAAATCGACGGATGTTTGTTTGAATCCAATCTGGCCGGTATAAGCGGCGCTGCCATAGACATCAAAGGCGGAACCAAATCGGGAGCGAATACTTTTCCTTCTTTAACGATCCGCAACTCAACGTTCTTGAATAATACGGCAAATGTAGTATCGGGCAAAAGCGCTAACGGCACCGTCATTTGCTGTAATCAAGACAACGGGTATCCGATATATTTGTTCAACAATACGTTTGTCGGCAACATGAACAATAACAACAGTAATGCTGCGATATACACGAATGCGGACGACATTTTTATGGGAGGAAATCTTTTCGGCGGTAATAAATACAACGCGGCAAGCGGAATACAGTATTCAAACGATGTGCGTATCGGCAGCAACAAGAAAATCACCTCCTACGGCTACAATATTTATTACGGTATAATGCCTAACTCGGCAGAAGAGATGTCATCAACCGACAGAGAATATCGTGCATGGACAGCAGCGCCTTACGTAGAGGCAGTCGCTAATGTTGCAGGAGTATGTGTTCCCAATGAAACGAATGGACTTTGGAAAGACTTGAAGGTAATACCTAATGCTTTGTTATGCGAATTTATCGGCGAAAACCCTGTTGACCAGACCGGCGCTCCACGTACCGGCAAGCTGGGATTTATCGGCGCTTATGAGTTCCCGTCATACGTACTTGAGGTAACCGACGACCGTTTCGCCTCCACTCCCGGAAATGGAGAAACCGTTTATAAAGCCGGAGAAACCGTTGAATTGAACAACGTAAGCGGAGAATTTGTATCGTGGTACATCAACGGTCAGCACTACACCGACAATCCAAAACAGTTGGTTATGGACAATGACTACAGTGTTGCAGCGAATTATGAGCAAATCTCTGCCATAGAAAATATACTGGTTGCCGATGCACAGATTTATCTTTCGGGAACGACCCTTCAGGTTAAAAACCTGACCGACTCTTCCGTGGTAATTTATTCTATAGGCGGCCAACAGGTAATATCCCAAGTTGTTGTTTCCGGTTCGGGGAGCATTGACTTGATAAATCTTCCCCATGGAATATATATTGTGAAAGCCGGTAACCGGGTGAAAAAGATTGTCAGGTGATCATTTCATATACGCCAATGAAAATCCGGTGTTTTCATTGGCGTATTTTGATTATTTTTGACTTGAATTTCCTTAAATTAAACCATGAACCCACGGATACTGTTTTTTTGTCTGGTTATTTTCTGCCTGAATACAGCTTCGGTGAAAGGATTCAAGCATCTTGACACCCATAACGGATTAAGTAATAAGAGAACATTTTCCATAGAAAAAGATCGGGCAGGCTTTATGTGGATCTCTACAAGGGTAGGTGTAGACCGTTATGACGGGCGATATATCAAACAATACAAACTTCTTGATGAAAACTCGAAAGATATTGCCGGTAGAATCAATATGTTGGCTAAAGATTGCAATGATAACCTCTGGGTATATACCAATAACGGACAAATTTTTCAATACGACATCGACCGCGATGCGTATACACTTCGAATCAATCTTCCGGAAAAAATCCCCGATGAAAATATTTTTCTGAACGGCATTTATTTTACACGCGATAACCACTTGTTCATTTTAGGTTCGTTTGGGTTGTTGCTGTATCTGCCCGAATCTGGACAAATACGGGAAATAGAGCCTTACAAGCAATACAATATTTTCTCCATGAAAGAAATCGGAACTTCCAAATATGCCGTTGGCACGCAGGAAGATTTGTTCATATCCGAGATAAGCGTGAAGGATGGCGGTGTTTCTTGCCGGGAGATTTTTCCGGTGCATTTGCGGGAACGGGTACAATGTATGTATTTTGAAGAATTTAACAATACCTTGCTCATCGGAACTTTCAGTGGAAAACTGCTTATGTATGATATTTTCCGGAAAAAACTTTCGGACACCCGATATGATTTTGGCGAAAGCGTCCGTGATATTGAGAGCTATAACAATACTTTTTTCATTGCCACCGATGGGATAGGAGTGATTCGTATCAACAAGGATAACAAAAAGATACAGGAATCCTACTCTCACTTCAAAGATGAGAAAATGGCCGACCCTCCATATTCCATCTATAATTTGCTGATAGACGATAATCGTCTTTGGATCGCTACTTATTCCAACGGCATTTATATTTACGACGACAATCTTCCCATGTTCAAACCTATCCGTCCGGAAAAACAGACCCGAAACCCGAATCATTCCGTAGATGCCCTGTTGGAAGATCGTGACGGAAATATATGGTATGGAACAAACGATGGAGTAAGCAAATATAATGTGTACACGGGGCAGTGGCAACATGTATTGGAAAGCGCCGGAACAAATAACAAAAAATACAATACCCTTGCGTTATGCGAAGATGATGCGGGACGAATCTGGGCAGGCGGAGCTTCTGCGGTTTGCATCAATCCTGTTTCCATGCAAATCGACAAATACCTGCAAATTCCGAATACATCCGGCATCGCCCGTCCATATACCATCTTCAATGATTCCGAAGGCATGATATGGTTGGGTGGTTTGTATTTCCCGCTGACAAAATACAATACGCACACTCAAACGTTCAAACAATATAAAGTAAAATCCGTCAATACCATCGTCGAAACAAACAATACCCTGATGGCAGGAACGGCGCAGGGATTATATATTTTAGACAAAAACGCAGATGCTTTCGTGGAATTTCTGTCCGTCAAACGCACAGCATCCACTATGCAAAGTTTTATTAACGCCATCTACGAAGATAGTCAAGGTATTTTGTGGCTGGGAACCGAAGGCGGATTGTTGAAATATGACCGCAAACGTGATTTGCTGGACGTACATACGAAAGACAACGGATTGCCGTCCAACAGCCTTTACAGTATCTTGTCCGACAAAAGGAATCGTTTGTGGATCAGTACGGAATCAGGTCTTTCTTGTTATGATCCTGTTTCCATGGAATTTATCAATTTCGGCGTAGAGGAAGGTCTTGTCGACGAGCGTTTCAAAGCGCGTTCCTTTCTCAAAAAACGTAACGGGGAACTGATGTACGGAACAACCGGTGGCGCTGTTTGTTTCACCCCCGAAGTTATCGACCGGGTAAATACCAAACATAAATTGTTCATGACCGAATTGAGTATCCTTTATCAGCCGGTATATCCCCACGAGAAAAATTCGCCGTTGAAGACTACCCTGGAGAATACCGGACGGATACGTCTGAAATATTATCAGAATACATTTTCTTTTGAGTTCACTTCGATTAACTACACTAATCCTCACGCTTCCCGGTTTGAATGGCGGTTGAAATCTTACGATAAGGAATGGATTAATCAAAAAGACATTAATACGGCGTTCTATACCAATGTGCCGCCGGGCAGATATACTTTTGAGATTAGATTAGTCAATAAGGACAATCTGAATGTCATTGATTCGAAAAGCATTGACGTAGAAATCGCTCCGCCGTTTTGGGAAACCATCGGGGCGAAAATCATCTATTTGTTGTTGCTGTCGGGATTGGGCTGGATTATTATCCAATTTTTCAGAGCAAAAATGGAAAAAAGAGGGGTTTCTGAAAAGATGGAATTTTTTACTCATACCGCCCATGAATTAAAAACGCCGGTTACTTTAATCAAAGGGCCTTTGGAAAAACTCCGGGAAAATGACCATTATTGGGGAGAAGACGACAAAATACTCTTGAATTTGGCGGTAAAAAATACAAACAGGCTTTATAAATTAGTCACACAAATGCTCGACTTTCAGAAAACGGCTAAAAGTTTTGTCAAATTAACCTTGTCGAAACACGATTTGAACGAATACATGAAAGACAGGTTGGAGCTTTTCCAACCATCCGCCCGAAAAAAAGACATTCGTATAACTCTTACCGCCGGAGCATCCATTCCGGTTTGGATTGATGTGGAAAAAACGGATAAAATCATCGGCAATCTGTTGTCTAATGCTATTAAATATACTCCTGAGAGAGGAAGCATAGACGTTTCCTTGTCATCCGACAATAAATATTGGAGGATCCAAATTAAGGACAGCGGCATCGGGATTCCTAAAAAGAATCAAAAAGACATTTTCAAGCCTTTTTTCCGTGCCAAAAATGCCGTTAATTCATCCGAAAACGGTACCGGAATCGGGTTGCTGCTGACAAAAAACCTGATACGGTTACATCACGGAGACATCTCTTTTGATAGTGTCGAAGGCAAAGGAAGTATTTTTACGCTTACATTTCCTTGTGGAAAAAGCCATTTCGATGTCGATAAATGTATATTTTTGGAAGACGAAACGCCGGAAGAGTATCATAGTGACATTGAAGCATCGACAGTTGTGGAAATATCCGGCAACGATAAAACAACGATCGTAGTGGTGGAAGACAGCCCGGATATGAGAACTTTACTCAAGCAGGAATTGAAGGACAAATATACGGTATTGGAAGCTTCTAATGGAGAAGAAGCCGTCCGGATGATTAAAAAATCCGACATCGAACTAATCATTTCCGATGTTATGATGCCCGGAATAGACGGCTATGAATTGTGCACCCGGATTAAGTCGGATAAAGAAACGTCACACATTCCTATCATCCTTCTCACGGTATTGGACGATGTGGAGAATGTGCATAAAGGATATTTGTTGGGAGCTGATAATTACATCACCAAACCATTTGACCCGGCCATCCTGAGAATGACTGTTGAAAACACTATTGCCACCAGACAGGCTCTACGGAAAAATTTAGTATTGCCGTTGGAACAAGACGATGTTCCGGAGGAATTGGATACCAACCCGTTGGATAAAGCGTTCATAGAAGAAGTGATTGCCATCATTGACAAAAATATTAATGACAGCGAACTTTCCATTGATGAGATATGCCGGGAAGTGGCGATGAGTCGGTCGTCTTTTTTCAAGAAACTGAAAATCCTGACCAATCAAGGGCCTAACAATTTTATCCGGACGGTTCGCCTGAATCGCGCCGCTAAAATGCTCAGGGAAAAGAAATATACGATTGCCGAAGTCGCTTATTCCACCGGATTTAACGATGTCAAATATTTCAGTACAATATTTAAGAAACATTTTGGGATTAATCCCGGCAAGTATGAGAATTGATTAAAGCAACATTTAAATTATTTTTTGTATGAAAAATTTAATAACAATCTGTGTCATTTGTTCTCTCTTTTCTTGTTCTGCCCAGCAAAAAATAGAACAAGAGAAATATTCACAATTGGTGGTGGAAAGCCTTGCTTTGAAGACGTTCCTGAGTAACACAAAAGAAGAACAATTGGTTACTGCTCATTGGGATTATGTTCCCGGTTTGGTCGCTGTCAGTGTGTTAAAGGCGTGGCAGCAATATCCGGAGAAAACAGATTATTATGATGCGGTAAAACAGTATGCCGATTATTGTTTACAGGGATCTGATACTGTAAAAGTGAGAGAAAGTAATATTGATGACCTTGCTGCGGGTAAAATCTTCTTCACTTTGTATCAGGAAGAAATAAAAAGGGGTAATATTTCCGATGCGACCCGTTATAAGCATTGCGCCACCTATTTAAGAAATAAATTGAAGTACAGCCACCGTCGTATTGATGCTTCCAAACCCGGTACGGGTGCATTTTTTCATAAAATGCAATACCCTGATCAGTTGTGGTTGGACGGTTTGTATATGGGGCCTGCTATGTATGCCGAATGGCAATACAATTTTGGAGAAGAATCGGGATTGGAAGATAATATCGCTTCATGGTCGGATATTGCCTTGCAATTTAAGATCATTAATCAATACACTTATAATCCTCAAAAAGGGTTGAACTATCATGTATGGTCAGCCGATCCGACGGATGTAAATTCATTTTGGGCAAAAAAGAGTAACCCTTATTTGGGATGTTCTCCCGAATTTTGGGGTAGAGGAATGGGGTGGTTTTTTGCAGCTTTGGTTGATGTGTTGGATTTGATGCCTAAATCACACCCTGATTATCAGGATTTAAAGAAAATCGTTAATCAAGTTGCGGCCGGATTAGCTAAATATCAGGATCCGGAATCCGGTTGTTGGTATCAACTATTACAATACGATGCTGACAAAAGAGGAGATAATGTTGGCGACAAAGTCATTGACGCAACAGGAAAAGAAAAAATCTACAACCAATGCGATAATCCTAACTATATAGAATCTTCCGCATCAAGTATGTTTACATACGCATACTTGAAAGGCATCCGAATTGGAGTATTGGATGCCGGAACCTATAAACTGCCGGGAGAGAAAGCTTATCGAGGATTGATTAAACAATTTATTGTAAGAGAAACAAACGGAAATATTTCTGTCATACAGTCTTGTGCATCGGCGGGATTAGGCCCTGCAAGCGACTTGTCGCGCACCGGTACTGTAAATTATTATCTTTGCGGAAAAGATATTGCAATTACCAAAAATGAAGGGAAAGCCATCGGGCCGTTTATTATGGCAAGTTTAGAGTACGAGCGCCGTTAAAGGCTGCATCAAAAGTAATTTAGCACGCAGATGACACAGATTTAACAGGAAAACACAAATGTAAAATTATTGATAATCAATATATTACAAAACTTATATTTTGTCTTTCCGGGTAAATCTATGGCATCTGCGTGCTTTTAAAACAACCTCCACCGTACACCGTTTATTGCAATTCCCTGATTCGTACTTCGATGGCGGGGCTTTCGGTTGCAAGCCGGGTTTTGATTTCTTCGACGTTGGTGTCGCTGTAATGATAAGGATACAAAATGACCGGTTTTATCATCTTCGCCGCATGAACGGCCTGATCGACAGTCATGGTGTATGGCTGGTTGACGGGCAGAAATGCGATGTCGATGTTTTTGATGTTGTTCATTTCCGGAATATCCTCTGTATCACCGGCAATATAAATGCGTAATCCGTCGATGGTCAGAATATAGCCGTTGTCCCGACCTTTCGGATGAAAATGTTCTCTCCCCGGAGTCGTGTTGTAAGCCGGAACGGCTTCTATACTCAAAAACGGTTCGGGATTGATTTTATCTCCGTTTTTAATGTCGGTTCCTTCTCCCAATTTGTCGCGGGTGGAAAGATTCAGGATGATTTTCGTATTTTCTTTCTTCAACGTGTCGATGGCATTCGGATCGAAATGATCGGCATGTTCGTGAGTCACCAAAATCATGTCGGCTTGAGGTTGCAGGCTGTAATTGGTGAACATCGTCACCGGATCCACATAAATCAGGTAACCGTTGTACTTTAGAATCAAGCTGGAGTGTTTAATGAAAAAAATATCCAGATTCTTTCCTGATTTAGTCTTAAAACTGTCTTTTTCAAAAGTTTGAGCATTCATAGCAATTCCTATTAATAAAAAACATAAAATAAAATAAATTCTCGCTTTCATAATTTAACATTGTATAGTATAAATTGTAAATAATTAAACAGGTGAAGACAGAAATTGTTCCAAACTTTCGGGTGACAACCTTAAATTCAGTTGTCCTTGATAAGCCACTGAGATGTACCCGGTTTCTTCCGATACGACAATGGCTTTGGCGTCGGTTTCCTGAGAAATTCCCAACGCGGCCCGATGCCTGAGCCCCAATTCTTTGGGAATATGAGCATTGTGCGATAATGGCAGCACACAGCCTGTCGACCGTATTTTTCCGTATGCGATGATCATGGCCCCGTCGTGTAAGGGACTGTTTTTGAAGAAAATGTTTTCGATCAGACGGGTTTTGATTTCGGCATTTATTTTTTCTCCCGTTTTTTCGTATGTTTCCAAACTGATCCCGTTTTCAATGACGATTAAAGCGCCTGTTTTTGTCCGGGACATGTTCATGCAGGCCAAAACAATTGCCGTTAAATAACCGGTGTCTTTTTCCGGATTTTTTTGAAGCGAAAAATAGCGCGCAAAAAACTGCCATCGTCGGTGAGAACCGATGTCCACGAGAAAACGGCGGATTTCATCCTGAAAAAGAATCACCAGAATAATGGCGCCCACACTGACCAATTTATCCAAAATGGCGCCCATCAACGGTAAATCCAGAATGTGGGTGATAATCACCCATATCGCCATAAAAGCCAATACGCCCACAAACAAGTTAAAAACTCCGGACATTTTCATCAATCTGTACACATAATACAGAAACAGGGCGACCAAAAATATATCTAAAGCATCTTTTATGCCGAAAGGAACAAACATCTTAATTTAAGTTGAAAATAAAAGTAATACGTTTCGGATAGGATCATATCCCGGATCTTCTCCATCGCTTTGAATCAATTTGTTCATGCACTGTTCACTGTGCACTCACGTGTTGTGCATCCGACTATTTTCACCGCTTCCGCCGCCTCTTTTACATCGTGTACCCGCAAAATATGCGCACCCGACATCAACGCGACAGTATTGAGCACGGTGGTTCCGTTGAGGCTTTCTTCGGGTGTCGTGCCCGATAATTTATAAATCATGGATTTTCGGGATATACCGACCAATAACGGATGGTCAAATATACGAAAATAGTTCAAATATTTCATCAGGGTATAATTTTGTTCCAAATTTTTGGAGAATCCGAAACCCGGATCAACGATAATGTCGTTGACTCCGAGAAGTTGCAACCGGTTGATTTTTTTCGAAAAATACAAAAAAACATCCCGGATAAAATGTTCGTACCGGGTATGTTGCTGCATGGTTTGAGGCGTACCTTGCATGTGCATCAGTATGTACGGAACCTGAAGTCCGGCAATGGTTTCAAACATTTTCGGATCCATTTCTCCGCCTGAAATATCATTGATGACGGCCGCTCCAAATTCTTTTACGCATCGTTCGGCTATTCCGGCCCGGAAGGTATCGATCGAGATAAAAGCATCGGGATGTTCCTTCAAAATAATGGTTAAAGCAAACGACAACCGTTTCATTTCTTCGTTTTCCGAAATATGCCCGGCATTCGGACGGGAAGAGTAGGCGCCGACGTCGATGATGCTTCCGCCTTCGGATAAAATTCGCCTTGCTCCGGCCGAAACAGCTTCTTCCGTCTGAACCCGGCTGCCGGGATAAAAAGAATCGGGTGTTATGTTTAAAATGCCCATGACCAAAGGCGTGGACAGGTCGATTAAGTTTCCTTTCAGATTGATTGAATACATTATCGGTCGGATTTGTCGTTGATGTCATGCATGATGAAAGAGTGATTTTTGAGACAGCTTTTTTCGGTTATAATTATAATCCGAGTATCTGCTTTTTCTTTAAATCAAATTCTTCCGGAGTGATAATCCCTTTTTCTTTCATTGATGCCAGATATTCCAAGTCTTCCAAATCGGCGGACGCTTGCGGTTGAATAACAATCGGTTGTGTCGAATGAGTTGCTTTTATCCTTTGCTCGTTGATTTTGTAAGCCAGATTTTCGCCGATGTGCCGTTTTCCTATCCGCGAAAAACGGAGCGATTCGGCGGGCGTTTCTATGATCAATTCGGAGACGGCCGCTCCTTTATTATAGGTTACACCGATTATGTCTTTAAATAAAATATTTTTTCTCAAAATAGTCCTGAATATGGTGTTTGCCGTAAAAATCACCTGCTTATCGGTCAGTGTCAGCGCACCTCTTCTATTTCCCACATTGCAGGGAGTGACAAATAAAACGTTTTCGTCGGGCAATAACGACTTAAGCATCGATTTGATGGAGTATTTGGGTTTGAAAGCATTGATATGTCCGTGGTATACTCCGGGTTTTAAAAGTTGTTTTGGATCCATGTCGGTTATTTTTTTACAAATATACCGAAAGCTTTTGAGATGAGATGCCGGATGTATCCGAAAAATGAATTCTTCAATTTATTCGTGAATGGAAACGGTTGAAATATTTGCTCTTACACGTTCTATTTTCGGGTATTTTTCGTTATGGATTCAAATAAAATCATACTTTTGCAAATGCTTTAAACTTTTGATAAATAATAGCGTTTTTCTTGGATGAGTATGTTTTAATGATACAAAATAAACACAATTAAAAATTAACGTAACGATTATGGAAAACAAAAGAGTCTATACTTTCGGTAACGGTAAGGCCGAAGGTAAAGCGGACATGAGAAATTTACTCGGCGGAAAAGGAGCCAATCTGGCTGAAATGAATTTGATCGGAGTGCCTGTACCTCCCGGATTTACGATTACGACGGAAATGTGTACCGAATATAATCGATCGGGAAAAGACGCTGTGGTGAATTTGCTTAAACCTGAAGTTGAAAAGGCGATCGCTTATATCGAAAAATCAATGAATTGCAAATTCGGAGACAAAGACAATCCGTTATTGGTTTCGGTACGTTCGGGATCGAGAGTTTCAATGCCGGGAATGATGGATACTGTTTTGAATCTCGGATTGAATGACGAAGCGGTGGAAGGCATCGCCAAAAAATCGGGAAACGACCGTTTTGCCTGGGACAGTTACCGTCGTTTTATACAAATGTACGGCGACGTGGTTTTGGGAATGAAACCGAAAACCAAAGAAGATATAGATCCTTTCGAGGAAATCATGGAACATGTCAAAAAAACCAAAGATATAGAATTGGATACTGATCTGACGGTGGATGATTTGAAAGAACTGGTCAAAAAATTTAAGGCGGCCGTAAAAAAACGAACCGGAAACGATTTTCCCGTCAGTCCGTGGGAACAACTTTGGGGTGCGGTTTGCGCGGTATTCGACAGTTGGATGAACGAACGTGCGGTGGTGTATCGCCGCATGTATCAAATTCCCGAAGAATGGGGTACTGCCGTAAACGTACAAGCGATGGTTTTCGGAAACATGGGGCAGACATCGGCTACGGGTGTTGCTTTTACTCGTGATGCAGCTACCGGCGAAGATATTTTCAACGGTGAATATTTGATTAATGCTCAAGGTGAAGATGTGGTTGCCGGTATTCGCACGCCTCAGCAAATCACAACCGAAGGAGCGCGCCGTTGGGCCTTGTTGCAAGGCATTCCGGAAGAAGAGCGGAAAGCGAAATATCCGTCTTTGGAAGAGGCAATGCCCAAATGTGCAAAAGAATTGATCGAGACACAGCAAAAGCTCGAAGATTATTTCAAAGATATGCAGGATCTTGAATTTACGATTCAAGACAACAAATTGTGGTTGTTGCAGACTCGGAACGGAAAACGCACGGGTGCGGCCATGGTGCGTATTGCCGTGGAAATGTTGCAACAAGGCATCATTGACGAAAAAACAACTTTGTTGCGGATGGAAGCTCAAAAATTGGATGAATTATTGCATCCGGTTTTTGACGAAAAGGCTGTGAAAAGCGCCGAAGTCATGGCTAAAGGTCTTCCGGCGTCTCCCGGTGCGGCGACGGGAAAAATCGTTTTCTTTGCCGATGATGCTGTGGCATGGAACGAAAAACGCAAAAGAGTGATTTTGGTACGGATCGAAACTTCGCCCGAAGACCTCAGCGGAATGGATGCCGCTCAAGGTATTTTGACGGCTCGCGGAGGTATGACTTCGCATGCTGCCGTGGTTGCCCGCGGTATGGGTAAATGTTGTGTTTCGGGTGCCGGTGAAATTAAAGTGGATTATAAAAAACGTACCGTGGAAATGGGCGGTAAAGTCTATAACGAAGGGGATTGGATTTCTTTGAACGGTTCTACCGGCGATGTTTACGACGGTCAGGTGGATACGATGGATCCTGATTTAAGCGGTGATTTCGGAAAAATCATGGAATTGGCCGAAAAATATACGCACATGGATGTCCGCACCAATGCCGATACCCCGAAAGATGCCGTGGTTGCCCGCAAATTCGGTGCAAAAGGGATCGGTCTTTGCCGTACCGAACACATGTTTTTCGAAGGTGACCGGATCAAGGCCATGCGGGAAATGATTCTGGCGAAAGATATCGAAGGGCGTAAAGAAGCTTTGAAAAAACTGCTTCCGATGCAACGCAGCGACTTTGAAGGTATTTTTGAAGTAATGGACGGATTTGGTGTCACCATTCGTTTGTTGGATCCGCCTCTGCATGAATTTGTTCCTCATCAATTGGCCACTCAAAAAGAATTGGCCGAAGAGATGGGAATGACTCTCGATGAAATAAAACGTGCCGTAGATGATTTGGAAGAATTTAATCCGATGCTGGGACACCGTGGTTGCCGTTTGGGAAATACGTATCCCGAAATCACCGGAATGCAGGCCCGTGCCATTATCGAAGCCGCATTGAACGTTCAAGCCAAGGGAATCAAGCTTCTTCCCGAGATCATGGTTCCGTTGGTGGGTACGGTGGAAGAGCTTAAGTTGCAGTCGGATATCATTCGTCGGACAGCCGAAAAAGTTTTTGCCGAAAAAGGCAGTCGGGTCGAATACAAAATCGGAACGATGATCGAGATTCCGCGTGCTGCGGTTACTGCCGATAAGATTGCGCAATATGCCGATTTCTTTTCGTTCGGTACCAATGATTTGACGCAAATGACTTTCGGTTATTCCCGTGATGATGCCGGCAAATTTTTGAAAGTTTACCGCGAAATCGGAATTTTGAAATATGATCCGTTTGAAATTCTGGATCAGGAGGGGGTGGGTTCATTAATCAAAATCGCCGTGGAAAAAGGCCGCTCGACCAAACCGAACCTGAAAGTCGGTATTTGCGGCGAACATGGCGGCGAACCGTCTTCCGTGAAATTCTGCGCAAGCCTGGGCATGAATTATGTGAGTTGTTCGCCTTTCCGTGTGCCGATTGCACGTGTGGCGGCGGCTCAGGCGGCGATTGAAAAGAAGTGACAACGTTTTTCTTTTTAGGAAAATAAAGATGATTTTTTAGTCGGAAAGGCTGTTTCTCGAAACAAGAAACAGCCTTTTCAATTTTACTTGTGCAGTATTACATCCGAGATGGTCAGATATAAATCGGATAAACAAATCATCCGTCTTTATTTCCTGACTTTGACACTTTAAAAAAATAGTTTGTAAAATTACATTACAAATACAAACATCGATATCAATGGCAACGGAGGATCGTTTTTTTTGGAAAAACGATCTTCCGTTTAATAAAACAAAATCCCGGCATGGTACCGGGATTTTGAAATAAAATATAATCGACTATCATTCCGAATCAGGAATATTTTTTACTACTTTAATAAAACGTCCTTTTTCAATTTGCTCTTCGGTAGGTGAAGATACGTCAAATACAAGTTGGCCGTTATACCGGACTTTTGTACAAATAGTATAGTTTTCACCTCGTTTCATTTCTGTCCTGACAGTATCAGTTCCCAAACTTCCAAGATTAACCAATGTTTCTCCATTATAGTCAATGTCATTAGGGAACAAACTCATTACAGGATAACCATAATCTGTATAAAAGAAAAAGGCATTGCGTGCACGCTCTTTTTCGCCTGCTACGACATAATCAATACTTATATCATTAGTAATAACTAAACCCGTCGAATCAACAGTGAAAATATTATCACCCTTTTGATCTACAAACAGTATATTTATTGCGGTGTCAATTACTACACAACAATCTTCCCTTTGTTTACAAGATGGGAACAAAAGAATTATCGACACAATAACTTGAATTATTATTTTCATAATTTATATATAAGCATACTAACAATTTGTATATTAATATTCGTCGTTTCTATGAAATATCCCGAGGCAGACCGGATGGATTTTTTTTGATGAAAAATATTAACGTTTTATGACAACCATTTTAGTGCGATAATTAAATGTAAATTCTCCGGGATCAAAATTGTCAAAAGCATAAAAACCATTATATGAGCCATTATACCATCCCCAATTCATGCTTAAAGACAATGTTGAATAGCTTGAACCTCCGATTCCGGTTGAGTTTAATGCCCTTAATGCTTCTACAGCCGTAGTGCTTGTATAATTAATCTTTATATAGCCGTCACAAACCCAAGCATGACCATCACTATAAACACCAAATATCCACCGGCCGGTAGCACGTCCTCCTGATAAAATAACAGGGCGTTTTGCATTCAATTCATTTACCACGGTTGCATAATTATAATCTGAACAAACAGCATAAGAATAACCATAATTTTTTAATATTGAACATACATTTTCCGTCTTTGCACTTGATGCATCGCAATCATATTATATGAATTCGGGTATTGATAATACTTCATTATTTGTGCAGTTGCTACCGCAACACAACCAACCGGAGGTTTTCCATATATTTTTTCAAGGGTATTGTTAATCTTATGTAGATTTAAAATAAAAACCTTACTCTCTAAAAGTCCCCTTAGCAGCCGATACAATGTGAACCAAACCCTTATTTAAATACAATAAATGTTGATAAAATCCCCTGAAATAAGCGAATAAGGGCAGAAATTAGCCCGGATTACCGGGCTACTAGGGGAACTATGAAACAAAGGTGTCTATATCTATTTAACAATGCCCTTTCAAGCCGGCTTGTTCAGCCGTTCTGCCTATTATCTCTGTCATAATTTTGTTTTTATAGCTCGTGGTAAAGATATAAAAAATGTCGATATAGCGAGATAAAATGTTTTATAACTCGCTGAATCGATATAAAAATAACAGATTCAGCGAATTATAACAAGATATGATTTGTTTTTATAATCTTTGCAAAATCAAAAAAAACGGGCAGTGATTTTATTTCAGACAAGTTCGATGATTTGTCCTATCGAAAAAAAATGCAATCCGATTGCACTTTTTGGGCATTATCTTTGTTTTTATTATTAATAGGGATGAACATCATGAAGTTACCTCTTAACGATAAAAAGTTTATTTTTTTGCTGACGGCGGTTTTAATTTCCGTGGTGTTGGAAATATTGTCGCTTGCGGATGTTAAAATTCCGATGCCGTATGCACCGTTTGTATTTGCCGTTTTTATTCTGGGAATAGGATACGAGGTGTTGTGGGGAGGATTGAAGGCGTTGGGCAAATTGAATTTCGGCAGCATCAATTTATTGATGTTAATTGCCGTTTGTGCGGCTTTTTATTTAGGTGAATATTCTGAAGCGGCGGTTGTCATTGTATTGTTTGTGCTTGGGGAGAGATTGGAGGACATCGGCATCGGAAACAGTATGTCGGCTCTGGACAATTTGACAAGTAAAGCGCCGAAAACCGCATGGGTGAAATCGGCCGGAGAGTTGTTGCCCATTGATACGATTGTTCCGGGTACGATCATTCAAATCAAGCCGCATGATTTGATTCCGTTGGACGGGATTGTGGAGTCGGGGGAAACCTCCGTTGATGAATCGTCCATTACCGGAGAGCCGATTCCGAACAATAAAATTCCGGGTGACACCGTTTTTGCGGGAACATTGAACAAAAACGGTTTTATCGAAGTAAAAACAACCAAGACGGCGAATGACACGACATTTGCAAAGATCGTCGAATTGACGTATGAGGCGCAAAGTAATAAGTCGGATGCACAGAAATTCATTCAGCGGTTTGCCTCGATTTATACGCCGGTCATTATTGTGTTGGCTGTTTTGATTTTTGTGATTCCCGTTTTTGTTTTCGGCTTGGATGTCGATCATTGGTTGAAACAGGCGGTTACATTATTGGTGATTTCTTGTCCGTGCGCATTGGTGATTTCCATTCCCGTCGCTGTGTATGCCGCGATCGGAAATGCTTCTGCCGGAGGCGCTTTGATCAAGGGCGGGAAATATTTGGAAACTATGGGGGCGGTGCGTGTCGTCGGAATGGATAAAACGCGGACGATTACTTACGGGAATCCGGTGGTGTCGGATGTCATTCCGTTGAACGGAACAAGCCGGGAAGAACTTTTAGCTTGCAGCGCCGGGACGGAATTGTTTTCCGAGCATCCTTTGGCACAGGCCATTGTAGATGCGTCGAATAGGGAAGGATATAAGCCGCATGTGGCCGGACAGTTTGAAAGTGTCGTCGGAAAAGGAACCAAGGCCGTTTGTTCGATCTGTGATCACAGTTCCGTGTTGGTCGGTAAACCGGATTTTATTCGTCAACATCATGTGATTGAAAAGGACGTGGAGGATATTATCGAAAGACTTTCCGCTCAAGGAAAAACTTGTGTTGTGGTGAGTTGTAATCATGAAATCACAGGAGTGATCGCATTGACGGATGAAATCAAACCCGAAAGCGGCGAGGTGATCCGGCAATTGAAATCATTGGGCGTTGATTCGGTGGTGATTACGGGCGATAATAACCGGGCCGCTCATCATGTTGCGTCTCAATTGGGTGTGGATGCGGTTTATAGTGAATTGCTCCCGCAAGATAAAGTGGAAATTATCAAGAAATTACAGTCCGAATATAAATACGTGGCCATGGTGGGCGACGGTGTGAATGATGCCCCCGCGCTGGCGGAAGCGGATGTCGGTATTGCCATGGGCGCCGCAGGAAGCGATACGGCCATTGAAATTGCCGATATTGCACTGATGAACGACAAATTGTCGTTGATTCCTTTTTTGATCCGTTTGGGACGTAAAACGACTCGAATCATCAAAGGAAATACCATCGGGGCTATTGCCGTGAAAATTATTTTCATTCTGCCGGCCTTTTTCGGATCCGGTAATTTGGTGCTTGCCATCACAGCCGATGTGGGCGTGACGCTGGCAGTTATTTTGATCAGTTTGAGGCTGATGAATTTTAAATGAGAGTCAAGAATCAGAAGTTAGGAAATTTATGGAATCGGGATGTGACGGGGAAAAACCGGTTTTGGAAAAATTGGAATATCGGGGGATAAAACCCACCGCCATGCGTATTTTGGTATTGAAAATTCTGTTGAAACAGGAATATGCCGTCAGTTTAAACGATTTGGAAACACAGTTTGAAAACGTTGACCGGGTAACGTTGTTCCGAACTTTGAAAACGTTTGAGGAACATCGTTTGATTCATCGGGTCGACGATGGTACGGGAATGATTAAATATGCGTTGTGCAGCGACGATTGTGACTGTGATCTGGAGGATTTGCATATTCATTTTCATTGTGTCAAATGTAAAAAAACGTATTGTATGGTTAACAATGATATTCCGAATATTCAGTTGCCCGTTCGTTTTAAAATCCGGGAAGTAAATGTTATCATTAAAGGGTTGTGCGAAAAATGTTCTTAGTTTATAAATAAAGTAAACAAATTATGAATCAATCAATTACAATTTGAATTTGCGGTCGATTACCAAATTAAAATAAAGCATGAGGAAGCAAGAATTGCCGGAACCCCGAAAGACATTGTTTGTCGACTCCGGAGATGCTGATATTTATTGTGAATTGTTCGGTATTGAAAGTAATCGGACAATGGTTTTGCTGCACGGGAACGGGGAGGATTTGCATTATTTTGATCCGCAAATTTCTTGTTTCTCATCGAATTATAACATTGTGGCCATTGATAGTCGCGGGCACGGACGGTCGACGCGCGGAACAAAATCGCTTGATTTTTCGACCATGACGAAAGATGTGCTGAATGTTTTAAATACGCTTCAAATCGATAAAGCACATCTTTTGGGATTCAGCGACGGGGCTAATTTAGCATTGTATTTGGCATTGTCGGCTCCCGACCGGTTTTTTTCCATAATTTTGACGGGTGCCAATTATCGTCCGGAAGGACTTTTGCCATCGGTTCGTGCATCTATTTATTTGACGTATGCCGGGTTGATTTTCAAGTCTTTTTTTTCGAAAAAATATATTCTTAAGAAAGAAATTTGTGAGTTGATGGTATATCATCCGAATTTAACGATAACCGAAATTTCCCGCATCAATATTCCGACGTTGGTAATGACAGGAGAACATGATATGGTGAGTCAAACGCACAATGATGAAATCAGTCGTGCCGTTTCCGGTTCCGAACGGATTATTGTTCCGAACGGAGATCATTTTTTATCTTCGAAAATGCCGGAAACGTTTAACCGGATAATCGGCGATTTTCTTTCCCGGGTTGATAATGATTCCGGTGTTTTGACCGGTAATTAGTTTTTGATCTCTTATGTTTTGCATTCGGAATAAATAAATCATATAAAACTAAGTACATGGAATTTAATGTCTATTATTTTAAACGCGAAGACGAAAAGACACAAAATCTCAAAAAATTTAAACTTTGCATCTTTCCGTCTTTGCGACTTAGTGTTTAAAATATTGTTTTTTGCGACATACTTAATCATCAATAATCAAAATGAAAATGAAAATACTGATCATAGGCGGAGTGGCCGGAGGTGCGGCGGCTGCCGCAAGACTTCGCAGGTTGGACGAACATGCGGAGATTATTTTGTTTGAGCGGGGAGAGTATATTTCGTACGCCAATTGCGGATTGCCTTATTATATCGGCGGAACGATTAATGAACGGGATCGGCTGTTTGTTCAAACAGTCGAAGGATTTACCGGTCGGTTTAAGATCGATGTCCGGATTCGGTCGGAAGTAACGGCTGTTCATCCGGACCATAAAACGGTTACGGTTCGGGACACGGCATCGGGAAAGACGTATGACGAATCGTACGACAAATTGGTGATTGCCGTCGGTGCGGAACCGGTTCGTCCGGCTCTTCCGGGTATCGCCGGCAAACGGATTTTTACGCTTCGAAGTGTTTCCGATGCCGATGCGATCAAAAAATTCATTGATGATCACAAACCGAAAAAAGCGGTAGTTGCCGGAGGCGGGTTCATCGGCTTGGAAATGGCCGAAAATCTGCATGATGCGGGCTTGAGCGTCGATGTCGTGGAAATGGCCGATCAGGTGATGGCGCCGTTGGATTTTTCGATGGCGGCCATCGTTCACCATCATTTGATCTCCAAAAATATCGGATTGCATTTGAAAGAAAAGATAACCGGATTTTCGGAAACGGAAGCGGGTCTTGAAATTCAATTGGAAAGCAAAAAAGAATTGTTCGCCGATATGGTAATCTGGAGTATCGGCGTGCGTCCCGAAATTCGTTTGGCGGAAGAAGCCGGACTTACGATCGGAACGCTCGGCGGTATTGCGGTCAATGAATATATGCAAACGTCCGATCCCGATATTTATGCGGCAGGCGATGCTGTCGAGGTATTGAATCCGGCAATCGGAAAACCTGCTCTGATTCCGTTGGCCGGCCCTGCCGGGAAACAGGCGCGTATCGTTGCGAATAATATTGTCGAGGGAAATAAATATACATACAACGGTACGATCGGAACTTCCGTTGTTAAAGTGTTTGATTTGACGATTGCAACGGCAGGCGTTTCTTCGAAAGTATTGAAAAAGAATGATGTGCCGTATCTGTCGTCATATACGCACGTGGTTTCTCATGCCGGATATTATCCCGGCGCCGTGCCGATTTCGATCAAGATTATTTTTGCTCCCGGAACAGGCCGGCTGTTGGGGGCGCAAGTCATTGGTTTTGACGGTGTCGACAAACGCATCGAGATGTTGGCGCAAGTGATTCAACGAAAAGGAACGACCGGTGATTTGACGGAAATGGAACAAGCGTATGCGCCGCCTTATTCTTCGTCGAAGGATCCGGTGAATATGGCCGGGTTTGTTGCCGACAATATTTTGTCCGGAAAAATGAAAATCATTCATTGGCGCGAAATCGACCGGCTTGATCCGGAAAAAGATTTTCTGCTGGATGTGAGGACAGAGCAGGAATTTAGATTGAACCACATCTGTGGAGCGGTTCATATTCCGGTGGATGAATTGAGAAGCCGTTTGAATGATTTGCCGCGCAATAAACGTATCATTGTGTATTGTGCCGTCGGGTTACGCGGTTATCTGGCGTGCCGGATATTGTCGCAAAACGGATTCGATGAGGTTTATAATTTGTCGGGCGGATTTAAAACGTGGTCTGAAGCGACCGGGAATAATGAATTATTTCAAAAGAAAGAAAATCGACGGGAAAATATGAAAGAGACAGCCGTAAGTAATACGATTTTTGTTGATGCCTGCGGGTTGGCATGTCCGGGACCGATTATGCAACTGAAAAAACATTATGACGGGTTAAAGGTCGGAGAACATTTGGAGATCAAAGCCACCGATCAAGCTTTTGTCAAGGATGCGGAAGCGTGGTGCAATATGACCGGCGCCAAACTGATCGGAATTGAAAATCAAAGAGGTGTTGTGTCTGTTATGATCGAGAAATCGGAAAAGACAGAAGTTTCCGGTTCAACCGGTTTGGTCGGAGATCACAAAACCATTATTGTTTTCAGTGACGATTTAGACAAGGCTTTGGCGTCATTTGTCATTGCAAACGGTATTGCGGCGACCGGCAAGAAAGTCAGCATGTTTTTCACATTTTGGGGATTGAGTGTGATTAAAAAAGCGGAAAAACCTTCCGTATCCAAAGATTTTTTCGGAAAAATGTTCGGATGGATGCTTCCTTCAAGCAGCAAAAAATTGGGCTTGTCGAAATGGAACATGGGCGGATTGGGCAGTTTCATGATGCGCACCATCATGAAAAGGAAAAATATCGAAAGCTTGGAAACCCTTATCCGGCAAGCTGCCGAAGCCGGTGTGGAAATGATTGCCTGCACGATGTCGATGGATGTAATGGGAGTGAAAAAAGAGGAACTGAGAGACCATGTCAGCTTGGGAGGCGTGGCCGTTTATTTGGAGCGGGCCGAATCGGCGAATATGAACCTGTTTATTTGATCTCCCGTAAATAACAGAAATAATACTTTTTCGCTTCTTTCGATAACAGCGAAATGTTGAACATGTCGGAGGCTTCCGAAATGTCTTTTACGCTGCCGTCGTTGAAAAATATGCCGATCCGGTCGTCGTCGGGGTTGTACATGTTGGTGGAAACAGTGTCGGTGCTGACAAAATATGCGGCATCTTTTTCGGGGATGTTCAGCTTGAACGCGAAATCGGAAATATAGTGTTGTTTTCGGTGGACGTCGAACGGTTTCGGGCTGATTTCTATTTTGAAAAGCAACCGGTTGATCATGCACCGGCTCAGGATGGAGAGGACTTTGTCGGAATGATTGCACCAGACTTTCAGTGCGCTCCAGATATCGGTGTCGTCCAACAGGGCAAAATGATGCAAAGCCTCCCCGTCCTTTTCAAAGTCGGATCGGGTAATATCGTTATATAAAAAATAACGGAGGGCAGGCGACGCAAATAATTCCGTGCCTTTCGAGGCCAATTCTTTGGCGCGCGACAACGTATTGACCATTACTTTTTCGGCGGCGACGGCGGTTTTGTGCAAATATACCTGCCAATACATCAGGCGGCGGGCGGTGAGAAAATTCTCGATCGAATAAATGCCTTTTGCTTCGACGACCAGCTTGTCGTCTTTCACGTTCAACATTTTGATGATGCGGGCTGAACCGATGTTTCCTTCCGTAACGCCGGTAAAAAAACTGTCGCGGCGCAAATAATCCAGCCGGTCCATATCCAATTGCCCGCTCACCAGTTGATGGAGAAACTGTTTCGGATACCGGTCGTTGAAAATCTGCAATGTCAGATCCAGTTTTCCGCCGGTTTCTTCGTTAATGACCTCCATCATGTATTGAGACACAACTTCGTGCGGGATGTTTTTGACCAGCGTATATTCCAGTACATGTGAAAACGGCCCGTGTCCGACGTCGTGCAGCAAAATGGCGGCGGAAACTCCCTCGGCTTCTTCATCGGAAATGAAATTCCCTTTGGCGCGTAAGGTGGCGACCGTCTCATTCATCAAATACATGGTGCCTAATGAATGCTGAAAACGGGTATGTTGCGCACCCGGATACACAAAGGACGCGAGTCCTAATTGCTTGATTCTTCCGAGTCGTTGAAAATAAGGATGTTGAATCAGTTGAAAAAGCAATTCGGAAGGAATATTAATGAATCCGAAAACCGGATCGTTGATTATTTTTCGTTTGTTATACATGATTTGCTTATGGTTAAAAAGAGAACAAATATAGAACAAATATAATGAGAGACGATTTAAAATTCAAAATGTTAAACAATCTTTTTATCTTTGCATGGAAAAACGGTCAGATACAATCCTTTTTGTTTAGTTGACGGAACATGCAAGATACCAACAAGCAGTTTGAACATGTGATTTCGATTTGCAGAGATTTGTTTGCGAAAAAATCGAAAGATTACGGCCCGTCGTGGCGCATCATGCGTCCCGAATCCATCACCGATCAGATTTTTATCAAAGCCAACCGGATTCGCAGTCTGGAAACCAAAGAAAAATCGATGATCGACGAAGGAATACGCGCCGAATTTATCGCAATCGTCAATTACGGGGTGATCGGGTTGATTCAACTCGAAAAAGGATATGCCGACACCGCCGATATGTCGGAAGAAGAGGTGTTGAAGTTGTATGACAAGCATATTACCGCGACCAAGGAATTGATGTATGCCAAAAATCACGATTATGACGAAGCGTGGCGTAGCATGCGCATCAGTTCGTATACCGATTTCATTTTGATGAAAATATACCGTGCCAAGCAAATTGAAGCAAACAAAGGGAAAACGCTGGTGTCGGAAGGTATCGACGCCAATTATATGGATATGATTAATTATGCGCTTTTCGCTCTGATAAAATTGGAATACGGTGAATCAGACGGGAAATGAAAGTGATGCCGGTCGGGGTGAGAATCAAACATGTTCCGGTCGGAATATAAAAAATAAAAAATAAATACATGAAAAAGATTATTTCTCCGAAAGTAAGACCGATCCTGATTCTTGTTTTTCAAGTGTTGACAGGCGCGACGTTTATTTTTTCCGGATTCGTGAAGGCGGTCGATCCGGTGGGTTTTGCCATTAAAATCCAAGATTACCTGACATCGTTCGGCGCGGATATTTTTATTCCTATGGCGTTTCCTGTTGCCGTTGTCTTGTCGACGTTGGAATTTCTGCTGGGAATTAACATGCTGTTGGGGATGCACGTGAAAACGACGTATATCCTGACCTTGATTTTCATGGCGGTGATGACGCCGTTGACGTTTTATCTGGCATTGTTTAACCCCGTGAGCGACTGCGGATGTTTCGGCGAAGCATTGATCATCAGCAATTGGGCTACATTCTGGAAAAATATCGTGCTTTCGGCGATGGTGATTTTCGTGTTTATTTTCCGGAAAAACGTCAAATCGCCGTATTCCGAAAAAACACAATGGCTGACCAGCTTTTCCTCCATTATTTTCATTGTCGGAATTGCTTTGATCGGGTACCGGCATTTGCCGATTTTGGATTTTCGTCCGTATAAAATCGGAACGAACATTCCCGAAGCGATGAAACTTCCCGAAGGCGCCCCGCAAGATGAGTATCAATCGGTTTATATTTATAAGAAAAACGGTGTCGAGAAAAAATTCGACCGCTTGGAAGATGCGCCTGTGGGCGACAGTACATGGACTTTTGTCGATGCCGGACATACGTTGATCAAAAAAGGCGCTCAACCGCTTATTCATGATTTTTCCATTGTGGAAGCCGATACCGATGAGGACATTACCGATGATGTTTTACATTCCGACCGGTATATTTTCTTGCTGATTTCGGAAGATTTGAGAAAGGCAAACATCGATCATATTGATAACATCAACGATATTTACGATTATGCCAAGGAAAACGGTTACGGCTTTTATTGCCTGACGGCAAGCACTCCCGAACAGATTTCGCGTTGGGCGAACTTCACCGGCGCCGAATATCCGTTTTGCAAAACCGACGAAACGACGTTGAAGACGATTCTCCGTTCCAATCCCGGACTGATGTTGATTAAAAACGGAACCATCTACAATAAATGGCATTACAACGATTTCCCCGATGAAAGCGAATTGCGGCTCGAACCGCTGGATAAATCGCCGTTGGGACAAATCGCCACGCCTCACCCCAAATCCGTGATTCTGATGGTCAGTATTTCTTTTGTCGTCCTGTTGTTGCTGGTTTTCGGGTTAGATAAGCTGGCATTGTATATTTCCGCAAGAAGAAGAAAGACGCCGATTTGAGCCGTTGAATTAAACATAAACCGGTGGTCTGACAACAAAATTATACGGAACCGAGAATTATGCTTGCGTCAATATTCAAGTTTTGATGCATTTTACGAACTGCCTGCAATGGCTGTCAGCGAGGTAACTTCTGCCGGCAAAGCGGATTTTACCGTTGATAGCAAGTATGTTTTTGAAGTCGGCGGCAAAAACAAAGGGTACGAACAGATTGCAGGTTTGCAAAATGCTTATTTGACGTTTGGAATACGGCTTTGGCAACAAAGTTCCGCTTTGGTTGTTCGGAATGTTATACTGAATCCCAAAAAGCATAAACTGTAAGCGACAATGATTATATTTATCTCGTCAAAAAAATAACTCTTTCAAAAATTACAAATTAATATTAATCTTTAAAATTTTTAGGTGATGAAGAAGATGATTTTAACATTCGCATTATTCGGAGCTTTGTTTTTCACGGCAAATTCGGTTTCGGCAAGAGGTATTATCGTCTACAGTAACGGCGAAAAAATTGAAGTAGTGAAAAACCTTCCCGATAGTGTAATTATTGACGGCAAACACGTCAATCTTGGCGTAATGTACAAACAATTTTCTGTTTTTTGGATTCCGATGTGGAATTACGGGGAAACTAAATCCGTGTTAGTCAACGATAAAGAAGACATTTATTACGACCTCACGGCAGAAGATGTCGAAATGCTGAAAATCGGATTTAATATTGATGTTCCCCAAGAGCCTGTTATTGGTTTTTGGAACAAAATAGGCGGAAAAATCGTTTGGGGTGTTGTGATTTTAGCGGTGATTTGCGGTTGCCTGATAACTCGCAAGGACGATAAAGAGGCGGAAGTTCCGAAATAAAATGTGTGAAACAATGGTATGAGCAAGATTCATAATAAACATTGATTTTGCATGGAAGATACGACTGATAAAGTAAAATAAGAAGAAGATAACATGTTCCTTTTTGAATACATTTTGATATTGCTGGCTGCAGTATGCCTGTCGAACATTATGAACAGGTTTATGCCGGTTATGTCCGTACCCATCATACAAATTGCGTTGGGAGCGTTTGTAACCTTGCTGCCGTTAGGTTTTCGGCTTGAGTTGGACCCGGACTTGTTTTTTGTTTTGTTTGTTGCTCCGCTGATTTTCCGGATCAGCCTGCTGACGGACAAAAAGACCTTATGGGCACAACGCAAACCCATACTGAATGCGAGCATTTTGTTACTTCTTATAACCATTGTCGCAGTGGGATACTTGGTCAATTTGCTGATTCCTTCCATTCCGCTTGCCGCCGCATTTGCGCTGGTTGCCGCCCTTGGACCGACCGACGACGTCGCTGTGGCATCCGTGGGGAAACGGGTGAATGTACCGCCCAAAATCATGAACATCCTGCAGGGAGAATCCATTATCAACGATGCTTCGGGTATTGTCAGTTTTCAATTTGCCATGGCGGCAATGCTTACAGGCTCGTTTTCGCCGGTTTATGCTACAGGCCGTTTTTTTGTTGTCGCGCTGGGAGGAATCGCAGTCGGATTGTTGCTTTCGTGGTTCAAACATATTCTTATTCGTTGGATCCGCTCGCTGGGTATGGAAAATGTCACGCTGCATCTTTTGCTGAGTGTTTTGACTCCGTTTGTGATTTATTTGATTGCCGAAGGGCTTGGAGTAAGCGGTATTCTGGCTGTTTTTGCGGCAGGCATAACTCATTCGCTCAACAGGGACAAGTTTAATCCCGAAAGAGTAAATTTCAACATCGCCTCCGAAAGCGTATGGTCGATGCTGTCGTTTACATTCGAAGGCTTGGTATTCGTGATTTTAGGGACGCAACTGCCTCGAATTTTAGCCTCAATCAGTGAAAACTATTCCGTTGCCACTTGGGAAATTATCGTTTATATCCTGCTCATTACCTTGTTGTTGTTGCTGTTACGGTTTGTCTGGTCGATTGTCGCCATTAAAAAGAAAAACTACGACGATCCCGAACATCCCGCCGGTCGGTTCCGTATGGGCGTCATTTTCAGTTTGTCGGGTGCGAGAGGCGCGGTGACGCTGGTGAGTGTGATGTCCATACCGTTTCTTTTGACCAACGGTGAAGCATTTCCCGAACGCGACCTGATTATCCTGATAGCCGGCGGCGTTATCGTGATCTCACTGATTATCACGAGTTTTATCCTGCCTCTTTGTGTCGAAAAGCAATCTGTAACCGATGAATCTGCCGAAGATGAAGCTTATTCGGAAATACTTCAAAACGTGATCGTGGAACTGAAAAAGCACATGACTCCCGAAAACGAAGGGGCAACGGCTATTGTCATTGCAAATTATCACAGCCGGAGCGCAGCGTTGCAACACAAACATAACAACCGGCCTGTCAACCGCAAATACGAACGGGAGTTGCGGATAACCACCTGCGAATGGGAAAAGGAAAACGTCATGGCAATGCTTGCACGCGGCGAAACAAGTGAATTTGTCGCGCAACAATATTTGGATATTCTGGATACACTGGTCAAAAAACTTTCAAAAAACAGATTTACTTTCAGGAAAATCAATATGAGGCTTTTTCACCGCAGTCGCCGGGTTAAAGGAAAAAAACAACGCGCTCTGCTGCGCGTCAAGCTCATCGAGCTTATGAAAGTCAATGCCCGGTTCGTGCTTGAAAAGTTAAAAGTAATGAGCCGTACCGATGATAATCCTGCTCTCCGGAAAATAGAGGCGGATTACGAATTAAAACTGTCGATGTATCAAAAGAGGATGCATCACAGCAAGGCGGACAATGAAATTCTTACTGCTGTTGTTTCGTACGGCTTCCAGGCAGAGCGCGACAACATCCAGGCCATGTTCGAAGCCGGACGTATTTCACGGGAAACCGCGGGGGAAATGCGGCATAATATTTCGTTATTGGAAGCGGAATTGAACAAGAATTATTTTTGATTACCGGAAAGGTATTCACATAAACAAAATAAAACATAAACTTTGTTTATTACAATATGCAATTTGACAGATTAGATAAAAAATATTGAAAATGATATGGCAGCAGAAGATTGGTTTAAAGAGGGCAATAATTGGTTTGAAAAAGAGGATTACTCAAAAGCCTTAGATTGTTATGAAAAATGGTTAGATGCCGACTACATTTTAGATGAAGTAATTTCAAAAACTATACTTGCAAATAGTGAAAAAGCCTTGCAGACAAATCCAAATAATGCAAAGGCGTGGCTATTCAAAGGCATTGCTTATAATGGGCTTAGAAATTATACAGAGGCAATAAAATGTTATGATATAGCAATAGACTTAAAGAATGACTATGAAAGAGCGTATAACTACAAAGGAAATGTGTTATATGATTTAGGCAAATATGAAGAGGCAATACAATATTATGACAAGGCCATGGCGTTAAATCCTGACTATGCAAGAGCGCATTACAACAAAGGATGTTGTTTAGATGATTTAGGCAGGAAAGAAGATGCAATACAATGTTATAATAAAGCCATTGAGTTAAATCATGACTATAACAACAAAGGACTTGCGTTATCTGATTTAGGCAGGAAAGAAGATGCAATACAATGTTATGACAAGGCCATAGCGTTAAATCATGACTTCGCACTTGCGTATAACAACAAAGGAAATGCGTTATCTGATTTAGGCAAATATGAAGAGGCAATACAATGTTATGATAAAGCCATTGAGTTAAATAATAATTTAACATTAGCGCATAACAACAGGAGAATTATTTTGCAAATGTTGGAGGAAAAGAAACGAAACAAAGATTTTCCAGAAGGCCTAAAGGATTCATACCTTTCATTGTATGATAGTGATTTTTTCAATGAGGTAACTACGGGCTGTTCAAAAAATATCAAACAACATTGTGAAAAAATATATTGTCTTTCTTTGAAGATATTAAACGTTCTGCAAATAAAAAAAGAAGATAAACACGAAAAAGGCGTTGCTCATTATACATACAAAAGAGTATCACAAATATTATTCTTTGATAAAGTAAAAGATAAGGAAGGGAAAGAAATAATAGATGAAAATGGTAATAAAAAACCTGTTCCTTTTCGATTAAATTCCGTAACGAATTCAAATGATATACAAGAGGGAAAAACGCTGTTCAATTATCTGTTTGACAATCAAAAAATGCGCCCGCAACCTGAACAATTTGTGGCATTTGTGGGGTGTTTTATGTTCAATTACGATAATCTGAATCAATTCCGCCTGTATGGAAAAGAAGAAGGGAGAAAGGAAGGAACGGGAATTAGTATTGTGATGAAATCCGATTTTTTTAGTTTAATTGAAAAATCACCTATTCAGCAGGAGAAAAGAAGAACTTCTCAAGACGATGTCGATATGAAAGCGTCTCTGTTTCGTTGTATTTATATTGACCCGGAAACAAATCAAGTGGTATCGGTAGGACATAGAGATTTTCATACATTTTATAAAACCGGCGATATTTTATACAATAGAGAAAATAATAAAGACCACATTAAAAAAATAGCGGAAGATATAGCAGTTTATAAAGACGGTATTGATAAAAAAGTAGAAGCTGTAAAGGGATATTTAGAAGATTTGAGAACAGCAGTAAATAAGGCAAGAAAGAAGAAATTAGATGAAAACGTGATTTGTGATTTATTGCTTAATTTGCGGTATTTGGTAAAGCACGTTGCTTTTAAAGAAGAACAGGAATGTCGTATTATAAAAATAAAAAGACCTTGTGAATCAGATAATGAGCAACCAATAGATGAAGATGAAAAACGCGAAAGATTTTATGTTAATTATTTACCTGTAACCAATTACGTAAGTAAAGTTATTTTCGGTCCCAAAGCTACAGGAATGGAATTGTTTCAAAGTCTGCTGACATATCAAAAAGGTTTTGAAAAGGTAGTATGCTCTCGAAGTACAAGCCCTTTGGCGTAATTGCAAAAAGACGAAAAGTTATTGTAATTATGATATAATCTATAAAAGAGATCAGCGCCCAACGAGCAGTTTGTCAAAAGAAGTGAGTATTTTCTTGTCTGAACGGCTTTGGTATTTGGCAGTTTTTTAATTTCATCTGCAATTTGCGATGCAATCGGTTGAGCGTATAATGATAAAGTTTTTCGCCGTCTTGCATCAATACAGTCATTTGATAAATAAATAGGCTATAACCGACATTCCAATTGCGACCGTTCCAATGAATAAGCAGATGAGCCCAAGAAAAATGGGTGCTATGTCTCCTTCTATACAAAATCGCTCAGGTTTTTCCTTGTCATAAAACACTTGTACAACATTTCCTTTTTGAAAAAAAGTGGGACTGCCAGATAAACTTTTTACTTTCAATAATCCCTGCTCTGTTTGATATTCAACGGTGGGTCTGCCTCGGAATGATACCGCCACTACTGTAGCATTAGTTTTTATTCCATACTTTTTCAGTTTTCTTTTCCTAAATAAAATATTTATACCAAAAACAAAAAATGTAATGCTTCCTAATAATGTTAATCCAATAACTAACAATTTTATTTGATTGATATCCATTTGTTTAAATATTATTTTTATTTGAATTGATTTTTATTTCAAGTTTGTCTCGCTCCCTGTCTTCTTAAAAAAGTTCATAATTTTTCTTTTTTACGTCATTGGGAACAGTTTGTATCGCAAATTTATATATTTTTTGTCTATAATCACACTATTTTCGAACTTGAATGTAATGTCTAATGAACTTGGTACTCAAGTGGGGAAACTGCCAATACTGAAAAGCTGTTTGAATTATGTTACATGCTGAAATTTTAAATGCTTATCCGCAAAAATACCCCCCGGATGCGAAAGGTGTGGGTCTATTTTTTTGGAAGTACGTTCTTTTTGTATTGCCCTTATTTTTAAAAATTCCCCTTAATAGTAGAAAACAGTATATACAACCATCCCTTATTTTCCTTTATAAAAGACTGAAAATAAGGGAATAAGCGGGAGACTAAAAAGACAGCTGAGGCTGCTAAAGGTATTTTAGGGTGTAAGGGTTTTCCCGGATATATAAAATCTTTGCGTTGAATTTTTTTTGATTTTTGGATATAAATAGGAAATTCATCGTATGTCCGAATAACTCAAACAGTTTCTAAGACTCGAATGGGACGGAAAAATTGCGAAATCCCGCAATAATTGTTTGCGAGGATATAACTCTATTTAGTGTCAACCCGTTTGTTGTGCGTTCGGCATTTCTGTTATGATTGTCAATCTTCATTCTAATATGCTTACTTATAATTTATGACATCAAAAGTATAATAAAGGTGATATGGATTGTAACCCACTTCATATTCATAGATATAAATATGTGCGTTTGTATCGCTTTCTACTCCTTTTTTCACTACATAACCCTCATTATTAAGAAAATAGTGAAAACTACAACACCAAAGACCATTCGACATTCCATAAGAAAGTTCATAGTGTTTTTTTGAATGTTCAATTAAACTACACCCTTCATCACAACGCAAAATTTGATTATTGTCCATCACCCTTATGAAATAATCTTTAGCCTTCATCGAATATGAACCGTTTTTCTTTTCTCCATATTTTTCATACTTCCATAATATCAACACACTGTCAGAATTCGAGTATATTATCGTATCGGAACTCCATTCGTAAGAAATGCTGTCATCTCGAATTTCATACTTTTTTATGCTCACAAGTTGGCTGCCATCATAAGAATAAACAGTTTCGTATTCGAGCCGCGCGGTAGAGTCATTTATAATTTCAGGAATACCAAAACTATTGCTTGTATATACTTTTTCCCGCACAATTCTATATTGTTGTTTGTTTGGTGTTTTTGAAGAAAAAGAGGGATTCTTGCAAGACATAAAAATCAAAAAGCAACATAAACAATTTAAAATCAGCCAAATATCCTGTTTTATAGTTTTCATTTTATTATATTCAAATCGTTATAAACTGTCTTTGTCTGTTATGCTGTCGTTCTATTTTCGCATTCCTATCGGACACACCGACACACATATTCCACAAGTTGCAGAATTTGAATTTAAATACTTTTTACTTAACTCTACGCACTTGGCTCTGCATTTGTATGCGTCAAAAAATACGTCTCTATCGGTATGAATATCCCATAATTGTCCATTACCTGCTTTTGCCGGACAAGCAGAAATACATTCAATACATTTGCCACATCTGCTGTTGTTTATTGCTTTCCCTGTCTGATCAAGCGGATAATCTGTCAATAAACTTACTAATCTTAATCTTGGTCCGAATTTTTTTGATATGAACAAATCTGTTTTTCCGATCCAACCTAATCCTGCACGAGTGGCAACCATTTTATGAGATATTGATGTTCTTAGGGTTCGTTGGTAATTTTCATTTTTTATTTCGTTTTCATCCGAAGGTTCTACAATTTTACAATTATACCCGTTCGCAATAATATAGTCTCCAACGTTATGAATAAGTTTGGAAAGATTTTTGTTCATAGATTTATAGTAATTGTAATGCTCTATTGTAGGCGCACAATAATTGTATCGATTATATTATCTTCTAACCGTTGACCTATAACAATTCCATATCGGTACGGATAGGATTTCAACAATCCTTCCATATCCGCAAATCCGACAATGAAATCATCCGGTCTTTCAACGTGATTTTCAATTATAGAGTTAATCTCATGCATATAAATATAAATTTTCTGTAATCAGTCTCAGATGTGTAGATAAAATGACAGAGCCTTATTTTTACAAAAAATCTCCGATAAGGCAAATGAGTAAAATTAAAAAATAAAAATGATTATCGGATGTTATGCCCGGCTCTCCCTGCAGGGAGATGCAAAAAATGTGTCAATGTTTCAAAATATTCGTCTTTTTTGTCCCGTCAGGGGACATTATATCGGTAGAAAACACCACATCTCTTCACCCCCTGTCCCGTCAGGGACGTAATGTGAAGAAGAAAACATTTAGTCCCTGACGAGACTTTGTCCACCGGCGGAATTTTCCATTCTACCGATATGTTGTCCCCGGCGGGACGGAAAACAACATTTTTTAGACCGGATTTTTCAAAAAAAAACGAATATTACATTTTACATTCCACTTGGGGGATAGATAGGTGCAACATCCGATAATCATAAAAATAAATAAAAGCAAATAATCTCAATTAATTAAACGTTCGTTATTTATTGTTTATTTCATATTTCACCTCGTTTTTTCCGGAAACAGTCCGGCTTCAGGTTCTCTCTACCGTCTTAACCCTTCGATGATGCACTCTCAGCGGTTGCGCCCAAGGAGATTTCGTCTTTGCTTTTTACGTTATATCGTCCAGCGACTTGACGTTCGGGCTGAGGAATACTAATGCGTGGACACGCGACTTCCAAATTCCCGCAAAATTGTTCGTGAACGACAGTCTGCCTGATGCCTGCAGGCAGGCTGTTCTGTTTATCGCCGAAAGTCTTTTTACTCACGATTCATCAAAAATTCTTTTGTTATTACTTCAAAAATTTGCGGATATTTTCTAAATACTCCGTGAGGCGCAAACGGAATATTGAGAAGCAAAGAATTTTTTACTTTCATTGTAAGCTTGACCGCGCTTTCGAGAGGAAACATATCGTCGTCATTGCCACGAATAATCAGCGTTGGAACGATAATGTTCTCAACACTTGTATCCGGATACCCGTCTGCGGTTTTGTCCGTCCACATCCCGATTACGCATTTTGCAAATTTGTCGAAATCGGGTAGTGGATTGTGTTGCCGGTAAAAATCGAAACTTTACTTAAAATAATTTCTGCAATCTTCAGGAGTCGTTTCTGCCATTAAATTTTCCGCCGGCCCGGCATCGGACAAGCTCCATGTTCCGCCAATGGTAACAATTTTTCGTATCGAAATTTTGTCAGCCGCAGCAAGTCGGTAGGCAATAACTCCGCCATCGCTATAGCCGATAATATCAATATTTTTCAGATGCAACCGGTTTACGACAGCTTCAACATCAAGTTGCAATCGCCTGTATGTCAACTTACCGGTTCCCAAAGTAGATTTTCCGTGTCCCCGACTGTCAATACCAATAATATGGTAATCGCCGGTAAATATGTGCAGTATGGAATTAAAATCTTCGATATTTCCAAAACCACTGTGCAGCATGAGTAAAGTCGGCTTTCCTACGTTTTCTATTTCTTCGTAGTATATATTTGCATCATCAACTTCAAGATATTTCCCTGTTTTGTGATTAAATTCAGTAATTTGTGCGTCGGTTGTGATTGCAATAAGCGTAAATGCAAATGTGAAAACAGCGGAAATAATTGTTGAAACAACTTTTCTCATTTTCCTTTTGATATTTTACTCAAGTTTTTTTTGTAAGACATATTGGTCTGCCAACTCACCTGTAATACGGTTACCTTCAATATCCAATTGGATCAGACTGTTTTTATCCACTAAATATTTATTTGGTGGATTTATGCTATCCAGAGTAATCATGTTTTCTTCCTTATTCAAGGTGTATTTCCCTTTGTCCTCAAAAACACCATCTTTACCTACATATTCGGTCTTCTTTATGTAAGCGCCATTTTCAAGGGTAATGGTAATCGTCATACCCATCCCGCTTGCAGTAGGTAGTGTGCCTACATAAGTACCCTCGCAATCAAGCGGTTTTTTTGTTTTTGAAGTGTTTCCCCCGCAGCTGCACAGGATTCCTAAAATCGCTGCGACAATCCACATTTTTGTCATCAAACTTTGATTATTGTTCATTTTTAATCTGTTTTTTTATTCCTACTCTTACGGCTTCGTAGGTGTTTTGCCTTTTTATTATACTTTATACCTTCAATTTTCCGGTTCGTTGTTTATCGCACTGTCATTGGTTTGTACCCTATAGATGCAAAGATACAACATTTTTATCTGAAAATTTTGATATAGTAATACAATGTCTGATCTAAAATGATGACTGCGTTACAATACTTCCTGCGCCGATGGTAACGCACGGAAAAATGATGCTGCCTCCGTTAATCCAAACATTGTTTCCGATGCTTACAGTAGTGGTTTTGGATACTGCAAACGGGAAATTCTCATTTACACTTTTATTTAGTTTTTCATTTGCACTTCCGGGATGAAAAACAGTGTATATATGAACTCCGGGGGCAATTAACATATTATCGTCGACAGTGATGCGGTTATCATCCGGAAATACACAATTCATGTTGATTTCGCAGTTATTGTTCGGAAAGATAAATTTACCACAATCAACAAAAAAGGAGCCGTAATTTGCGTATGTTTTCCCCGTGCGCCCAATAAAATTCGTCGAGTATCTTTAATGGTTCCTTTTTATCGGAATAATCAAGGTTATTGTATTGTTGCATCAGATTTCTCGCGGAAGTCCATAATTTCATTAATTCGGAGTTTCCGCAATCATACGATTCACCGACAAGCATTTTTCTTTTTCAGTCATGATTTTCATATCTATGAATTTTAAGCAAATATGCACATTTTTCATAGATAAAATGTGAGAAATCTCACGAAGTTGTTATTTTTGCGTACAGACAACAAAAAACGGTAAAATCATTTTTCGGATTTTGCCGAATGAACGCTGTGTATAATTTTGGTTATTGGTTATTAGTTGCCGGTTATTAACCTGATCCTTTTGTATTCGATTAATGTCAAAAATAACATTGTTCCGTCAGGAACAAAATATTGGCAGCATGATACATATCTTGGCAACCACCCCTCTGCTTGCGCCGATTCCGATTTATCGGAATGAAGAATATTGTAATCGGTGCGTTGTTACATCATGCACGGGTTACAAAACCGTACGAGCGAAGGGCCATGCACATTTTTTAATCCTGAAAATTATATGGTGTTGAAAATAGATAAAATAAATTAGACAGCAATACCTCAAGGTTAATGATGAGATGAATGGAAGAATATAACGACTTGTGAATCAATGAATAATCATCATGAAAAACAGTCAATGAATATTTTTCGTTTTCTTGCTTTGCTTTCCAAAATATTTTCTATAACTTGCCGGTGGTTTTCAGTCAGATTATGTCAAGTAAATGGTCTTAAAATCACAAAATATGAACGACAACATTAAAAAACAGACAGCGGGACGCGATGCATTAGGCACATTTGCTCCCAAATTTGCAGAATTGAACGACGATGTTCTTTTCGGCGAAATATGGCCGCGCGAAGCGGAATTATCCGCGCGTGACAGAAGTGTAATAACGGTTACTGCACTCATCAGCGGCGGTAATTTTGAGCAACTTAGCTTTCATTTGAAAAAAGCAAAGGAAAACGGCGTAACTAAAAGTGAAATCGCCGAAATCATTACGCATTTGGCGTTTTATGTGGGGTGGCCCAAAGCATGGTCGGCATTTAACATGGCAAAGGAAATTTATAAAGAGGATAAAATACTTATCGACAACAGCATTTGGGATAAAGGCGAAAAAGGCTCATCCGATTGGTTTACCGGAACGGTGTGGGTCAAAGGATTATTGTCGCCCGACGAAATGGAAAATTTGTACAATATCGGTTGCGTAACTTTTGAACCGTGCGGCAGAACGCTGTGGCATACGCATCCGGTAGGACAAACACTGCTGGTAACTGAAGGCAGGGGCTGGTATCAGGAAAGAGGCAAACCTGCGCTGCTATTGACAAAAGGCAGTGTGGTAGCCATTCCGAAAGAGGTGGAACATTGGCACGGAGCGGCTAAAGACAGCAAATTGGTACATATTGCTATTTCCAATATGAAAGACGGCAGTAATGTTACATGGTTGAAGTCCGTTACAGAGGGAGAATATAACGATATACAGAATTAAAACAAGTATAATGATTTCCGGCCGTTTGATTTTTAGGTTCATGTAAATCTTTATTAGACTTTATTTAAATTTCAGGCAAATATCCTGAAAAGAACAAATCCTTTCGGAATAAAATTTGATAATTTTTTAATTCTTGATTTGGATAAATGACACAATCATTTAATTATTGAAACCTGTTGTGCATTTAAAATTTTTTGCTAATGAGTTGATTTAAGAAATCACAACTTTCTAAACACACAACAGGGTGGTAATCCGTTTCATCGCTTCAATCTTTGTACGGCTTCCACTAATTTATCTATTTCGTCTGTTGTGTTATAAAACGCAACCGAAGGTCTTACGGTGGCTTCCAAACCCATTCGCCTCAATGCCGGTTGGGCGCAGTGATGACCCGCCCGCAATGCGATACCTTCGGCGTCAAGCAGCTTGCCTACTTCCGGCGTGGGTATTCCGGGAACGATAAACGAAACGACGCTCACGCGGTCGCGAGGATCGCCGATAATTTTCACGGAGTTTATTTTTCCCAGTTCGCGGCGGGCGTATTCGGTCAGAAAATGCTCATATTTAGAGATGTTATGAATCCCGATGCGGTTCACGTAATCAAGCGCAGCCCCAAGTCCTACGGCGTCGGCTACGTTGGGCGTTCCTGCCTCAAACTTGGCAGGCGGGTCGTTGAAAACGGTTTCTTCAAACGTAACGTCTTTTATCA
>JGI24699J35502_11134215_pt1 | contig 63583 bp, 56 predicted proteins | sample TergutMp193P4_FD_35502 | JGI IMG/M metagenome (IMG submission 35502)
TGCAAAGACACAAAGCCGCAAAGATTTTAAACTTCGCGTCTTTTCGCCTTTGCGACTTGGCGTTTAAAATATAAACTATTTTTTCCACCATACTTATAACAATTGTGTATCTGCGGAATTGACCTCGAAGAAGTCGCATATTTATAGCGTCGGGAGTGATTCATACATTGAAAGATCGCACCGTGTACCGTTCATCGGACATTGTTGTCTGTTATCCGGTGATTGACATGTGATTTTACTACCTTTGCAACGATTAAGTACATGACAGTATTTAATTTATATTATTTTAAACGCGAAGGCACAAAGTCACAACGACACAAAGATTTTAAACTTTGCGTCTTTCCGTCTTTGTGACTTGGCGTTTAAAGTATAAATTATTTTTTGCGACATACTTACCCGCAAACAGATGACATTAAATCCCGAAACGCAACAATTTATAAAGGAGAACATCAATAAAGATGTCAATGCGTTATTGTTGATGAAAAATACTCCTCCGGGAGTGGATATCAAATTCGCTGTACAACAGATTGAGGCGAGAAAGAAGGCTGTGACGAAACTTCCGTCTTTGTGCGCAAACGAACGGTTTATTTTTCCGTCGAGGTTGTCGATGGAACAATGTTCATCCGAGCCGGCGGCAAAATACAAATCACGGTTTGTTACCGGCGGGAAAGTCGCGGATATAACGGGCGGGTTCGGAATCGATGCGATTTATATGTCGGAACGGGCGGAGCATCTGGTGTATATCGAACAAAATGAAGCATTGGCAGAAATGGCGGCATACAATTTTTCACTGCTGGATAAGCGGAATGTCACCATCGTTTGCGATGACAGTTTACATTATCTTGAGCATAATACGGAATCTGATTTTGATTGCATTTATGTCGATCCGGCCCGGAGAAACAACCGGCAACACAAAACCGTGCTTTTTGCCGATTGTACGCCCGATGTCAAAGCACATCGCCGGTTGTTGTTATCGCGGGCAAAAACCGTTTTGATCAAAGCATCGCCGATGCTCGACATCACACAAGCCGTAAAAGATTTGGAGTACGGAGTTGTCGAAATACACATCGTTTCGGTGAAAAACGAATGCAAAGAGCTGTTGTTTCTTTGCCGGAAAGGTGAATTTTCGCCTGATGTTCATTGCGTAAATCTTTTCAACGACAGAGAGCCGGAGATTTTTTCCTTTTCCTTTCGGGAAGAATCGGAATCGGAAGCAAGATATGCCCGGGAAGTGCAATCTTATATCTATGAACCGAATGCATCGGTGATGAAATCGGGTGCGTTTAAATTAGTGTGTAAACGGTTCGATCTCCGGAAACTGCATCCGAATACGCACTTGTACACCGGTAACGAACTTCATGAAAATTTTCCGGGACGCATATTCGAAACAACGGACATTTTCTCACCTTCGGATGCCGCATTCCGGCATCACCTTCCTCTGAAACAGGCTGACATAACGGTCAGAAATTATCCTCTTTCGGTCAGTCAAATCAGGAACAAATATAAAATAAAAGAAGGAGGAAACATTTATCTTTTTGCTGTCACCACAGCCGATGATAAAAAAGCGATGATAAAATGCGGAAAAGTAAAACGGGATAAAGGATAGGGCTTCCCCCGGCATTTATCCCGTTTATAATCTTATTTTACCAACGCTTGGAAAGCGGGAGATTGAGCGAATTTGTAAAATTCTTTGTCGTCAAGGGCTTTTTGCGCCATGGAACGATCTTTGGCGATGGCGCTTTTCAGGTTGTCGAACACCATCGAAGCGTTGTTGGTTCTTGCACCCACAATGGCCGACAAATAAGCGGTCATAGCATCGGGATTCGGAATTTCCGTCAGTGTGGATTTAGCTTTGTTGTAATCTTTCGTCAAAATTTGAGCGACAGCCGCATTGTTGTTTTTGGTGTCTCCGAACATATTCACGGCTTGCGTATAATTTCCGCTTTGTGTGTATAAAACCCCCATGGCTCCGTTTAATTCGGGAACGCCCGAAGACTTTCCGAAATACTGTTGCGCTTTGGCCGCGTCGCCGTTTACCAAAGCCATCAGTCCGGCATTCATATTTACTTCGGGAGCATTCGGATTGAGTTGCAATGCCTTGGCGTACATTTGCGACGCTTCTTTCATGTCGCCGTTTCCGAAAAGCAGCGCACCCAAGTTGTTGTATGCCCGGTAATCGTCGGGATAAATCTCCATCGCCGTCCGATACGCCATCGCCCGGTCGTCGACTGTTTTTTCCAGTGTTGCGGCGTACAATAATTCTTCGATGGTCAGCGCCTTGGGATTGGATGCGGCCAGCGAAGAAATCTGTTCATCCGATTTACCGATGATTTCGATGGTTGCGATCAGGCGCGAACGACGAAGTTGCGGAAGAATGTCATCGGACAGTTTTTTATACGTGGCCGAAATATTTTTGATTTCCTGTTCTCTGCGTTCGGGATCGGAATACATCGACAATACGCGAAGAATCAGGTCTTTATCCTGAATATTCGATTTTTGTACTAATTCACTGAATCCTTCCCAGTCCTGAGCGGTGAAATGAGCGTCGACCGGTGCATTGACGGCATTTTTCGACATTTCTTTGTTTAAATAGCCGACTGTATTTTTTTCTCTTGCGGAGGCTAACTTTTCATTCAGTTCCGGGCCGCCGTCGGGCGAAGCATATGAAGCGACTTCAATGCCGGCAATCCGTTGGTTTTCGGTGCTTGCCGCTTTTTGCATGGATTCTTGTAAATCCTGAACTTCCGATTTGTTCAATTCGGTCGGACGTAAATTGGCTTGTTCGATGAGGAACATGATGTCTGCATTGCGTTTTTCTTTGATGATTCTTTGAAATGCGTCGGGTGCGATTGCAGGAGTTGCCGATGCCGCACTGCTGAGGGTTGCCGTGGCAATGGTTCCTTCCCCGATTTTGATCATGGGCATTTCGATGATATTCCCTTTGATGGTGCTTTTCACCATCAAGTACAATTCGCACGATGCCAATTCGGGCTTGTAATTAAATGACGTGGACATTTTGATGTTTCCTCCGTTTTCGTAAGAAATGGTTTGATCATTGCCTTGAATGTTCTCACCTTGATAAACAAAAGTATCGCCCGCAATTTCTCCGTAACCGTATCTTAAAATGGGAGTAATGGATAATTTGGCGTTTTTCGGGAAATATTTGGGGGGAATATTACCCGAAATACTGACCGGAATTTTGTTTCCGACTACTTCCAAAAGTTGCGGAGTTGCCGTAAAGTAATCTGATGTAAGCGGATTCATTTTTTTACTGCAGGAAGATAAAACTCCCGTAATAAAAACAATCGATAGTAGATAAGCTGTTCTTTTAATCATAAGGGTAAAAATTTATGTGATCAAATTTTTAATGATACAATGTGTTATGTATATCAGGGAAAACAGATTTAACAAAGGTAGTCGAATTTTAAGTTTTTTCAATAAAAAAACGGACTTTTTTCGTCAATGTTTTCTTTTTCATTCAAAATCCGGATTTAATTGTCGTCTGTTTTCCTCCGGCATTATAAACCGGTAATCCATTTCTGTACATCGCTCAAAATTATAACTATCTTATAATTAATTATTTATAAAATATTTGAAATTTTAATGCGGTTGAATTGTTTTTATTTGATATATTTTTTGTAAATTGCTTCACTTTTAGGATGTAGATGTGACAAATTGTGACAAAAAATAAAATGTACTATAATGAATGCAAATACGGAAAACGACAGATTTAGAATTTTACATAACGGGATAATGCCGCAAAAAGGTTCTGTTCTTATTTCTGAACCGTTTTTAAACGATGCGTATTTTCAACGTGCGGTGATATTTTTATCCGGCTGTGACAAAGACGGGGCGATGGGATTTGTATTGAACAAAGAAACCGGACTCGTTTTGGGCGATTTAACCGATAGTATTACATCAGAACGACAAACGCCGGTATTTTTGGGAGGCCCGGTGGACGGCGATAAATTATTTTTTCTGCATTCTTTGGGCGAGTTTTTGCCCGGCGCACTTTATATCCGCGATGATATTTATTTGAACGGGGATTTTGATGTGCTTCAAAGTTACATGAATCAGGGAAATCCGATCGCCGGCAAAATAAAATTCTTTTTGGGATATTCGGGTTGGAGTCCCGGACAATTGGACGAAGAAATCAAATCCAATACTTGGCTGGTCGGTAACTTGGACTTCCAAAGCATTATGTCGGGAGAAAGAGAAGAATTATGGCGAAAAGCGTTGTCCGGACTCGGCAAGCAATACAAGGTTTGGTTGAATTACCCGAAAGAACCTTATTTGAATTGAGTATAAAATTTAAAGTTCCATTTGTCATTATTAAACAGGTATAAGCATAAATATATCGTAAAAAACAATTTATATTTTAAACGCAAGTCGCAAAGCTTAAATTCTTTGCGACTTTGTGTTTAATGCCGGATTTTATTTTCTACCGCAAACTTAAGATTATCCGGGTTTTACGCCTACAGACTCCACAATAACAGGATACCATCGGAGGATATATATTTTGAAAAATGACCGGTTATAAATATAACCGGGTGAATATCAGATTAATAATAATATACCCGAAATTAAATCGATCAATAGTGAATTAAATATGATAAGGTTATTCAAAAGTTAAAAATCGGATGATGTTTTTGGATTGTTTTTTGTAAATTTTTTTACTAAAAAGAGAATTGGATTTAACGTTATTGCGTATAATTTTTGTTAAAATAAACATTTTATCATCCTTTTTTGTGTAAAATCGTTAAAAAATGACTATAAGTTGGAAACAAAATGCCGACATTTCCGTTATATTATATAAAATAGATTTAAAAAAGGCAGATGAAAAGCAGTATTCTTATTCAAATTATAACAATATTTTTATTTTATTTATGGGTGTTGTAACAACATTTTAAAATAAAATAGGTTTTTTTTAGATAAAAAATTTTAAAAGTCTGATTTATAAGTCTTTTAGAGCTTGATTTTTGTTTTATTCAGAATAATCGTTAATTTTTAAGTAAAAAATTAATGTTAATATTGAGGAATATTAAAACAATATGTTAATTTTGTAAGAGATTTGATATGATTCGGTGATTGCCGGTTTTATGAGTATGATTTCTTATAAAAAGGAAGGGGAGTGTTGTTTTTGCAATGAAAAAATCCACGATATGGTTATTGGTATTAATTATGGCGGTGGCCTTTGGGGGGTTATTGTATTTGCAGATATTTTACGTAACCTCAATGGGGGGGATGAGAGATTCTCAGTTTGAGGAGTCTGTAAAAAGAGTTCTTTATGAGGTTTCAAAAAATTTGGAATACGACGAAGCTCGTCAAGCCTTGGAAACAGACTTGGATAAAAAAAGCAAATCTTATATTCCGAAGCAACAGGAAATCATTAAACAGGATCGGCAAAAGATAACCATGGCAGCGCCTGACGGCAGTACGATTGCGACAATGGATATTCAATCATACAGTTCCCGTGCCGTGAATCCGAAAATTCTTTCGCAGCAACAGGGAAGTATCACGAAGGCTTCGAAAGAGTTTCAGGAAAATTTGAGGAAAAGATATTTATATCAAAAGGACATCATGGATGATGTCATTCTCGAAATGGTTTATCAATCTTCCAACAAGCCGATCAATGAGCGGATTGATTTTAAAAAGTTGGATGGGTATATTAAAGCGGAGTTGATTAATGAAGGATTGAATCTCCCGTATTATTTTTCGGTGATCAACAGTAACGGGGAAAGCGTCTATAAGTCGTCTGATTACGACAATATCAAAAGCGATGACCATTACACGCAAATTCTTTTTAAAAATGATCCTCCCAACAAATTGAGTTATTTGGATGTCGTATTTCCTACGAAGCAAGATTACATATACAGTTCTTTGAAATTTATTGTGCCGTCTTTAATATTTACGGTCGTTTTATTGGTAACGTTTGTTATTACGGCCAGTCTGGCGTTCCGGCAAAAACGTCTGACCGAAATGAAAAACAATTTTATCAATAATATGACGCATGAATTTAAAACGCCCATATCCACGATCTCGCTGGCGTCGCAGATGTTGAAGGATTCGGCCGTAACCAAGACTCCGGCCATGTTTAGTCATATATCCGGTGTGATCAATGATGAGACCAAACGGTTGAGTTTTCAGGTGGATAAAGTGTTGCAAATGTCGTTATTCGATAAAAAGACGACTTCGTTGAAATTTAAAGAGATGGATATCAACCGGCTGATTGTCGGTGTGGTCGATACGTTTAAAATTAAAGTCGAAAATTTCGGCGGAAAAATAGTGACAGATCTTTCAGCGGCGGATCCTTTCGCCATGATTGATGAAATGCACTTTACCAATGTGATATTCAATCTGTTGGATAATGCGGTGAAATATAAAAAAGAAGACAAGCCGTTGTTGTTGCAGGTCAAAACCTGGAATGAATCCGAAAGATTGATGATTTCCATTCAAGATAACGGAATCGGAATCAAAAAAGATGATTTGAGGAAAATATTTGAAAAATTTTACCGGGTTTCCACCGGAAACGTGCATGATGTCAAAGGATTCGGACTGGGACTTGCGTATGTGAAAAAAATGGTCGAAGACCATAATGGCACGATTCGCGCCGAAAGCGAATCGAAAATCGGAACAAGGTTTATTATTACTTTACCACAAACTAAAAAATAAGACTTATGGAAGACAAATTAAGCATTATGTTATGTGAAGATGATGAAAATCTTGGCATGCTGCTGAGGGAGTATTTACAGGCAAAAGGATATGCCGTGGATTTGCTGCCTGACGGGGATGCAGGATATAAATCTTTTCTGAAAAATAATTATGATTTGTGCGTATTGGATGTCATGATGCCTAAAAAAGACGGATTGACGCTGGCGCAAGAAATCAGGGCGGTTAATTCGGAAGTGCCGATTATCTTCTTGACTGCCAAATCGTTGAAAGAAGATATTCTCGATGGATTTAAAATCGGAGCCGATGATTACATCACCAAGCCTTTCAGTATGGAAGAGTTATTGTTCAGGATTGAAGCGATTTTGCGCCGTGTAAAAGGTAAAAGAGGAAAAGAAGCGACCAGTTATAAAATAGGAGAGTTTACGTTTGATACTCAAAAACAATTATTAATATTGGGGGATAAGCTTACCAAACTTACGACAAAAGAGTCTGAACTGCTGAGCCTTTTGTGTTTGCACGCCAATGAAATTTTGGAGCGTAATTATGCGCTGAAATCTATCTGGATCGATGATAATTATTTCAATGCCCGCAGTATGGATGTATACATCACTAAATTACGAAAACATTTGAAAATTGACCCATCCATCGAAATTATCAATATTCACGGGAAGGGCTATAAGTTAATTATTCCTGAACCGATACAACCTTAATTGAAAGATTAAGAATCGGAAGGATAAAAGGTTGTTTAAATTTTGTATTGACGCCGAAGGCTGATAACCAAGACGGACTCTGATTGAATTTTAAACAGTTTCTAAGAGTTAAGAGTTGTGAGGTCAATTCTTGACTCTTTTTTTATTTTCATTTAGATTGTGTATGTTTGTAACCGTTATGAATTTGATTGTATTTATGAAGTCTGATATTCAAACAGCAAGAGAAACTCCTCTGAAAAAAATAAACGAAATTGCCGCCGAAATGGGAATTTCCGACGATGATGTATGGAATTACGGAAAATATATGGCTAAAATACCTTGTCGGCTGATCGATGAGAATAAAGTCGGGAAAAGTCATCTGATTTTGGTGACGGCCATCACTCCGACAAAAGCCGGCATCGGGAAAACAACCGTTTCCATCGGACTTGCATTGGGATTGCAAAAAATAGGCAAAAAAGCGATCGTTGCACTGAGAGAACCGTCGTTGGGGCCTTGCTTCGGGATGAAAGGAGGTGCGGCAGGCGGCGGTTATGCTCAGGTTTTACCCATGGAAAATATAAATTTGCATTTCACGGGTGATTTTCATGCGGTAACGGTTGCTCATAACATGATTGCCGCTTTGCTGGATAATTATCTTTATCAAAACAAAGGGACGGGCAAGGGGTTGAAAGAAGTGTTATGGAAAAGGGTATTGGACATAAACGACCGGAGTTTGAGAAAAATAGTGACCGGATTGGGAGGGCCCGGATTCGGAATCCCTTCCGAATCGAGTTTTGATATTACTCCGGCTTCCGAAATCATGGCGATTCTTTGTTTGTCGACAAGCTTGGATGATTTACGGCGAAGAATCGAAAAAATTTTATTGGGATATGATTATCAAGGAAATCCTTTTACGGTAAAAGATTTGGATGTTGCCGGCGCCATTCTCGTTTTATTGAAAGATGCCGTAAATCCGAATCTGGTGCAAACCACGGAAAATACTCCGGCGTTTATACACGGCGGCCCTTTCGCCAACATTGCCCACGGGTGTAATTCTACGTCGGCCACCAAAATGGCTTTGACGTATGCCGATTATGTGGTGACTGAAGCCGGATTCGGAGCTGATTTGGGTGCTGAAAAGTTTTTCAACATCAAATGCCGCAAGTCGGGATTAAATCCACGATTGACGGTGATCGTTGCTACAGCGCAAGGGTTGAAAATGCATGGGGGAGTACCTTTGTCTGATATTGATAAGCCTGATCCGGAAGGTTTGAAAAACGGATTGGGCAATTTAAAAAAACATTTAAGAAATTTGAGAAATTTTTCTCAATCGGTGGTCGTCGCTTTCAATAAATATGAAACCGATTCGGAGGAGGAAATCCTGGCCGTTCGTGATTTTTGCGTTTCCGAAAAGGTGTTTTTTGCCGTAAACACTGCGTACAGTGAAGGCGGGAAAGGGGCTGTAAATCTTGCCGAAATTGTGGTGAAGGCGATAGAAGAAAATCCTTCCGGGCCGGTGATGTTTACCTATCAGGATGAAGACAGCATTCCGTTGAAAATCGAAAAGGTGGCAAAAAGCATTTATGGCGCTTCCGGCATTATATTCAGTGAAAAAGCCCGGAAGATGTTAAAACATGTTTCCGAAATGGGAATTTCTCATTATCCGGTCTGTATTGCAAAAACTCAATTTTCTTTTTCGGCGGATGAACGTGCGTACGGAGTGGCGGAAAACTTTGAGTTTAAAATCAATAATATTGTGATTAACAACGGCGCCGAATTTATTGTGGCCATTGCCGGCGAAATTATGCGAATGCCCGGATTGCCGAAAAATCCTCAAGCGCTCAAGATTGATTTGGTCGACGGGAAAATCGACGGTTTATCTTGATGGTTTTTATGATCTTCGGATTTTACGGAAAGCAGTGATCGTACATCCGACATCGGAATTTTTATTAATAATTTGAACGTGAATTAGTTATGAGAGATAATCAGAATCAGGCCTATATTGCTCGGGCGAAGGATAAAGAGTTGTTTATTTTGCCGCAAATGGCAAACCGTCACGGATTGATTGCCGGGGCTACGGGTACGGGAAAAACCGTTTCTCTTCAAAATCTGGCCGAAACATTCAGCCAATACGGAGTTCCTGTTTTTATGACAGACATAAAAGGGGATCTTTCCGGCATTTCCAAACAAGGCGGCGGAAATCCCAATGTGACCGAACGGGTGGATGATTTTAAATTGATCGATAAAGGATTTCAATATCAAGGTTTTCCGGTTCGTTTCTGGGATGTTTTCGGTGAAGCAGGCCACCCGTTTCGTGCTACCATTTCACAGATGGGGCCGTTGCTTCTTTCTCGTTTGTTTGATCTGAATGATACGCAATCGGGGGTATTGTCGTTAATTTTTAAAATTGCCGATGATAACGGTTTGTTATTGATCGATATGAAAGATTTACGGGAAATGGTGAAATATGTCGGTGATAATCGTACTCGGTTTACGACTCGGTACGGCAATATATCGACGGCAAGTATCGGCGCCATTCAACGGGTTTTGCTGCAATTGGAAGAGCAGGGGGCCGATAAATTTTTCATGGAGCCGTCGCTTGATATTCGGGATTTGTTGCAGATCGATATTTCGGGAAAAGGATTGATCAATATTTTAACCGCTGACCGGTTGATGCGATCTCCCCGCCTGTATTCCACGTTGTTGTTGTGGCTGTTGTCGGAACTGTTTGAAGTGTTGCCGGAAGTCGGAGATTTGGATAAACCGAAGCTGGTATTCTTTTTCGATGAAGCTCATTTGTTGTTTAACGGGGCGCCCAAAGCCTTGCTCGAAAAAATAGAGCAAGTGGTGCGGTTGATTCGTTCGAAAGGAGTCGGCGTTTATTTTGTCACGCAAAATCCCGTCGATGTTCCCGATGTGGTGTTGGGACAGTTGGGTAACCGGATACAACATGCTTTGAGGGCTTTCACTCCCAGAGACCAAAAAGCCGTGAAATCGGCTGCGGAAACATTTCGGGAGAATCCTGCGGTCAATGTGAAAAAAGAGATCACCGAGTTGGGGGTAGGCGAAGCATTGGTGTCGTTTTTGGATGCGAAAGGCATTCCGATGCCGGTCGAAAGAGCGTTTGTTTTGCCGCCTCAAAGCCGTATCGGGCCGATTACCGACGATGAACGGCAGGAACTGATCCGTAAGTCGGCGGTTTTCGGTGTTTATGAAAAGGAAATTGATCGGGAATCGGCGTATGAGATTTTACAGGCACAAATCGATCAACGGAATCAGGAATTGCAGGCGCAACAGCGGCAAAAAGAAGCCGGGAAAGCCGCAAAGCCGCAAAGAACATCGTCCGGTCGCGCCGGATTCGGCGGAGGAATTTTGGGCGATATCTTCGGAGAAGTAGCCAAACAAACCGAACGCAGCATTACCCGGAATATCGGGAATCAGGTCGGAAGACAAATTGTGAGGGGGATCTTGGGCGGTATTTTCGGAGGAAAGAAATGACCGGTAACGCAAAAAACAAATAACTGATTTTGATGTTTTTAGAAGCAAAGAACGTTACAAAGCAATTTGCGAATCATTTAGCTTTAGACGGGGTTGACATTCAAGTGTTCCGCAACCGTATTTTCGGATTGTTGGGGCCTAACGGCGCGGGAAAAACGACATTCATCCGCATCGTCAATCAAATCATGGCGCCGGATTCCGGTGAGTTGTTGATTGAGGGTCGGCCTGTCACGGAAAACGATGTTTACCGGATTGGTTATCTGCCTGAAGAACGCGGATTATACAAAAAAATGAAAGTCGGGGAACAGGCATTGTATTTGTCTCAACTGAAAGGACTTTCCCGTCAAGAAGCAAAGAAAAGACTGACGGAATGGTTTGAAAAGCTGGACATCATGAGTTGGTGGAATAAACGGCTTGAAGCATTATCGAAAGGCATGCAGCAAAAAGTACAATTTGTGACGACGGTTGTTCATAATCCCGAGCTGCTCATCTTTGACGAACCTTTCAGCGGGTTTGATCCGGTCAATGCCGAATTGTTGAAAAAAGAAATTCTTGAGCTGAAAAAGAAGGGGGCGACCATTATTTTTTCTACCCACAACATGAGTTCCGTGGAGGAACTTTGCGATGATATTGCATTAATCAATGATTCTAAAGTCGTTTTAAGCGGAAATGTCGAGGAAATCAGGAACAATTTCAAAACAAACATGGTCCGGTTGCAAATCAAATCTTCCGGAAACCTTTCTTTTGAGGAGAATGAGTCGTATTCGGTTTTATCCGTCGTACCAAAGTTGTCCGGATGGGAAGTGCGCATCTTGAAAAAAGAAAATATTTCATATAAAGAATTGATATGTATGCTGTTGGAACGATATGATGTTTTTTCCTTTGAGGAAGAGCTTCCTTCCATGAAGGATATTTTTATTAAGACGGTTCGAAATGAATAAGATATATCTGATAATACGCCGGGAATATTGGACACGGGTCAATAAAAAATCTTTTATTATTCTCACCTTTTTGACTCCCGTCCTTTTTGCCGCCCTGATCTTTGTCCCGTTATGGCTTGCAACGATCAAGGATAATGAGCAAAAAGTGTTTGTGATACTTGACGATACCGGCAAATACGCTCCGGTTTTTCAGGATGTCGACCATTACGTTTTCAAATATCAATCCGGAAAAATGGATGTTCCGGATCAAAAATGGAGCCTGAATAAAGAAATTTATGCATTCATCCATATCAAAGAGGATTTGTCAAACAATCCGAATGCCATGAGCATTTATTCCGAAAAAACAGTCAGCATGCCCGAAGTGAATATGGTGCGGAGCGTGATGGAAAAATATCTGGAGAATGAGAAGTTAGCCTCATTTAATATCCCGAATATTAAGGAGATGATTCGGCAATCGCAAATTAAACTGAATATCGACACCATTAAAATAGGAAAAGACGGTACCGAAAAAGAAAGTTCGGGGGAGATTGCGGCAGCTGTTTCTCTTGTCGTATCGTTGTTGATCTATATGTTTATTTTTATGTATGGAGCACAAGTCATGAACAGCGTATCGGAAGAGAAAACGAATCGCATCGTCGAAGTCATCATTTCTTCGGTAAAACCGTTTCATTTAATGATGGGAAAGATTCTCGGTACGGTTTTGGTCGGATTGACTCAATTTTTTTTATGGATTGTGTTTACGGGAATCATTGTGACGATTGTTAATCTGATTCTCGGAGTGTCATTATTTTCTTCTCCGGATACGACATTGCCGGGTGCGGGAATAGACGGCCTTTTTTCTCCGGGTAATGAAGCGACGGCTGTGATGAAGAAACTGTCGGGGATCGATTGGGGGACGTTGTTTGTTTGTTTTATCATTTATTTTTTGGGAGGATATTTATTGTATTCTTCATTTTTTGCGGCAATAGGCGCTGCCGTTGACACTTCTTCCGAATCTCAGCAATTTGTATTGCCGGTCACTCTTCCGTTGATTTTTGCGTTGTATGTGGTTATTTACGGAATCCGGAATCCGGAAGGCCCGTTGTTTTTTTGGTGTTCGTTCATTCCCTTTACGTCTCCGATTGTCATGATGGCCCGTATTCCTTTTGAAGTGCCGGTGTGGCAGATTTTGTTGTCGGTTGCATTATTGATCATGTCATTTATTGTTTTTACGTGGATTTCGGGAAAAATCTATAAAACAGGCATTTTGATGTACGGGAAAAAAGTGAGTTATCATGAAATTTGGAAATGGCTGAAATACAGGAGCTGAACCTTGATATAATCTTAATTATCTCAGTAGGATGTGATTGTTGTGTGCCGTGAAATAAACATTTTTAATAATTTTATTATATAATTGTCTTATTATTCTTTTAAAAAAGAGTACCTTTGCATTTTCATTTTTTTGTAAGGTTGTATCGTCGGTGGTCGCGTTGATTTTATTGTTTTGTATTCGGTCACTGTTTCAGGTATAAAAGCGGAAAAATATCGGGATAAAAATGTCCCTCTTTGAAATAAAATTTTTTACACTTAAAATGATTGTTATTGAGTCATGAGCATGTATAATGATCTTGTCATTACAGAAAAAGACCAGCAAGAGGAAGATAGTATCAATTTGAAGCAACTATTTTACAAGTATTTGTCTTATTGGAAATGGATTGTTGCATCTTTCATTTTATTTGTTTTGTTGGGTTTTTTGTATACTAAAATTACAACTCCCATTTATGAGGTGCAATCCAGCGTCTTAATAAAGAAGAATGATTCCGGCGCCGGCGCGAACGATTTGATGGCGCAACTGAATTTATTCTCCGGATCCAAGGAAACAGATAATGAAGTTGAGATATTTAAGTCTTATACGTTGATGGAGCGGGTTGTCGAAGACTTGAATCTGAATGTCCGTTACTATAAAAAAGAAGGATTGAGAAAGAGGGAACTGTATAAAGATTCTCCGATCAGGGTTGAAATTATTACACCAAACGATACGTTGTTTCAGAAACCGTTAAAAATGAAATTAACGGGCGAAAACAATATCAAGATAAATGGAGAGACCTGTCCTTTGAATGCGCCTGTTCGTCAATTTTCAGGAGCTTTTAAGGTCATGTTGATTGATTCTGTTGCAAAAACTTGGGATAAAGATGAGGAGTTGACCGTTGCTTTGTCAAATAAAAAAGCCATGGTGAAAAACATGCAAGAGGCTCTTTCCGTAACAACACCGACTAAAGGGAATGCCACGGTTTTGTATTTGAATCTTCAAGTACCGAATCGGGATATGGGAATCGATATTTTGACGAAGTTGATTCAGAAATATAATCAAGCCAATGTCGAGGATAAAAATACCGTTGCCGCAAATACGATGGCATTTATTCAAGAACGGATAACGTTGTTGTCGGAAGAACTCAATAATGCGGAAAAAGATGTCGAACGATTTAAATCTGCAAATCAAATAACGGATATCAGCGCCCAATCCCAATTATTTTTGCAAAGTGTGCAATCTAAAGATGCCCAATTGAGTCAAGTGAATATCCAACTCGGAGTGTTGGGAAATATAGAGCAGTATGTTTTGAATAAAAATAATGAGGCGACTTCTGCTCCCGCAACTTTGGGGATAGGAGATCCTACTTTGCTTGGATTGATCGCACAACTTACGTCCTTGGAAACCGAACGGGCTAAAGCTTTAAAGACAGTTCGTCCGGATAACCCGATTGTTGCTGCGTATGACGATCAGATTTCGAATTTGAAACAGAGTATTTATGCTAATATTCAGACATTAAAAAAAGGATTGGAGATTACAAGACGGAGTATTCAGAACGAGAACAACCAGTTGGAATCGATGATCAGATCAATCCCGCAAAAAGAACGGGAATTGGTTGATATTACCCGTCAACAATCCATTAAGAATGAACTTTATGTTTTCTTGTTGTCTAAAAAAGAAGAAGTGGCACTCTCTTATGCTGCGACGGTTTCCGACAGCCGCATAATCGATTATCCGATAAGCACCGACATTCCGGTGAAACCGGTCAAACGGAATATCCTTTTGATTTTCGGATTGTTGGGCTTAATTATTCCGGTCGGCGTGATTTACCTGAAAGAATTGATATACAATAAGGTTGAAAATAAGTCTGACGTGCATAAAGAAACATCGATACCGATTATCGGAGAAATTTCTTTCTTAGAGAATAATTCGGCCCCGATTATTATTTCTCTAAAAGAGAGAAACAGGCAGGGAGAGCAGTTCAGATCGTTAAGAACCAACCTGCAGTTTTTATGGAAAAATGACGGTAATGCCAATATTGTATTGATAACATCTGATACCAGCGGGGAGGGTAAGTCGTTCGTAGCATTGAATTTGGGGGCCGGATTAGCCTTGACCGGCAAAAAAACGGTTCTTCTCGGGTTTGATATGCGTCATCCTCAGTTGCAAAAAAGATTGAATATTAAAAACAGTATCGGATTAAGCGGTTATTTGTCGAAACAAGCCGAATTGGACGATATTATTTACTCTATTCCCGAATATGCCGGTTATTTCTTCATTCCCGGCGGCCCTATTCCTCCGAACCCGATAGAGCTGATGATGGGTGAAAAAATGCCGCTGTTGTTTGAGGAATTAGGGAAAAGATTTGATTATATCGTAATTGACAGTCCTCCCGTCGGGTTGGTCAGTGATGCATTGATTTTGGAAAAATATACTGATATTACCTTATACGTTGTTCGCCACAATTATACTACTAAAGAAAGTTTGAAGAATATAGAGAATCTACATAAAAACGATCGATTCAAAAAGATGAATATTGTCATTAACGGGGTAAAAGATGATACGTTGTATTATGGATACAAATACAAGAACACATATTATGACTAAATTGTTTTGAAAAAATTAAATGCCGGTTCCATTGTAAAGGATACCGGCATTTTTTGTCATTTATCGGAAATGAAGAAAATAGTGTCGTTGCTTTTCTTTTTGATCGTTTTTGTTGACGGGCATGCTCAACAGAAGGTCATTCATGTGTTGGTTGCTCTTTGTGATAATAAGAATCAAGGTATTATACCGGTGCCGGCTAAGATCGGAAACGGACAGGAGCCCGCCGATAATCTTTACTGGGGATGCGCTTACGGAGTCAAAAGTTTTTTAAAGGCACAATCGGATTGGAAGTTAGTGAGACAAATAAATAAAGTTGATGCCTGTATTCTCGAAAGAGTGGTGTTTAAGCATACGAAAGCGGATGTTTATTTAGTTGCCGATGCGTACGACGGAGCCTGGATAAAGGAAGCGATAAACGACTTTTTAAATTATTCGGCCGGTTTAAACAGGCAGATTATTTATGTTAATTCAACGGAGTTGAAAATCGGAGGAAATTCTGCGTTGATCTGCTACATCGGGCATAACGGATTAATGGATTTCTCGTTGTCGTCATATCCGGAGGGCGTTGATGGGGAAAGACGCGATATCGCTGTTTTTGCTTGTGCGAGCAAGCCGTATTTCAGTGCTCCCGTGAAACAAACCGGGGCCAATCCTTTGATTTGGACGACGCATTTAATGTGCCCCGAAGCATATACATTAACGGCGATGGTCGATTCCTGGATTAAGAATGAAAAACCCGAAACGATAAGAGAAAAAGTGGCTCAGGCTTACAATAAATACCAAAAATGTGGAATTAGAGGCGCTCGTAACCTTTTCGTAACCGGATGGTGACCGGGTTCTTTTTATTGCGCGGAGAAAATATTCAGATAAGTCATCCGGATCATTTGTTTTTTTATTACCTTTGCAGCTGCTTTCACGTAATCTCTTACAAAATCAAGATGTTTGTAATATTGCGTTTTCAAGTAAATCAATAAAAAAGCTGTATAACCATCATGGACTTAATTAAAATTGCAGAGCAGTCTTTTGCTACGGGTAAAGTACATCCCAAATTTAAAAGCGGCGATACCGTAACAGTCGCTTATCGTATTGTTGAAGGGAATAAGGAACGTATTCAAAATTATCGCGGTGACGTTATTAAAATCTCGGGTCATGGGGATAAAAAGCGATTTACGGTGCGTAAAAACTCAAACGGAGTAGGGGTTGAACGGATTTTTCCTATAGAATCTCCCTATATCGAAAGCATTACGGTGAATAAAGTCGGTAAAGTACGCAGGGCAAAATTGTATTATTTGCGTAGCCTTACCGGTAAAAAAGCCAAGATTAAAGAAAAAAGAGTATAATTTTGTCGATATCAGACAAAAAAACAGAGGTTGCATGGAAATGTAAACTCTGTTTTTGTTTGATAAAGTTTGTTTTTTGTTTAAAACTATATCTTTGTCCGGATTTAAAATATGATCTTCCGATTAACGTTGTTTTTCCATATATTTAGATTTTGGTGAGTATCATTTTATTTTCGGGAAAATTTATTGGTGAATGAATGGAAATTCGAAATTTATTGAAGGTTGATATTGCTCCGAACAGAGTTTATGGTCTTGATATTTTGAGAGCTGTTGCTATTTTGTCGGTAATATTTCTTCATGGATGCTTGATTACTCCTTCTTTTTTATCGGAAAAGGTTGAGAAGGTTATTCCGGACGGTGTTTCTATATTTTTTGTATTGAGCGGTTTTTTGATAGGAGGAATTCTTATCAAAATATTGGAGAGAGAAAAACCGAATTTTACAACTTTACTCGGATTTTGGAAACGGAGATGGTATCGGACAATTCCCAATTATTATCTTATTTTGATTATTCACACGTTAATTGCCGTTGTGTTTTGGCCGGGCTTTAATGTTTCCGAAATTATTCGTTCCTTCTTTTTCCTTCAAAATTTTGCATGGCTGCAACCCTGGTTTTTTGCCGAATCATGGAGTTTAAGCGTGGAAGAATGGTTTTATCTGCTCATTCCCGTTTTATTATTTTTGGTGATAAATATCGCCTCAATCAGCAGCAAAAGAGCGGTGCCAGTGATTTCGATCCTTATCATTTTGATGGTGACTGCTTTTCGATTCGGGAAATATATTTGGTACATTGAAAATGCTCCGGAACAATTGGTTCATCGAGAGGAATTGTTCGGAAAAGAAGTGATTACTCGATTAGACTGTTTGATGTATGGCGTGATTGCCGCTTATATTTCTTTTTATTTTAAATCGCTTTTTTTGCGCTATAAAGTTCCGCTTTTGTTTGTCGGGATACTGCTATTTTTAATTTTAAAAATTGTTCCGAGTGCGAATAATGATCTTTTTGTATGTGTTTTCTCTTATTCGGTGATTTCCTTGGGCACCGCTTTTACATTACCCTTTTTATCGGATTATAAAACCGGAAGCGGGCCGGTTTATAAAGCTCTGACTTGCACCAGCCTGATATCCTATTCCATGTATGTATTGCATCTTTCTTTTATTAAATGGTTTATCATTGATTTTTGTTTGAAAGATGTTTTTTTGTCAATATCAGATTCTTTTTCTCCGACAGCTTTTTGGATATCGCAATATACCTTTTATTGGGTATTGACGATTGTTTTATCCATTTTGCTGTATAAATATTTCGAACATCCGTTCATGAGTCTCAGGGATAAGAAGCAGCGTAAAAGAGATTGTCTCAAAAGTCACTCGTTTATTCTTGAGCGTTGAACATTTGAAATCAAATTCAGATAAGTACCCGAATAAATTAGTGTTAAAAATACTTTTGAGACAGCCTCATCTTTGTATCTTCTCGACGATTTCTTCCGGGTGAATTGACAACTGTTCTCCTGTGGTCATATTTTTGAGCGTGACTTTATGATCGGCCATTTCATTTTCTCCGGCGATGATGACAAACGGTATTTTTTTACTGTCGGCGTAAGCCATTTGTTTTTTCATTTTTGCGGCTTCGGGGTATAATTCCGTCGAAATTCCCGATTGACGTAATTTTGAAACAAACGGCAGGCAATATTCTATTTCCTTTTCGCCGAAATTTGCCACCATGACCATGGTGGAGGATAAAAGTTCTTTCGGATACAGGTTCAATTGATTAAGAACATCGAAGATGCGGTCGGCCCCGAAAGAAATGCCTACTCCCGAAACATCCGGTAATCCGAATCCGCCGGTCAAATTGTCGTAACGTCCTCCTCCCGAGATGCTGCCCATTTCAACGTCCGATGCTTTAACTTCGAATATCGCACCGGTATAATAATTTAACCCACGTGCCAACGTTAAATCCAGTTCGACGGTTGATCGTACCGGCAACAGTTCCGTTTTATTCAGAATGAATTCCAGTTCGTCGATTCCTTTTTGTCCGATTTCCGATTTTGACAGGATATGACGAAGCGTCGCGATTTTTTCTTTGTTCGCGCCTTCAAGCAAAATAATGGGCTGCAGCAGTTCTACGGCTTCCCGGGAAATGCCTTTGAATGCAAGTTCTTCGTTTACTTTTTCGAGGCCGATTTTATCGAGTTTGTCGATGGCGACGGTAATGTCGATGATTTTGTCGCTTTCCCCGATAACTTCGGCGATTCCGTTCAGAATTTTCCGGTTGTTGATTTTGATGCAGACGTTGATGCCGAACCGACGATATACTTCGTCGATGATTTGTACGAGTTCCACTTCGTTCAACAGCGAATCGCTACCGACCACATCGGCATCGCATTGGAAAAATTCGCGATAACGACCTTTTTGCGGACGGTCGGCTCGCCATACAGGTTGAATTTGATAGCGCTTGAACGGGAAACTGATTTCGTTTCGGTGTTGCGCCACAAATCGGGCGAAAGGCACGGTGAGATCATATCGCAATCCTTTTTCGGATATTTTTCCGGTCAGTCTTTGAAGATTCCGTGAATGAAGATTTTCGTCGCTTACTTCGGATAAATAATCGCCCGAGTTTAATATTTTGAACAACAATTTGTCTCCTTCATCTCCGTATTTGCCCAATAAAGTGGAAAGATTTTCCATGGCCGGAGTTTCAATCTGCTCGAATCCGAACAATTTAAAAACATCCGAAATCGTGTTGAATATATAGTTTCGTTTTGCGGTTTCTTGCGGCAGAAAATCCCGGGTTCCTTTGGGTATGGACGGCTTTTGCATGTTCATTTTGTTTTTGGGACTGCAAACTTACAAAAACCCGCTTATATTTTATGCAGTGAAAACTCGATTTTGGAAAATAAATGCGTAAGTTTGCCTTGTTGTTTGTTTTAAGTATATTGCAAAAAACGGTTTACATATTAAACGCCAAGTCGCAAAGACGGGAAGATGCGAAGTTTAAATTTTTTATGGGTTTGTATTTTTGCATCTTCGCGTTTAATATAGTAGATTATCTGATGTTATACCCGGCTCTCCCTGCAGAGGAAATGTAAAAAATGTGTCAATGTTTCAAAAATATTCGTTCTTTTGTTCCGTCAGGGACATTATATTGGTAGAAAAATATCATCCTCCTTCACCCCCTGTCCCGTCAGGGACAAAATGGTTACGCCCCTGATGGGACAGGAAACGACATTTTTTAGAACGTAATTTTCAAAAAAACGGATATTATATTTTTACATCCCATTTATAATAGGGAGAACCGGGTATAACATCCGATAGTCATAATATAATATAATATAAATTAAATTCTGCCGGGTCCTTATTTAAATTTAACTTTTATATCTTTTGTAAAATGAAAGCCTTATTTGTTGTATATAATCAGACGCATGTTGAAGAAGTGGAGACGATCATTGCCCGTTCGGGGGAACGCGGGTTTACCCGCTGGGAAGATGTTCAGGGAGCCGGAAGTAAAGGCGGTGAACCACATTTGGGGTCTCATGCGTGGCCGGGTAAAAATATGGCCAGTTTGATGATCGTCGAGGATTTTCATGTTGATAAAATTCTGAAAGAATTAAAAGAATTGGACCGGAGTGCCGAAATGCAAGGTCTCAGAGCTTTTGTATGGAATATCGAGGATATGATTTGATTTTTTGTCGCACGATTCATTTGTTTTGCCTTCGATCATTAAAAGACAATATATGTATGGTGACTCCAAGAGCTGTGAAAGATAGGAAAAACCGGAGCGGGAACTGATCGGCCATAAAATAAATGCAATAAATTATAGAGGCCCAAAGCAAAGTCAAAGACATGATTTTGGCGCGCGGAGGAATAACTTTATATTCCCGGTAATCAATAATGTATTTTCCTAAACGGGGCTGATTGATTAACCATCGGTAAAGTCGGGGTGAACCTTTGAAGTAGCAGTAGGCCGTCAGTAACAAAAAAGAAGTCGTCGGCAACAAAGGAACTAAAATGCCGATTATTCCCAATCCCAAACAAATTGAGCCCGAAAAAATCCAAAAATACCGAAAAAAAGAACTCATAATCTTAATTGACGATTAACTTTTAATCTTTCAATTTTAATTTGTCTCCCGTTTCTTCGACGATTTGCCGATAAAAATTTTTTGAATATCCGGGTTGAAGGGGAGTTACGGGTGAGCCGTTTTTATCGGTTTCGAACTTGCCGTCTTTTTCTTTCTTGATATTTCCGTCGATGTATTTCACCAATAAGTATTCATCTAATTTTTGCCATTGATCGAACGTTAATTCCGCTTGTTCAGCAGAATATCGGGTCAAAAATGCGACAGCCGAATTTTTGTCTTTCAAATACATCTCCGAGGCCGTTTTTTCGACGGATAATTGATTGTCGACAAAGGACATTTCGAGTTGTTGCTGGATTTTGCGGATGTCTTTTATCATGTAATTGTATTTTCCGTAGGCCATATTAGCAACCCGGTTGAAAATCCAAAATGCCGAAGTCGGAGAATAGTTCAACAAATCGCCGTTGCCTTGGCGGAAACAAATCGGAATTTCGGTTATGGAGCAATACATAGGCACATACACATTGCTTGCTGCATCGTCGACGCCGAACCACAAGATGCCGCCGATTTCGTTCGGCAGCCACTCGCGCATTTGTGCGACAAGAGTGAATCCGGTTTGTTGCGTGGCAATGGCCCTCTCATTGAAGTATTCGGCACCGTTTACTTTGTAGGTCAACGGGCGCCAGCGGTACGGACATTCAAACGGTCCCGCTCCGGGATCTTTCGTCATGTCCAATTCGGTTCCTTCGTAATGATCGCGCATCGCATTTTGTATATCTTGCACGGAGACTTTTTTGTCGGGTTTTATCCACAACGGCAGCCGGTTTTTATTTTCGCCTTCCAAATAAGGAAGATACTGATCCATATCGGTGTTGTATCTTCTGAAGAAACTCCAGACGCGGGCTTCGCAAAATCGTACGGCTTCAAAATCTTCGGGTGCATATGTGTCGGAAAAACTGAATTCAGAATCTTTTCCCGAAAAGTATCCTTTTTCCCGTGCAAAAGAGATGACATCGGGTGAATAAATGCAGTTGTTTTTATCTTTCAACGGGAATGTACGGATGCGCGATTGATTGGCATGTGCGGAAATGCAATCGTCGGGAATTCGTACAGCCACCCATACGGCGCCTTTTTTACCCGTACCTTTTCCGATCATTTCCAAAATCCAGATTTCTTTCGGGTCGGCTACGGAAAAACTTTCTCCGGCACTGCAATATCCGTATTCATCAACCAGATTTGTCATGATCTGTAATGCTTCGCGGGCGGTTTTGGAACGTTGCAATGCAAGGTACATCAAGCTGCCGTAATCGACGATGCTGGTGGTGTCTTGCAATTCAGGTCGACCGCCGAACGTGGTTTCCCCGATGCTTACTTGATATTCGTTGATGTTGCCGACGACATGATACGTTTGTTCGGCTTGAGCAATTTTTCCCAAGTATTTTCCCGAATCCCATTCCCGAATATCGACCATGGTTCCCTTTGGGTAGGCGTTGGCGGGCCAATGGTACAATTCTCCGTATAAAACATGAGAATCGGCGGAATAAGAAATGATGGTTGATCCGTCAGCGGAGGCAGATTTTCCGACCAATAAACCGGTGCAGGCGTTTATCTGTCCGGGGAATAAAAAAAGCAGTAGGATCAATGATAAAATGATATTTTTTTTCATGTGTTTATTTTTTATTGTCCAAAGATACTATAAAGTCGGGATTTTCGGGAAAGATCGCAGCAATTTCCTTGTTTTTCTGATTTTGCCGGCTTGCTCAAAATCCGTAAGTTTGTGCCGGTGTTTTATGCTCCGGTGCATAAAATGGTAAACAGTAAATTGTCCGATTGTAAATTAAAATGTTTTTACAAAAACTTTCCGTCATCAATTATAAAAGTCTGAAACAGATCGAACTTGATTTGTCGCCGAAAATGAATTGCTTTTTCGGTGATAACGGCATGGGGAAGACGAATCTGTTGGATGCGGTTTTTTATCTTTCGTTTTGTAAAAGCCATACGAATCCGGTCGATACGCAAAATATCCGGCACGACGAGGAATTTTTTGTTATTCAGGGATTTTATGTTGACGGAGAAAGACCGGAGGAAATTTATTGCGGCTTCAAACGTCGTCAGAAAAAACATTTCAGGCGGAACAAAAAAGAATATGAACGTCTTTCCGACCACATCGGCCTGATTCCTTTAGTGCTGGTTTCCCCTGCCGATAATGAATTGATTCAGGGCGGAAGCGAAGAGCGCCGGAAGTTTATGGATATGGTTGTTTCTCAATACGACAGGGAATATCTTGATGCTTTGATCCGATATAACAAGGCGTTGATGCAACGCAATGCTTTGTTGAAAGAAACGGCTTATTCCGACGATACGTTGTTTGATATTTGGGAGGAACAAATGACCGAAACAGGAGCGGTTATTTATGAAAAGAGATGCCGGTTCGTAGATGAGTTTACACCCGGATTCCGGGAATATTACGATTACATTTGTCGTTCGAGCGAACAGGTTTCGTTGTGTTACGAGTCGCACTTGAAACATGATGACTTGTCCGTTTTATTGAAAAATTCCCGGGAAAAGGACCGGATCATCGGGTTTACCCGTAAAGGAGTTCATAAAGATGATTTGACGATGCTGTTGGGAGAATACCCCATCAAACGGATCGGTTCGCAAGGGCAGAACAAAACTTATTTAATCGCATTGAAGCTGGCTCAATTTAATTTTTTGAAAAAAACGAGCGCCCGGACTCCGATTCTTTTGTTGGATGATATTTTTGACAAGTTGGACGCCAAACGGGTGGAGCAGATTATTCAACTGGTTGCTCAAGATACTTTCGGACAAATTTTTATCACTGATACCAATCGGGAACATTTGCTCGAAATTCTGAACAAAATAGGATCGGATTATAAGATATTTCAGATGAAAGACGGAGAAGTGAAGAAGTTGACGAGTGAACGAGACGGGTAGACATGAGATAAGAAAATTAAAAATATATACATGAAAAAAACAAACACGCAAAGTTTGGGAGATGTGCTCCGGCAGGTATTAAAAGAACAGAATCTGTCGGAAAAACTGAATGAGCAGCGTCTGATCGATGCTTGGCGACCGGTGTTGGGCGTCGGTGTCGCGCAATATACGACACGGCTTTACATTAAAAATAAGGTGTTGAATGTGCAAATTTCCTCTGCCGTGTTGCGTGCCGAATTGATGATGTCGCGCGGAAAACTGATGCAGGCGCTGAATAACTATGTCGGTGAGCAAGTGATCGTTGATATTATGTTTCGATGATCGGTATGGTCTAAAATAAATTCTTTCCGGTATACAAAAAATCGGTTTTTTGCGTTTAAATAATTCGCACTGTTATCAAAAGTACCGATATAGAAACTTGTAAATCGTGTGAATGTAAATTATATTTATGGGTAAAAGAAAATATTTTCTTCTTTTTTTCTTGATGTTGTCCGGCATGCTTCTTGCTCAAAAAAGGATCACTATTTCCGGAACCGTTTCCGACGGGGAAGGAAAACCGTTGGATTTGGCCACGGTGTATGTCGAAAAAACAATTATCGGTACCATTACGAATGAGAAAGGATTTTATTCGGTAAATGTTCCTGTCCGGGATTCGGTCGGGATTGTTTTTTCTTGTTTGGGCTATAAATCGCTTCGACGGGTGGTGGTTGCTCCCGAAAGTGATTTTGTGTTGAGCGTGAGGCTTCGTTCGACGGAATGGACATTGGATGAAGTGACCGTAACTTCCACCCGTAAACAAACATCTTCCATGCAGCGGGTTTCGACGGATAAAATTCGTTTGATGCCCGATGCTTCGGGCGGAAATATCGAATCGATTATTTCCACCTTTGCCGGCGTAAGTTCCAACAATGAATTAAGCTCTCAATATTCAGTGCGCGGAGGTAATTTCGACGAAAACATGGTGTATGTCAACGGCATTGAAGTATATCGTCCGTTATTGGTGAGGTCGGGACAACAGGAAGGATTGAGCTTTATCAATTCGGATATGGTGGCGGAGGTCGGTTTTTCTTCCGGCGGATTCGAAGCCCGATACGGCGATAAAATGTCGTCGGTGCTGGACATTACCTACAAAAAGCCCGAACATTCGTTGGAAGGTTCTGTGTCTGCGAGTTTTTTGGGCGCTACGGCTTATGTCGGACAAAAATCCCGCAAGTTTTCCCAAATTCACGGGTTTCGCTATAAAACGTCCTCTTCTTTATTGGGAACGTTGGATACGAAAGGGGAATATAATCCGAACTTTTTGGATTATCAATTGTACATGACCTATGATTTTCTGCCGAAATGGGAAATCAGTTTGTTGGGAAATATTTCACGGAATCAGTATAATTTTGTTCCGCAGGAGCGATCGACCTCTTTCGGAACGCTTGCCGACGCCAAGCAATTTGTGGTGTACTTCGACGGGCAGGAACGGGATCAGTTTCTGACAGAATTCGGAGCCTTGTCCTTATCGACGAAAGCAATCAAAAACACCGAATTGTCATTTACGGCATCCGCTTTCAATACCAACGAAACGGAAACGTATGATATTACCGGAGAATATTGGTTGAGCGAATTGAACATGGACTCCGGATCGCAAGCAGCGAGCGAAGGTCAAACACTGGCTGTGGGGGCTTATCACGAACATGCCCGGGACAGGCTGAATGCTGACGTTGCTGCTTTTGCTCATAACGGATTAATCCGTTTTATCGGAAATGAGCTGCGTTGGGGAGTTTCTTATCAACGGGAGAAAATAGACGACCGCATCCGGGAGTGGGAAAGGAGAGATTCTGCCGGATATAACTGGCCGCATTCGGAAAAAGCGGTGAATATGGTTTATAATTTGTTTTCCCGCAATCAGATGAATACCAACCGGTTTAATGCATATTTTCAAGATACTTATAAAGTCAGATCCACCAAAGGCTTGTTTGCGATAACCGGAGGTGTCAGAGCCGGTTATTGGAGTTTTAATGATGAATGGATTATCAGTCCCCGTTTCAATTTTGCGTTTATTCCCAACTGGAAGCAGGATTTTACATTTCGTCTGGCTGCCGGGGTTTATTATCAAACACCTTTTTATAAAGAAATGCGGGATACTGTAACGACGCAAGAACAAAATACGGTTGTTTTGTTGAATAAGGAAATCAAATCGCAACGTTCGGTTCAGGTTGTTGCCGGAATGGATTACAGTTTTCGCGCCGTCGATCGTCCGTTTAAATTTACGACGGAGGTGTATTATAAGAAACTGACGGATTTGATTCCGTATACCGTTGATAATGTACAAATACGGTATGCCGGAAAGAATCTGTCTCACGGATATGCCATGGGACTCGACATGAAATTTTTCGGAGAGTTTGTAAAGGGCACCGATTCTTGGTTAAGCATATCGTTCATGAAATCGGAGGAAACCATTAACGGAGTCACGGTCCCTCGTCCGACCGATCAGTTGTATAATATTTCGTTGTTTTTCCAGGATTATTTCCCGGGATATCCGAAATGGAAGATGCAGCTTAAAGCAAGCTTAGCCGACGGTCTTCCTTTCAGTCCGCCTAATTCGGGGTATGAAGACCGCGTATTTCGTACTTCTCCTTACCGGCGTCTCGACATCGGGATGTCCCGACAATTGATCGGTGACGATAATCGGAAAAATTCTTCGATTTTGCGGTATCTCAGAAATATGTGGATCGGAATTGATGTATTCAATTTGTTGGACATTAAAAACGTAAACTCGTATTATTGGATTACCGACGTTTACGATCAACAATATGCCGTTCCCAACTATTTGACCGGCCGACAAATCAATTTGAGATTAATTGCCGACTTTTAAAAGTTAAGAGTTAAGAATTACGAGTTAAGAGTTGGATGGATGAAATGTGGTGATTGAGCAAACGCATCTTCATAACATATTTTATGAAAATTTTCGAGAAAATCACCATTATTATCAAAAAAAATTTCAACTGTAATTTTCTTCAAGTGGATTTAGAACATAATTATAAAAATTTTTGCTTATGTTCTATATCTACAGATTTGCTTTGATTTTGTCGGCGATTTCCGTAAATTCTTCGGGTGAAAGTTTCAGTCTTTCTCCGGAAAAAGACATGTCTTTTTCGCTTTGAATGGGAATCAGATGGATGTGTACGTGCGGAACGTCCAAGCCGATGACGGCAACGCCCACACGTTTGCAGGGAACAGCTTTTTCAACGGCATGGGCAATCTGTTTGGAAAATACGATCATTTCCTGCAACATTTCGTCGGAAAGATCAAAAATATAGTCTGTTTCTTGTTTGGGAATCACCAACGTATGACCTTCCGTCATCGGATTGATATCCAAAAAGGCGAAGAATTTGTCGTTTTCCGCAATTTTGTACGACGGTATTTCTCCTGCTGCTATACGACTGAATAAGGTTGCCATAATAGTTGATTTTACAATTGGACGATTTACAATTTATTTTTTGATCGTTGAAAATATTTGGATATTCCGTCAATTTCGTGTACCATTTTATATGGAAATGTCGATCACTTCGAAGGTCATCACTCCCGACGGAACGGTAATTTCCACGACATCACCGACTTTTTTCCCCAACAGTCCTTTGCCGATGGGAGTGTTGACGGCTATTTTCCCTTCTTTCAGATTCGCTTCCGTTTCCGAAACAAGGGTGTATTGCATGATTTGATTGTTTTTGGTGTTGCGGATTTTGACTTTGTTGAGAATTTGAATACTGTCGGTATTCAGTTTGCTTTCATCGATTAAGCGTGCACCGGCCAATACGTCTTTTAATTGGGCGATTTTCATCTCCAACAAACCCTGGGCCTCTTTGGCTGCATCGTATTCTGCATTTTCCGACAAATCTCCTTTGTCCCGGGCTTCTGCGATTTGACGCGAAATTTCGGGACGCTTTACGGTTTCCAGATAGGTAATCTCTTCCGATAACTTCTTATACCCTTCCTCTGTCATATAGGTTGCTGCCATAATCAGTAATCCTCCGTTTATTTAATGATCTGTTTAACTTGGTAGACAAAAAATAATTCCGACCGAAGCCGGAACTTGATCTATGTTGCATGTTTGTTACAAAAATCCTGCTGAAATATTACTACAAAGGTAGCCGTTTTTTTTTACCGGCAAAAATTTTAAGAAAATATAAGAAATCTAACGGTGGTGTTCTAAAAAGTATGCTTATTTAACATCCTGTAAAATAATAATTTACAAGAGAATTAATGCGTATTTAACAATTATAAATCATTATTGATTATCAATATATATAATTGATAATCAATGCATTAAAATTTTTATGATGCCAAATGATATAGCGATGCATTCAATAAAAAAATAATATAATAATTTGAATATCAATTAATTATAGCAGCATACTTTGTATAACACCACCAATCTGTTTTCAATGTTCAATCTTCAACGCATCAAAAGCAATTCCCGATACAATCGTTGCACCGGCAGTCCCATGACATTGAAATAAGAACCTTTGATGTTTTCCACCCCGATGTAACCGATCCACTCCTGTACGCCATAAGCGCCTGCTTTATCCAGCGGAGCATATTTTTCGACATAATAATCGATTTCTTCGTTACTTAGGGTCGTGAAGGTAACTTCGGAAAAAACCGAAAAAATGCGTTGTTGACGTTTGGTCGTCAAGCAAACGCCGGTGATGACTTCATGCGTTTTGCCCGACAGGTTGTGCAGCATCCCGGCGGCATCCTTTTTACTTGCGGGTTTTCCGTACACCTTCCCGTTCAGCCAAACAATCGTATCTGCCGTAATGACCAGCGTTTTATCGTCAATCAGCGAAGAATAGGCATCGGCCTTTTTCCGGGAAAGGTATTCGGGAATTTCTTTGCCTTTTAATTCTTCCGGATAGTCTTCGTCGATGTCGGGAAGAACTTTGACTTCATACGGTAAATCCAATCCGGCCAGCAGTTCCTTTCTACGGGGGGAATTGGATGCCAGGATGATGCGGTATTTTTTTAAATTTTCGAGCATGGTTGCCGGTTATTATTTCAATTGTGCCTTGCGTTAAGTGTGTCGCGAAAAATAATTTATATTTTAAACGCCAAGACGCAAAGGCGGAAAGACGCGAAGTTTAAATTCTTTGTGTCTTTGCATCTTCGCGTTTAAAATAGCAGATATTAAATGCTGCCGGGTACTTATCAGCCTTCGGCATTAATCAATAGTTTTTTTTATCTTCCAGATACGAATCTTTAAATCCGAGGAAATAAAGCACACCGTCGATTCCGATGGTGGAAATGGATTGTTGAGCACTTTCTTTTACCTTCGGTTTGGCGTGGAAAGCAATACCCAACCCTGCAACATTCAACATCGGCAAATCGTTGACTCCGTCACCTACGGCAATGGTTTGAGCGATATCGACATTTTCCACCTGAGCGATCAGGCGGAAAAGTTCGGCTTTGCGTTTTCCGTCGACAATATCGCCGAGATAATTTCCCGTCAGTTTTTCGTCTTTGATTTCCAATTCATTGGCATACACATAATCAATCCCGTATTTTTGTTTGAGGAAATTTCCGAAATACGTGAATCCTCCCGAAAGAATGGCGATTTTAAATCCGACCGTTTTCAACACGCGCATCAATCGATCCACTCCTTCAGTAATCGGCAGATTTTCAGCAATTTCATGCATTACCGAAGCATCCAATCCTTTCAGTAAAGCGACCCGGCGTTTGAAACTTTCGGTAAAATCGATTTCGCCCTTCATGGCCGCCTCGGTGATTCCCCTGACTTGAGCGCCCACCCCCGCCCGTTCGGCCAATTCATCAATCACTTCGGTTTCGATCAGCGTAGAATCCATGTCGAAACAGATCAACCGGCGCATCCGGCGGTACATATTGTCTTCCTGAAAAGAAATATCCATTCCGAGGCTTGTCGATAAGTTCACAAACTCAGACTGCATTTCTTCTTTATTGACGGGCGTTCCCCTTACCGAAAATTCCACGCAGGCTTTAGGGCTTTGTTCATTTTCATCCAACGGAATACGTCCTGTGAGACGCTGGATTCCGTCGATATTTAATCCCTGATTTGTAATGATTTTCGTCACTTTCGCAATTTGCTGTGCGGAAAGCTTTCGTCCCATAATCGTGATGATATATCGGTTTTTGCCCTGTTTTTTCACCCATTCGGTATATTCTTCCCGGCTGATCGGTTTAAACTTAATGGCAATATCCAATTCATACGCCCTGAACAAAAGATCTTTCATGATATCGCCGGAATTTTCGTCGGAAGTTTTAAACATGATCCCCAACGACAATGTTTGATGAATATCCGCCTGACCGATATCCAAAATCGTGGCATCATAACGAGCCAGAATTTCAGCCAAAGAAGAAGTTACGCCGGGACGGTCATCTCCGGCAATGCCGATCAAAATAATTTCATCTTTCATATTTATAATTTCACCATTAACAATTTACAATTCAGTCAAAAAGGCTTGAATATACATTCATTACGTCGTCGGCAATCCGATCGGGCAAAAAACGTTCGGTGTATTGTTTTCCGCCGGCAATCATTTTATGTTGCAAATCAGGATCGTACAATATGACATTAATCATCCGCGCCAATTCTTTTTCGTCGTTCGGATCGACATAAGCGGAACCGGGCCCGCCGGCTTCTTCCAAACAAGATCCGGTTGCGGCAATGACGGGTATTCCGGAATTTAATGCTTCAATGACGGGAATCCCGAATCCTTCGAAAAAAGACGGATAAATGAACAACCGCGCCGAATGATAAAGAACGGGCAAATCGGAAAAAGAGACCTCATGAAGAAGATGAACGCGATGCTGCAAGTTATTGTCGTTCACATATTTCATTACATCGTGAACATACGGAGTCGATTTTCCCGCCGCAACCAAATGAATGTCCGGATCAATCTCTTTCAACGCTTTTACAATCAGCAGCAGATTTTTCCGTTCTTCCATGCTGCCTACATTCAACAAAAATTTGTCGGGCAACCGGTATTTTTCCTTGATTTCCGATTTCCGTTCCCCGGAATATGTTTTCGAAAAACTCTCCCGGCAACTTTGATACACCACTTTTATTTTTTCTTCCGGAATATTGAAAAAAGACACGATATCCCGTTTGGTACATTCGCTGACGGCAATGATTACATCACTGTTTCGACATGCGTATAAAAATTTCGACCGGTATATTTTCCGGTCAATCGGACGATATAAATGCGGATAGCGAAGGAAGATCAGATCATGGATGCTTACCGCTGTTTTGATGCCTGTTTTTTGAATGCCGACGGGAATCTCATTGCTCAACCCGTGAAACACATCAATCCGATCCCGTTGCAAATCACGAATCATCCCGCGGCTTCTCCAATAGGAACCGAAAAGCTTTCCGAAAGCGGTTTGAGGATAAACAAACCGGATATTCTCCCGTGAACGGATTTCCTTTAATCGCGGATTTTCTTTCGGCTTCGGGACATACAACAAATATTCGTTATCGGGAAACCGCGTCGAAAGCGCTTCGATAAGGGATCGACTGTAGTTCCCCAATCCGGTATTATTGGCTGCCGCCCTTTTTGCATCAAAACCTGCCCGCATCGCAAAAATGTTGAATTTTATTATCCGGACAAAGATACGGATATAAAATAAAAAGGTGAAATCATCAGCCGTGCAACTTCTCTGGTTCTACCTTTTATCATTTATTTTTACTTGTTGCTTTAAAATTTGATTATATTTGCCATTCTTTTCATTAATTTCGCCATACGCTAAATTTAATCAAATATGAAACAATTTTTTAAATTCACATTCGCCTCCATACTCGGAGTATTTGTTGCCGGAATCATCCTGATGATTCTCTTCTTCGTGATTATATCAGGCATTGCTTATTCATCATCGAAAGCTGGTTATACTGCTCAACCCAAAACCGTTCTTCATCTCAAACTGAAAGGAGAATTGGTGGAACGGTCGCAAGACAACCCGTTAGACGCCATTTTGGGTAATTATGTCGATAAAGACACTCAAATCGGGTTGGACGATATTCTCGCCGCCGTCAAAAATGCGAAAGAAGACAAAAACATCGAAGGGATTTATATCGAAAGCGGACTGTTTTCGGCTTCACCGGCTTCTATTCAAGAAATAAGGAATGCTTTGACCGACTTTAAAAAAAGTAATAAATTCATTATTGCCTACGGCGGCGTTTTTATGCAAAGCGCTTATTACCTGTCGGCTTTGGCGGATAAAATCATTTTAAATCCGCAAGGGATAGTGGATTTCCGCGGATTATCGGCCCGGCCGATGTTTTTGAAGAATACCTTCGACAAGCTGGGCATCGACATGCAGATCTTTAAAGTGGGAACATTCAAATCAGCTACCGAAATGTTTTCGGAAAACAAAATGAGTGACGCAAGCCGCGAGCAAATCACCGAATACGTCCATTCGATCTGGAATCAAATATTGAATGATATTTCCGCCGACCGGAAAATTCCCGTCGACAGCTTAAACTCATACGCCGACCGGATGATGACTTTCCGGCAGGCAGAGGTATCGCTGAAATGCGGATTGGTTGACACGTTGATGTATCCGAATGACGTGATCGATATGTTGAAAGAAAAAACAGGAACGAAAAAAAAGGATAATCTGAATTTGGCGAGTATTTCCGAAGCGGCAAGTATTCCGCAAAAAAAGAAATCGGAAAAAGAAAAAATCGCCATCGTCTATGCGGCGGGAGATATCGACAACGGCACTTCATCGGACGGAATCGTATCGTCGGATTTAATCAAAGATTTAAAAGACGTGCGGGAAGATGAAAATGTAAAGGCCGTGGTGTTGCGGGTCAATTCTCCCGGAGGCAGCGCCTACGGTTCCGAGCAAATCTGGAAAGAAGTGGAAGCCATCAAAGCGGTTAAACCGATTGTGGTATCCATGGGCGATTATGCGGCTTCCGGCGGATATTATATTTCCTGCGCCGCCGATTATATCATTGCTCAACCGACGACATTAACGGGATCCATCGGCATTTTCGGAATCATACCGAACATGTCGGGACTTTTAAATAAAATCGGCGTTTCCTTCGACCGGGTCAACACCAATAAATTCTCGGACATGCCGAATACCACCCGTCCGATGACCGCGGATGAAAAAGTGATTATACAATCGTACATCAATGCGGGGTATGATACGTTTGTCACCCGTTGCGCCGACGGAAGAAAAAAGACGAAAGAAGAGATCGATAACATCGGGCAGGGACATGTATGGACCGGTGAAAAGGCGCTCCGGCTGGGATTGATCGATGCACTCGGCAATCTTTCCGATGCGGTTGCCAAAGCCGCCGAATTAGCCGAAATCGAAAAATACGGACTCGAAAAATACCCCAAGAAAAAGAGTTTCTTCGATGCGTTGATAGAAGACTTCAGCGCCGATATGAGAACCGCCTTGTTGAAAAATTTCCTCGGTGAAAATTACAAACAATATGATTACCTGCAGCGCATTCAATCGTTGAATTACATGCAGGCGCGGTTGCCGTTTGAATTGGATGTCAAATAAAATTAAACAAATACCTTGCATCCGACATTTCATCGAGTGCAAGGTATATTTTCTACATGATTAAAAGACCGAAATGGTCAGATAGACAAAATCCGTAACATTTCGAGTAGATCCCGGTTGATCGGTTTATCGTTTTTGATCGCTTTGGAGAACGGAACATATACGATTTCATCATCCTGAATTCCCGTCATGACATTTCGTTGTCCGTCGAGAAGCGCATCAACTGCGGCGGCACCCATACGGCTGGCCAAGATGCGGTCGTTGGCCGTCGGAGAACCTCCCCGTTGAATGTGTCCGAGAATCGTTACGCGCACGTCATACTGCGGATATTCGATTTGTACACGGTTGGCAAGCCCCATGGCGCCTCCCGTGCTTTCACTTTCGGCCACCAAAACGATACTGCTGTTTTTGGATTTGCGGAATCCGTTTTTGATCAACAATTCCAATTGATCGTCCTTCGTTGCAATTTCCGGAATAATGGCAGCTTCCGCACCTGAAGCAATAGCTCCGTTCAATGCCAGAAATCCGGCATCGCGTCCCATCACTTCAATAAAAAACAAACGATCGTGCGAAGTGGCTGTATCCCTGATTTTATCGACCGCCTGCATAATCGTATTCAACGCCGTGTCGTAACCGATAGTGGTATCAGTGCCGAACAAATCGTTATCGATGGTGCCGGGTATCCCCACAATCGGGAAGTTAAATTCTTCGCTGAAAATACGCGCACCGGTTAAAGTGCCGTCACCACCGATCACCACCAATGCGTCGATTTCTTCTTTCTGCAAAGCACCGTAGGCATACTCACGCCCTTCCGGTGTTGTAAATTCTTTGCAACGCGCCGTTTTTAAAATCGTTCCGCCTTGTTGAATAATATTGCTTACGTTTTGCGTCTTGAAAAGTTCAATTTCATTGATGATCAGTCCGCGATAACCGCGGTAAATGGCTTTTACTTCAAGCCCGTTGTAAATAGCCGTGCGCGTAACGGCGCGAATGGCGGCATTCATTCCCGGAGCATCGCCCCCGGATGTTAATACACCTATGCATTTAATTTTTCTTTCAGTCATAATTTATAAAAACATTAAAAAATAAAAATTGGTGCAAAGGTAAGAAATAAATCCCGGGCCGATGAATAAAAAAAGGAAAAAGTACAAGTAAAAAGAATGTGGGAAAGACATCTTTCACCCGTTACTTTTTTTCGGATAATCAATCGTGTAATGAAGTCCGCGACTTTCTTTCCGTAGCATGGCTTGAGAAATGATCAGGTAACCGACATTGATGATATTCCGCAACTCACATATTTCAGGAGTGACAATCGAACGTTGAAATAAATCTTCCGTTTCCCGGTAAAGAATTTCCAAGCGGTCGAAAGCCCTTTTAAGCCGCAAATCGGAACGAACAATGCCGACATAAGCGCCCATAATCTGCTCGACTTCTTTCAAGCTTTGAGTAATCAACACCATTTCTTCGGGAGAACGGGTGCCTTCATCATTCCAAGCGGGAATTTCTTCTTTGTATTCAATCGAATGAATGATGCTGAAGGTATGCTTTGCGGCTGCATCGGCATATACCACGGCCTCGATGAGAGAATTGGACGCCAGCCGGTTGGCTCCGTGCAATCCCGTGCATGCACATTCGCCGAGCGCATATAACCGGTGAATGGAAGAAGCGCCGTTCAGATCGACCGCGATTCCTCCGCACAGATAATGGGCCGCCGGTGCAACGGGTATATAATCGGTGGTAATATCAATCCCGTATCCCAAACATTTTTGATAAATATTGGGAAAATGATTGCGGGTTTCATCCGCATTTTTATGCGTCACGTCCAAATAAACAAAATCATCCCCCCGGTTCTTCATTTCGTTGTCGATGGCGCGGGCAACAATATCGCGGGGCGCCAGATCTTTCCGTTCGTCGTATTTGCTCATGAATGCTTTTCCGTCTTTCGTCCGTAAAATGCCGCCGTATCCGCGCATGGCTTCGGTAATCAGGAAAGAAGGACGATCGCCCGGATGATACAATGCCGTAGGATGAAACTGAATAAACTCCATATCTTTTACCGTCCCTTTCGCACGATATACCATGGCGATTCCGTCGCCTGTGGCAATCTCCGGATTAGTCGTCGTTTGATAAACATTTCCGATGCCGCCGGTCGCCATCATGGTAATTCTAGACAAAAACGTATCAATCCGGCCGGTATTTTCATTCAAAATATATGCGCCGTAACATTCGATGTTCTTGTTGTGGCGGGTCACCTTGACGCCCAAATGATGCTGGGTTAAAATTTCGACGGCGAAATGATGTTCGAAAACCGTGATATTAGGATGCGATTTGATGGCGCGAATCAGACTCAACTGGATTTCGGCGCCGGTATTGTCTTTATGATGAAGAATGCGGAACTCCGAATGACCGCCTTCGCGATGCAAATCAAAATTCCCTTTTTCGTCTTTATCGAAATCAACTCCCCATCGAATCAATTCTTCGATTTGGGCAGGCGCTTCTTTCACCACTTTTTCGACGGCCTCGACATTGCAAAGTCCGTCGCCCGAAATCAACGTATCTTCGATATGTTTCTGAAAATTATCGACCAGATGATTGGTGACGGAAGCGATTCCACCCTGTGCCAAAAACGTATTGGCATCTTCCAAAGCCGTTTTGCAGATAATGGCGACCCGTCCTTTTTTTGCCACTTTCAACGCAAAACTCATCCCGGCAATTCCCGAGCCGATAACCAAATAGTCAAAATGTTTCATCATAGTTCTTGAAGTTAAGAGTTAAGAGTTAAGAATTAAGAGTTGAAAGTCAAAAATCTAAAAGCAGGCCGCATCCATCAATTTTCATAAATTCTTAACTCTTAATTCTTAACTCTTAACTTAATATTTATATTCTGATTCTTGTTCCTGCATCTTTTTTGTGAATATCGGAAGCGCGGGTGATCACGACATGTTTCACGCCGGCATCAATTGCTTCGAACGCATTTTCGAGTTTGGGAATCATTCCGCCTTGAATTATTCCTTCGGAAACATATTGATCGAACAATGCTTTTGTTATTTGCGGAATAACACTGTCATCGTTGCTTTCGTCCGAAAGAACCCCCTTTTTCTCGAAACAAAACATCAAAGTGACCTCAAAATAGCCGGCCAACGCTTTTGCTGTTTCTCCGGCAATCGTATCGGCATTGGTATTGAGCATATTTCCTTTTTTGTCGTGCGTAAGCGGCGCCAATACAGGAACAATGTCTTTTTTAATCAGTTCGGACAATAACTTTCCGTCAACTGCTTTTACATCCCCCACCAGTCCGTAATCGACCTCTTTGACGGGACGAATTTCCGACCGGATGATATTCATATCGGCACCCGTAAGTCCCAACGCATTGACATTCAATGCCTGCAAGCCCGCGACAATATTTTTATTGACCAATCCGCCGTACACCATGGTTACGACGCGCAAGGTATCTTCGTCCGTAATGCGGCGTCCGTTCACCATTTTACTTTCAATGCCCAACCGGTCGGCCAATTTCGTGGCAGAACGCCCGCCGCCGTGCACCAACACTTTATATCCTTGAATCATCGAAAAATCCGACAACAATTTTTTCAATGTTTCGGGTTCCTCAACTATTTTTCCTCCTACTTTGATAATGGTCAGTTTTTCCATTGTTTTGTCATTCATGTTGCGTTAAATATTCCGCCCCACATTATTTGCCTCCGATCATCAATCCCCGTAACCTAACCTTACAACTCTTAACTCTTAATTCTTAATTCTTAACTCTTACCTTTTAACTTTCACCCCGAAACACTGACCTTCAATCCCGCATTTCTCACGTTATCGGCGATTCGGTTCAACTCTTTCACACCGACTTTGTGCAATCCTTTGGTAGGCGTATCACGTTCGATGGTGTAAATCATCACGGATTCGGGATTAATTTCCCGTACCACCTTCAACCATGCGTCGATTTGTTCCGGCGTTGTATTATCCACGACTCTACCGGCGTATTCTCCGCGAATGAACATGGTTTGAATGATCAGTTTGCCGTTGAAACGTTTCAACCTTTCGATTAATTTTTCAAGATTAAACGAACCTGATTGAGGCCGGTCGACCCGGCAGATGAAATCATAATCGACGCTGTCCAGCTTCAAAATATTGTTGTCCACTTTATTTAACGCATCAAACACATCGGGTTTATCAATCATCGAGGCATTGGACAAAACACTGACTTTCGCGGCGGGGAAGTATTGGTTTCTCAGTTCGAGCGTATCGTCGATGATTCCGGCAAATTGAGGATGAATCGTAGGCTCTCCGTTTCCGGCAAACGTTATGACGTCGGGCGTCTGATCTTCGGATTTCATTTTCTTCAACTTGTCTTCCAATGCCTTTTTAACTTCGTCACGGGATGGAATTTTCGACTTTCCTCTGCCCTGTGCATTAAATCCGCATTCACAATAAATACAATCGAAAGAGCACAATTTACCGTCGACCGGAAGCAGATTTATTCCCAAGGACACACCCAAACGACGACTTTTAACGGGTCCGAAAACTATTTCGTCGAATAAAAAAACAGCCATAATCAACATCTCCTTGTAAAAGAGACGACAAAAGTAATTATTAAGATTTACAATTTCACGATTTGCAATTTACAAATTCACGATTTACAATCGGCATTGATATTTAACCGTTTTTTTTAATTTTTTTGCTTATTTTTGTTAGCGAAAAACAACAACCGAAAATTATACGTTATTGATCTGACTTTTACTTTAAAATTATGACGCAAAAAAATAAAAGCTGGCTGTTTTATGTCATCATGTTGGTTGTTTTTATTCTTTCGGCTTATCTGCTCATCAAAAGCGGAGACCGTTTCCATCCGAAAGGTGCGAACACCTTGTCCGACACGGCGATATTAAATGATAATCTTTCAAATGCAAGCGATTGGAAATTATTTGTACAATCGATTATTCATAACATCGGAGAACCGTTTGCCGTTTTGTTGATGCAAATCATTGCCATTCTTTTTGTGGCACGAATATTCGGATTTTTATTCATCAAAATAGGACAACCCACCGTCATCGGAGAAATTCTCGCCGGAATCGTGTTGGGGCCGTCTCTTCTCGGATATTTTTACCCGGATATTTTCGAATTTCTTTTTCCCGAAAAATCAATGGGAAACTTGAGCTTATTAAGCCAGATCGGCCTGATTCTTTTTATGTTCGTCATCGGGATGGAATTGGAATTGGAGGAACTGAAAAAACGGTTGAACGAGACATTCGTCATCAGCCATGCCAGCATTATAGTCCCGTTTTTCCTCGGAATGGTACTCTCTTATTTTGTTTATGAGAATTATGCGATCGGAAACACCTCATTTTTATCTTTCTCGTTGTTTATCGGCATTTCTATGAGCATAACGGCTTTTCCCGTGTTGGCCCGCATCGTACAGGAAAAAAATCTGACCAAGACTCATCTGGGAATTTTGTCCATTGCATCCGCCGCCAACAACGATGCGACCGCATGGTGTCTTTTGGCGGTTATCATTGCCCTTGCCAAAACGGGAACCGCCATAAGCGCATTATACACCATCGGTTTTTCCATCGGATATGTATTGTTCATGTTTGGCGTCGTGAAACCGTTTTTGACAAAAGTAGGAAATGCGTATCAAAACAAAGAAGTGATCAATAAAGGAATTGTCGCCTTTATCTTTCTGATCCTGATCCTCTCGTCCTTCACCACCCAGATGATCGGGATTCACGCCCTTTTCGGCGCTTTTCTGGCCGGAGTGATCATGCCGGCAAACTTGAACTTCCGCAAAATCATGACCGAAAAAATAGAAGACATTTCATTGGTCATGCTCTTACCCCTGTTTTTCGTATTCACGGGATTACGGACCAACGTCGGATTATTAAACAGTGTGGAGTTATGGGAACTGTGCGGGCTGTTCATCGCCGTTGCCATTATCGGAAAATTTTTCGGCAGCGCCGTCCCCGCAAAAATAATCGGAGAATCATGGCGCGACAGCCTGTCCCTCGGCGCTCTGATGAATGCGCGCGGGTTAATGGAACTGATCGTATTGAATATCGGATACGAAATGAAAATTCTTCCCCCCACCTTATTTGCCATATTGGTTTTGATGGCACTGGTCACCACCTTTATGACAACACCCACCATATCGCTGATTAATCTCTTGTTTCCGGAAAAAGTTGAATCGGATGAATTTTATCGCGACATGCGGAAGAAATTCAACATTCTTCTTTCGTTCGGGCGACTCGAAAGCGGCCGGAAATTACTTGATGTAGCCAAAGCCGTGTTCGGCAATAACGAAGAAGAAACGAGCATCACGGCATTGCACCTGACAGTCGGAACGGATATGAATCCGATTCTTGTCGAAAAATATATAGAAGAAGGATTCAAACCGATTCTTCATGAAGCGGAAAGATTAAAAATGAATATCAAAACCCGATACGGAGTGACGGATGATGTCGGAAGAGAAATCGTGAACATGGTAAACGACGAAAAATACGATTTCCTGTTGGTGGGAGCCGGCATTTCAATCTTTCAAAAAAGCCTGTTCAAAGAAAATCCCGTTTCCGGAAAATTCGGCTGGCTGAATACGATGTTAAACAAATTGAACCGTCAACGGCTCATTTTTTATCCCGGAGAATTACTGAAAGACAAAACCAAATATTTTATCGAACAAACCGGCGTACCTGTAGGGGTTTTCGTCGACCGGGATTTTGCCGGAATAACATCGCTGATGGTTTTATTGTACCATCCGGTAGATATCCACCTGCTCGAATATGCCGATTCGATATTGAATAACAATCCGGCTGCGACAGTCACCATTTCGGATGCTAACGGACTGATCACAAGTTCCCCGTTAGTAAGGCAACATATCCGTTCTTTTTCCGATAAATTCGAAAAAAGAACGACGCTTTTGCACAAAAAGCGGATCACGGCGGAACTGCTTTCAAAACAAAACTTTATGCTGGTCGACTACGAAAGCTGGAACATCATTTCCGGTATTTACGGGGATGCTCTGCAAAAAATTCCGTCGACGTTGATCATCAGCAAAACCAAGTAAGCGCTCGGCCAATGTCATTAAGTAAGAAGTAAAGGTTTACAAATCAGAATGATAAAGGAGATACAAATGATGTTATTCAGATCCCGGAGAGGATCTAATATCGGTAGAAAAAATAATATTCCACCTCTCTCGCACCGTCCCGGCAGGGACGGGATATGAAATTTTGGCCCCACGGGACAATAAGCGGATGAGAATTGCATTTTTCTACCAATATAACAGGTTAATAACCAATGATTTTATCTTCTTAGTTTGATGGCTGTGGGTGGATTGTAAAAAATGTAAATGATTATCGGATGTTGCACCTATCTATCCCCCAAGTGGGATGTAAAAATGTAATATTCGTTTTTTTGTCCCGCCGGGGACAACATATCGGTAGAAAGGAAAATTCAGCCGGAGACCAAAGTCCCGTCAGGGACGTAATGTGAAGAAAAATGTCCCTGACGGGACAAGGGGTGAAGGGATGTGGTGTTTTCTACCGATATAATGTCCCCGACGGGACAAAAAAGACGAATATTTTGAAACATTGACACATTTTTTGCATCTCCCTGCAGGGAGAGCCGGGCATAGCATCCGATAATCATTAAAATGTAATATTTACATAAAAAACTTTGTATTCTTTTTTATTAATCTTATTTTAGAGAGTTCCCTTAATAGCAGGGGATAGCACAAGCAACCCTTCTTTATGCCCTTATTAATTGATTGAAAATAAGGAGATAAGAGAGGATGTCGAGAGGGATGTCAAGGCTACTGAGGGAACTGTCAAAAATAAGGAAGATATAATTTGAACGTATTTCCTAAAAGAATTTAACCATCTTTTCCCCGTCCTTACGACCCGGCGTTTAAAACAGATACCGGATTTTTCACATTTTTTTTGATAAAAACGATCGGATTAAGTAAAAAATAGCGACCTTTGCACCATTCTTTTTTCAAATGACAAATTAAAAACATATCTATAGTATTTAAATTAAGATAACATGGAAAAGATTCAAGTCAAAGACGCCAAAGGCAAATTAGGCGTTTTGGTTGTAGGAGTGGGAGGAGCAGTTGCTTCTACATTTATTGTCGGCACATTATCTGTTCGCAAAGGACTGTCCAAGCCCATCGGTTCGATTACCCAATTAGCCACCATGCGTTTGGGTAAAAGAAATGAAAACCGTTTTCCTAAAATAAAAGACATAGTACCTTTGGCAGATCTTAACGACATTGTTTTCGGAGGTTGGGATATTTTTGAAGACAATGTATATGAAGCCGCAAAACACGCCGAAGTGTTGGATATGAAAGATGTGGACGGAGTTAAGGGAGAATTGGTTCAAATTAAACCGATGAAAGCCGTTTTTGATCAAAATTTCGTAAAACGTTTGCACGGCACTTGGGTAAAAGAGGGCAAAACCAAATGGGATTTTGTGGCACAAGTAAGGCAAGATATTCGCGATTTCAAAGCAAAAAACAACTGCGATCGCATGATCGTAATCTGGTGCGGAAGTACCGAAGTCTATTTGCCGATGGGAGAGGTTCACAAAGATTTGGCGAAATTGGAACAAGCCATGAAAGACAACAGCGATCAAATCGCACCGTCTATGGTTTATGCTTACGCCACCGTTTCCGAAGGGATCCCTTACATCAACGGAGCGCCCAATCTTACGGTCGATATGCCGGCAATATGGGATTTGAGCAAACAAAAGAATGTTCCGATCTGCGGTAAAGACTTCAAAACCGGGCAAACCATGTTGAAGACCGTACTTTCTCCGATGATCAAAACCCGTATGTTGGGATTGAGCGGATGGTTTTCGACCAACATTCTCGGTAATCGCGACGGAGAAGTGCTCGACGATCCGGGTTCATTCAAAACAAAAGAAGAAAGTAAACTTTCCGTCATCGGAAATATTCTTCAACCCGAATTGTACCCCGAACTTTACGGAGATGTTTATCACAAAGTGCGCATCAATTATTATCCTCCCCGCAAAGACAACAAAGAGGGTTGGGACAACATCGATATTTTCGGTTGGATGGGTTACCCGATGCAATTGAAAGTGGATTTCCTTTGTCGCGACTCCATTCTTGCCGCGCCGCTTTGTCTCGATTTGGTGTTATTCACCGATTTGGCTCAACGTTGCGGGTTTTCAGGCATTCAAACGTGGTTGTCGTTCTATTTCAAAAGCCCGATGACCGATTTTCAAACCGTGGCCGAACATGATTTATTCATTCAATATATAAAATTGAAAAATACGCTTCGTCAAATCATCGGTGAAGATACCGTAGATTTCATTGATTGATCGGAGCGAAAAGTTTAAGTCACAAATCACGCGCATGACAACCGAAACATTTCGGTGTAATTTGTGTTTTTTTGAAAAAGTACGAGATTGTATTTCACGACGATCTCGTACTTTTTAATTGACAATAAATACAATACAGTATTTAAAGTCTGTTATTTCGATCGCGAAGAAGCAATGACGCAAAGACGCAAAGTCTCTGAGGATCAGATCTTCGCGTTTTTCTGTTTTTGCAATATAATATTGTAAGTTTACCTTGAGAATGGAAAAAAAAGAAGTGCTGGGAGTTGACGACATTAAAAAGTTTCACCCTATATTTAAAGGAAAATTCGGAACATTCTTGGCCAAAGCGTTGATAAAAATTTCCGGATTGGATAAAGTCAATTGGATTTACGGGCGTTCGGTGGAATATGAAGGTACCGAATTTACCGAACGGTTGTTGAAGGATGCCGGTGTCAGTTATTCGGTGGATAATCCGGACATTTTGGATCATCTTCCCGAAGGAGCTTTCATCACGGTGTCGAACCATGTTTACGGAGCGTTGGACGGCATTATTGCCATATGCATCCTCGCCGGAAAACGTCCGGATTATAAAATGATGGTGAACTGGATGTTAAACTTGATCAAGAACATGTCGCCCAATTTTATCGGCGTAAATCCATACGACGGAAAAGTCAAAGGCAAATTCTCCAGCCTCGGAGGTGTGAAGCAGTGCATCTCACATTTGCGCGAAGGACATCCGCTGGGTTTTTTCCCGGCCGGAGCCGTATCCAAATACAACCACAAACTAAAAATTGTAGACCGGGAATGGCAACCGTCGGTGATGCGTTTAATTCAAAAAGCGGAAGTTCCTGTTGTCCCGATGTATTTTCACGGACATAATTCCCTTTTTTACAATATCTTGGGAATATTCAGTTGGCGAATCAGAACCGTCCGTTTGTGTCACGAAGTATTCAACAAACGCGGAAAAACCATCCGCATCACCTTCGGCAATCCGATTTCTCCGGAAGAACAATCGAAATACAAAAGTTTGGAAGAGTATACCCGCTTTTTACGGGAGAAAACGTATTTCTTGGCAGGAGAAAGTTAAGAGTTAAGAATTAAGAATTAAGAGTTAAATGCGCCTATCGGAGATGATCTGAAAGAGTAAAATCAATAGCGCAGGCATCGCCCGGTCATGTTCTGAAAATTTTAATCATTCCTTAAAAACCTTAAATGATTATCGGATGTTGTACCCGGCTATCCCTGCAGGCGGGGTGTGAAAATGTGTTAATGCTTCAAAAAAACATTCGTTCTTTTCCGTCCCGTCAGGGACATTATATTGGTAGAAAAACACCATCCCTTCACCCTTTGTCCCGTCAGGGACAACATGTTTTCTTCTTCACATTACGTCCCTGACGGGACTTTGGTCACCGGCGGAATTCTCCTTTCTACCAATATGTTGTCCCTGACGGGACGGAAGGCAATATTTTTTAGAATGGATTTTTCAAAAAAAACGAATATTACATTTTTACGCCCCATTTGGGGGATAGCCCGGCATAACATCCGAATAATCATTTTAAATTATTTCAACCGTGAAGATGCAAAGACACAAAGTCGCAAAGGATTTAAACTTTGCGTCTTTCCGTCTTTGCGACTTGGCGTTTAAAATAGAAATTATTTTTTGCGATATATTTATATATCATTTTATTTGATTGTTTTTTATCAAATAATCGGCGGTTACCATCATCGAAACGGCATATTTTTTGAGCGCATCGCCTGCCTTACTTTCTTGTTGTATGATATTTTCGCTCCCGCTGCTGTGTAAATCATATAGAATATCGGTTTTGGTGGTCAGGTTGCGAACGTACAGATAATTTTCGTTAATACAACCCAACTGATTATCATTGACAAAATACATACAAGGCCGTTTCGGGTCTTTCAGTAAATCTACTCCCAATGAATTGTTGATATAGGGAATATTCAACAATCCCATCACTGTGGGAAACACATCAATCTGTCCGCCGAATTGAGCAAATTGTCGGGGTGCATCGTCAAAAGACGGCGAATAAATAATGAGCGGTATATGGTTGAAAGTGAGTTGCATATCATATTTACCGGCCCCGAATGACTTGCCGTGATCGCCCAAGAAAACAAAAATGGTATGGTTGTACCACGCCTGCTCTGCGGCACTTTCCATAAAATCTTTGACGGCTTTATCTACAAATCCGGTAATTCTTTTATCATCTGTGTCGGCCCGGTTTTTAAATTCTTCGGGAATGACATAAGGTTTATGATTGCTCACCGTTAAAAAGACGGCAAAAAACGGGTTATCTTTTTCTCCGGCTTCATTCAGACGTTCCAGTCCATAAGAAAATAAATAGTCGTCTTGAACGCCGAAGTTATTGACTATTTTCTCCTTGGGATAATCGTATTGAGAATAAATGCGGTCAAAACCATTTTCGTAAAGGAACGAATTCATATTGTCATATTGCGGGTTGCCGCCTACGAAAAACATGGTTTGATACCCGTTTTTTTTCAGCGTTATCGGCAACCCTCCGTTATACCTTGCTTCCAAACTTATCGAGGGTTTGTCAAACAAAGCCGGGTAGCCGTAAAGTGTGGAAACAATGCCGTTGTTGGTATGAACACCCGCCGAATAAAAATTCTCAAAAAAATACGATTCGGAAATCAGCCGGTTAAGATAAGGAGTCAGCGATTTCCCGTTGTACTCATATTTCAAATATTCAAGCGCCATTGATTCCAACAAAACAATCACTACATTACTTGGTTTCCGGCTGCTTGAAATATCCTGCCTTTCTCTGTAAAGAGGAAAGTCTTTTGACGTAGAATTTATACCTAATTCACTTTGTACCGATTCAACAGCTTCCTGTATCGTCATCAGGTCGTTTACATTGTTGCCCTTATGTTTCTGTTGTTCTGCCATATTTTTCAACAAGAAAAAAACAGGATTGACTCCCACCTGATTGAAAAAAGAATTACCGGAAAAATAGGCAAACCCCACTCGCAACGGGTAACGCTGCAAAGAGCCGCGCATTCCGAGAAAACACAAGCCGTAGAGCAAAACGACGAACGGAATCACCCGGTTCAAGTTTGTTTTTTCGCGAACTTCCACGAATGATTGCCGGAATCGTTTTCCGAAACGACAGATACAAAAAGAAAACGCCGGAATAAAAACAAGCATCAAGGCGAAGTAAGGATAATTGGAGATGTCCCGGAAAATCAGTCCGGCAGTTTCTCCGCCGAACCGGAACCATCCGAAGGCAGATACCCCGATGTGGGCAAAGAAGTAAGAAAAATAGGGAATATCGGCAATGGCAATTATAAATGCAAGGGAATATAAAACGGAAAAGAAAATATTGCATCCGATAATCAACCGGTTTGGAATTTTACCGGAAAAAGCGGCAATAGTCAACACAAGCAAAGGCAACGACGTAATATAAGAAGCCACAAAATTATCAAATTGCAACCCTTTCAGCAGCGCTTGCGCAAGCATCGGTAATTTATCGCCGACATCGCCGGCATAACCCATATTTACATAATACAGTACAAGTCGAAAAATCGTGAAAAAACAAATTCCCGATAGATGAACAGAAAATAAGTAGTAAAAAATGAATAGAAATTTTTTCATGTGTTTATTTTTTACTTATTTAATTATGGACACATGGAATGTCCCTAATAATCATTTTGCTTGGTGATACATTTGTATCATGGACATTTCATAAAATAAAGATACAATAGGTGCAAAAGTAACGGTTTTCCTGTTTTTCCGCAATAAGATTAACCTTGTTTTTTATCCCGCCGCGGCGGGGTCAATTGCGCACTGTTTATCGTTTGCCGATGCAGCCGATTTTTTACGTTTTTTAAAATTAACAAAAAATATATGCATATTTGAATACAAGCTTTATAAAAACGGTAACCCGAAATCTTTTCTTCCGCCTGTTCTTCTATTATTCACCTGTTGATTTTATTCCTTCATTTTTCTACAGACACGGCTGCCACGTGTTTTTACAATCTTTCCGGGAATTGTTTAAATCCGGAAAAAAATGTTTTTTCCGGATTTAAACAATTATCTGTATTTTTAACATTTCTTATTTTTTTTTTTTTTTGTTTAAGATTAAAGACTTTACCTTTACGGTGAAAATACCGATACCCCGATTAAGAGGAATCGGGAGGCCTCACCGGTTGCCGTGTACCGGGTAAAAACGGTTTTTGAAAGGACAGCAATTTTAAGCGTGAAAAATACAAAGACACAAAGACGACCCGCAAAGGAAAACAGATCCCGGGTATACAGAAAAACAGGATGGTAACCTTTGCGACGTCTTTGAACCTTCGCACCCCGGCGTTTAATCTTATATTTTCTATATTTTTTTAATTTATTAATTAACAACTTAACACAATTAAAATCATGAAAAAACTGATTACTTTTCTTTTAATGGCATGGATGTGCGGAAGCGCAATGAATGCTCAAACGAAACAATTGTATGTGGACGTGTCCCAAGCGCAAGGCTGGATGGACGCCAATGCTGCTCTTCAGGCTTGGGTATGGGGAGATGGTTTCGACGACCAATGGTCGCCTGTATTTACGCCGGTTCAGGATGCGTGCGGGAGGAGTGTTTATGTGACAACGATTCCTTCAGGGGCAACAGCCTTCGTTCTTGTTCGTAGAGATCCTTCCGATGTCCAACCTGGAGGAGGAAATACGTGGGGGATTGTATGGAATCAAATTCCTCTCTCAGGTGGTTTCCTCCTTAATGGGGATGAGGGGGGCAACTGTTTAAAGGTAACGGGCGATCCCGGATCGCCGTCAGGTTCTATGACAACTTACACATCATCGGCTTCGGCAACGCCACTCGATCCGATAACGATAAGATTATGTGATCCGACAGTATTAGAGCCCTGTGGGAATCAGGGAGAAGAAGGTATCGGAACAGCAAATGTCTGGACTCCCGAAACCGATGATCTTACTAATTCGGGTGATCATAATAATGTCCACTTCTATTATTGGTATTATGATGCTTGCGGTGTTAAGATTGACGGGTGTGTGAAACCAGATGTAGTGAACAAGTATGGTATTTGGTGGTATGAATATACTTTTGAGGATGTGATCGGATCATTAAATCTTGTTTTCTTACGGAAACTGGATCCGGCGGGTGGTTCTTGCGGTTTCCCGACAGTATGGAAGGGAGATCAAACAATGGATATTCCGAGAGCGGGGGATCCTCTTATAACCGAAGATGCGAATTTTATAATCGAATGTATGACGTTCGATGGAGAGGGGAATCGTGGTGTAAGACCAATGACATTTGAAGAGGAAGAGACAATTTTTAACCCCACCGGATTAGCCCAAACAACCATAGGCGATTATACGGTGACAAGCGGTAGCGGCATGATCCGGGCTCAATTTGAAGGTACTGCGGCTGTCGAACTTTACACCGTTTCCGGCGTATTGTTGAAAAAAACCGCTGCCGTCGGTTCGTTTGAACAAACCGGTTTGGCTCCCGGCTTGTACATTGTCAAAATCAATGGCGAAGCAAGCAAAGTGGCGGTGAAATAATACAAGCCTGCAAGTCTCCTTCTCCCCGTAATAAGGGGATAGGCGGGGCTTGCTTACGGCAAAGGCTGAAAGCTTTAAATAAATCAAAGAGCGCAGGGTAACAACTCTGCGCTCTTTGATTTAAAGGGCTTCGCCCTTGTTCCGCCGGGAACAGCATATTGATAAAATGATGCATATCTTGGTAATCCCGCCGTGACGGACATGTTACCTGCCCGCTGTTCTATTTGAAAGGACATGTTGTCCGATAAAAAGAATATGCTTCAATTAAAACAAAAATCAATTCTTTGTTTATTGTTTTTAATGATTATCGGATGTTGTACCTACCTATCCCCGTGAAGGAGGGCGTAAAAAATATTTCAATATTCAAAAAATATTCGTTCTTTTTGTCCCGTCAGGGACGTTATATTGGTAGAAAAACACCATCCCTTCATCCCTTGTCCCGCCGGGGACAAAATATTTTCCTTCCCGCATTACGTCCCTGACGGGACTTTGGTCACCGGAGAAATTTTCCTTTCTACCAATATGTTGTCCCCGGCGGGACAAAAAAACGAATATTACATTTTTTATACCTCACCTGCAGGGAGAGCCGGGCATAACATCCGATAATCATTTTGTTTTTTTAAGAAAGGTATTTTGTAAAAACCGGACTGCAAGTCCTTTTGAATAAAGAGGCAGACGGACAACATGTCCGCTGCGACGGAGTAACATGTCCAAAATGGTGAGGAATAAATATAGATATAGACAACCCTTGTCCTGACTTTGACAATGCGTCACCCTAAAAAAGTCCGTATGGACTTTAACATGGATAACCCAGGCAAACGTAGTGCAGCCTGGGGTTGTTAATGTACCTCTCACTCCTTGGAACTGCGTAGCAGTTCCAAGGAGTGATGTATATCAACGCATTGCATTGAACTCCGTTCGGAGTTCCGTACTCGCGGGGACTTCCTTGCCTCGCATTGCACTACGCTTGTACGAGGTTATCCATGTTTCACGCCTGCGGTGTTATTTCATGCCGGGTCACCCAAATTGATGTCGCAAAATTTATAAACCATGGATTATTATCCAATTAGAAAATCGCACTTTTTAAAGTGTCAAAGTCGGGAGCGCAGGGTAACAACTCTGCGCTCTTTGATTTAAAGGGCTTCACCCTTGTTCCGCCGGGAACAACATATTGATAGAATGATGCATATCTTGATCACCGGCAAAGTATATTTCAGTCCGCCATGGTCAAGAGTGTTTCATTATTCTTCTGAGAATAGGGATGGGATAAATGCAATGATTCGCCATTCAATACCTTTTCGTATAGTGAAACATATCTTCCGGCCATGACGCTTGAGCAGAATTCGGAAACCGCGTAATCGTGACAGTATTGCCGGTTATAATCCGATGCTTTGATTGCTTTTGCCAACTCACTTTTGCTGTTGCTTAAAAAACCTGTTTCTTTCGTAACCAATTCGGGTAAAGAACCATACGGGGTACCGAACACAGGGCAGCCGAAATATAAACTTTCGATAATGGCCAGTCCGAAAGGTTCATGCCACAATACCGGAAAAAGCAATCCTCCGGACGATTGCAAGTATCGGGATTTTTTCCGGTTGTCGACCATTCCTTTAAAGCGGACATGGAGATCGGGATAAAAACGGATGCCCATTTTAAGATTCAACCGGCAACCGCCCAAAACATACAATTTTTCTCCCGCTTGCCGGGCTATCTCAATGGCGCCTTTTACGTTTTTCACTTTCCACGCCGCATTTCCCAGAAAATGAAGATATTCCCGCCGTGCGTCCCGACCGGGCCGGTCATATTCGTCCCAATCCAATCCGTTGTAAACAAACACATTCCCGTGATGACGGTCGGCATGATTTTTCGAGATGAATACCGTATTTTTATCTAAAGTCCGTTCATCGCCGCAATTCCCGTGTAAAGTGTACACATACGGCTTTTTCAACGGTTTTCGAAAGAAATGAAGGTGAACGACGTCGATAAAATCGGGAATCTGATCATCAAGATCTTTCGCCGGGTCATACGCATACATCGCTTTTGCAAAAGGGGAATACGCCCCCTTCCGTGCAAGGTAATATACCCCATGTCCCATCCGGCTCAACGCTTTTCCCAATCCCCAAACGACACGCTCCGTTCCGCCGTATTTCACCGCGGGGATCATCGAATCGGCAACAATTAAAATATTCATCGTTCAATGCACTGATTTCAGTTCTTCATCCATATCACTTTCTTTTATCTTTGATTCAATGACCTTGGAAACCGTTATAAATTTATTAATCGCCGATAAAAAAGCCCAAATCAATCCCGGCTTGCCATCCTTGAAACCGCCTTTGACAATGTAAAAACGAAAAAAACGAACGAACGGATGAAAAATAAGGGCAAAATAACCATAATTTCTGTCTTTACGCCTGTTCAACTCAAATCCGGTGTATCGATTCGATTTTTGCATCCATTCGGTAATCGAGTCGTTGGCCAAATGAATAAAAGCCAAATCCTTCCGTTTTCCGGGAATCGTAAAAACTTCACCTTCGACACGAGGAACGGCATGAATGTCCGGCTCCCATGTGGTAAGATCCTTTTTGAAAAAACGCAAAATATGATTCGGATATGACGAACGCATAAAGCGTCCCATGAAATAATTTTTTCTCGGTATCCTTATTCCGGCCGGCCGGTTCTCCCGTTTAATTTGTTCATACAAAAAATCTTTCAACGCTTCCGGAACGCATTCATCGGCATCTACGACAAGCACCCATTCATGCGAAGCCGCTTCGATCGCAAAAGTTCTTGCCGGCTCGACAAATCCCGTTAATTCATGGAAAATAATACGACAATTATATTTTCGCGCTGTTTCAACTGTTCCGTCAGTACTGTACATATCACACAGTACGATTTCGTCAAAGTCTTTCACCGTTTCCAACACCCGTTCCAAGTATGTTGCGGCATTGTATGTATTAATTACAACTGATATTTTCATATTCCGACAAATAGAATAATTGACAACTGTTTGTTATTTTCATCCGATCCGGTCATTCAAAAAGAAACCGCAAATATCGGTTTGATTGATATTCAAATGTCCATTTTTCATTCCGGTAAAACCGGTGATGATTTTCATTTTGCGAAGCCGATGAATTGATGACATCAATCATATTTTGCCGGTGATAAAAAATTCCGTTTTCACGAAAATCTTCAAACACGGAAAATTTCTCCTCGCAAATCAACGGTTTTTTATATGCAAATGCCAGATTGAAACTACCCGATACTTTATTTTCATAAAGTGAAAAATCGGCCAACGGCATGATATAATCACACTTTTGCAAATAAGAGTGAAACAATGAATTATCGACAAACCGGTCGAAAAGAACAAACCGGTTTTCCGAATGGAGCGCTGTTATCCGGGATCGGATATTTTTCCGTTTTCGCTCTCCGGATTACATTTTCTCAAAAGAATAAATTTTATCCGGGCATCCGGAACTTTCTGTTCAAGAGCGGAAAACAAGCTCACGTAATTTCTCCGATTGAAATCGACGGGACCGGGAATACAGATCCAAACTTCATCCGGTTCTTTTGACAAGGGAATTACTTCCACTTGCGGGAAAAATACGGGATAATACGATTCAACTTCAAATCCGGCCGGCCGGACAGCCTCTTTCAGATAATCGTTCAACACAAAATACTTTTTGATTTTCCGCGTAATCAACTTTTGCCGAAGGCTTGTCTGTAATTTTTTCGGATTATGAATCGTTCCGGCAAACCCGGTTTTTTTCGGAAAAGGAAATCCTAAAAAGTTCTGTACGATTTTATTTTGGGCTTTATTAAATATAATTTTATCAAAATTATTTTTCACTAAAAAGCGCCACAGTTTAAACAACAACATCATCCGGGAAAATCCTTTCTTATAAAAAGGATAAAAACGGATTTCATCAGCCTCGGAAAACGGCTCGACCTGTTTTTTCAGTTCTTCACTGCAAACCAACGTCACCTCATGTCCTTTTTCTTTTAAAAATAAAAGTTGAGAATACAAGCACTCGTCATGAGAATTTCCAAATTCGATGATTACCGTTTTCATTTAAGTATGTCGTAAAAAATAATGGTATTGTTAATCTTATATAGATTTAAAATAAAAACCTTATCTTCTAAAAGCTCCTTTAGTAGCTTAGCAGTCGATACAATGCAACCAATCTCACCCTTATTTCCCTTATTTATAAATATAATAAATGTCAATAAAATCCCCTGAAATAAGCGAATGAGGGACGGAGATCAGATATATTCCCGAGCTACTAAGGGATCCGCAAAAATAAGGGTTATCTATACCTGTTTAACAATGCCAAAATAATTTATACTTTAAACGCCAAGTCACAAAGACGGAAAGACGCGAAGTTTAAAACCTTTGTGTCGTTGTGACTTTGTGTCTTCGCGTTTAAAATAATAGATATTAAATACTGTCATGTACTTATGCCTCTTTGCCTACAATCAACTAAACACGAAATCTTACTTTTCGGCAAGACTGTTTTTTTTAAACCGGCCTATTTGCTTATAATTTTTAAACCCGCCGATTCTTCTTCCACCCAAAATTTGATGTTCAATCCAATTCAGAATCCGATATTTCAGACCGAATTTTTTACCCATATTCGGCTTCTTCCCCGTAAAACGCAAGTATTTGCTCCAATTCATTTTGCTGATTCTGTCGTTCATGACTTGAGGATGCGTCCCTTTAAACACAGGCATATAAGACAGATTTCCATAATCGAAATACGGCTTTTGAGGTTGAATGCCGGCGTCTCCCGAATGCATTTTTTCTTGTTCTTCCTGTTTTTTTACCATACAAAAAGGATTTCTTGCCCACCCGTAATGAAACATATAAGCATTCAACAAAATGCAATTTAACTTCCGGGCGCCTTCTTCCTGCCAATAATTTTTTTTATCGAAATTTTCGATGACACGAAACGATTGGGCATCGCGCCAGGAATGAATATCGGGAATGTTTCGGACAATCCGGATTTCCTTGGGATAAGCAAAATGCATGGCATCGATGTAATGGTCGTAATCACCGTAAAAATGAACGTACTTCAGCAAAAAGCCTTCCACATCGGTATTATTCAAGTACTTTTCGCAAGCCGCCCGAATGGTCGGGATGCCGGATTCATGCAACACTTCGTCTCCCTGCAAATACAAGCACCAGTCGCCCGAACAAGTATGAAGTGCCTCATCCGTCTGGTGGGCATAAATCATGCCGTCTTTATTATACGTGGAAGTATCCCAATCGGAATACAATATTTTGACCTTCGGAGAATCGATCGATTTGACTAATTCCTCCGTCCCGTCGGAACTGTCGCCCAACGACACGATAAATTCATCAACCAGCGGCAAAGCCGACAAAATACATTCCACAACCGGAAAATCATATTGAACCGCATTTCTGATAATGGTGAATCCGCTTATTTTCATACACATACATAAGAAGAGTTTTCCAAAAATTGAATGGTTGTCTGTAAATTTTTATCGAAGTCAAATCTGTCTTGCGCCGTTTTCAGTCCCGCTTTTCCGAAAGACGCTCTTTTGCCGGCATTTCGAATCAAATCTTCCAATGCGTCGGCAAAAGCTTCTTTATCTTCAAAAGGAACTAAATAACCCGTCACCTTGTTCACAACCAATTCCGGATTGCTGCTGACATCAAATGCCACGACAGGCAGCTCACAAGCCATGGCTTCCGCAATCACGTATCCGAATCCTTCCCAACGGGAAGTGAGCGCGAAAATATCGATCGATTGCATAAAACGGGCCGGATCATCAACAAAACCCGAAAATTCGACCCTGTCCGAAAGTCCGAGCGATTCGGTCCGTTGTTTCAATTGTTCCGACAAAACGCCGTCACCGCCGATAATCAATTTAAAATCGACCCGGCGTTTTTTCAGAATCGCCGCAATCTCCAACAAAATATCCTGTCCCTTTTGGTATACACACCGGCCTAAATTTCCGATGACGGGAATTTTCCCGATTGTTTTTTCCGCCAGATGAAAACCCGACAAATCGATTCCGTTGTAAATCACTTTTATTTTTTCTTCGGGAAACAAATCCGGATTATTCTGCAATATAGTCTGTTTGGTTGCTTCCGAATTTGCGATTACGTCCGTCAGGCATTTTCCGAAAATAAACCGGTTCAACCAAGAATTTTTGATCGGAATGGCGCTTCCTCTCCGATAAACAATCCGCTTGATCCCGGCTTTCTTCGCCTGAAAAGCGGCATTTTTCAAATCCTTGGAAAAATTAAAAATAACAACGTCAAACTGTTCTTTTTTAAAAAAAGAATATATCCGGTTCCATTTATACGGATTCAGAAAACTTAAATTGGACAGTTTAAATTCCTTTGTTTTCAAACCGATTTGTTTGGAACGACGAATCAATTCCCCATTCTTGTAAGAGACCACCGTAACGTCATGCCCCAAGCGGCAACAAGCGGAGGCAACGTCCAAATGCCATTTCTCGCCGCCTCCCCAAACTTTTGCCGTATTAAAAAAACAGATTTTCATCTATTTTTTATTTTTTTAAAATATTCATGCTGTTTTAACAACAAAACCAAAAAATTTCTCAAATGTAATAAATACCCAGGTAATAATCCCAAAAAATTGAAAAAAGAGACATATCACCATTCTTGTGTTGAGGTATTTATGCATGAAGAAGAAAATATCTTAAACACAAAATTTATATTACCTTTGCAGTGAAAAAATTAAGTCATGTCTCATTCTCAAGCAACTTTTTCTCCTCCTGTTTCCGAAAAAAACAGTTTTGATTTTTTACGCCTTCTCTTTGCTTTTTCCGTATTTATTGCCCATTTCGGAGTCCTGACATCCATTCCGGTAAAATTCCCTATATCTTCGTCGATGGGGGTTGCCGGATTTTTCATTATCAGCGGATTTTTAATCACGCAAAGCTATTATCGCAGTTCCGGTTTGCTTGATTACGGAAAGAAAAGAATCAGAAGGATTGTTCCGGCTTATGTTTTGATAGTCGTCGTTTGCGCAATTTTCCTCTCTTTGGTCAGCACTTTTTCTTTTAATGAATATTTCGGTTCAAAAACTTTTTTCAAATATGTCGCAGCCAATTTGAGTTTTTTGAATTTTATACAGCCGGCTTTGCCCGGAGTATTTACCGCTAATTTATATCCGAACATTATTAACGGTTCTTTGTGGACAATCAAAGTAGAGTTGTCGCTATATATTTTTATCCCTTTTCTAACCTTATTTTTAAAGCGAAAGCCGATTTTTATTTTAACCGGTTTATATCTTGTCTCTTTTGTCTTTGTATATTATATGGAATCTCTTTATGATCGTTCGGGAAACAGAATTTATCCCATATTAAGCAGGCAGTTTTTAGGACAAATCCGTTATTTTACATCCGGAATTATCTTATTGTTTTATTTTGATTTTTATCGCAAAAGTATAATATATTTTTTACTTCCTTCGGCAATTGTTTTTATTTTAAAATACTATATCGATTCTCCGGTTGTTGATGTTTTTTACCCTTTTTCTTTCGCTGTGTTGATCGTTTCTTTTGCTTATTATTTTAAGAATTTGGCTTGTTTTTCCAAATATGGAGACTTCTCGTATGGGATGTATTTGTTTCATTTCCCCGTTATTCAGCTGATTGTTTATTTCGGCTGGTTCAAAGAAAATCCGATACTATTGTTTTTAACCTGTTTTATTATTGTTTTATCTCTTTCCATTCTCTCCTGGCATCTGTTGGAAAAACATTTTCTAAAGCGTAATCGACATCGTTTCGTATAATGCTGTTTTAATGTCACTACAGACCGACCCGACTGAGACATCAGTCAAAAAAAGAAAGGTGTCGAACTTTTGACACCCCTTTCTTTTTAAAATGCAAGCTTATCTTTTATTTTCAGATCAATAATAACTGATCGTCCGTTTGATCGTAAAAACAGGAATTTGTCCTTCATAATCGATTTGTTGATAATAATTTCCCGTTCCGTCGTATGTCCGGTACGTTTTATCCAACAACTTATTGTCTCCGCCCCAAGTGAAGGATGCAATCATATTTTGAATTTTATCATAATCAAAATTCCTCCGCTGAATCAGTTTTCCGCCGGCATCATACCACCATTCCATTCGGAGGTTTCCTTTTCCGTTATACGAAAACTCCTTGCGATAATCCGGCACATCATCGCTTTTGAAAACCTTCACTCCCTGAAGCAGACCCTTTCTGTCGTAAGAATTGTAGGTCATTTCCTTTAAAATGCCGTTTGCATATTCGGCATTTTCGATTGCCCTTCCGTTATCATCGTATTTACAAGTCCATTTAGAAGTTGTCCGGTCATCGACAATCCAAGATTTTTCAGTCATATTACCTTGTACATCATATTTATAAACACTTTTCCAGGAAATTTGCCCGTTAGCGTCGGCCCAATATTCAGACAATAATTTTCCGTTTCCGTCGTATTGGTAATACCATGTTTTTTCCAAATTCTTGGTTGCACCTTTATACCAAACTTTCTGAGTCAAATTATTCCCGCTATAGGTATATACAACTGTTTCATCCAACCCTTTGTCATTATACACGGCTTCTTCGATCATTCTATTTTGAGAATCGTAAGTAAAAACCCAACGCTTGGATTCGCCCCCGATGTAACTGATCAAACTTTGATCGGTGATCAAACCATTTCTGTCATAATTTTTGATGGTTTCGTCCTGAATAGTGATCTTCTGATCTGTGATTTTCAGCTTCGGATCTCCGTTCACTATAATATACGTTGTTTCCGTCAAAGATTTGACTTTTCCTTTCAGGTCAGAATTATTCCAAACAGAACGTTCATCCGTTAACTGAGCAAAACACGCAAAAGTCGGCATCGCAAAAAATAGACACAATAATAGCTTCTGTTTCATAATACATTCGTTTTTTTTAATAAGAGGACAAAGATACACAAGTATTTTATAAATTACTTTATTCGCTTAAAATCTTTCTCCGAATAACCGAGGATAAGTTTGGGAAAAGCATATCGTTCCAAATCTTGGCGGGAAACTTTCATCAAGCCGTCGAAATAGTCATTACTCCCGAAAATACTGATGTCGTAAAATTCGGCATGAATGATTTGATGCGAAAGAATATGCCTTCGGGAATACCCGTTCGGATTGATCGTCACTTCATCCAACCCGGAAAACATCTCTTTAAACCGGGACGAACGGGAAACTTCCTCGAAAGTCGAGGATACCTTCGTTTCAATCAACGGAAATTCATACAACCCTTTCCAAATGTCATTGCCGATTCTTTTATTCAAATAAATAAAATCGCCCTGCCGAACCCGAAAATAGTTAAAATACCGGTCTTTGGATTTGAGTTTTCCTTGTTTTACCGGAAAGAACGAGACTTTATGTTGAAGAAAAGCCGCGCAACGGTCGCTTAAAGGACAAATTCCGCAATCGGGCGACTTGGGAACACACTGTAAAGCTCCAAATTCCATCAGTGCCTGGTTATAGTCTCCGGCCGACTCCGGATTTAACAATTCTCCGGCAAGTTGAGTAAACAGCTTTTTCCCCGGCCCGGAATCGATCGGCGTATCGACGGCAAACAAGCGGGACAGAACACGAAAAACATTTCCGTCCACTGCCGGATACGGCTGATGATACGAAATAGAACATATTGCCGCCGCCGTGTATTCGCCGATACCTTTGAGCGACAACACCTCTTCATATTTTTCCGGAAAAACACCGCCAAAACGTTCCATGATATCTTTCGCCGCCCGGTGCAAATTTCGCGCCCGGCTGTAATAGCCCAATCCCTGCCAATACCTCATCACTTCGTCTTCATGAGCCGAAGCAAGAGATTTTACATCGGGAAACCGTCTGCTAAAATTCAAAAAATAGCTTGTTCCCTGTTCCACCCGGGTTTGTTGTAAAATGACTTCCGAGATCCAGATCATATAAGGATCGCGTGTTTCCCTCCAAGGCAACGGACGTTTATGGGTATCGTACCATTTCAGCAAAACACGACTGACAAAATCATCCATATTGTTATAAGTATGTCGTAAAAAAACGGTTTATATTCTAAACGCTAAATCGCAAAGACGGAAAGACGTGAAGCTTTAAATTCTTTGTGACTTTGTGTCTTTGCATCTTCGCGTTTAAAATAGTAGATATTAAATTCCGCCGCGTTTAAGCAAAGAATTATACGTTAAAAACAAAGATTGAAAGCAAAGGTTTTCAAAATCCGGCGAAATCCGGTCGAGCGGGTTTTTACCGCCCATATTTTTCAGAAAAAACGGTGTTTATTTCTTTTGGAGAAAAAAAACATATATATTTGCAAGCCAAAATTTTAAAACTCAAAATTACAAACTTTTTTAAATATCTTACAACAATGACAAAGGCTGATATTGTTAACGAAATTTCGAAAAACACAGGGATCGATAAAGCAACTGTACTTGCAGCTGTGGAATCTTTCATGGAATCCGTAAAGAAGTCATTATCTTCGGATGAAAATGTATATTTGAGAGGATTCGGAAGCTTTATCGTGAAGAAAAGAGCTCAAAAAACCGCCCGAAATATTTCTAAAAACACCACCATCATCATACCGGAACACAGCATTCCGTCGTTCAAACCGGCCAGAACTTTCGTTGCAAAAGTATCAAAATTATAATTTACAATATTAATCTCTAAAAAAAAGAAAAAAATGCCCAGCGGAAAAAAAAGAAAAAGACACAAGATGTCTACGCACAAAAGGAAGAAAAGACTTAGAAAAAACCGGCACAAGAAGAAGAAATAAAGGAAGCATGTTTCAGGTTTTTTCGTTTGTTTAAAAAAAAGAGGAGGATCCTTGACATTACAGTACAACATGACCGGTTTATCAAAACATCATTTATAAAACGGATGTCATTCGATATACTTCCCGAAAAAATCTGACAAAGGATTTTTAAGTTTTTTGTAAGTTGATGATAGAACAAACTTGATCCGAATTAAGTTTGTTCTTTGTTTTTTTATCATTAAAACCGTAACAGTGACAAGCGAACTCGTATTAGATGTTAAATCCCAGGAAGTCTCCATCGCATTTCTCGAAGGAAAAAGCCTCGTAGAATTGCAAAAGGAAGCCAGAAACATTTCATTTTCTGTAGGAGACATTTACTTAGGTAAGGTCAAAAAGATCATGCCGGGATTAAATGCTGCATTCGTAGATGTCGGTTACGAAAAAGATGCTTTTTTACATTATTTGGATCTCGGCCCTCATTTCAATTCACTGAACAAATATGTTCGTTCGGGGTTGGAGGGCAAAAAAAAAATCGGATCGATTTCTAAAGTCCCTCTCGAAAAAGAATTAAACAAAGACGGACTGATTTCCGACGTACTGAAACCCGGTCAGGAAATTTTGGTACAAATTACGAAAGAACCGATTTCGACCAAAGGCCCGAGGCTTACTTCCGAAATTTCTTTAGCCGGACGGAATTTGGTTTTAATCCCCTTCGGAGACAAAGTCTCGGTGTCTCAAAAGATTAAATCGAACGAAGAACGACTGCGCCTGAAACAATTGATGCAAAGCGTCAAACCTAAAAATTTCGGGGTAATCATTCGTACCGTCTCGGAAGGAAAAAAAGTCGCCGAGTTAGATACCGAACTCAAAGTACTTGTCAAACGGTGGGAAGAAACCGCAACCAAACTTTCCAAAGTGAAAATTCCTTCTCTCATCATGGAAGAAACAGGGCGGACGGTCGCTTTGTTGAGGGATATTTTCAATCCGTCGTTCAAACATATTTATGTTAATGACCTTGATGTTTTCAATGAAATCAAAGATTATGTCAGCCTCATTGCTCCCGAACGCACCGATATTGTGCAATTGTATGAAGGGGATGAACCCATATTCGATCATTTCGGTGTTACCAAACAAATAAAATCTTCGTTCGGGAAAACAGTTTCTTTTAAAAGAGGCGCTTATCTCATCATCGAACATACCGAAGCCATGCACGTGATCGATGTAAACAGCGGCAACCGCAACAAAGGAAATATCCAGCAGGAACAAAACGCATTGGAAGTAAATACCTCGGCAGCCGTTGAAATTGCACGTCAACTTCGTTTACGCGATATGGGAGGAATCATTGTCATTGACTTCATCGATATGCAGGAAGCGGAACATCGTCAACAACTGTTTGAAAAAATGACGGCGGAAATGGAGGTCGACAGGGCGAAGCACAGTATTTTGCCGTTAAGCAAATTCGGATTGATGCAAATCACCCGTCAGCGGGTACGTCCGGTGCTTGACATCACCACAACCGAAGAATGTCCCAATTGTTTCGGAAAAGGTGTGATCAGCCCGTCAATTTTATTTACGGACAGGTTGCAGGATAAAATCGATTATCTGATCAACACGCTGCACGTAAAAAATTTCAAGTTGTATGTGCATCCCTATATTCATGCATACATCAAAAAAGGCTTTTATTCTCTGTATTGGAAATGGAAAGTCAAATACAGTATGGCAATCAAAATTTCACCTGACCAAAATTTGGCTTTACTGGAATACCGTTTTTATGACAGTAACAAAGAGGAAATCGATTTAAAAGAAGAAATTGAGATAAAGTAAAAAATGCTTTTTCGTTATACCGAAACATGAAATAAGAAAGGAACTGTTTTTCAAGCAGTTCCTTTTTTTAGGTTCACCAGTAAAAGTTGCGGGATTAAAATTATTTCTACTTTTTAACCCTTATTTTTTAAAGCACCCTCAATAGCTCCGGTGTTGCCATAGTGAGAAAATTTCATTGCATGCCGCATCCCCGACATTCCGGATGCAGGAATTTTTTGCTCGGGCACGACAACAAATGATGCTCTATCCATTGGATCACAGACAGATAACCTGTTGATGCCGGGATTAAAATACTCAGGGTTATTCCGTTTGACTTTTATTATATATCTGTAAATGTAAAAAAGTTTATTCATTATTTGTATTTTTGTAAACCGAAAATCGGAAAATTTTGCTCCGAAGCCGGCCAGATTGTGGCGGCGGAGCGTTTGCAGTTGAAAATAAAGTCGAATTATGACCATACCGGATCTCGAAAAAATAAGTGCCGAAGTTATTGTTCTTGCCAAAAAAACGGGTATTTTTCTCCTTAAAGAACAAAAAAACCTGAAATCTGACGGAATAGAGGAAAAAAGCGCCGGCAATTATGTGACTTATGTGGATAAAGAAGCTGAACGCAGATTGGTCGGCGGGTTGAAAAATATTTTTCCTTCGGCCGGATTTATCGCGGAGGAGGGAACTGCCGGAATGAACGGAGAATCTTATTCTTGGGTGATTGATCCGATTGACGGGACAAGTAATTTTATTCACGGATTGAATCCCTATTGCATCAGTATTGCCTTGGTCAAAGGACATGACATTTTGTCGGGGCTTATTTATGAACCGGCATTGGACGAATGTTTTTATGCATGGAAAGGCGGAAAGGCTTGTTTGAACGGAAAAGAAATAACAGTCAACCGAAATGTTTCGTTCGACCGGGCCATGATCGCCTATGACATGCCTCATCATGAAAATCGTCGTTCGGATTTTCTGATGTCTGTATTGGACAAGTTGTTTGAACGGGGTTCTTGTCGTCAGCTCGGCAGCGCCGCCATAGCCATGGCGTATGTTGCGTGCGGTCGGCTCGACGGATATTTTCATTGTAAATTGAGTCCGTGGGATATGGCGGCCGGAGGTCTGATCATTCGCCAAGCCGGAGGAGTGGTCTCCGATTTTTCGGGGAATCCTGATTTTCTTTTCGGAAACAGCGTGATCGCCGCATCTCCCGAAGTGTATGAATCGTTGAAATCTATTGTTGATAAGTACACAGCAGAATTTAATGTCTGATATTTTAAACGCGAAGATGCAAAGACGCAAAGTCACAAAGATTCTAAATTTCGCGCCTTTCCGTTTTTGTGATTTGGCGTTTAAAATATAAATTATTTTACGACATGTTTAATCCAAATTTTTTATGATAAAAAAAATTAAACGCACCGGGTTTGTCCAATATCTCGCACGAAAATATCGGGGACACAAAAAGATGATCATAAACGGTAAACGGAATAAAATAATCAATCACGGAAAATTCGGTGGGGTCAAATTCGATATAGAAGGCGATGACAATCGGATTGAAATTGCAAAGGGTGCCGTTTTGGACGGGGTTAAAGTTCTTATCCGGGGAAATAATCACACCGTTATTTTGGATGAAAATTGTGCTTACAAAAACGGACAGATTTGGATGGAAGGTTCCGGATGCAGGATAAAACTCGGAAAAAACACGAGTATTGAATCTGCTTTTCTGGCTGCTTTAAAAACAGATAAAAGTATTGAAATCGGCGATAACTGCTTGATTTCCTATAATGTGGAAATAAGAACGGGGGATTCTCACAGCATTATCGATTCGGGTTCGAAAGAGAGGATTAATCCGGATCGGAATATCGTGATCGGAAATCATGTGTGGATCGGAAGTCATGTTTCCGTATTGAAAGGCGTTCACATTGCGGATAATGCTGTGATCGGAACGTATTCCTTGGTGACGAAAGATGTTCCGCCGAATAGTGTCGTGGGCGGGTCTCCGGCAAAGGTGCTGAAAGAAAATATCAATTGGCTGCACGAGCAGATTTGATTCAGGCATGAGGAATAAATAAGTTATAATAGTTTTAAAACAGATATTGTGCCTAGGTGTGTTGTCTGACGGAATGTTTAAAAACGAAAATACGACAATTTGTAACAACTCCGACAGAGTCAGATGCACCCGCCGGGATGCTCTGAAAGAGCAAAATCAATAGCGTGAGGCGATGTTTGCCGCCAACCCCAAAAACGGTAAACAAAGCTGATTTTATAACCTCCGAAACCCGTCAACTCGTTTACTCCGCCGCAGCGGACATCTTCTCCGTCTGCCTGTTTATTCAAAAGGACTTGCAGTCCGGCTTCCACAAAAATACCTTTGGGTTAGGTAGCACGGCAACCGGTTTATCGACATTGTGACGCCACAACATGTAAAGACGTGGCATGCCGCGTCTCTACGGTGATGAACGATACATGGTGCATGGTAATTACCGCCCTGCAAATATTCCCTTAAAAAAAATCTGTGGAATCC
>JGI24699J35502_11134214_pt1 | contig 63548 bp, 61 predicted proteins | sample TergutMp193P4_FD_35502 | JGI IMG/M metagenome (IMG submission 35502)
CTTGATTCGTTTTTCAATGTCGGAAAGAATAACAAAGGAAGAAATAGAGCCTGTATCAAACGACGAATTTATCGCTGAATGATTAACATAATCGCTCAATTTCATTGTCTTAGAATTGAAGCCTTTAATTTGACAAGTTTTTGTATTGTATTGATTATTATCCTTTTCAAACATTAAAATATTCACGTCCACCGTAGCTTCGTCAAACACTTTTACGCCTGCAAAGTCAATCAGTAAAGTCGGATTGGTTTGCTCGACAAAAAACTTTCGCGTTTTTTCGCCATAGCCTGCCCGCATCCATTTGTTGGACGTGATAAACGATAGAACCCCATTTTGTTTCAGCAACTTGTGTCCCAATTCGTAGAATAAGCAATAAATGTCGCCCGTACGCTCAAAAACCTGATAGTTCATTTGCTTATAAGCATCTGTAACACTGCCCATCGATTGCAACTGAATATACGGCGGATTCCCAATCACCGCATCAAATCCGATAAAATTACCGTCGTCGTCCAATACTTCGGGAAACTCGAAACGCCATTCAAAAGAATTTGTATACATTACATTGTTTTTCAATGCTTCTATTTTCTCTTCCAAAATTTTTATTTCCTCCGTGAGGTGAGCTACTTTTTTATGCCATTCTTCTATTTCACTTTCCGAGAAATTGAAAAGTTGCGGTTTTGTCAGTTCAAGGAGTTCGGATTGCACTTTGTTTCTTGCCTTCACAAGCGGATTGTCGCGCGAAACATAAACCTGAAAATCATTTTTGATCTCATTTATCAAGTCAATCGTTTCTCGTTTTTGCTTTTTTGTTTTTGCATTTTTGTAAGTATCTACGGCAATTTTATAAGTGTTGATGTTCCATTTGCTGTTTTTCAAAGTGGTTTTAATATCGCTATCTATTTTAAACCTACTAATCAAAGAATTACCGCATTTAATATTAATGTCAATATTCGGCAATGTTTCCAATTCATTCGTTTCCGAATGGTAATAAGTGTGTTTGAGCAATTCAATCCACAGGCGCAATTGGCAAATCTTAACCGAATTAGGATTAATATCCACACCAAAAAGACAATTTTCTATTATGGTTTGTTTTTCATGAAAAAGCGTTTTCTGTATGCGATGACTTTCGGCGTTTTTAGGGTTGTATACAAAAATATCGCTATCGGGATTTTTCACAATCAGTTCATCCTTTTCGATAGAAACAGAGTAATTCCACAATGATTTTCCGTTTTTGTCCATTAAAATACCCAATTCGGCTTTCAGGCGCAACATTTCGTTTAGAGCCGAAACAAGAAAATGTCCCGACCCGACAGCGGGGTCGCAAATGCGAACTTTATTGAAAATTTCGTTTGCTTTTTCAATACCGATTTGTGGTATCAGATTATGTAAATCGCTAATTGTTTGACTATTCCAACTTTTTACTTCATTGAATTTCTGAACAACGGCACGCGAAATCGTTTCGCGGCACATATACATCGTAATAAATGACGGCGTGAAAAACGAACCATCTTTATAGCCGTTTATTTTCTCAAAAATTAAACCCAAAACAGAAGCTGAAATGAGCGGTTTGTTTTCGTCTAAAATTTCTTCGCCGCCTTCGCTGCTGAAATCGTAGGCATCAAGAAATTTTAATAAATATTTCAATGGGCGCATTGTGTTCTGCACTTGCAATACTGACTTTGAATATAATTTTATTGAAATATTATCCTGCAAGCTGTCAATACAGATTGTTTTATCTTCAATGTCGGTCATTTCAAACAGCGAACTGTTGAGATAGGGAACATGCGCAAACTTGGACTTAATATTTTCTGTCCGCTCATTTTCCTTTCGCGCCAAAACATGAAAAAAGAGTGTATCCAAATCATTGTAATCACTCAATTTATCAGGCGAAAGAAAGGCATAATCTTTGTTTCCGTTATGATATTTCAAAATCTGCGATTCGAGCAGTTTCAAAAACAAAATTCGATTAATCCACGTAATTGCCAAGTTGAAAGTAATACTAAACAGTTGTTCATCTTTGGTTTTTCCGAATTGTTCAATATTCGATAAATTACTCAACTTATCTTTAATATCTATTCGCTCCATTGTATTTTCGATAATAGAGCCGAAATCACGTTCTTTTTCTTTTTTGCGGACAATCAATTTTCTGTTGTCCTGTGTTATTTCTTCCAAACCGAGAATGTGCAAAAGTTCGGCATAAAATTCCTTGTTCAGGTAGTTGTTGTCGTTTGCAAAAGGCAGTTTGAGTAAAAAATTAGGCGAAAGAAATTGATATAAAGAAATCAGTTGTTTATCGTCTTCTTTGTCGGTATTGCGAACAATTTTCTCGTAATCGCGAATGTCGAAATGTGTAAATTCTATTTTATCGGTATGTTTGTTAATGGCAGGTGCAGCAATTTCTTTATAGAAAGTATCGGTCTTTGTTGCTGCGGAAGTTTTGTTTTCAAATTCATTAAATTTCTTTTCTAATTTTGTGTCGCAGCCGAATGTGTCTTCAAAATTTCGCGCATCAAACACAAACCACTCATAAATATTTGTAACAATCAGATAGCGAAGTTCGAAATTCTTTCCTGTTTTCCGTTCCCGCAAATAATATAGCAACAATTCCTGAAATGATTTGACATTCAGATTATCGTGACTGACCATTTCGGTGGTATTCACGGGCTTTTTCACTTCAATCAGTACACCGACAGGCGTTTCGGGTGATTTGTCGTTATGAATCACCAAATCGGTTTTGTCTTTGGTGTTGATATAGTGTTTATCCTTGTAATAAACAGCATTAAGAAAATCCTTTATCAGATTTTTGTGAAATTCTTCGCTTTCTTTTTCATTGATTTTATCCAACAGGGAACGAAACTCTTTTTTGAAAAGTTCAATCTCTTTCCGATCCGGCTTTTGTTTCAGAAAAGCCGGATTCAATGCTTGTTTGATGGATTTTATGTTTGATACCATGGCGATTGATATTTCGTTGAAATGCTATCGAAAAAAGGTGGTAATATTTTTATTTAATGCCTCTGCCAACTGTTTGCCGATTTTATCCTGTTCGACAAGGACTGCTTTTTATGTGGTGATTTGCTTTATTCGGATTGTATTTTTTTGCATGTTATGCGAAGGTATTGATAATTCTTAAATTTTTACATGTTGTTTGAATTTTATCAGTAACCGCATCAAGAGTTGACAATTTTTTTGAGCTGATTGACTTCTAAAGCAGTTTTATACTGCTTTTTTTTCGAACTGAGTTTATCATTCGATCAAGTTGTCGTTGATTCGCTCCCGTATTTTTCCCCATGCATGGGTACCGAAAAGGCAACTTTCTTTCATGGTCGGATACATTTCTTTGAATCTCGACATCGGAATGGTGTAACTTAAAATATCGGCCTCGAAATATGGCCGTACTGACGGATCAAAAAATCCGATAAATGTTCTTTTGCCGTTTTTCCGGTTTTCGAGCACGGTTTGAGTGACGACCGTCGAACATCCTGATCCGAACAAAGTGGTGACCGCATCGTCCCGGTTATTGTCGAAAAACGCCCATGCGGTAAGTCCGGATAAAATGTCGGGTGTTGCCAAAAACAACAGGCCTTCGATGCCGTCGAAATTTTTTAGGTGATCGATACGGGCAAAATTCAGATATTTTTGCCCGGTTTTCGGCACTCCCAATTGTTTGATAAAATCGGTTACCATTTCGGGTGTTTGTTTGTATTTTTCTTTTAAAGAGACGAAATTCGGAATTCTTTCGGGCATGTCCGTAAATCCGGTGTAGAATTTTCCGCCTCCGCAACCGATTATATCGGCATCCAAGCTGATCGGTATGTCGTTTCTGACATTTTTCAGTCCTTTGAAAAAACATCCGTTTATTTTTTCAATCCGATTCACGGGAATGTCGGAATACCAAAAAACGATCGGTAATTCGGCCGATTCTCCGAATGCTTCTTTATACTTGTCGATGAATGCTTTTGTTTCCATTGTTTTACCGGTTTAAGAGAAGTGGTGGATATATAAGTCTTATTTCTAATTTGCTGTTACGCCTGCATTTCTAAAATTCAGAATTTATGAATTTTTTTCGCCGTAATTTCCGATTTTTTTTGCAATATCGGCTTTATTTTTTCAATTTCAGTTGAAATAACATCTTTTAACCTATCTATAAATCTCTTATTTATAGTATATTGTATTTTATTTATAAAATAATTGTAAAATTCAGTATAGATATTTGTAAATACATTAAATATGAGGTATATTTGCGTTGTCTAAAATTAGAAATCGCTATAAAGGTAGAGAATTTTATTTTAGTTTAAAGTTTTCATATCATGACATGCCGGGAAATATTATTATGCAGCGGGGAACGCAAAGAACTTCTGAAAATGATCCATGTCAGTTACCCGACAATCAATGCGGCGTTAAAGTCCAAAACGAAAACGATTCCGGCATTCAAAATTCATGAAGCCGTCCTTGAAAGAGGCGGCCGTGAAATGAAAGAGAATAACGATAGATGAATGAAAATAATTATAAATAACTGATTATTCATGCGGATAAGAGCTTTTTTGGAGGTAAGTAAACGACTTGCCGATTTACGGCAAACTCCCGAAATTATTTCCTTGTGCAAAAAAATAGCGGCCGTTGCATCGGATTGCAATCGGTTGAACTCGATTGACAAGGCAATTCGTAAAAAAATAAAGGAGTATGATTTGCTGATGAAAAAAATTGATGAACAATTACTCGAAATTGAGAAGGAATACATTTATCCTTGATTTTTATACTTTATATTACTTCCCCAAAAGATTTATTCACGAAGAATAAATCGTCTAAATCATGCTTTTGTGGCTGCAAAAATCCCTTTCATCGAGTTGAAAGGGATTTTTTGTTTTTAAACCGGTATTTATAAGGGTTCATACAAATTGTAATTGTAAGCAGGGTGTTTCTCAAATGCTTAATTTCTCCATTCTTCCTGCATCAAGCCGTAAAAAAATAAACAGCAGGATCGAAAATCCCCATAAAGAAGACCCCCCGTAACTGAAAAAAGGAAGCGGAATGCCGATTACGGGAGTGATTCCCAATACCATCCCGATGTTGATAAATACGTGAAACAAGAAAATACTTGCCACGGAATATCCGTAAACGCGGGCAAAAATCGTGCGCTGTCGTTCGGCCAGAACGATCAGCCGTAAAATCAAGACAAGAAACAACAACAAAATGAGAGACGAGCCGACAAAGCCTTGCTCTTCTCCGATCGTGCAAAAAATAAAATCGGTATCCTGTTCCGGAACATATTTCAATTTCGTTTGAGTTCCGTTTAAAAATCCTTTACCGGTGAATCCGCCGGAGCCGATGGCGATTTTTGACTGATTCACATTATATCCGGCGCCTTTAGGATCGTCTTCCATGCCCAAAGAAACTTTGATGCGTGTTTGCTGGTGGGGTTCCAACACGTTATCAAATACATAGTCGACCGAAAAAAGGAATACGACGGAAGCTGCCGAAAAGAAAATAATCAACAGGTAATGACCCGCTTTTTTTTGAATATACAACACTATCAAATAAACCGAGATTGCGGCAAGTATCAACAAAGCCATCTCTGCATAATCCACCAAAACATTTCTGAACAAGGGAATCAGAAAACCAATCAGGGATACGGTCAACGTACCGAAAAAGATATTCCGGAAAATCCGGAAATTCTGTTGATAATACAGGAGCATTCCCATAATGACCACCAAAACGACCAGTAAAACCAGAAATTCGCCGGCGGGAGTCGCTCCCCACCAAACCGTGTTCCCGAACTTAACTCCCAGCACGAAAAAGACAACCGCACAAAAAAGTGAAAACAAGATGATTCCGGGCATTCCTTCCCGAAAAAGGACAAGAAGGAAAGAAGTATACACCAGAGTCGATCCGGTTTCTTTTTGGAGTAGAATACACACCATGGGAAGCAGGATAATGCCGGCAACTTTGAAAATATTTTTCAACCGCCAAAAAACGAAATTATACGATCCGAACAAGCGGGCTAATGCCAATGCGGTGGCAAACTTGGCAAATTCGGCAGGCTGCAGGCTCACCGGTCCCAAAACCAACCAGGAACGGGATCCTTTTATTTCAGGAGCAATGGCTATCGTGACCATCAACAGCAAAATCATGACCACATAAACAGGATAAGCAAATGTTTCATACACCCGATCGTCAGTCATCAGCAGAATAAATGCAATGACAAAAGACAACCCGATCCAACCCAATTGTTTTCCCGAGCGTTCCGAGAAAGAAAAAATACTGGCATTATCGAAATTATAGCTTGCGGCATAGATGCTCAGCCATCCTTCCAACACTAAAATGGTGTAAATCAAAACGACCCACCAATCCACTTGTTTCCAAATACTACTTGTTCTTGACATTTACGGGTAATATGGTGGTATTCGTAATCCGGTCTTCCACGTACTTCCGGTTATCGGCGATCTTTCCTTTCAAATATTTCTCCATAACGAGCGAAGCGATCGGAACCGCATAAGTCGCTCCGAATCCGGCATTCTCGACAATAACGGCGATGGCAATTTTAGGATCGTCTTTCGGAGCAAATGTGATAAAAATGGAGTGATCTTTTCCGTGCGGGTTTTCGGCCGTTCCGGTCTTTCCGCACACGACAATTCCTTCAAGTTGCGCTCCCCGTGATGTTCCTCCTGTTACGGCATTCGCCATCCCTTCAACCACAGGCAGGTAATTTTCTTTGGCTATATGCGTATAACGCTTCTCTGTATAAATAGAATCGAGGGGCGTATCCTGAATTTTTCGCACGACATGAGGTGTATAAAAATATCCCCGGTTGGCAATCGTCGCCGCCAAATTACAAAGCTGCAACGGAGTGACTAAAATCTCTCCCTGACCGATGGCAATGGAAATGATGGTATGAGCATTCCACCCGTTTTCGCCGTAACGTTTGTCGTAAAATTTTCCGTTAGGAATCATCCCTCTTTTTTCATTCGGCAAATCAACCCCCAAAGGATATCCGAATCCCATATCCACCATGTGATTTTTCCATGCTTCAAATGCAGGATGAATATTCGGATACAAATCACGGTTGTTCAACATATTTCTTAATCCGAAACAAAAATAAGAATTACAAGAAGTGGCAATAGCAGGCACCAACGTCAAAGGAGAAGCATGCCCGTGACATGCAGGCCGTCCGCCCAACGGAGGATACCCGTGAGCGCAAGGAAAAGCAGATTGGGGTGTAATCGCTTTCTCTTGCAGGAAAGCCAAAGCCTGCGCAGTTTTAAATGTCGATCCCGGCGGATATTGCGCCATCAACGGACGACTGAACAGCGGTTTGTTGGGATCCTGTTCCAATATTTTATGATTAGCGCCCCGTTGTCGTCCGATCAAAAGAGAAGGATCATACGTGGGGCTCGATACCATGGCCAATAGTTGTCCCGTAGAAGGTTCGATGGCGACAATACTCCCCACTTTGTTTTTCATCAATTTTTCGCCGTATTCCTGCAATTCGATGTCAATACTCATCTCAATATTCTTCCCCGATACAGGAGCAATATCATGTTCCCCGTTTTCATAGCTTGCCATGATCCGGCCGTGAGCATCGCGCAATAAAATTTCGCACCCTTTCTCCCCGCGCAAATATTTTTCATACGATTTTTCGACTCCGGCAATTCCCGCATAATCTCCCTGAACATAATAATCATCTTTTTCGATGTCTGATTTAGACACTTCGCCGATATATCCCAACAAAAGAGCAGCCGACAAACGGGCATAATTTCGTTGAGAGCGGCTTCGGATGGAAAAACCGGGATAACGGTAAAGTTTTTCCTGCAATACTCCATATTCTTGAAGAGAAAGTTGCGTCAAAAAAACCTGAGGAGTATAAGAAGAATATCCGGGATTGATCTCCTTGTTTTTAATTTCGGCGATCCGGGCCAAGAAACGTTCTTTGGAAATCCCGATCGTATTGCAAAATCCCAACGTATCCAATCCCGTTACATCGCGCATGATCACCATAATATCGTAAGCCGGCTGATTATAAACGACTAATTTCCCGTTTCTGTCGTAAATCAATCCGCGCGAAGGATAAAGCGTTTTCTTAAAAAAAGCGTTACTGTCGGCAAAAGATTTGTAATCACTATTCACCACCTGCAAAAAAAACAGGCGGATCAAAAAAAGCAGAACCACGACACATGCAATTCCGCCCAAAACATATTTTCTATTGACAAATTGATACTTGTTTTTCATCGTTTCCTTTGATTACCGGTTAAACCTTCAGCGGCCCATATCAGTACAAATGTAAAAAGAGAACAGGCCGGGATTCTCAAGAGAAGAATCTGCCAATTAAACAGAGAAAAAGATTCCAACAACAACAAAGCGGCATGATGAATCAAAATCATAACCGCAATGTAGCGCAAAAACGGCTGGAGTCCGAACAGATACAAGGACGGCTCTCTGTTCTCGGCGACATCCAATGTTGCCAACGATTTGATCAGATAAGGACGAAGAAAAGCGGCCAAAACGCTTGCACCGGCATTAATACCGGGAGTATTGCAAAAAACATCGATAACAAAACCCAAGACAAATCCCAAAAAGAGAAGCAGGTTTCTGGAAATACCGACGGGAAGTTTTATTAAAAAATAAATATAAATAAAAGGGGTGGCATACCTCAAAAAATTTATTCCGTTCAATACAAATATCTGAAGTATTGTCAGACCGATAAACAGCAACCCGTATTTCAATAGATTATTTATCATTTGTCTTGAGAGGTTTGAGCTTCCAACGCTTTTTGTTCTAACCGGCTTTTATCTTTAATGACCAAAACATTTCCGAGTTTGGAGAAATCGACGGCAAGAAGAACTTTCACCGCATAAAAGTTATCGTCGTGTTGCTTGGTATGACTGTCCACCGTTCCGATGATAATCCCGTCGGGGAACACATCCGAGTAACCGCTCGTCACAATCGTGTCGCCGGCTGCAAAAGACGCATGCCTCGGCAATTCTTCCAACACGGCATATAGGGGATCTTTTCCGTCCCAAACCAACGATCCGAAATAATTATTTTTTTTCAATTTGGCGCTTAACCGGAACTTGGAGTTTAAAATCGGAATGACAATCGAATAATTTTCGGATACGTTGCTGATGACGCCCACCACTCCGTTTTGATCGATGACCCCCATTTCGGGTTGCAATCCGTCTTTAGAACCTTTATTCAAGGTGATGTAATTGTTTATTCTCGTAACGCTGTTGCTGATCACATGGACCGGTACGAATTCATATTTTTTGTTTTGAGGATTCGTGAATATCGCATCATTGACGGAATCCTTCATGTTATTTTCGATATATTGCTCAAGCATCAACACTTTCTGTTGCAGCATTCCGTTTTGTTCCAACAAATCTTCATTGATTGAACGCAAATTGAAATAACCCGAGAACCGGCTCATCGCAGTATAAAACTTTCCCGACACCTGATTGGCTGAGCTGATATAAATACTTTGCTGATACGGATTGAAAGTAAACACCAATGTCAGGCATACAATTTCAAGCACCACAAAAAACAGCCACGTATTATAACGAATCAAGAAGTTTATTAAATTTTGCATAAAACCGTTAAGGATAAATAAATACGTGTAATACCGGCATAAAAGCCTGACCGCTATTACTTTCATCGACAATCAACCATGTTCCGACCGGAAAACATGATCCGGACAAAAGAAAAAGGCAATCTTGCGATTACCTTATCAAGAATTGGAATTTATCAATATTTTTAAGAGCTATTCCCGTTCCCTTAGCCACAGCATGAAGGGGATCTTCCGCAACCCGGAAGGGTATTTTTATTTTGTCGGAAAGACGTTTATCCAATCCTCTTAACAAAGCTCCTCCTCCGGTAAGGAAAATTCCTTTTTTCACCAAATCGGCATACAATTCGGGAGGCGTTTGTTCCAACGCCGTTAAAACGGCAGCTTCGATCTTGGCGATCGATTTTTCGAGGCAATGGGCAATTTCCTGATAAGAAACGGGAATTTCCATCGGCAACGCGGTCATTTGATTAGGTCCGCGAACGATATAGTCTTCGGGACCTTCGGGCAAATTGGTCAACGCCGCACCCACATTGATCTTGATTAATTCGGCGGTGCGTTCGCCCACTTTCACATTATGCTGACGACGCATATATTCCATGATGTCGTCCGTCAAATCATCGCCCGCTATTTTTATCGATTTATTGGAAACAATTCCGCCCAACGAAATGACGGCGATTTCGGTCGTACCTCCGCCGATATCCACAATCATGTTTCCTTCCGGAAGTTCCACGTCGATTCCGATCCCTATAGCCGCAGCCATCGGTTCATAAATCATATACACATCGCGTCCTCCGGCATGTTCGGCAGAGTCCCTCACCGCACGAATTTCGACTTCGGTGCTTCCCGAAGGGATGCAAACCACCATGCGCAAGGAAGGCGTAAAAATACTTTTCTTGGTGGCAGCCATCCGGATCATTCCGCGAATCATCTGTTCGGCAGCATAGAAATCGGCAATCACACCGTCCCGGAGAGGACGAATCGTCCGGATATTCTCATGCGTTTTTCCCTGCATCTGTTGCGCTCTTTCTCCTACTGCGATTAATTTATCGCTGCGTCTGTCAAGTGCAACGACAGAAGGTTGATCCACTACGATTTTTCCGTTTTGTATGATAATGGTATTCGCCGTACCAAGGTCAATTGCCAACTCTTGTGAAAAAGAAAACAGTCCCATATTCCTTTCTTCTTTATTATTTTATCATTAATGTTTAAAATGACGGATACCGGTCATCACCATTGCAACTCCGTTTTTGTTGCAATATTCTACGGACAAGTTGTCTTTGATGGAACCTCCGGGCTGAATGACCGCCGTTATTCCCGCTTGATGTGCGATTTCCACACAATCGGGGAACGGGAAGTACGCATCGGAAGCCATCACGGCGCCGTTTAAATCAAAACCGGACGATTTTGCTTTTTCAACAGCCTGCTTCAACGCATCAACTCTCGATGTCTGCCCTATTCCGCTTGCCAGAAGCTGTTTGTTTTTTGCCAGCACAATGGCATTCGATTTACTGTGTTTTACAATTTTATTCGCAAACAACAAATCTTCGATCTCTTTCCGGCCAGGCGCTTCGGTGGTAACAACTTTCAAATTTTCTTCTCTTTCAACGTTCAAATCTTTATCCTGACTCAAAACACCGTTCAACAAAGAACGAAATTGTTTTTGCGGAAAATCCTGTTTTTTCCGGATCAGAATAATACGATTTTTTTTCCGGGTCAAAATCTCAAGCGCATCGACCTCGTAATCGGGAGCAATGATCACTTCAAAAAACAATTTGTCGATTTCTTCGGCAGTCGCCTTATCCACGATGCCGTTTGTTACAAGAATGCCTCCGAATGCCGAAACAGGATCGCCTGCAAGAGCATCATTCCAAGCATCCTGCAAAACAGGCCTTGAAGCCAGTCCACAAGCATTGTTATGTTTAAGAACGGCAAATGTCAAATCTTCGTAATCATTGATCAGAGCAATAGCGGCATCGATATCCAATAAATTATTGTATGAAATTTCTTTTCCTTGAAGCTGTTCGAACATTTCGTCGAAATTACCGTAGAAAATTCCTTTTTGATGAGGATTTTCTCCGTATCTTAAAATTTTGGCATTATCGAAAGCCGAACGGAAGTAATTTCCTTCTCCCGCATCAAAGTAATTGAAGATGGCGGAATCGTATCCCGAAGACACGGCAAAAGCTTCTTTGGCAAACCATTTACGATCTTCAAGAGAAGTCTGCGCTCCTTTTTCCTCCAGCAGATTCATCAATGCCTTATATTGGTTTTGAGAAGCTGCGATGACAACATCTTTGAAGTTTTTGGCGGCTGCACGAATCAACGATATTCCGCCGATATCTATTTTTTCGATGACTTCTTTTTCGTCGGCATCGGAAGCGACGGTTTCTTCGAAGGGATACAAATCAACGATGACTAAATCTATTTCGGGAATTTCATATTGTTCGATTTGATGCAGATCATTTTCCAAATCCCGCCGGCACAATATTCCTCCGAAAACTTTCGGATGCAGCGTTTTAACTCTTCCGCCTAAAATAGAAGGATACCCCGTAAGGTCTTCCACCTTTCTGCAAGGCATTCCCAATGATTCAATAAATTCATGGGTGCCTCCCGTGGAAATAAATTCGACCCCTTCTTTAGAAAGCTTCAACAGGATTTCATCCAAACCTGTTTTGTGATAAACAGAAATAAGCGCAGTTTTTATCCTTTTATTTTCAAACATTCAGTATCGTGGTTATCAATTAAAAAGCGCAAAGTTAAAACAAATTCCAAAAACAAGTACCTTCTTTCCGGAATAAAAAAGCATGATTTTATCAAAAAATATATAAATAAGCATGCCGCAAAAAATAATTTATATTTTAAACACCAAGTCACCAAGACGGAAGGGCGTGAAGTTTAAAATCTTTGTGACTTGGTGTCTTTGCATCTTCGCGTTTAAAACAGCATAAATTAAATTCTGCCGGGTACTTATTTACCAAATGTAACGGGAAATCAGTTGAGGCTTCGCTTTTTTATTCTTTCCTATTTCTTTCCGAAAACAATATGATAAAAAAGCAGGTTTTCCTGATTGGTAAAATGTACCCCGATTCTCCATTTTCCGAAAAAAACGGGATATTCGGCGGCTTTTCCCGATAATTTTAACGGAGAATTGTGTCCTGCGTGCGCAATCATTTCCAAGTTTCCCAATATGGCAATATGACACGGATCGCTCAAGTTTTCCGTCAAATTTGAAAATTCCGATGACTGTTTTTTCCCGATGCTGCTCAAATAATTCACCAAAACATATTCATCAGGCGACACCACCAAATAATCTTCCGAGAACGAAAGGTAATATTGCGGACTTTCCGGGAAAAAAGCAGATCCGACCACATCACTTAACAAGTTGAAATTACGCAAAGTAAAGACCAACACCAACCGGCGGGTTCCTTCAACCGTCAACTGCCTGACGGAATAATAGTACCCGGGCACACCGGAAAATAGATAATTACGCAATTTTTTTTCAAAATCAGCTGTCCGGTTCATTTTCAGGCAATAAACTTTCGAGATCTTATTGTCTGACGAATCTTTAATATAAATGGTATGAAATTCATTTCCCGCAAACCGTAAGAATAAACTGTCGGGACTGAGGCTGTCTTTTCTGAGATAGGTAAAATTTTTCTTTTCCGAATCGGAGGTCATCGACCGGGCAGTTTTTAAATCGACTCCGTAGCTTTTCACGAAAACAACGCCGGGAGGAAACAGATGCGGTTGGAACAATGAAACGGGTGCAATCGAAGGAATCAATGCGGTAAAATCGGAAGAATCATCATCCGGTTTATAATAACCCGAAAACCAGATTTCATTGTCCATAAACGTAATGTCCGAGCTTGTCCATCCTTTAACCACGGGAGAGGTGACAGTCGTGTCTTTAACGACCATATCTTTTTCCATCATATGATAAAATAATGTGGCAAGCGTTTTTTTTCCGGCCGTTTTGGAAATCTGCACAAATTTCGCGTCGTTTTGAACGGAAGTTCCGTTTTTCCGGCACAGAATAACTTTTTCGATCAGTTTGCCGTTGAAACTCCCGATAAAAATATTGTCTTTAAACGTACAGGAAAAAAAACGGTTATCCGCCAAAGTATAGTGCAAGATTTCCGCTCCTTCAAATTTCTGGACAATCGGAGGAAACGGAGGAAAAATTTCATTTTCCAGGGCATCTTTCCACAGAGAAACTTCGTTCGAACGTAATTTGGTATAATAAATTTCGCCTTCATGGTGGAAAGAAACCATAATTCGTCCTTTTCCCCACGGAAAAAACTTATTTCCGTTGTCTTCTATCGGGGTAATGCTGCGATTTAATGTTTTCTCCCATGCAAAAAGCTTTTGATTGGCGGAATCGACCGGAACGTTTTTTTGAAGCAGAAAAGAAAACCGGTCGTATTCATTGATTTGAAGGATCGATTTTGCATCACCCGGAACCAATGACAGTATATCTTCCCGCGATGTTTTCTCATCTTGCCTTAAGACCGTGTAAAAATATATACCGGCAATTAATGCAAAAACGGCGAAAATAATCCAAACAATTAATCTGTAATATACCTTCATTATTCAGTTCTCTGTGGCAAAAATACGTTGTGTTTTGATTTTCTTCACTATATTTGTTGAAATTAAATCACCAAAGAAAAAGCAAAAATACAATTTATTACCTATTATTATGTTTATTTTATTTAAAAAAGAATTAACAATTTTATCATCCTCCATTCAAGGGCCGGCTATACCGGTGGTTTACTTATTGATATCGGGTTTGTTTTTGTGGGTATTTCCCGGTTCTTTCAATATTCCCGGACAAGGCTACTCCGATTTAACAGGCTTATTTACAGTCAGTCCCGTATTATTTTTGATTTTAATCCCGGCATTATGCATGCGATCTTTTGCCGAAGAAAAAAAAACGGGCACGGAAGAATTGCTTTTTATCCGGCCGGTCACTGTGGGACAAATCGTCTTTTCAAAATTTTTGGCAGTATCGAGCATCATCCTGTTCAGTCTTTTACTCACGGGAATTTATTGGATTTCGATCGGCTTTTTGGGCAGTCCGCTTTGGAACATCGACTCCGGCGCCGCAATCGGAGGATATGCGGCATTGATATTGACGGCGTTGTTGTTTGTTTCCGTCGGTGAATTTGCATCATCGCTCACCGGCAATCAAATCATCGCATTCGTGGCGGGAATTTTTTTTTGCACGCTGTTTTATTGGGGGTTCGAACTTTTTTCCTCCATACTTCCCGGATCCGAATGGCAACTGCTGATCCGGAATATCGGCGTTTTACCTCATTATCAAACATTATGCCGCGGAATCGTCGATTCCCGCGATGTCATTTATTTCATCGTCTGGATATTGTTCTTTTCGGCATTGACCATCCGGATACACCAACGCACAAGATAAGACCGATATGAATAAAAAACATACCTTTATATATCGATGCATCGGATTGGCAGCTGCTTGTTGTTTGTCGGGATTATTCCATTTTCGGGCGGATCTGACCGGCGATAAAGAATATACGTTGTCGGATTATACCAAAAATCTGCTGAAAGGTTTGAATGAAGATGTCCGGGTGATTATTTATTTAGACGGTTCGCTTGACAGCGATTACCTCCGGTTGAAAAAAGCGACCCGGGAAATATTGGACGAATTTAACGGTTATTCTCCGAAAAAAATAACTCCGGTTTTTTATAATCCGAATAATGCCGGAAACGACGAAAAAAGAAACCGGCAACGATTGCAATTGCTGAAGCGGGGAATGAAAGATGAGATATTGGTCGAAACCGACAATGAAGGACGGATGATCCAAAAATCGGTATTTCCGTGGGCTGACATCATCATCAAAAACGACACGGCATCGGTCTGCCTGTTGTCGGACAATACCGGCAAATCCAAACAAGAACGGATCAATGCTTCCATCGAAGATTTGGAATATCAATTAACCGACGCCCTGACGGAATTAACGGAGAAAGATTTCCCGGAGATTGCCTTTCTGGAAGGTCATGACGAATTACCCGAAGTGTACGTTTATGATGCCGTCGAGACTTTGAGCCGACATTATACCGTTTTTCGGGGCAGCATTGCCGATATCGACGAAATTCCGCCGTACAAAGTGCTTATCATTGCCGGCCCGACCAAAAAGTTTTCGGAAAAGGAAAAATACCTGCTCGACCGGTACATTGTTTCGGGCGGAAACGTTCTTTTTCTGATGGGGGGAGTCGTTGTATCATACGAAGATCTCTGGAAAAAGGGGCAATCGGCAAGCATGATCAATGATGTAAATTTGGATGATTTATTTTTCCGGTATGGATTCCGCATCAACCCGGTACTGATTCAGGATTTGCAATGTGCTTATATTCCTTTGAAAGTAGGGAACGACGAGACAACCTTTCACCCGGCGCCGTGGTATTACGCCCCGTTGCTTCATCCGTCGGAAAACCATCCGATCACCGGAAATATGGCGCCGGTCAAAGCCGAATTTGTCAGTTCGATCGACTTTACGGGAAATGACACCGGAATCAAAAAGCAACTATTGCTGACAAGTTCCGGACGATCGCATATCGTTTCCATTCCCGAAACGATCACTCCGGATGCTCCCCAAGTGAAAGAAACATCCGACTATTTCAACCGGAAAAACATTCCTGCGGCTGCACTGCTGGAAGGCCGGTTCCCGTCGGCATTCAGCAACCGCATGCCGCCGGAAGGAGTCAAACCGGCTCCGAAACCGGCACCCGGAAACGGCAAAATTATCGTTGCGGCATCGGCCAACATCATTCGAAACGAAATTCAATGGACGGGAAATAAAGGTACGGCATTACCGTTGGGGTATGACAGTTACATGGACCGGCAATTCGGAAACCGCGATTTTATCGTAAATTCGGTGAATTATCTGGCTGGAAAAGAATCGCAAATGCTGTTACGGAGTAAACACAATACGTTGAGGCTGTTGGATAAAACAAAAATAAACTCCGGGAAAAAGTTTTGGATATTGATCAACATCGGAGTTCCTCTTGTGTTGGTAATCATCCCGGTAATCGGATTTCAATATCTGAGGAAAAGAAAATACGGAACAATACGGTAAATATGTGGCATAAACTGTTTTTTTGACGTATTTACCCGTAAAAATTACCACGTTATTTTTACACGTTACTAAAATATAAATCCTCCCGAAAAACTCATGGCATTCATCCGTCCTTTCATAATCATCTCTCCGAAAGGATTTTCGCTGCCGGACGACGAGGTGTAGGTTATTCCGTTGAGGTAGTTTTTTAATCCGAATTCGTACCGGAAATCAAAAAATAATTTCGAAATGCTTACTCCGAAACCGCAGACCAAAGAAGGATAATGCGGTTTAAAATCATAGTTCAACGGATAAGTATTATGGTCGACATTAAAAACTTTTTTGGCGACAATAATTTTGGATATTTTGGGGCCGGCATAAAGATTAAATCCGTAAGGCGGTACTTTAATAATATGATACCCGAACAATACCGGAATTCCCATCGAATTAAATTCCCAAGACAAATCTACGGTATTATTGTTTTCCGATTCGTCCGTAAAATTAAACTCGAGCGAACCGCGGGTGTAATAATACCCGGCTTCGGTTTGAAGATACATTTTATTCAGATTGACCCGCATAAACAAGCTGCCGGTCAATCCGACTTTATAAATATTCTCGGGATGCTTGATTTCCTTTCCGTCCATCGAAAAATCATTGATGAGGCAAATCCCGGAATTAAATCCGCCTTTCAGTCCCCAATCGATTCGTTTATTCGAATCCTGGGCAAAAACCGATATTCCGACAAAAAACAATGCTATTACCGGCCAATAATCCTTCATTTTTTATTGCTTTTTTTGCACAGACCATCCGAATTTACCGATATGTTCTCCCATCCCGTAATAATTCCCGTGAGCATACACCAACAAATCGACCTCTTCCATTTTGAACCGGCCGGTTTCCCGATCGATATATGTTTCATCAGCCAAAACGTTCACCACGTCGGCAATAAACATGTCGTGCGAACCTAAGCTGATGATTTCCTTCACTTTACATTCGATACATAACGGAGATTCTTCGATGACAGGCGCCCGGACAATACTTGCCTTGCCGATGGTCAGTCCCGTTTCTTCAAACTTATTGTATTTCCTGCCGGAACGAACGCCGACCCAATCGGTTTCACGCGCCATCTTTCGGGTGGTAAGGTTGATCACGAATTCCATATTTTTTTTCAAAATGGCATAAGAATATCTTTCGGGCCTCACCGAAATGTAACACATCGGCGGGTCGCTGCATATCGTTCCTACCCACGCGATGGTCAACACATTATATTCGTTTTCGTTACTTCCGCAACTCACCATTACGGCGGGTAGGGGATATATCATTGTTCCGGGTTTCCAATCTTGCTTCATAAAAGTTAAGAGTTAAGAATTAAGAGTTAAGAGTTTCGTAATTTTTAATTTTAAAGTATTTCAATGTCTTCTTTTTCCACTACACGTTCGCAGTAATGGCATTTAACGGCGACGTTTTTTTTATCGGTCACATGAAACCGTGTTTCCATCGGTTCGTTGTTGGAAATGCAGTTCGGATTGGCGCATTTCACGGTGTTTACCAAAAGATCAGGTAAAGTTACCTGTTTTTTTTCAATGACTTCGTAATTCTGAATGATGTTCAATCTCACATTCGGCGCAATCAATGAAATGCGGTTGATTTCATATTCTTCGAAAAATTTGTCGGAAATTTTTATGATGCCTTTTTTCCCGATCCGTTCACTGTCCAAATTATTTCCGATCGTAATCCTCGACGTGGAGGTATGAAGATGCAGCAACGAAACCACTTTGAATAATTGTTCGGACGGAATATGATCGATCACCGTTCCGTTTTCCAACGCCACAACTTGCAGTTCTTTTTTTATTTCAGCCATAAAATATCCGATTTTACGATTTACGATTTATAATTTTCATGTTCTTTTATTTTATTCAGTCAATATCCAACGCCGTGCAAATAATGGCTTCCCGGGTATAAAGTCCGTTTTTGGCCTGTTGAAAATAATAGGCTTTCGGGTTGTCGTCGACGTCATAAGAAATTTCATTGACGCGGGGAAGCGGATGCAACACGCGCAAATTCGGTTTTGAATTTTCAAGCATTTTATTACGCAACGTGTAAACATTTTTCACTTTTTCATACTCCATCAGGTCGGTAAAACGTTCCTTTTGCACCCGTGTCATGTATAAAATGTCGCTCAAATTGATCACATCTTCCAAAAACTCGGAATATTCATGATACTCGATGCCGGAAGATTCACAGAATGTTTTGTAAGCATGCGGGATTTCCAATTCCTTGGGTGCAATAAAATGAAACACCGGATTGAAATGCGACATCGCCATCAACAAGGAATGGACCGTTCGTCCGTATTTCAAATCGCCCACCATGGTGATCTGCAAATTATTCAGGGTACCCTGCGTTTTGTAGATGGAATACAAATCGAGCATGGTTTGGGAAGGATGTTGGTTGCTTCCGTCGCCGGCATTGATGACGGGAACCGACGATACTTCCGATGCAAACCGTGCCGCGCCTTCAAAATGATGCCTCATGACAATCAGATCGGCATAATTGCTGACCATCATGATGGTATCTTTCAGTGTTTCCCCTTTTACCGAACTGGAGGTGGAAGCATCCGAAAAGCCGATCACTCGCCCGCCCAACCGATTCACCGCCGTTTCGAAACTCAATCGCGTGCGGGTTGACGGTTCGAAAAATAATGTCGCAACGACTTTTCCCTCCAAAACCCGTTGGTTCGGATTGTTTTCAAACGTTTCGATTTTCTTCAATAGTTGTAAAATCTCATCTTTCGAATAATCTGTGATAGATACCAAGCTTTTATTTTTCATGTGTCTGTTTTTGTCTTGATCCGCTGTTACGGATTTGATGGATAAAGGTAAAAATAAAAATTTTATTTCCGTAATGGTTGTAAGAATTTTTTTCGATTTATATTTGTACCGATCGCTTCAAGCCTAAAAATAAACACAATGCATAAAATACGGTTATTACTTGTTCTTTCGACAAGTTGGCTTTTTTTCGTTTCCGGTCGTGCGGAACAGTATCCGAAGCGCGAGTTTAGGGGTGTTTGGGTACAAACGGTGAATCAAACGATATACAAAAACATGACCCCGGCTCAAATGCGCGGTTACTTTTTGTATATGCTCGATTGTTTTCAGCGGGCGAATTTCAATGCCGTTATTTTCCAAATTCGTCCGCAGGCGGATGCTTTTTATCCTTCTTCTCTCGAACCGTGGAGCCGTTTTTTGACCGGTACGCAAGGAAAAGCGCCCGACCCGTATTGGGATCCGTTGGATTTTTTGATCAAGGAATGTCACAAACGAGGCATGGAATTTCATACCTGGCTGAATCCGTACCGGGTAACGGTCAGCGCAAACGAACAATTAGCCTCGTCGCATATTTATTATACTCATCCCGAATGGTTTGTCAAATATGACGGAAAAATCTATTTTGATCCCGGAATCCCCGCCTGTCGCCGTTTCATTTGCGATGTGGTGAGAGATATTGTCACTCGTTATGATGTGGATGCCATTCACATGGACGATTATTTTTACCCGTATCCCGTAGCGGGACAGTCTTTTCCCGATGGAAACAGCTTCAGGACTTACGGCGCCCGACAAGGATTTTATCCGAATGATTTGGGCGACTGGAGGCGGAATAATGTCAATGTGTTGATTCGGGAAATCAAAGAAACGATTATCGACACCGATAAAATCTGGGTACGGTTCGGAATCAGTCCGTTCGGTATCTACCGGAACAAAAAAAGCACTCCCGACGGTTCGGGAAGCGATACCGGCGGGTTACAGAATTACGATGATTTGTATGCCGATGTTTTGTTGTGGTCCCGGAGCGGGTGGATCGATTACCTGATGCCGCAGATTTACTGGGAAATCGGGTATAAGACAGCCGATTATCAAACATTGATCAATTGGTGGAGCCGTTATGTGCAAAACGGACAATTGTATATCGGACAGGATATTGAACGAAGCATCAAAGCAAAGGATCTGAGCGATTCCCGAAAAAACCAGTTGACGAAAAAAATGGAATTGGAACGAAATCTTCCGAATGTCGACGGCAATTGTTTTTGGTACGGAAGCAATATTATTGACAATTACGGCGGAATCACCGACAGTCTGACCAATCATTATCATAAATATCCGGCGCTGATTCCGCCGACCTCCCATGTCAATAAAAAGAAATTGCCCGACAAACCCCAAAGGATAGGCGTAGAAACTACTCCGGCCGGAATCAAACTGTATTGGGAAAGCAAAAATAAAAAAGAATATTTGGATAACCCCGCATATTACTGTATTTACGAGTTCGGCAAAAAAGAAAAAGTCGATTTGAACGATGCAAGCAAGATCGTAATAGTCACCTGCTCCACCGGGGTTATTTTTCCGTATGATTATGAAAAAGGAAAACGAAAGTTTGTCGTAACGTCGATAGACCGATTGCACAACGAGAGCAAAAAAGGAAAATCGAAAAATATTAAGTTTTGAATCTCCTTTTTGTAACTTTTACCGATGTAAAATCAGGAAAGTTCCGTTTTTTCCGGTTATTTTTGTACCGCATGTTTTTACATGATATTCCCGAAAATTGATAATTGCAGACAAAACGAATCCGTTGTCAATTGTCAAACAATGTTTACCATCCGGCAATTATCAACTGTCGATTATGAAAAAGAATTATTTGTTGTTTTCTTTTACTTTTACCTTGATTGTCATACTTATTTTGTTCGTGGGTTATTTTTTCACTCCTGTTACAATTGCCGGATTTACAATCAAAAAATGGGATATTTTATCGGATATCAGGCCGGAAAAAGAAATCTCCGCCGTTTCCGGAAACGAACAAAAAACATTGCCGGAAGCAACAGAGGAACCTTGTCCGCAAAATATCACCTGTATTGAAGAATTTACCTCCGATGATTCGGCCATGAAGCATTTTTATGAAATACTCGACAGTATTTCCCGGCTTGACCGGCCTGTAAGAATCGGCTTTTTCGGAGATTCTTTCATCGAAGGAGATATTTTGACCTGCGACATTCGGGAACAACTGCAAAAAATGTACGGCGGATGCGGTGTCGGCTATGTTCCGATCACTTCGGCAACCGCGGGATTCAGAAGAACTGTGGTGCACGGATTTCAAAATTTTGAAACGGTGTCGCTGCTTAATTCTAACTTCGATTTGGGAATCGCAGGATTCCGATTCAAAGCGAAAGAAGGCGCCTACGTTTTTTACAGAGGGGTCGATAAACCCCGGTTAAATTATTTTCAAACGGTACGGCTGTTATATCAAGGCGGGAAATACATCTTTTCCTCTTACAGCATCAATAATCAGAAAGGAATTGTCCCGTTGTCGCCGGACACAAGTCCGGGTATTCATTGCATTAATATCCGGAACGATTCTATTCGAAGCATTGCGTTTTCATTTTCACCCGGAATGGTCGTTTATGGTGTTTATTTGGATTGCGACAAGGGAATCGCCGTCGATAATTTTTCGATGAGAGGACATTCGGGATTGAATCTGAGGAACATTTCCGAATCGAATCTGCGTCAAACGGACGATTTGTTGCCTTACGATTTGATCGTGCTGCAATACGGATTGAATACCGCCGGCACAAATACCGTCAACTACGAAGGATATAAAAAAGAAATGTCGGCGAATGTCGCCCATATCAAAAAATCCTTTCCCGAAGCGAGCATTATTTTGATGGGGGTGGGAGATCGGAGTACCCGCAAAGAAGGAGAATATGTCACCATGCCGGGAATTTTGAATTTGATTCCCGTGCAACAGAAAATCGCCGAGGGGTCTCAAATCGCTTTTTGGAATACGTGTAATGCCATGGGCGGAGAAAACAGCATGCCCCGTTTTGTTGCCGCACAACCGCCGTTGGCTGCCAAAGATTATACCCATTTGTCTTTCGACGGCGGAAAAGTCATCGCCACTCAATTTGTCAATGCGTTGATTTACGGGAAAAAACAATATGACAAGAAGAAAGCGCACAGTACACGAAACGTGCCGGAAAACAAATAAACGGGATATGACGGCATTTGTTTTAATAAGAAGAGTTGCAGGAAGATTTATTGTTTCAAGCATTGATTAATGGATATAAGTTCTGTCTTTCACATAGATGCGGATAAACTTTTCGAAGTTTTGACTTACAGTCGACAGGCTCCTCTCATTTTCAGCAGCGGATTGTTTCTGTTTCTGTTTTTGTTTTTCAGCCTCGGATATTATTTTTTACGGAATACCGCCGTTTTTCGCTGCTTTTATACGATTTTGTTTTCCTGTTATTTTTATTACAAAACAAGCGGATGGTTTGTTTTCCTTTTGCTGCTCGTTTCCGCTTCGGATTACCTGCTGGCTTACAGGATTCATACTTCGAAAGTCCGGTCGGAGCGGTTGACTACGCTGATCATCAGTATTGTCATCAATTTGGGATTGTTATGTTATTTCAAATATACCGATTTTTTCCGCCAAATGATTGCCGATCTGACCGATCAACCGTTTCACCCGTTAAATATTTTTCTTCCGGTGGGAATTTCCTTTTTCACTTTTCAATCGCTCAGTTATACCATCGATATTTACCGCAAGCAATTGCGCCCGTTGAGAAATTTGTATGATTATACTTTTTTCGTGACTTTTTTCCCGCAATTGGTCGCTGGGCCGATTGTTCGCGCAAGAGATTTCATCCCGCAGATGCAGGAAAAGATTTTTATTTCAAAAGAAATGTTCGGAACGGGTATATTCCTCATTATGGCGGGATTATTCAAAAAAGCCGTTATTTCTGATTATATCAGCGTTAATTTCGTGGAGCGGATTTTTGACGAACCGACGTTGTATTCCGGACTTGAAAATTTGTTCGGTGTTTACGGATATGCATTGCAGATTTATTGCGATTTTTCGGGATATTCCGATATGGCGATCGGATTGGCGTTGCTGCTCGGATTTAAATTCAAGATGAATTTCGATTCGCCGTACAAATCGGCGACCGTCACCGAATTTTGGAGGCGTTGGCACATTTCTTTATCCGCCTGGTTGCGGGATTATCTTTACATTCCTTTGGGCGGAAACCGGAAAGGAAAAGTCAGGATGTATATCAATTTATTTCTGACCATGCTTTTGGGCGGATTATGGCACGGCGCTTCTCTGCAATTTTTATTTTGGGGCACTTTTCACAGCCTTGCGCTGATCATCCATAAAATTTACCGGACGATCGTTCCGAAGGCTCAAAATCTCGGACAAAACATGCACCCCGCCGTCCGGATTCTCGGAATTTTGTTTACCTTCCATCTCGTATGTTTCGGGTGGGTTTTCTTCCGGGCCGAAACGTTTCACAAGGCAATCGAGATGCTGACGCATATTTGGTCGAACTTTCATCCCGAATTACTGATCGATTTTATTGTCGGATATAAATACGTTTGCCTGTTGATGCTGCTCGGATTTGTTTTGCATTTTGTTCCCAAGCGCATCGAAAACAAAGTCCGCACGCTGATGATAAAAACCCCGGTATGGGCTCAAGCGTTACTCATGGCACTTTTGATTATTTTCGTGATGCAGATTAAATCGTCGGAAGTGCAGCCGTTCATTTATTTTCAGTTTTGAAATCGGATGCGGTTGTTGTCCGGGAATATGAAAAATCATTGATATAATGATTATCTTTGTCGCCATTCAAAACAAAGATAGACTTTAAATTCTGCCGATATAAGTACCCGGAAGAACCGGTTTTTACGACATACTCTTAATAAACTCTGATGAATAAAGATTTTTGGAAGAAAATATTGCCTTACGTCGTTTGCGTGGCAATTTTTGCGGTGATTTCCGTCGGGTATTTCACGCCCGATATTTTTGAGGGAAAAGTGCTGTTTCAACACGATACAAGGCAGGGAATTGCCAATGGCGAAGAGATCGGAGATTTTTATAAGAAAACGGGAGAACATTCCCGATGGACAAATGCTCTTTTCAGCGGAATGCCCACTTTCCAAATTGCTCCCGGATACGAATCTTCCTCGCTGTTTCGGAAAATAGAAAAATTATATCGCTTGTTTCTGCCTTCTCCGGCATTCCTTATTTTCATCATGCTGCTGGGATTTTTTATCCTGTTGAAGGCTCTCGATATTCGAACGTCGTTAGCCGCGTTGGGGGCTGTTCTTTATGCTTTTTCCTCTTATTTTTTCATTATTATTTCGGCCGGTCATATCTGGAAGTTTACCACATTGGCTTACATTCCGCCCACCATCGGGGGAATTATCCTAATTTATAAAGGACGGTATTGGTCGGGAGGAATTGTGACGGCGTTGTTTGCGGCGTTGCAAATTTCGTCGAATCACATGCAAATGTCTTATTATTTCGGATTTGTGGTGTTCGCCTTTCTGACAGTATTTTTTATTGATGCCTTCAAGAAAAAAGAATGGTCGAAGTTTATCAGATCAACGGCTGTATTGATGGCTGCCGGAACCGTTGCTGTATGCATCAATATTTCCAATCTGTATCAAACTTACGAATACAGCAAGCAGACCATCCGCGGAAAATCGGAATTGACGCATAATATCAAAAATCAGACATCAAGCGGATTGGAACGCGATTATATCGTTCAGTGGAGTTACGGCATCGGAGAAACATGGAGTTTGTTGATTCCGAATGTGAAAGGAGGAGCTTCCGGCGCTTTGGGATATTCTCCCGATAAAAATACGGGGGAATGGAAACGGGACAAGTTTAAAAATAAAGAGGCCTTTGACAAAATCAATTCGAATTATCGGGAAACCATCGCCCAACAAAGTTCGTACTGGGGTGACCAACCCGGAACTTCGGGCCCCGTTTATATCGGCGCTTTTGTGTTTGCGTTGTTTGTTTTGGGGCTGTTTATCGTCAAAGGAAATATAAAATGGGCATTGCTTATCCTGACGGTTTTATCGATATTATTGTCATGGGGAAAGAATTTCATGCCGTTTACCGATTTCTTCCTCGACTATCTCCCTATGTACAATAAATTCAGGGCGGTATCTTCCACGCTGGTGATTGCGGAATTTACGATCCCGTTGCTTGCAATCTTGGCCTTGAAAGAAATGATAGAGCATCCGGCTGTCTTCAAAGAAAAGAAAAAACTGTTTTGGACCGGCATCGGAATGGTCGTCGGAATCACTTTTTTATTTGCTTTGTTTCCCGACGCATTTTTTGATTTCCTCAGTACAAAGGAAAAAGAAGCTTTTCTGCCTCAGGCCAAAGCCGATCCGCAAGCCGCAATTATTATTCAAGGATTGCAGGATGTCAGAATAAGCATATTCCGTTCCGACGCATGGAGAAGTTTTTTGATCATTCTCATCGGATCGGCATTTTTACTTGCATTTGCCTCTAAAAAAATTTCGGCGACTGCTTTGGTGGTTTGTTTGGCGGTATTATGCTTTTTCGACATGGCTTCCGTCAATAAACGTTATTTGAGCGGCAATAATTTTGTTGTCCGGAAAGAAACGAAGGAACCTTACCCTGAAACGGATGCCGATAAAATCATTTTGCAGGATCCGACGCTTTATTATCGTGTTTTGAACGGCTCTGTCGATTCGTTCAACGATGCGGGCACTTCGTATCGTCATAAATCGATCGGAGGATATCATGCCGCAAAACTTCGCCGCTATCAGGATTTGATCGAGCATCAACTGACAAAAGAAATCACCCGGAATATTTATGCGGGATTAAAAGGCGCTCAAACGCCGGATGATGTAATGCCGTTTTTAGCCGAATGCAACAATCTGAATATGTTGAACATGCGTTATTTTATTTACAATCCGGGACAACCGCCGTTGAAAAATCCCTATGCTTGCGGAAACGCTTGGTTTGTCGATGAAATCAAGCAGGTGAACAACGCCGATGAAGAAATGGCTGCATTAGACAATTTCAATCCGTTGAAAACAGTGATTGTGGACAAACGTTTTGCCGCTGATTTGCCGAAAATGCCGATCACGCCCAAAGACAGTTTATCCTCGATTGTTTTGACGGCTTATGCTCCCAATAAATTGACGTTTAAGACACAAACTTCAAAAAACGAATTGGCCGTATTTTCGGATATTTATTATCCCGGATGGAAAGCCGTGATCGACGGAAAAGAAGTTCCGATCGTTCGGGCCGACTATGTCTTGAGGGCGCTTCCGGTTCCTTCGGGAAATCATACCGTCGAATTTACGTTTGACCCCCAATCGGTACATACTACGGAAGCCATAGCCTACACGGCCATTATTTTGCTGCTGCTCGGAAGTATCGGATTCATCGGATTCAAAGTCTATAAGTATGTTGGAAAATAATCACGATCAACAGTTAATTTCAGGAGCGTTTGGAGTTCCCGTTTTTCGAAAAGGAAGAAAGCGCCGCATTTCAAGCTGCCGTTGAAATGAATCGGGAGATCGATATAAACAACATTTTGAAAAGGATCGTGCCGCCGTTGTTTTTTGTCTCTTCCGACGCGGGCGCGGTAGGTATCGGTAAAAAGATTGACGGCATAATGAAAGTTATGATGGATCGAAATCAATAAATCAATGCCTTCTTTAATATCCAGCGTGATGTTATAAATGACCGAGGCTCCCGTTAATTGTTCTTTCACGAATTTATTAAAAAACAAATCTCTCACCAAAGACGGATAAGTACGAAAAACACGCGCTTTCAGTCCGAGAAGAATATCCCTGCCGAATCGTTTTTCCCGGAAAAAATCCGCATGATCCGCGACATAATTTTCAAAAAAATGCTCTTGAGTCGGAATCCGATGATTTTGGATGATCTCCTTATAAAAAGTAACCGCAAATACCGGAAATTCGATGTGCCATTCCACATCCGGATGTTTTTCGACCGGAAACGAAAGGGTATAATTTGAAATGATCGTTTTGATTTCTTCCGAGGTCAAAGGGATCATTTCCAATAAATCGGGATAATTTTTCGGGTTGAATAATTTCATGGGTCAAAAATCATTATCCGACAAAAATACGGGATAACCCTCAAAAAAAAATCATTCGGACAATTCAATGATTGAACTGTAAATACCTGTTTTTAAACATGCCGATTAAAAATACTTCGGTATATTAATACGTCAATCGGATACCGGCCTGAAGGTTGAAATTGAACGGGGAATTTTTCCGAATGGTTTTGACTTCACTGCCGTCATCAAAATAATATACGATTCCGGGCTCCAGGAATATTCCGAAATGATCGATCAACCGGTAATTAATACCGATATTGCCGAACACCGACCATTGTAATTCGGGAATATGCGGCGAGTCCGATTTTCCGTCGTCAAATGTTTCTTCGGCATACACACATTTTTCCGGCATTCCGCCTGCCGAGAGATAAATCGAAAGATTTTGCGTATGGTAGAAAGAATAAACGCCTTTTACGGACCATCCGATATAATTCAACCGGACATCTTTCTTGATGGGAATCATATTCGACGACCCTATCGTTGTTTCGGTCGAAGAAAGAAAAGTGTAAACCAATCCGCTCTCCAAAGCCCATTTTTCATTGAGATGTTTTCTTACGGAAATTCCCACTGAAACCGGAAACCGGTAAGTGACGTTTTCGGACATGATATTGTTTTTATCCGTGAATTTAGCTGGAGCATAAATATCCGCAACCGAATACGACAAACGTTCCCGCGCATCAGCGGAACCGGAAGAAATCGCTCCCGAATTTCCTACGGCAAGCGCAAACGATAAATTTTGTTTTTTCCCGGCCGGCGAAACCGGAGGCGGATTGTATGTTTTAACCGGTTCCAGCGACTGATCGCTTTTTTCCGGAGCGGACTCTTTTTGATGTGCTTCTTTATTTTCTCCGGCGTTTTGCTTCTTCTCTGTTGTATGTTCCGGATCAGTTGTCGGCGTTGTTTCGGCAATATTGTCGGTGATATTTACCGCAGGAAGCATTTGTTTTTCCGAACCGGTATTTTTTTTCGTCTCCGATTTTTCCGGGTGGCGTGTCTTTGCCGTTGCATCAGGCGTTTGCGCGGTTTCTTTTGCAATATTTTGAGGAATGTCCGTTTTTTCAACAATGGATTTGATCGGATCCATTGAAATAACATTTTTTACAATCGGCCTGTCCGCAGCCGGTTTATGAAAGACCACAAACAATCCCGACCCGATAAGCAACGCAATTCCTGCCGCCGCGGCAATCATCCGTGCTCGAAGCGGGATTATCCGGCGGGAAGGAATTTTCACGAGATCTTCTTCGATTTTATCCCATGTATCTTGATTCACGGGATAATCATAATCTTTTAACCTTATGCGGAAAATATCGGTCAATATGTCATTTTTATCCTTCATTCAATTTGATATAATCGTTGATTTTTTTGGCTAAGATGAGTTTGGCCCGGGCAAGTTGCGACCTTGAGGAGCTTTCGTTGATTCCCAGAATTTTTCCGATTTCTTTATGAGACATTTCTTCAAAAGTATAAAGATTGAATACCGTGCGGTAACCGGCCGGAAGTTCTGATATGAAATTCATTAAAACGGCATCGGGAATCCTGTCCGTTTCTTTTTCATCTTCGATCATTTCGACCTGAAGTCTCTCGTCCAATGCAACAACATTTTTCCGGGCATTACTTTTCCGTAAATATTCGAGAGCCGTATTGGTGAATATTTTGCTCATCCATGCACAAAGAGAATTTTCTCCTTTATATTGAAACGAATGTATCGACTCGAAAACTTTGATGAATCCGTCATGCAAAAGGTCTTGAGATATTTCCGCATCTGCCGTATAACGAAAACAAATCCCCATCATTCGTTGTGCATAAAGTTCATAAAGCTTTTTTCGCGCCGTATTATCTCCATTTTTGCAGGCATCGACGAGCTTTATTTCATTCATGGGTCAATGCATATCAATTCTTACATAAAGATAACAAATTTCGGCATTTAATTGCCGGAAATTTGTATCATTTTATGCATCGATTTATCATGTATGCTTGAAAATTACGGTTTTTCTATTTTTCCGATGAATAAAATGACCCTTGTGCTTTTTTCGCGAATGGCGAAAATAAACGGTCTGTCGACAATATAATTCACGGTGACCGGATCGGGTTTAATGCTTGTAGTAACCACTTCGACAGCAGTAACCGCAGCAGCCTCGGTTCCTTCTTCGTTGACTTCCACAAATGTTTTATGAATGACTTGCGAGATCGATACCGGCATTGTGCTGATCCCCGAAAAATCGGCAAGATCCGTAAACGGGATTCTCATTCCCATATCGGGCAAAATATATTCATGCAATTTATATTCGCATTCCGTTTTAAACTTCGGAAGCCTTAAATTGACATTCGCAAGGCGCATCCCTGAGAGAGCGGTATTCCAGTTGTCGTTGTTCAGATTTGACATTACTTCGTCGATTGTTTTCCCTTCATGCGGAAGCATGGTTATCATGCTGAATGCCTTGTTCCCGTAAGGCAACTCCAAATAATCCGCATCTTCACCGGAAAAATAATTGAAATCAGAGTTTTGGTTCATCATCGGCACTTTCAAAACATGATCTCCGGCATAAAAATCATTATCGGAAGTGGCATTTTTGTCAAATTTCGAACACCATATTCCTTTAAAATAGACGGCATTGATCAAATACATAATGGCATCGCCGGGAATGTTATTCAGAATCTCGGGAATTTTGTTTTGGGTATTTTCAGCGCACCAATTATTGATTTGTTTAACCGTATTCGGATGGTTGAAATCGACTTCTTTTATTTCCGCATTGAAATTGATTTTGTTGATTTGCAGAAAATCTTGTTTGACGGGAAAACCCGATCTGTTCCAAATCGAATTCGCAATGGCGATTTTAGTGGACGGATCCACGCTAAGCAACGCTTCCCGTAACGTTTTGCAATAATCGTTGATCTCGTCGGATGAAAATCCTGAAATGTGCAAAGCGTTTTCGATTTCCGTGCGGGTTTCACCATACGCTCCGTTCAAGACCATGCTGAGGCACATGCTTACACTGAGAGGGGAAACGAACACATTCGATTCTGTGTCAAATCGGTATGCCGTTTTGAAAAGATCAAAAGCAAAATCATTGTCCTGAACCACTTTTTGTTCCATGCCGGCTCTCAGCGAAATCGGCTTTGCATCGGGAATTACGAGATTTTCGTCACTGTCGGAACACGCTCCGAATAATAAAACGAAACCACACCATAAAGTCAAGGTCGTCAGCAGATTTTTCATTTTTACGATTTTTTATGATAAGTAAATGTTATTTCAAATTACCGGATGTCAAAAAAATGAATATCAGAGTATTTTGACAAATCGAAGGCGAATCCCTATCCGAAACGCCTTCAATTCTGTCAAGAGTTTATTGTAAATAATTGATAGGGTTTTATTGATCAGACTTCAACGGCCAGGAAAGCGGATAATTTTTAAATGATGCATACACGTCTTCACCGTTTCTCGTACCTGTTTTATATCTCATATACAAAAGCACTTCGTTGTCGGAAACTCTTATTTTCGGTATCGCGTCCGTCATGTCAATGGCAAACCGGGTGGTAATGGTTGTCAAATCTCCGGTCGGTGTATTTATTTTTTTGTTTTTGAGATATAGAATCGGAATATTCTTTTCGCCGGCTAACGAATCGGTGTTGCAAATCAGTTCGTAATCATACGTTTGATTTTCGGACGCTTTGTGGGTAAATTCAAAAAATAACACCTTTCCGATATACCGGTTGTATAATACGGCGGAAACGATCGAGTCATTGTAAGTATCGGTCAGCTCTCCTTCTTTTACGATTACCGCCTTACCGCCGATTGCTTTATACGTGAAATTCGTGGCGGTTATGTCGCCGGCTTTGGACTGATTGTTGTAGTCGATGACAGCGTTTATCCATAAATAATCGCCGTCATGAATTGTATCGCCCAATGCTGCAACAGAAAATTCTCCGAAAGCGGTTTCAATTTTCGGCTGATTTCCTGCATATCGGGCAATGGCAGGTTCTCCTTGAAGATACAGAACAGGTTCTTTATCTTTCAAACAACTTGTAAAAACGATGAATGACGCACAAATGAATGTAATTTTAAACAATCGTTTCATATTCAGGAAATTTAGAATTTGGATTAAAGGTCTATTTTATGCATAAGAGGTGCATTTTCACATTGATAAAAATGCAATGATTCGAAAAACGCTGCATGGCGACCTTCTGATTTAACGTTTTTTAGAGAATATATTCCGGATTTGTTTGTCTTGCCATTTCGAGAGGAATAAAATCGCACAGATTGTGCCGATTAACGCACAAAATATATCCGAAATAATGATTTCAAAAAATTGTAGGGTACTTGCCGGTTTTATTTGTCTTTGGCGTTATATTCCGGCTGCCCGACAAATTAAACGATTTGCGGTGATAAGGTGTAATCCCGGCTTCTGAAATGGATTGCCGGTGTTTTGAGGTCGGATAACCTTTATTTTTGTCCCAATCATAGAAAGGATATTCCCGGTGCAAATTGCACATGTAATCGTCCCGGCAGGTTTTGGCCAAAACCGATGCCGCCGCGATCGACAAGTATTTCCCGTCTCCTTTCACCACACAGGTATACGGTATCTGCCGGTAAGGCTTGAATCTGTTCCCGTCGATCAGCAAATGTTCCGGTTGTATCGTCAATTGATCGATAGCCCGATGCATCGCCAGAAAAGAAGCGTTCAGAATATTGATTTCATCGATTTCTTCGGGAGAAACAATTCCCACGGCAAAACTCAACGCCTGTTGTTCGATGACAGCCCGGAGCCGGTAACGGGTTTTTTCCGAAAGCTGTTTGGAATCATTCAATTCTTCGCAAACAAAATCGGGCGGTAAAATAACGGCTCCCGCAAAAACGGCTCCGGCCAGGCATCCTCTTCCGGCTTCGTCGCAACCGGCTTCAATGGTGTCCGGATTTAAAAAGGGACTGAGTATTAATTTTTTTCCCATAAGACGTTGTCTGAAAACAAGGTCTTGTATGTTACATTTCCGTTTTCGTCAATCGACGATGCATACTTCAAATCATAGGTGATTTGGTCGCGATTTTTCAGGATTCCTTCCCGGTCGATAAAATCATTTAAATTTACGGCTATCGGGGAGGTTGTTGATTGATTGGCTCCGGAACCGGAGGTCGTTATTTTTGCCTTGAGATAAAATGTGAATTTGTTGTTTTCTGTTTCCGCCGGCAAATAAATCAACTCAAAATCTGTTACTTGATCCGCTTGATCCGAAATACCGGGAAAGAGGAACCACGTATTTTCGATTCGGTCTGTAGCATTTTGTTGATCGGCGGAAAATGATATCGGGAGAATATAATCGTCTTTTTCTGTATCCTTTTCTGAAATGCCATACTCCGGTAGCCAATTAAATCCTTGAAAACTTCCTGTGATATATTGTGTAGAAGATTGGTTGTAATCATTGTACAAAAAAGAAACATAAACAGGAGTTCCTGCCGGATCGGTCAATTTATCCAACTGGCTCGAATAAAGCAAATTCGGATAGGATTGAATTGATACAGTCTGCACCACCGGTTTTCCGCCGTAATATTGGATGAGGGCCGGGCCGGAATAAGAGCTTGTGAACGTATCGCCGTCGTCTTCGTTATTAAGACAAGAGGTAAAGACCGGGGAAAATAAAATAACGGAGAAAAATGAGAATGCGCTAAACTTGAATGCTTTCATATTTTTTTGATTAAAATTGGGTTTATAATGAGTGAAAATGCATGAAAAAAAATTACAAAACTTCTTAGAAATTGTTTAAAATTTAAACCGGCGTCAATATAAAATTTAAACAACCTCTTAAGGTTTTAAAATTTATTCCCGGCCTTCGCCCGCATAACGGCTGACTCAAAAGCAAAAGTAACAATATATTCCGGACTTCATGCTACAATTGCCGAATTTCGGAAAAATTACATTAAGTAAAGTCGGTTATTTTTGATTTTCAATCCCGGAATGTTGTGCAGAAAGATGATTTTCGATTTTTTCTTCGAAAGGTTCTATTTCTTCCGGTTGTATGATTAATCCGGATTCCTCGACTTGTTCCCGGGAGATGATTTCCTCAATGAAATTTTTGTCGGAATTGACTTTTTTCAATGCGATTTGCGCCGCGTTTTGTTGTGATTCTTTTTTGGAATACCCGATACCGATTCCTGCCGAAAGGCCTCCGATCATGATACGGGTTTGAAAAATCGGATTATGATCGTTGTCCGTAAATGATTCGATCAGTTCAAACTCGATGTTTATTTTTCGTTTTTGGCTCCATTCGATCAATCTTGACTTGAAATTCACTTCTTTTTTGGCTACGGATTCGATATTCAGGAAACGATCCAGAATTTTTTTCTCGATGAATTTCTTGCATTTTTTGTAGCCTTTATCCAGATAAATGGCCCCGATCAATGCTTCCAGCGCATTGCCGTAAATGTAGTTGTTGTGTGTGGTTGATTTTAAAGAGGAAATGATCAGCTTATCCAATCCCATTTCCAATGCGATTTTATTGAGACTTTCGCGTTGAACGATCTTGGATCGTGTATTGGTCAAAAAACCTTCCCTTTTCTTTTTGAAATGATGAAAAAGAATATCCGCAACAATGGCATCCAAAATGGCATCCCCCAAAAATTCCAGCCGTTCGTTATTCTTGTTGCCTTTGTCGTTTTTTACGAAAAAAGATTTATGAAGCAAAGCTTCCTCGTACAACTTAATATCGCCGGGATAAAATCCGAGGATTTTATAAAATGAAAAATAAGATTTTTGAGAAGATTTTCCCAAAAATCTTATTTTATTATGTAAATGTGTAAACACGACTTACCCTTTATACTTTTTCACAATCACACCGGCATTGTGGCCTCCGAATCCGAATGTGTTGGACAAAGCGGCATTAACGGTACGTTTTTGCGCTTTATTGAAAGTAAAATTCAAATTGTAATCGACTTCCGGATCTTTATCTCCTTCTTCAAAATTAATGGTGGGAGGAACAATGTCATTCAGCACCGAAAGTGTCGAAAACAATGCCTCAATAGCTCCGGCTGCACCCAGCAAATGACCGGTCATTGATTTGGTCGAACTGATGTTCAATGCGTAAGCCTGTTCGCCGAAGACCGCTTTGATCGCTTTCATTTCGGAAACATCTCCCACCGGGGTTGATGTTCCGTGCACATTAATATAATCAATGTCTTCGGGGTGCATGTTTGCATCTTCCAATGCATTTTTCATCACCAAAATCGCGCCCAACCCATCCGGATGCGAGGCGGTCAGGTGGTAAGCGTCGGCAGACATACCTGTCCCCGCCACTTCGGCATAGATTTTTGCACCGCGTGCCTTGGCATGTTCTAATTCTTCCAATATCAAACAAGCGCTTCCTTCGCCCATCACAAAGCCGTCTCTGCTTTTGCTGAACGGCCGCGATGCTCCCTTGGGATTGTCATTGCGGGTGGACAACGCATGCATGGCATTGAATCCGCCCACGCCCGAAGGACAAACTGCTGCTTCGGCTCCTCCGGCTACAATAGCCGTTGCTTTTCCCAACCGGATCAGGTCGAATGCAATTCCCAGCGCGTGCGTCGATGAAGCACATGCCGAAACGGCGCTCATGTTCGGGCCGTGTAATCCGTATACCATTGAAATGTGTCCGGCTGCGATGTCCGCAATCATTTTGGGAATAAAAAACGGATTGAAGCGGGGACCGGCCTCAATATTGGTATAATAGGCGCTTACTTCTTCTTCGAATGTTTTGATGCCGCCGATTCCCGCCGAGAAAATAACACCGATTTTGTCGAGATTTTCTTTTTCAAGATCCAATCCCGAGTCTGTGATGCCTTCCATGGCAGAAGCCAATGCGAATTGCGCATAACGATCGTACTTACGGATTTCTTTGCGATCGAGAAATTTCGACGGATCGAAATTTTTTACTTCACAGGCAAATTGTGTTTTGAATTTTGAAGCATCAAACAAAGTAATAGGGCCGGCGCCACTTACTCCGGCAAGTGCATTTTTCCATGTTTCTTCAACATTTGCACCCAGCGGAGTAACTGCCCCTAACCCTGTTACTGCGACTCTTTTTAATTCCATAAATTGAAAAAATCGAATTTACTTAACGTTCGCTTCGATATAAGAGATGGCATCGCCTACAGTAGCAATTTTCTCGGCCTGATCATCAGGAATTTGGATACCGAATTCTTTTTCAAAATCCATAATCATTTCCACGGTATCCAGTGAATCTGCTCCCAAGTCGTTAGTAAAGCTCGCTGTAGGAGTAACTTCTGACTCTTCTACACCCAATTTATCTACAATGATCGCTTTTACTTTTGATGCAATTTCGGACATAATTTTAAATTTTTGAATTAGTAATGAATTAGTTTCTTTATTTTTGCGTTGCAAAGGAACAAATTTTTTCCGAATAATTGCAACCTTTGCTGTATAAATTAATTAAAACATGCACGTTTCCCGACTTTTTGTGCATAAATGACTTGGGAATATGAAAAAAAGAATTGCCGTTTTGGCTTCAGGTTCCGGCTCAAATGCCGAGAACATTGCAAATTACTTTTCGAATCATGAACTCATTGAAGTTTCTTTGTTTATTTCGAATAAAAAAGATGCTTTTATTCACCGGCGCGCCGAGAAATTGAACATCCCTTGTTATTATTTCCCGACGAAGCAATTTAATGAGACCGACGATGTTTCGGGACTTTTAAAAAAAGAACGGATTGATCTCATCGTTCTTGCCGGATTTTTGTTGAAAATACCCGAAAATATGTTGCGTGCATTTCCGGATGCCATCATTAATATCCATCCGGCATTATTGCCTAAATTCGGCGGCAAGGGAATGTACGGAGACCATGTGCACCGCGCCGTTGTCGCTGCCGGAGAAGAACAGTCCGGCATTACCGTACATTATGTCAATGAAAATTATGATGAAGGAAAAATCATTTTTCAGGCAACCTGCGAAATCTTGCCCGGCGATACTCCCGAAGACGTGGCCCGAAAAGTTCACGCTTTGGAATATAAACATTTTCCGTGCGTGATAGAAAAAGTTTTGAACGCTTGACCATTCATTAAACATTATATTGATTAAATAATAACGGTATTGTTAATCTTATATAGATTTAAAATAAAAACCTTATCTTCTAAAAACCCCTTTAGTAGCTTAGCAGCCGATACCATGCAACCCGGTCTCACCCTTATTTAAATACAATAAATGTTGATAAAATCCCCTGAAATAAGCGGATAAGGGCAGAGATCAGATGGATTTACCGGGCTGCTGAGGGAATTACAAAAACAAGAGTTGTCTATATCTATTTTAACAATGCCCTGATAACGATGCTGATTATCAATTTGTTTAATATCTAAAAATTGCTTATTCTATATAAACTTAATCGTCGACAATTTTCAGCGGTCAACCGGTGAAGTTTTTTCAACAGGGAGCATCCGGTTATTTTTGATCTTTAAATTCCTCAAAATCAATGTATTCTCCCTCATTTTTTTCGATAATTTTCTTTCGTCTTTTTTTTCCGGGACTTTTTCTGAACGTGGATTCTGTTTCTTCTCCCGGAAACGGTCGGGTATACTCATCTTTTGATGCGCCGAACAGATTCTTGAGCACTTTTGCTCCGAAATAAGGGAGCAGGAAAAACAGGAAAAAAAATACAAAGAATATGAATAATATAAAGGACATGGTTTCTTATTTGAAATTTGGCGTTTATTTGCGGGATAGACGACTGTTGATCACCGACATGATGATGTATGCGACAATCCCGAATGCTACTCCTTCGAAACGGAATATCAGAATAAACAGAATCGTTAGAATAACCAACAGGTATTGTGGAAAGTTTTCCTTCCATGAAAAATTTTTAAGTTTCAAAGAAAACATGGGAATTTCGGAAACAAGCAGAAAAGAAAAGAGTAATATCAGACCGATGATAATAAGGGGGAGGTATAATCCGGCCGACAGGTATTTTTCCATTCCGAACAACAACCCTGCCCAAAACAAAGCATTTGCGGGGACAGGCAATCCGAGGAAAGAGGTCGTTTGCCTTTCGTCGATGTTGAATTTGGCCAATCTCAATGCCGAAAAAACCGGAATCAGAAATGCGATGCAGGGAATGATCTTGATCAACAGGGAACCGACGATCTCTTCTTCTTGAAACAGCGATAATTGCAAAAACGTAAAAGCTGCGATACCCGGCGCCATTCCGAACGTAATGACATCTGCCAGACTGTCTAATTCTTTTCCTGTGGGAGAATACGCTTTAAGCAGTCGTGCCGCAAGTCCGTCAAAAAAATCGAACCCGGCTCCGGCTACAATCCAAACGGCACTATATGTAAAATCTCCTTTAAATGCGGCAATACAGGCCAAACATCCGCAGAAAAGGTTTAAGCATGTGATCGTGTTGGGAATGTGCTTCTTCAAAATTAAGAATTGATGTTTTGTTTTTTATTTTAGTTTGGCGATGATGGTATGGCAACCGGTAACTTTTTGATACATGGTTACCATTACTTCGGTATTTACCGGTAAATAGAGGTCTACGCGGGAACCGAATTTAATGAATCCCAAATGTTCTTCGATGTCGCATTTTTTTCCCCGCTTGGCATACGTTACGATTCGTCTTGCCATGGCTCCGGCAATTTGACGCAATAAAATGCGGGTGCCGTTTCCGGTTTCCAATACTACGGTCGAACGTTCGTTTTCAGTACTTGATTTCGGTAAATAGGCGGCTTGAAAACGACCTTTGTGGTGTTTTACGTGAACGACTTTCCCATCGATCGGATACCAGTTGGCATGAACATTCAGTATAGACATGAAGATGGAAACCAACAGGCGTTTTTCTTGAAAATATTCATTTTCGGTCACTTCTTCTATGGCTACGATTTTTCCGTCTGCCGGCGCTACGACCAAATTATCGGTGTTTCCTTCATTAAAATGCCTTCGGGGGCTTCGAAAGAAATTTACGATCAATAAATATAAAATGATCGAGATGACCAAAATGGTCACCTGACATATTCTGAAGGGTACGAAAGCATGAACACTACCGTTAAGCAACAGCAAAAACAAGAACAAATAAATGAGTATGTTTACCCCTTCCCGATGGATCTTATATTTTCTGATCTTTCTTAATTTACTCATTTCCTTTCTGTAAAAGTATTAGTTGAGGGTTAAATCAGATACAAAGGTACACGTTTTTATGAATAGTAAACATATTTTTAAATTTAAGTTATACGTTATGAGATTTTACTTTGCACGTTATAACTTTTTAATGATGTCCATTCCTTTTCGAATGGCTTGCTCATTCATCGGAATCAGATGGTGATGCCGTTCGGGAAGTGATTTTTTCAATCCTTTGACAACATTTTCCAATGTAACGATCGGACGAACTTTCAGCAACCCGCCCAATATGATCATGTTAAACGTTTTGTCGTTTTTCATCTCGGTGGCGGCGTCCATTGCATTGATTTGGTACACATTTATGTCTTTGCGTTTCGGAGGATGATTGATTCCGTAGCCGTCGAAAATCAGCGTTCCTCCCGGTTTTACGGCCGATTCGAATTTATCCAAAGAAGGTTGATTCAGAATAATGGCGGTATCGTATTGGTTTAATATCGGCGAACTGATCGGTCCGTCGTTTAATATCACCGTAACATTGGCTGTTCCGCCTCTTTGTTCGGGCCCGTAAGAAGGCATCCAACTGACTTCTTTTCCTTCCATCAATCCGGAGTAAGCCAAAATCTTCCCCATCGAAAGCACTCCTTGTCCGCCGAATCCGGCAATGATTATTTCTTCTTTCATAAATATTTATTATTCGTAGTTAAGGAGTTAACCACTTAAAAATTAAACATTTTTCAAATCCCCGATCGGATACATGGGGAACATGTTTTGTTCCATCCATTTGTTGGAGGCCTCCGGAGTCATTTTCCATCCCGAAGCGCATGTCGAAACAAATTCCACAATGGATGTTCCTTTGCCTGCCATGGAATTTTCGAAAGCCAGACGAAGTTTCTTTTTCGCTTTTTTGATGGCCGGCGCCGTGTGAACGCTTTGCCGTGTGACCAGACAGGTTCCTTCCAATTGCGCCAATAAATCCGATATTTTCAACGGATAACCATTGAGTTGCTCATTCCGTCCGAAAGGACATGTGGAGGTTTTCATATTTATCAGCGTAGTCGGGGCCATTTGTCCGCCGGTCATTCCGTAGATCGCATTGTTGATGAAAATGATGACGATGTTTTCTCCGCGATTGCAGGCATGAATGGTTTCGGCCGTACCGATTGCCGCCAAGTCTCCGTCTCCCTGATAAGTGAATACGACTTTGTCGGGATTCAGCCTTTTGATGCCTGTCGCAACAGCAGGAGCGCGTCCGTGTGCGGCTTCCTGCCAATCGATGTCCAGATAATTATAAGCAAAAACGGCGCACCCGACCGGTGCGACACCGATTGTTTTTTCTTCGATCCCCAATTCGTCAATGACTTCCGCAATCAGTTTGTGTACCACGCCATGACTGCATCCGGGGCAGTAATGCATGTGGTTGTCGTTCATCAAACGAGGTTTTTGATAAACTATATTTTCGGGTTTTATGATATCTGTAACATTCATACTTTTTAAATTCTTAATTTCGTCTTTAACGCTTCGAGCACTTCATTCGGGTCGGGAACGATTCCGCCCAAACGTCCGAAATGTTCTACGGGAATTTTTCCGTTCACCGCTAATTTTACATCTTCCACCATTTGTCCGGCATTGAGTTCCACCGAAATCATACCTTTCACTTTATCCGCATACCGGTTGAGTATTTTGCTCGGGAAAGGCCATAACGTGATCGGACGGAACAGTCCGATTTTGAGGCCCTGTTCATGGGCGAGTTCCACCGTCTTTTGACAGATGCGCGCACAAGACCCGAAAGCAACAATCAAATAATCAACATCTTCGCATCCTATTTCTTCGTAACGGACTTCTGTATCTTCAATATGTTTGTATTTATTTTGCAGTTCGATGTTGATTTGCTCCATAACGGCAGAATCCAATTCCAACGTCGTAATCACGTTTCTTTTTCTGCCGGCGGGTTTTCCTGATGATGCCCAAGGAGATTCTTTCCGGATTTGTTCTTCCGTCAGTCGCGGACGATGAGGCGGTAAAACAACTTTTTCCATCATTTGGCCGATCACTCCGTCGGTGAGAATCATGGCCGGTGTACGATGTTTAAATGCCAAATCGAATCCGAGCCCCACAAAATCAGCCATTTCCTGTACCGATGCGGGCGCAAGCGTAATCAACCTGTAATCGCCGTGTCCTCCGCCTTTTACGGTTTGAAAGTAATCGGCCTGACTCGGTTGAATGGTTCCCAATCCGGGACCTCCGCGCATGACATTGACGAGCAGACACGGCAATTGTCCTGCCGCAATATAAGAAATGCCTTCTTGTTTCAGACTTATTCCCGGGCTGGAAGATGAAGTCATCACCCTTTTTCCGCAACCGGCTCCTCCGTAAACCATATTGATTGCCGCAACTTCACTTTCCGCCTGTAAAACCACCATGCCGGTTGTTGTCCACGGATGAAGTTCCATCAATGTTTCCATGATTTCCGATTGAGGGGTGATCGGATATCCGAAGTATCCGTCGGCGCCGTAACGAACCGCCGCATGTGCGATCGCTTCGTTGCCTTTCATCAATTCCACCTCTTCCGTCATTATTGTGTTTCCTTCGTTTTTATTCATCTGTCTTCACTTTGTAAACCGTAATACATCCTTCGGGACATACATACCCGCAGTTTGCACATCCGATGCATTCATCGGGATTTTGCATGTATGAATAGTGATATCCGCGATTATTGACTTCTTTATGCAAGCTTAAAACTTTTGTCGGGCAGGCTACTACACACAGATCACATCCTTTGCATCGTTCGGTGTTTACGACCACTGCCCCTTTGATTTTCGCCATAAAATTTAAAATTTAAATCGGCTGCAAAGTTACCTAATTATTGCGTAACTTTTTACAGCATGCAGTATTAAAATCGTACCGGTCGTGATGGTGGGATACCGGTTACGTCTGTGGCAATATTTCGATCCAATATCCGTCGGGATCGTTGATAAAATACAGGCCCATCGATTCGTTTTCATAGCAGACACATCCCATTTCTTGATGAAATTTGCGGACATCCTCGTAATCACCGGAAACTCTTACGCAAAGATGCATTTCATTGTCGCCCAAGTTATATGGTTCTTCCCGGTCGCGCAACCAGGTGAGTTCCAATGAAAAATCGGACGACCGGTCGGTAAGATAAACAAGGATGAATGATCCGTCTTCCGCCTTTTTTTGGCGGGCGACTTCAAAACCGAGCGCTTTTTGGTAAAACGCGATGCTTTTTTCCAAATCTGATACATTGAAATTGTAATGGTCGAATTTAGCTTTTATATCCATGATGGTTGTATTTGGGGTTTTATAATTCTCAGGTGTAAAGGTAAGTAAATTTTTTATTGAAAGTATTGTTGTAAATTAATAAGAAAATGATAATCTTTGCATAGGAGTTATCCGTTAATTTTTTTTGCCTATGGAATATAAAGCGTAGATAATACGCGCATTTTAAAATATTGAAAAAAGCATTAGCTTTTATTCTTGAATTCGAAACTTAGACAATTTCTGAATGACGCAAGGGTAAGTGTTGGTGCTCACGCTGTTTATCGGCGTGGGCTTACTTATTTGCGTCAAAGGTAGTCTAAGACCTCGAATTCAAATACAGATAGAGTCCCACGCTTTTTTTATGCGCGTATATGAACTTTTTCGGGGCAAGAATATGGAGGTCGTCGAAAATCCTGTATAAAGAGTAGGCGCAAATTTTTAATTTCATTTTTTATGTTTCATAATATTAAGAAAAGAAAGTACTACGGTACAATGGAGGCAGAGACCATTCAAAACGCGGCGGGTCCGAAAAGCCGGATGAGTAGGGATAATATCAATATAAAATTATAGATATGTTTATATATACACTGATTTGGTTGGTAATTATCTATTTCGTATACATGCGATTTAGAGCAGCCTTTTGGTTAATTGTGCAAATATATATAGCAACATTCTTGCTTTTTTTTATATTTGGGGCGTTTTTACCACTACTCTTATTCTCTAAATCATCAGGATCATCAGGAATAATATGGCTAATAATTATTTTTATTGTAAGTTTACTATTGCTGCTATGTTATTTTTATAAAAAATTCAAGAAGATTATTCCAACACTGATAGCAAGTGATTATAGCTCTCGCACAGAGGAGCAGCAACAAGTTATTCGTTATTTTCTCTATAATGGCAGCATTTTGTCTAAAGAAGAAATGAAAGATGAAGAATACGACGCATTATTAAAAAGTTATCTTGATAAAACTGATTTCAAACAAAGAGCATTGAACAAATTTGACTTGGATGAATCTGAATTTACAGAAGTTAACCCTGTTAAATTAGAGAATTATTATTTTGAAGAGAAGGATTCTTTTTCTAAAAAAGGGAAGGATGGCAAAGTGCGTAGTTCTGCCTATCAAATATCGTGGGTATTTGGTACAAATGATAAATTCTATATTTATAGAAATACAATCCATTTGGATCAAGATGTTAGAAAAGAAACAGCGAATGAATATTATTGGAAAGATATTGATCGTTTCTTTATCTCAAATGAGACAAAGAAAATATGGTTATATGATATTCCCGCTTTGATAATTTCGCAATTTTCCAATAAAACATCTCAAATAATAGGATCATCAATAAATTATGATGTTACTTTATTTTCAATGTCAGTTCATGATGAAAAGATAGAATGTTTCATAGATGAAACCAATGATTCTCAGGAACGTACTATTCGAGGTTTGAAAACTAAACTTGACGAAAAGAAAAAAGGATAATATACCACAAACAGAAAAAACGACTTTCCAAGTTTATGAGAACTTGGAAAGTCTAATTCTATTCTTTTAAAATTTCAATTATGGTATCAACAACACTTCTCTCGAGCAACGAAAGCGTCGGTTTGGGAATAATAGAAATAGTATCCGTTCCCAGCATAAAAATTTTGTCGGATAAGTATTCAGATTCGCAGGCAATGACTGTTGACTATAAAAAGGAAATGAGTAATTTGTTATCGCAGGTTTATCAGTATTATAAAATGCTGAATAATACAACAGGAATGAACAATGATATTTCGCTGGAAATACTTTGGACAACCCGGTCGGTTGCCAATCAACCATACAAGGCAAATATACGGCTGTTTCTATTAGTGCGGGCTATCGGCAGCGATAATAGTTCGGTTGAAAAGAATGTAACTGCCGTTTTGCAAATCTGCAAAACAATGCTGGATTTGCAAAAATACGAATACAAGACCGTTTCGTATGATGAACTGTTTCCTGTTATTCAAGGTATTGAAGAACAATCCGTCTGCGCAATCGTAAAAGAGGAGAGATTGGAAAATTTGCAAAACCAAATATTGCCTTTTTGTTACTCTTTTGACCAAATCCCGGTTAGCGAAACAGATATGAGCAAACTTGTTAATACGTTAATCAATTATCCTGATTGTGCGGTATCGTTTCAACTGATACCTACCGCATACAGTTCCGCCGAAGCGCAGGAAATTGGCAACATTACACTAATGCTTGATAATCTATTTAAGGGAATTGCGGAACAAGGAGTTGGCAATATCAGTTTTGCAGCGGCAGAAAAACCTTCATTTACATATAAATATTACCAACAGAACAAAACTAATGCACTTTTCAATTTCAATATTTTGGTTTACGGAAAACAGGAAGCCGTTCAAAATATATCAAGCAGCGTTTACGGACAGTTGAATGCGGGACTCAAATTTATCAATTTGTCTGCTGAGGAAGTAAACAAAAACAATAATTTTTATCCCTTGCCTTGGGCTGTCAATGAATTGCAACAAAGCGTGGAACGAGAACAATTTTGGAATAGCGGGCAAATCTCAGCTAACAATTATAAACTTCCTTACATAATCACATTTGAGGAGGCAGCCGAATTTTTCCGTCTTCCATTCGGCAATGACCATATTTCGGCGGGATTGGTCGTAAACGAATCGGGCAAAACAAGTAAAACCTACGCTAAGGATATTATCAATGTCAGCGACATTGAGGTGGGACGGCTCAAATCTTCGTCAAATGACGACCGTATCGGTTTTTCATTAAAAGATTTAGCCAAGCACATGCTGGTGGTTGGAACGCCCGGTTCCGGAAAGACTACTTTTTCTGTGAGTTTACTTGACAGACTGTGGAAAAAGCATAAAATCCCGTTCCTCGTTATTGAGCCTGCGAAAAACGAATACCGCGCATTAGTGCAGAGTATTCCCGATTTACAGGTATTTACACCCGGCAAAAACTTTATTTCGCCCTTTGTGTTCAATCCCTTTGTGCCACCTAAAAACGTTAAACTTGAAACCTATAAATCAACGTTGAAGACTGCGTTTGCGGCAGCGGTATCTATGTCCACGCCTTTGGATAAGATATTTGAAGAATCTATTAACAACTGTTATTCGGATTTCCGATGGCTCGACAATTATACAGTTGCCGACAAGGGTAATATTTTTAATATAACAGATTTTATTAAATGTTTTCAACAGACATTCGACGAAATAGGCTATACGGGTGATGCCCGAAACATTGGACGCGCAGGTATTGTACGTTTAAACAGTTTGGTCAATCTCTTTGATAATTATTTTTCAATTCCTATCGAAGATTTATTGCAAAAACCCACTATAATTGAACTTGCAGCAATTGAAAACAGTGACCAGAAAGCGTTAATAATTTCTCTATTGCTGTTATCCATACTTGCTTATGTCAATGCAAATTATGTGGGAGAAGGTGGATTGAAAAATGTAATTTTGCTTGAAGAAGCGCATGTACTTTTGGATGCCGATACTAATGCCGGAGAAGGCGAAGCAAATCCAAGCGCCATAGCGCAGGGACTTGTGAAAAGAATGTTGGCGGAAATTCGCTCGTATGGCGTTGGGCTAATTATTGCCGACCAGTCGCCCCGCAAAGTAACCTTAGATGTAATTGCGTTAACGGATATGAAATTAGCTTTCCGTCTGGTGGAAGCAACCGATAAACAAATTCTTGCAGACAGTACGAATATGTCGGAAATGCAAATACAACGCTTGGCAAAACTGAAGCCCGGCGAAGCGTTTTTCTTTTTCAACAAATTGGACGAACCGGAAGAAGTAGTAACACCTGATTATCGTTTGGAAAACAAAATCAGCATTTCGCTTAAAGATGAAGATATTGCAAAATTATCAACATATTGGAACAGCAAACAGGAAAAACTGAGACCTTATCCCGAATGTCAATATGTAGCTTGTTGTACAAAAACTTGCGACTATCAACGCCGTATTTTAGCGCGTGAAATAGCGAGACGGTTGTTCAATCGGTATTTTAAGCCAACAACAGAAAGTTTCGAGCCACTAAAAGAATTATTGAGTAAAATCAGTAATTTGGTTATGGATGAATTAAACGATGAACCGTTTACTCTCGAATTACTGCTTTGCGTGAAAGTTCACCTTTGGAGGCGTATAAAATTTGGAACACGAATACCTGTACGCAATATACAGATACAAAATTCATTAGAAAAACAATATTTAATTAATAAAATATAGTATATGAAAAATTTAGAAATGAATGATATACAAGAGGATTCAACCTCTTTATCAAAATCAGAAACTCAAAAAAATAGAACGGAATGTGAGGATTCCATTCCAGAAGATGTTGTAAATAGTGTAAAGAAAGGAATAGGGATAGGAGGGACTGTGACAAAAAATTTTATGAGTATGATTGAAAAAGCGGCGAACACTCAATTTGGAAAATAAAAGTTGAAGAAATTATTTATTAAAATATTAATATTTAAAACGATTAAAAATGGAAGATACAGATTTTGACGGAGGAGACATTGGTGGAGGCGACTCCGGGGGTAGTGATTTATTCGGCGGAGATACCGGTGATGGAGATACTTTTGACGATAGCGGTAACGATATGCCAAGTGACGATATTTCTGAAGATACAGATAATGACTTTACAGTTGAAAATGACGAAAATACAACTGACATAGATACGCCCTCTGAAACTATATCCAATTTGGAGAATCAGGACTACGACGTAAATATGGAAGTAACATACCCTGACTCTGATTTTCAAAATACTTCTTCTTCAGATACAGATACTGTTGAATCTGAAGATTTAGACGATGATGGTTTGGAAGATAACAACGATGCTGCTCAAAATGCAGAAGGCGATGATAGTGGCGAAAACCCTGAAGATGAAGAAAGTGATAGCGATATTGATACTAATGACGAAAATGGCGAAGAGAATGACATTCCCGAAGATACTGATAACGGAACAAAAGACAATTTTGAAATTGGCGGACACCAAAATATGACTGCTGAAGAAGTTGAACAATATCAAAAAGACGGCAACGACGCATTTAACGATTCGCTTCCGGAAGATTATAAATCGAGCGAAGACAGTCAGCCAAGCGATGAGTACAGGCAATTGGTGGACGATAATTATGCCGATATGGAAAATCAGATAGATGAATCATATAAAGCAGAAGGCTGGGATGAAAGTATGCAGGTACAAGATGACGATTGGAGTAAGGAAAGAGAATATGATGATGAGTCGAATGAAGAAGGCAGTGTTGAAAATTCTACTGATGACAATGAAGAAAAACCGTCAGTTCGAGAAACTTTGAACGATTTTGATAATTCGGAAGAACCTAAAGGTGCTGACTTTGAAGACCCGCCTGTTTATAACAGAACAAGATAGTAATAACTTAAAACAATAAATAATTATGAGCGAATACGATGATTTAAGTGATAGTGCAGAAGTTTTTGAGCCTAATTCCGAAGGATTTCACGAAGAAACAGAGCCAATAGAGCCGACTTCCGATATAATCCCGGAAGATACTCAAAGTTATAATTTTGAAGGGGTTTCTGATTCAGAACAAGCAGAGGCAGAAGAATTTATGAAAGAAAATCCTGATTTGTTTTCAAATTCAGATGAAGTAAAAACTCCAACAAGTGATGGTGACGAGGGTGTTTTGCATAATCCCGATTCTGAAAGCATTACTGTGGGCAAATTAGACCCCGATAAAAACGAAACAGGTAAGAGTTATATAGAAACAGGCAAGGAAACAGGTTCTTCCTATTACGATAATGAAAATTATCCAGAAATACAGAAGGAAAATCCGAATATCGAGAATAAAGATATGTACGAAGAAAGTGGAAATAAAGAAACTATTGAAAATGCCCTTGATAAAGGTCAAGAAATTCAAATGCCAACGAAACCTGAAGAAGTAACAGGAACAACCGAACAAGAGTATAAATCAATTCAAAATCAAACGGGTGTTGATGTTGATGAATTAAAAAAATTAGAATTGGAAGAAGATAATATGCGCCACCTTCGCGACTATAAATCTTATTCCGATGAACAACCATTGGACAAACTCGAAGACGAAGAATGGAATTAAAATAGTAACAACAAAATAAATTAAAAAATTATGTCAATTTGGAAAAACGAAAATGAATCAGCCTACGCCGATGGCAAAAAACATTGGGCTGACGTCATTAAAAACAGCGGAGACGGTAACCTATTAATATGGAGACAGCCGGAAGAAGATTTTAACACCAACTCCACACTCATAGTAATGCCGGGCGAGGAGGCAATTTTTATCAAAGGCGGTACAATAGAACAAACCTTTGAAAACGGCACTTACAAACTTTCGACGGAGAATTATCCGTTTATCAGCCGTTTACGGAATGCATTTACAGGCGGAGTTAGCACTTTCAACTGTGTGGTCTATTTTGTGCGGAAAGCGCACAGTATGGAAATTCTGTGGGGAACGGATTCAGCAATTCAGGTGCGGGACAAATTTTTGGGAATTGCTACAAAATTGAAAGCAAGAGGAGCGTATAAGGTACAGGTAGGTAATCCTGTTGTATTTCTTGAAAAGTTAGTAGGCAACAATGTCCCTTTTCAAATGCAAGACGAACTTACACTGTTTTTCAGAAATGAATTTCAGAGTAAAATCAAGTCCAGTATTGCAAGAGCCGCCAACGAAACCACACAGGAACTTCTTGGTATTGACGCCCGCTTGGACGAATTTTCCGATTCAATAAGTCCTTTTATTGGAGAAATACTTGCCGATTACGGATTAAAACTTGTAAAATTTACAGTTGCTGCTGTTGATATAGATGATGATGAATTAAGAAGACGTTACGATGAAATTGGTATGGATGCCATTGAAAAAATGAGAATTGCACAAGCCGATAAATCAGTGATGGGTATTTTGGGGGAAGATTGGGGCCGCCAGCAAGCTGCTAATATATTGGGTGATTTAGCAAACAATCAAGGCGCGGGTGGCGTTGCTGCCACAGGTGCAGGGTTAGGAATGGGTGTAGCAGCCGGTGGTGTTTTTAGCGGAATGGCTCAACAGTTATTCAATCCAATAAATCCGCAACCGCAGCAACCCATACAACCACAACCTTCGCGTTTTACACAGAAAGAAGACCCTGTGGCTAAAATCAAACAATTAAAAGAAATGTTTGATTTTGGAGCAATTTCACAAGAAGAATTTGACATAGTAAAACAGGAAATATTAAACAAAATGAAATCTTAAAAAACAGTATAATATGAAACGAATTAATATTTTATGGCTTTTGTTGGATTCATTATTTCTGATAGTATTCAATCTATTGTTTTTTATGTTTGGCGATGACGGAGAGTCCAAAACTTCCGTATGGATTTGTTATGGCTTTATTCACTTTGCCTATTTTGCGCTGGTTCTTACACCTTTTTTAGTACGCAAAGGCAGTGCCGAAACAAATTATCGCCGACCGCTTTATACCGTTACAACTTCTTATTTTTTGGTGGAGTTGCTTGTCGGTGTTACGCTTATTTTGATTGCGCCTGAAACGGTCAAAGTTACTATCGTCATACAGGTAGTTTTGGCAACCATGTTTTTGGGTTGGTTGTTGGCGCATTTGATTGTCAATGAGCATACGACAGATAATGTCGAGCGGCGAGAAGCGGAATTACAATATGTTAAAAGGTCTTCCGCAAAATTACAGTCCATTTTGCAACAGATAACTGACCATGCTGTTGCCAAAAAAGTGGAACGGGTTTACGATTTGATGCGCAGTAGTCCTGTACGGTCTAATACCGATGTTCGCTCATTGGAACAGCAGGTAATTAGCGAAATAGAACAGCTCGGAAATATTGTCAGTCAAAATGAAACAGAGCAAATTGTTTCGATAACAGACAAAATATACCAACTTGCAAACGAAAGGAATAGACAATTAAAAATCAGTAACAGATAAAAATATGGCATATAAATTAGAAGGATTACATTGTCCAAATTGTGGTGGAACTCAGTTTTCTCCAGACTTAAAAAAGTGTTTATTTTGTGGTGGAGCAGTAGTATTAACAAGTTACAGTGATTTTTCTTCAATTGATATAAAAAAATACGAAGATTCATACCGTAAACAATTGGTAGAAAATCCAAATAATGATGCATTGAACATGTCGCTTGCCATGTGTTATCTAAAAAAGAAATTGTATGACAAAGCAATGCCATTTTTTGAAAAAGCGATAGATGATACTTTTGGGAATCCCGAAACATTATTTTTCGCATCTGTTTGTTTGTTAAAAGGGGAAAAAGCATTTCTTGCTAATCGCGAAAAACAAATTAACCCTATCATTGCTTATCTTAACAATGCCATACAGGAAGACCCTAAAGGTATTTATCATTATTTTTTGGCTTATATCAAATATGACTATTTTGAACGTAAATATCTTAATATCAAGCCAAATTGGGAAGAAACATTACAAACTGCTATTCAGGCAGGGTTGCCGTCGGCGGATGTTGCTCAGCTTTTTGAGGTGTTGCAGGTTGAAATTCCTGAGTGCTTGAGAGTATGAAAAAAAGATAAAGTAAGGTTGCTATTTCGAGCATTTGAATAAAGGAAGCAAATTTTTTGAATATACATAATATGCCGATGCCAAAACAGAATATTATCCTGCTTTGGAATATAGCGATGTTCCGGAAGACAATAATTTGAGCAAAAAATCGACGATGCCGGCGCTGCTCTTGACAGCAAATATGCCGCCGATAATTATTACAATGCAGGGAAATAGGAAATACATTGAGGCAAAGCAGGAGTATGAAAAATTACTAAACCCCAATGATGATTATCTTGTAGAACGTATTGCAGCCTCTGACATTCGGATTCCAAGGTTGCCGCGCATCATTCGTGTGAAAGTAACCGATGCCAATGGAAATAATATGTCAGATGTCGCATTTTCAACAGATGAATACAAAGTAGATAAAAACGACTGTTGCATTCACATTTCCCTAAAATTCAACGTATCGTTTTGTAAACAATTATATAGTAAAAGATTGACCTTTGCATGTGATTTTTCCGAACCGGCATCCTTTGGATTCGGCGTAAGGTTCGAATGCATTTCCCTCATCATAGTTTTCGCCGAAATGCATGGGCAGAAATAACCCGGCGTTTATGCGGTCGATAAATTGCCGCGGGCCTTTCATATAATCTTTGCCCAGCCGGTTGTCGACCGGAAACATCGCCACGTCGAAATGTTTTTCTTCCCGGTGCAGGTCGTCCAATTCTTTCAGAAAAAACAGTTCCGCTTCTTTTGCATATTCCGGGGACGCTTCTTCGTTCCAATGCCAATTGTTCAAATCTCCCGCATGGAAAATTTTTTTGCCGCCGGCTTCAATCGAAAACGAAATTCCGGCATCGGTCGAGCCGAATGCTTTTACGGTTATCGACTCATCGCTGAAGACATCGTATTTTTTCAAAAAAACGGCGTCGGATGATTTTGCTTTTCCTTCTTCCCGAATATCCGACGAAAAAATAAATTGAATATCGGGATGTATTTCTTTCCATTTCAATATTTCCGGATTAAAATGGTCGGAATGTACATGGGATGACAGTACATACAATTTTTCCGGCCGGTGAAGGATTTGATCATGAATCATCCCCGTATCGGATGTCTTTCCGGAATCCTTGAAATAGTCGATGATCATCGAAAAATCACCGGTTTCGATGACAAAACAGCTGTGATAAATATAATTAATCTTCATTTTCATTTAATCTCAATTTAATTTTCATAAAATTAATATTTGAATCGTTTGCCCTTATAGATCGGAGTATCCTCTTTTCGTTTGACGGTTCTGAATATATCATTTTTATCGGAAGGCCGCAGATAATCGAACCACACGAAACTTTTCAGGTAAAGATCTGCCGGCTTGACCAGCTCGACCGGCGTGAGAGAACCTTGCGGAGCGGGGTAAATAATCATCCTGTCGATTTTTTTGTCAGTCAAAAAAATATCCATGAACCCACTCAACGTCCGGTTCAATCCGATCAGGCTTTTGTCGTTTTCTTCCGGATAATAAATCGATTCGGCATTGCCGTCAACCGTTATTTTATACACCTCCCTTCCCCTGAAATACACTTTCATGTCCATGCCGGTAAGTTGGTCGAAATGTTGCAACGAGTCTTTTTGAGACGCCGCGAAAGCAAATTCTTTGATATGGGCAAAATTAGGCGTGCTGTCACTCATGTACACCAAAATGGTATCGCCGTAAATCTGATACGCTTCATTCCACATTACCGGGTCTTTATACATGCGGAGCACCGAATCTTTCGTATTATATTGCATCGAATCGCAAACACCTTGAAAATCGGTACGGTAAAATCGGACATGATAATAAGCTTTCAACATCTTGAAGGTTGAATCGGACAATGTTTTCAGCGTGTCAGCGTGCAGATATAAACTGTCTTTTCCCGAATATTCGATTGCCAACGCTTTTTTGGTCACAAACGAATATTGAGTCTGTTCGTTGTGATAGCCGTATTCTCCCCGTAAAATGATTTTTTGGACACTATCGTTCATTTCGATATTTCCGAACACTTCGCCGATCCCGTTTTTCCGGTCATATTTTAACGTATCTCCGGTCAGGGTTTGGGTTTTTGTCACCACTTTCGAACGATCCAGTAATTCGGATTGGTCGGTACGTGTGTTGTACCAGCCTCTGGTACAATAAATAACGCTGCTGTCGGTGACGATGGTGGAAGGTCCCAAAATATCGGCGATTCCCGTTGCGGTGTTGTAACGAAGCGTATCGGAATAAAGCGTGAACTTGGGGTTGGTCAACCGGACATCGTAATTGAAAATCGCAATTTTGGTTCCGGGATTGTATTGTCCGTAAACGGAACTCAATTCGTTTTCTTGATCGATGATGACTCCGCCGTCAAAATAATACCCGATATTCGCTATACGGTCATAATTAAGGCTGTCGGTGAACAACGTGACCCCTTTGTTTTCCATTCTTACATTTTCCCGTAACCGGGCCAGATTCCGATTGCCGTCGTAATACAACACATTGCCGTAAGTAAACAAGGTGTCGGCCTGATTCATTTCCACATTTCCGAAAGCATCCAGAGAATTGGTCTTGTCGTAGAAATAGGCGCTGTCGCAATCCATGGTCGTGCTTCCGTGACGAAAACGGACATTTCCCAGCAAAACCTGAATGTCGGGATTCAGTATTTTATTGAAAATCAACGAATCGGCTTGTTCCAAATGAACTCTGTTTTTATCTTGTGCCGGATTGGCCGGAGGCTGGAGTTTTTGCGCGAGCGAGCCGATAACGATCAGGCACAAAATCCCGATAAGCGTAATTTTGTGCCTGATTTGACCTGATATATTTTTTCCGGTACCCATTTTATTGTTTCAGCCAACCGGGATATTTAAAGTCGCAATTGCTCCAACTCGGATCAATTCTGACATATGTCGTTTTTTGTTTTTCCCGGATCCAATTATCAATGACATCTTGCATCTTGGCCGATCTCACAATGTCCCTTAATTCCTGATAATCAGCGGCTACATTGGCTTTGTGACCCGGATACCGCGCTTTGAGTTTTACCAGCATACAAATCGTTTTTTGTTTCCGGTCTGTGATGGCGACGGCATTGGATATATCGCCCGGTTTCATGGTATCGACCACTTTAGCGATTTCCTGCGGCAATTGTTGCATTTCGAAACGGGATGTTCCGGTTTCGGGATTGGCCATTAAACCGTTGTTGTTTCGGGATTCTTTGTCTTGAGACAAATACAGGGCTGCCTCTTCGAATGTAAATTTTCCGTTTTTGATGTCTCCGGCGATGGAATCCAGCTTATTCAATGCCGAAGTGATCGCTTTCGACTCGATTTTCGGCTTCAGCAGGATGTGACGGACATTCACCCGGTCTCCCCGGCGTTCGATCAGTTGAATGATGTGGAATCCGTATTCTGTTTCCACGATTTGGGAAACTTTTTTCGGATCGGACAGCGAAAATGCAACATTCGCAAATTCCGAAACCAATTGTGCTTTTCCCATAAATCCTAATTCTCCTCCTCTGCTTGCGGATTCGGTATCTTCGGAATACAACCGCGCCAAAGTCGAAAATTCGGCTTCACCGTTGTTGACCCGATCCGTAAATTCACGCAAACGAGCTTTTACAGCATCGATTTCCTGAAATGTAGCCTTCGGTTCATTGGTAATGACCTGCACTTCCACTTGAGTGGGAATGAAAGGAATACTGTCGGACGAAAGTTTACTGTAATATTTTCTTACTTCGACCGGTGTGATTTTGATTTCTCCTATAATTTTCCGTTGCATGGCTTGTACGGTCAGTTGGTCGCGGACAATATCTCTCATGGATTCCCGGATTTTTACGCCCGGCTTGCGGAAGTATTCTTCCATTTTCTCTTTCGATCCGATTTGTGAGATAAAGTAATCGATTCGGGCATCGACCTGCTGGGTTACTTCGGCATCGGTGACGTCGACACTGTCTATTTTTGCCTGATTCAGGAATAATTTCTGAACTGCAATGTTTTCGGGAATGACGCAATAGGGATCTCCTTCGATTTTTTCGCCTCTGTACAATGCTTCCATGCGCTGTTCCTCCACTTCGGACTTTAATATCGCCTGGTCTCCGACTACCCAGATCACTTCGTCGATGACATTATCCTGTGCGTTTGTCGCAAGAGCAAACATCAGCAGTTGCAACAAGAAAAACGGTTTACGAATGAATTTAAACATTTGTCTTTATCGGTTAAACTTCCGGTTTACAATACCCGGCATTTCTTTAATAATAAATTTTCACTTTATCGGATTTCACGGCTTCTTCATACAAATCGTTTTCGATTTTTTTGATGAAAGCGGTTCTTTTCTCATTTCTCAACATGTCGATGATTTTGGCTTTTGCAAATTCATACGGTTGCTTGTCTCCGGGCATAAGACATTCTTTAATGTTCAAATAATAATAGAACGAACTGTCTTGCGCTTCCACGAATGTGTTGTTTTTCAGGAAATCGGGCGAAGCAAAACCATTGGCGGCATACGCCAGATTTTCCGTCAATTTGCCCAACGGCTCCCAACGATCATAGAAATATTCGTAAATGGAAGCATTTTGAATACAATATTTTTCGATGTTTTCGATGTTTCCCGAGCCGGGATTTTGCGTTTCTTTTTTGCACCATTCTTTCAAATCATCGAGCTTTGCGGCATTTAACGGAACTTTTAATATAAATCCTTTGATAATGGTTTCTGTCAATAAAAAATCTTTTTCGTTCTGTTGATAATAAGATTTGATTTCTTCTTCGGATATATTTTTGTTCAGTCTTTCTTCCACAAGTTTGTTCTCGTAAGTATGCAAAATCAATGATTTCCGATATTCTTCCACCATTTGGTCGATGTCTTTGCTGTTTCCGATGTTTCGTTGAGCTTGTTGAAACATCAATTCGTCATTGATCCACATTCTGATGTAATGTTCCGCAAATTGAAGGCTGTCTTCTTTGCTCAATCCTTTGGGAATTATTTCATCCAGTTTTTCTTTGCGCAATACCTGATCTCCGATCACCACCAAAGGTCTGTTCACATTTTCTTCATTGTTGCAGGAAAAAAAACAAAGAACAAAAATTACGGGCAATAAGTAAACTTTCGAAATCATGATGAAATAAATATACCGAAATGGAATTACGGTTAATAAAAACCGTTTTTTGATTTTAAGCGGCTAAAGTACGACAATATTTGCAAGTTGCGGCATTTGTTAATACTTTTTAGTGATATGAATGTCTTATTTTCCTAACAGACGTTTTAATTCGGCTATTTCTTTATCTTTTTCCGAGAGAGCTTTGTCTTTCTCCGAAAGGGCTTTATCTTTTTCCAAAAGTGCTTTTGTCTGGTTGGCGATAATGCGCTCGTTTATCCGGAAGGCTTCCACATAATCGTCTTCGGCGGTCATTGTGTTTTTCATCTCCTCGCTTTGCGATGCCTTTTGCAGCCGGCGTATGACCGGACGGTATTCTTCCGGGAAATCTTCCTCCGAAACATTCAGAATATGATGATCGGACGTGCGGTTGCTCTGGTCGAATATCCCCAACAGTTTCTCGAGATCATTCCTCCTATGCTTCGGAAGTTCGGGTATCTGAATGATCCATGAACGGTGGTGAAGCCCTTCGATAAACTCGTTTTTCCCGCTTTCCACTTCCGTATTCGTCGTCCGGTCTTTTGTCCGGTGATTGACTTCCAACAGAGGAATGCCTTTGATGCCTAATCCCCGGCCGAGGAAGAATATGCAGTATATTTGCAGGGCTTTCCGTTTTCCGAAGGAATCCTCGTAACTGTTTGACGGATTTTGGTATTGTCCGCCCAAATAACGTCTGAAACGCATGATGTCGGTGGGAAGCATTGCTTTCTGCACTTCGATGATTACGCTCCGGCAGCCGTTTTCGGTTTCTATTTTTGCCAGAAAATCCAGATGATAGACCGTGTAGCTCTGTTTGTTGTGGTCAATGGTCAAAACATGTTCCTGCGGCGAAAAGTCCAATTCAATGATTTTTTCATCGATGATGGCCGAGATGAATTTTTTCGCAACCTTGTTGTCTTCCATCATGTATTTGAATACCACATCGTAAAGAGGATTTGCTATATACATAATTTTTTGCGTTTGGGATCATAAATGAGGTAACTGACTTCAGCTTCTTCTGTCTCTGCCAAGAAAAATCATGATATAATAAAATAAAGTTGCCAATGAAGACAAGGCTGCAATCACATAAGTATAAGCCGCCCACTTCAAGGCATCTTTAGCCGGAGGATAGGTATTCGCATCCGTAATCCCGGCTCTGTTCAACCACGCCAAAGCTCTGCTGCTGGCATTAATTTCAACAGGCAATGTAATAAAGCTGAATAACGTCGTCATGGCAAACAAAATGATCCCGGCAAGCAATAATCCCGGGAACCGGTTTACCATAACAATCCCCGCAAGTAACACCCATTGCATCCATTGGGAGGCAAAATTAACCACCGGCACCAATTTCGAACGCATGGTCAAAAAACTGTAAGCCGTGGCGTGTTGTACAGCATGTCCGCATTCATGTGCGGCAACAGCCGCGGAAGCGACACTGTTTCCGTAATATACGTCACGGCTCAGATTAACCGTTTTTTTGGCGGGATTATAATGATCGGTCAGCTGACCTTCCACTGATTCCACGACAACATTGTTGATTCCGTTATCCCGCAACATTTTTTCAGCTACATCTTTTCCCGTCATTCCGCTCCTCAACGGGATTTGGGAATATTTATTAAATCGGTTTTTCAATCCTGACTGGATAAACCAACTGATTAAAGCGAATATTCCGAAAATTACATAAATAGACATGAAGTTAAGAGTTAAGAGTTAAAAAATTAAATAAATTGTCCGGATTATCCGTTTATTTATTTTCGCGTAAAATAGTTTGTTCTCTGTCGGGCCCGACGGAAACAATTTTAATCGGAACATTCAGTTCTTTTTCCAGAAAATCGAGGTATGCATTAAATTTTTCCGGAAATTCGTTTTCCTTTTGCATTTTTGTCATGTCGGTTTTCCAACCCGGCAATTCGGTAAAAACAGGGTTTACCTCATCATTCAATTCATGCGGGAAATAATCGATTTTCCTCCCGTCGATTTCATACGCCACACAAGCTTTGATATATTCAAACGAATCCAATACATCGCTTTTCATCATGATCAATTGAGTGACGCCGTTTATCATAATCGAATATTTCAATGCGACAAGATCGATCCAGCCGCAACGACGGGGACGACCGGTCACCGAACCAAATTCGACACCCAAATTTCTCATCTTCTCTCCGTTTTCGTCAAAAAGTTCGGTCGGAAAAGGGCCGCTGCCCACACGGGTACAATACGCTTTGAAAATTCCGAAAACCTCTCCGATTCTGCGGGGAGCAACCCCTAACCCCGTACAAGCACCCGCACAAATAGTATTCGAAGAGGTCACAAACGGGTAAGAACCGAAATCGATGTCTAACAATGTTCCTTGCGCTCCTTCGGCCAACACCGAAATTCCTTCGTTTACTTTTTCATTGATAAAATGTTCACTGTCTATAAAGGTATAGGTCTTTAATTTTTCGATTCCTTCAAACCACTCTTTTTCGATCGATTTCAAGTCATATTTAAAATGATAAAGACGTAATATTTCTTCATGACGAGCAACCACAGCTTTATATTTAATTTCGAAATCGGAAAGAATATCCCCGACTCTCAGGCCATTCCGACTTATTTTGTCGGTGTAGGCGGGACCGATTCCCTTACCTGTCGTTCCGATTTTGGACGAACCTTTGCGAAATTCGGAACAAGCATCCAACAACCGATGAGTCGGTAAAATAAGATGTGCTTTTTTCGAAATCAACAATCTTCCTTTCAAATTATGCCCGGAAGATTCCAAAGCTTCCACTTCTTCTTTGAAAAGCGCGGGATCCAACACAACCCCGTTGCCAATGATATTTATCTTATCGCCCTGAAAAATACCGGAAGGAATAGAGCGGAGCACATATTTTTTACCGTTGAACTCCAGAGTATGTCCGGCATTCGGTCCACCCTGAAAACGGGTGATCACATCATATTTCGGCGTCAAAACATCAACCACCTTGCCTTTACCTTCGTCTCCCCATTGCAACCCTAAAAGAACGTCTACTTTCATTTCCTGATTTCTTTATTATTTTTTATTTTTTTATTTTTCGTCGAAGAACATTTATTGCAAACACCATACATATATAAACTGTAATGAACCGGTTTGAATCTCGATATTTTCTTGTTTTCGATCAACCGGCTGATATCATTGTCTTTGATTTCACGCACCGCTCCGCATTCCGTACAAATCAAATGGTGATGATTATCGTTGTTGTAACTTTTTTCATAATAAGAAATATTTTTTCCGAATTGATGTTTGAGCACCAACCGGCAATCCAACAACAATTCGATGGTATTATAAATGGTTGCCCTGCTCACACGAAAATCCCCTGAACTCATCGATTCGTACAATGCTTCCAGATCAAAATGTCCGTCGAAAGAATAGATGTGTTCGAGAATTGCGTAACGCTCCGGAGTTCTCCGGTGTCCGTGCAATGCCAAATATTCCGTAAATTTTTCTTTTACGATCTCTTTTATTTTCTCGTTGTCCATAAAATTTGACCGATTGCCAAACCCGACAAAGTTACGTTTTTTTAATGATAACTCAAAACAATTTTCCGGATGTATGATGCTGCACGCACGGTAATAAGGCTCAACCCGCCGGCATCACCCCTGCCGAACCCACAAATCCGGATCGATAACCGGTTCGTACATCCGGGCATACAAATGTAAAAAAAACAAAAAATATTGATTTTGCAATGTGGAGATTAGTTTTTTTTGATAAAAATGTAATCCGGATATTGCATTTTTACTATTTTTGTGGGGTTAAAATAGAAATTGATGAACAGAGAAAAGGAAATAGGCATGGATTTAATTCAAAGCATCATCGAACGGGCGAAAGCAAACAAACAGCGCATTGTTTTACCCGAAGGAACGGAAGAACGGACATTAAAAGCCGCAGATCGGGTGCTTGCCGATGAAGTGGCGGAAATCATTTTGATCGGAAACCCTTCCGAAATTTCGGGGATGGCAGACAGATTCGGATTAAAACATATTTCCGAAGCTGAAATCATCGATCCTCTTCACCACAATAAAAAAGAAATTTACAGCGATTTACTTTTCAACCTCCGGAAAGAGAAAGGATTGACCTTCGAAAATGCGTGCAAATTAATCGAGGATCCTTTGTTTTTGGGATGTTTGATGATTAAAAACGGAAATGCCGACGGAGAAGTTGCGGGAGCCCGGAATACAACGGGCAACGTTTTGCGTCCGGCTTTTCAAATCATCAAAACATTGCCCGGCATCAGTGTCGTATCCGGGGCATTCATCATGTTTCTTCCCGATAAAACTTATGGTGAAAACGGTATCATGGTATTTGCCGATTGTGCCGTTTTACCCGATCCCACGGCGCAAGAGTTGGCTCACATTGCGGTGGCAACGGGAAAAACCACTCGCGACATTGCCGGATTTGAACCGCGCATAGCCATGTTGAGTTTTTCGACTAAAGGAAGCGCTTCACATAAAATGGTGGACAAAGTCGTTGAAGCCACCCGATTGGCAAAAGAATTGGATCCGTCTCTCAATATCGACGGAGAACTGCAGGCTGATGCCGCCATCGTGCCTTTGATAGGCCAAAGTAAAGCTCCCGGAAGCAAAATAGCCGGACATGCCAATGTATTGGTGTTTCCCTCATTGGAAACAGGAAACATCGCCTATAAACTGGTTCAACGCTTAGCCGGTGCCGAAGCCGTAGGCCCTGTTTTGCAGGGAATCGCCGCCCCGGTCAATGATTTGTCGCGCGGATGTTCAATCGACGATATTTACAAAATGGTCGCCATCACGGCCAACCAGGCAATCGGCAATAAAACCGACAAGTTAAAAGCTGATTTGAATTTCACCACAATATCGTGATAAACTTTTAACTTTTAGATTTAACTTCAACTCTTAACTTTTAACTCTTAACTCTTAACTCTTAACTCTCAACCGTATATGTCGGAAATTATTGAACCTATTGAAGGATTCGGCCTCAGCATAAAGCTGCAGGAGAAGAAATTATTTTCAAAAATCGGAGTTGTCGGATGCGGCAGAGACGGGCAAAATATTGTCGGACTGACGGCTTCGGCAGGATTGGAAGTTGTTTTTGTCGAAATTTCGAATGACAAAATTCAACTCGCGTTAGACAACATCAGCAAAAATCTTGACACCAAAGTCGAAAACTGGGGGTTGACAGCTTCCGAAAAACGTTCCATCATGTCGAAAATCACCGGATCTTTGAATTATGAAGATCTGAAAGGTTGCGATTTCGTGATCGAATGCATCCGTTACGACGACCATACGGGAGAACGCAACAAAATGATGAGAAAAGAAGTGTTTATGAATCTGGAACGCATTCTCGCACCCGATGCCGTGATTGCCACCAATGCCTCCACCATCATCATCACCGAACTGGCTTCTGACCTCGAACATAAAGAACGTTGCATCAGCCTTCATTTTCTGGTCACCCAACCGGAAGCTAAAATCCTCGAAATCGTAAAAGGATTGTATACATCCGATGAAGTGTTTGAAAAAATGAAGTTGTTCGCCAAATTGATTAAACACGATTATATATCCGTACAAGAAAGCAACGGACTGGTCAGCTTGCGTTTGTTTGTGACCATGCTGAATGAAGCCTGCCAAATGCTGATGGAGAATGTCGCATCACTCGAAGACATCGACAAATTGTTGCAGGTCGGTTACGGATACCGGCTGGGTGTATTCCGTTCGGCCGACATATTAGGCATTGAAAAAATGGTTCCTTTGATGAATAACATGTTCGACGAATACGGCGACAAAAAATACAAACCTTCTCCCTTGTTGTTACGGTTGTTCAGAGCCAAACATTTTGGAGTGAGAACGCGAAAGGGATTTTATTTATACGATGAAAACGGGAAATTAACCGGCCCGGCTGCCTTAGCTTAATTTTACAATCGGACAATTTACAATTTACAACACATGAACATATTGGTACTCAATTGCGGAAGTTCTTCCGTTAAATATAAATTATTTAACATGGAAGAAAGAAAAGTAATGGCTCAAGGCGGAGTGGAAAAAGTCGGATTGAAAGGTTCTTTTCTTAAACTGACGCTTGACGACGGGCAAAAAGTTATTCTGGAAGGTGAAATTCTCGAGCATCAAACGGCAATAGAATATATTCTGGGCGTCTTGATCAGTAAAAAATACGGCTGTATCAATTCGTTGGATGAAATCAATGCCGTCGGACACCGCGTGGTACACGGAGGCGAAAAATTTAATGCCAGCGTACTGATCACCGAAAGCGTATTGCATAAAATCGAAGAATGCATCGAGATCGCACCTTTGCACAATCCGCCGAATTTAAGCGGAATTAACGCCATTTCGGAATTGATGCCGAAAGTACCGCAAGTGGCCGTTTTCGATACGGCATTCCATCAAACAATGCCCGATTACGCCTACATGTACGGCATTCCGTATTCTCTGTATGAAAAATATGCCATTCGTCGTTACGGATTTCACGGAACAAGTCATCGATATGTTTCCCGCCGCGTGTGTGAAATATTGAATGTACCGTTCGAATCGCAACGCATCATTACCTGCCATATCGGCAACGGAGCTTCTGTCGCCGCCATCAAAAACGGGAAATCGGTCGACACGAGCATGGGATTCACGCCTGTGGAAGGTTTGTTGATGGGAACCCGCAGCGGCGACATCGATGCCGGCGTCATTTCTTTTTTGATGGATAAAGAAATGATCGGTTCTGCCGGAATTTCGACCTTGTTGAACAAACATAGCGGGATTTTGGGCGTATCGGGCGTATCATCGGATATGCGCGAATTGACTGCCGCCATGGAAAAAGGAAACGAAAGAGCTGTTTTGGCAATTAAAATGTACAATTACCGGATCAAAAAATATATCGGGGCATACGCCGCAGCATTGAATGGGGTTGACATCATCGTATTTACGGGAGGAGTCGGAGAAAACAACATGTCGATGCGGTCCGAAGCATGCCGCGGATTGCAATTCATGGGCATCGAACTGGACGAAAGCATCAACAGTCGCACCCGTAGTGAAGAAATCGTAATCAGCGCTTCCGGTTCCAAAACGAAAATTGTGGTGGTTCCCACCGACGAAGAATACATGATCGCATCGGATACGATGACGATTTTAAAAAATTAAACCCTTTCCGGATTGGGAAATTATGAAACGGTTTATTTATTTGATTAATCATTGTGTTTAAGAAAAAGAGCCGATAATGAGATTCGTTATCGGCTTTGATTTTTCCCCGGTTCACCCGTAAAAGTTTGTGGATGTCTTGTCTTCCGGCTACCACAAAAATACCCTTTAAAAAAAACAATAAACAAAAAATGATTTTTATTGTAATGGGAACATTAATAAGATAAAAACCTTATTTCCTGAAAGGCCCCTCTCTCTTAACAGCAGAAAATAACATTACCATCTCCCGCCTATTCCCTTATTTTCAGTCTTTTAATAAGGGAATAGGCGGGAGACTGAAAAGACAGCTGAAGCTACTAAAGATATTTTTAGGGAATAAGGGTTTTCTTGGATATATAAAATCTTTGCGGCTTTGTGTCTCTGCATCTTCGCGTTTAAAATAATTTAAATTAAATTTTACCGGGTACTTATATTATATTATACGCAAATATTTTAGGCGCATACTTAAGAAAAACAAAACGAACCCCCTTTCTCCGGAATACAGTCCTAAATTAGACAGAAAACCGCCATTGATCATCAAAGTATCAGAGATACGCTGAAGTCTGCAATGAACAGATTGTTCGTTTTTTTTCATAATTTTTTTGTTTTTCTATTCATTTCACTTCAACCTTGCTTTTTCTTCTGCTGCACCGGTTTCGACTTTCTTATCGCTTACTTTTTTGCCGGATTGGAAATTGTAGCTCAAGGAAGCGCCAATCGTTCTGGCATTATACCATCCCTTCA
>JGI24699J35502_11134213_pt1 | contig 63023 bp, 56 predicted proteins | sample TergutMp193P4_FD_35502 | JGI IMG/M metagenome (IMG submission 35502)
CGAAAACTCTTTTCGTTGTTTTGATATTCGCTATATTTCATGCTACAAAGGTACGCACGCGCACGTAATATAAAAAATTTATTTTACATTAACTCTAATGAAAATAATATCTCTTTTTATATTCCCTTTATTTTTCAAGCTATAAAATTAAGGAACAAACTCAAGAATTCATCATGCAAAGCGCAGCATATTAATGAATTAAAATCCATTTGGTGATTATTTTGCATAGTCTCAAAAAATCACCGATTCAGCCATTCTGACATCTGTATTTTGCTTTTCGCTAAAAACAAAAAACTCCCGAAAATCAGTGACTTTCGGGAGTTTACTTCTTTCTGCTTTCGTGGTGCCACCAAGAATCGAACTAGGGACACACGGATTTTCAGTCCGTTGCTCTACCAACTGAGCTATGGCACCTCCTTTTTTGCGGTTGCAAAGATAGTCTTCTTTTTTGAATTGTCCAAATTATTTGGAGATTTCCCGCACTTTAGAAAGAAAATGTTTTTAAATGACTATTACATTTGCTGTTAATACTTTCCTTGCCGATCCGGTTTGGAGCCGTGGCGTCCTCCTCCCTGCTGTTCTTGACGTTCCTGATTTTCGGGACGCGGAAATAATACCTTGCGCGACAATTTGAATTTACCCGTTTTAGAGTCGATTTCTGTCAATTTCACTTCCACCGAATCTCCTTCTTTCAAGCCGGATTCTTCTACTGTATCGAGGCGTTTCCAGTCGATTTCCGAAATGTGAAGCAATCCGTCTTTCCCCGGAAGAAATTCAACAAAAGCGCCATAAGGCATAATGGAACGAATTTTTCCCTGATATATTTCTCCTATTTCAGGTACAGCAACGATTCCTTTGATCCTGTTTCTGGCCATGTCGATGGAGTCTTTATTGGCTGCCGCTATTTCTACACGGCCAATTCCATCTATTTCTTCAATAGTGATGGTGGTACCTGTTTCTTCTTGCAGTCCTTGAATGATTTTTCCGCCCGGACCAATAACAGCGCCTATGAATTCTTTCGGAATGATGATTACTTCAATGCGCGGTGCATGCGGTTTCAAATCTTCACGAGGTTCGGAAAGCGTTTCCAATAATTTTCCCAATATATATTCGCGACCCTGTTTTGCTTGAGCCAGCGCATTTTCGAGAATTTCATACGATAGTCCCTCTACCTTGATGTCCATTTGCGTAGCCGTGATTCCTTTCGTCGTTCCTGCCACCTTAAAATCCATATCTCCCAAATGGTCTTCGTCGCCCAGTATATCTGAAAGTACGGCATATTTTTTGCCTTGATTTTCTGATATGAGACCCATTGCGATGCCGGAAACAGGCCTTTTGATTTGTACTCCTGCATCCATCAGTGCGAGCGTTCCGGCGCAAACCGTTGCCATTGACGACGAACCGTTGGATTCCAGAATGTCGGATACAATGCGGATAACGTATGGGTAAGTGGGGGCAATCATCGGCTTTAAGGCTCGATGAGCAAGATTTCCGTGGCCCACTTCTCGGCGCCCTACTCCTCGTTGCGGTTTTGCTTCACCGGTAGCGAAGGGAGGAAAATTATAATGGAGCAAAAAACGTGCTTTTTCATTGTTTAGCACATCGTCGATAATTTTTTCATCCAATTTAGTACCTAAGGTGACTGTTGCAAGCGCCTGGGTTTCACCTCGCGTGAAAATCGCGGCTCCGTGAGGCCCAGGTAAACAGTCGACTTCCGACCAGATAGGGCGGATATCGGTGGTTTTGCGGCCATCCAAACGAATGCCTTCATCTAAAATACACCGGCGCATGGCTTCTTTTTCTACGGCATGGTAATAACGGTCAATGAGAACTTCCTTTTCTTCCAGTTCTTCCTTCGTATATTGGGTCTTGTATTCATCCACGATGGCTTGAAATGCATCCGAACGTTCCTGTTTTCCTTGTCCCGATCGGGCGAGAGCATATACCTTATCATACAGTTTCGCTTTGACGTCTTCCTGCAAAGCTTCGTCGTTTATTTCATGAGAATATTCGCGTTTGACGGTCGTTCCCACTGCTTCCGCCAATTCGAGTTGAACCTTGCACTGAACCTTAATGGCTTCATGGGCAAACTTGATGGCTTCCAGCAAATCGGCTTCCGATACTTCGTTCATTTCTCCTTCCACCATCATAATATTGTCGATAGTGGCCCCTACCATAATATCCATATCAGCTTCTTCCAACTGAGTCATCGTCGGATTAATCATGAATTGGCCGTTGATTCTAGCCACTCTGACTTCCGAAATCGGCCCATTGAAAGGAATGGTGGAAACAGCTAAGGCAGCAGAAGCTGCCAAACCGGCTAAAGCATCTGGCAAATCTTCTCCATCAGTAGAATAAAGAACGATATTTACAAAGACCTCTGCATGGTAATCATCTGGAAACAAGGGGCGCAAAGCACGGTCGATCAAACGGTCGGTCAATATCTCATAATCGGAAGCTCGACCTTCTCTTTTGGTGAATCCGCCCGGAAATCGTCCGAAAGCTGAATATTTCTCCTTGTATTCAACTTGCAGGGGCATAAAATCTACGCCCGGTTCTGCGTCTTTGGCCGCACAAACTGCTGCCAACATCATCGTGTTATTTAATCTCAACACTACCGAACCATCAGTCTGTTTGGCCAATTTTCCGGTTTCGAGGGTAATAATCCTTCCATCACCCAAATCAATCGTCTTTACAATAGGATTAATCATAAAAATCTCTCTCTAATTTTTTTCTCTAAAATTTAAAATTGAGCAAAGGTAGTGAAATTTAAGCAGAATCACTTATCTTTGTAGACAATTTACAGTACATAATTATGAAAAGGACTTTTAGACCGCTTGTTTTACTTTTTGTCCTTCTTTCTCTGGCGCTTTTTTCATGTAAAGACAGAAAACAGCATTTTACTATTCGGGGGGATATTCTGGGAGGAACAGCGAAAACGCTTTATTTTGAAAATGTGGGAATTTCGAGTATATCCATTTTGGATTCTGTCAGGTTGACAAAGTCGAATTCATTTTTATTCCGACACCCTCGTCCCCAATCACCCGATTTTTACCGCCTACGTTTGGGAAATCAGATCATCAATCTGGCTATCGACAGTACAGAGACGATTATAGTTGTTGCCGATGAAGCTCATTTTGCCCAAGAATATGTGTTGGAAGGAGATTGCGCAGAATCGTTGAAAATCAAAGATTTGACCCTTTTGCAATTCCAAACCAGCAACGCATACAATGCTTTGCAAAAACAGTTGGAGGAAGGAAGTATATCGGCTGACCAGTTTACAGAGGAGGCCAATGCGATTATCAACCGCTACAAATCGGTCGCAAGAGAATACATCTTGGCTAATTTTGCATCTCCCTCAGCTTACTTTGCCTTGTTTCAGCAAGTCAATCATATGTTGATTTTCGATCTCTACAATAAGGACGACAATAAATTATTCGGCGCCATTGCCAATCTCTGGAGTCAGACTTATCCCGAATCGCCCCGTACCCTTCAATTGAAAGTCTTATATACCAATTCAAGGACGACGTTGCGAAACGAACAGCCTATTGAAGTGAATGAAAGCGACGCCAAAGATTATTTCGATATTTCTCTCCTGTCGGTGAGTGGAAAAGAAGTGCGCTTATCGGAAGTTGGAACAGACAAAGTGGTTTTAATCGATTTCATTACTTATTCCGTTCCTACGGCTCCAGCTCATAATCTATTGTTATCCAGTACGTATAATAAATACAGAACCGAAAATTTCGAAATTTATCAGGTATCGCTGGACATTGACGATCATTTGTGGAAAAATGCGGCAGTCAACCTGCCATGGATTTGTGTAAGGGATCCACAATCTATTTATTCGCCCACTGCACGAAAATATAATGTGGTAGATTTGCCGGTGGCATTTATTCGCAATAAAAGCGGCGAGATCGTATTGCGTATTGACGATTTTAGTACTTTAGATGAAATTATTGCAAAACAGATAAAAATGTAAAGAAAATCACTCTTTTGTGTTGTAAAACACCTTTTTGGGTTTGTTTTTTTTTCAAAAAGTGTTTAACTTTGTCCACAGTTAAACTTTAAAAAACAGGAGTTCCGATCTTTTTGATCGGAATTCTTTTTTGTTTTTTACGTTTTTCACAAAAAGAAAATTTATCAAGGAAAAAAGTATTATGGCAGTAAGTTACATGACAAGAGAAGGATTCAATAAATTACGGGAAGAAGTAAATTATTTGGAATCTGAAAAACGCCCTGCTATATCCAAGCAAATAGCAGAAGCGCGCGATAAGGGCGACCTATCCGAAAATGCGGAATATGATGCGGCCAAAGAGGCTCAGGGTATATTAGAAGCTAAAATAGCTCAATTGAAATCGTTGATCTCCAATGCACGGTTGATCGACGAAAGCCAGATTTCTACCGACAGCGTTCAGATTATGAATAAGGTAACAATCCGGAATGTCAAAAACAATCAGCAAATGGTTTATACTTTGGTTTCCGAAAGCGAAGCAGATTTGAAAGTCGGGAAAATTTCAATCAATACGCCTATCGGAAAGGGATTAATGGGGAAAAAAGTGGGCGATATCGTCGCTATCACGGTTCCTTCAGGAGTACTTTCATTCGAAATAATGAATATTTCATTATGAGTATTTTTAGTAAAATTATAGCAGGCGAAATTCCTTCTTATAAGGTAGGAGAGAGCGAACGGTTCTATGCTTTTTTGGATATTCATCCGATAGCCGAAGGGCATGTATTAGTCGTTCCCAAAAAGGAAATAGATTATATTTTTGATTTAGACGACGATACTTTATCCGGCATGATTATTTTTGCCAAGAAAATTGCTAAAGCTATAAAAAAAACGGTCGATTGCAAAAGAATTGCTCTCACGGTAATTGGCTTGGACGTGCCTCATGCACACATTCATTTAATACCTATCACGAAGGAATCCGACATGAATTTCAACGGTACGAGAAAAGAATTCTCTCCCGAAGAAATGGAGAAAATCGCCCATGACATAGCAGGGCATTTGGAATAAATCCCACAAACTGTACGTTCCGTTACTTGTGTAAGACCAGGGATTGAGCAAATTCGCGGGATATATAATTATCCATCGACAAGCACACTTCCGAGGCGAACGCTTTGGCAGGTTCGATCAGTTGATCCCATTGATTTTCGGACAAAGAGTTCAAATCGTCGCGGAAGAAGTTGTTTTGGATCAGAGCATAGGCAAATCCTGCATTGAAATTATCTCCAGAGCCGATCGTACTTACGGGAATCAAGGCCTCTACGGCATATTCCTTTTCAAAGAAAGGCGTTTTTAAGAGGATGGGTTTTTTCCCGCGGGTAACAATCAGGGGTTTGGATTCTACCGAAAAATACGTATTATAAATGTCAGCAATACTGAGTCCGGGAAATAACACGGCTAAATCTTCCTCTGAACAACGAACGACCGTCGACAACTGAAAATTTTCCAGAAAAGAATCCATCAATGCCAAACGTTCTTTTTCATGGGCTTTTCGAAAATTGATGTCGTAATATACAATGGCTCTTTGCTCTTTGACATACTGCAGGAAACGCTTCACTTTCTCCCTTAACACTGGATTTACGGCAAAATACGAACCGAAAATCACCAGATCGTTTTCGCAGAGAGGAGGAAAAGCAATGTTCAGCCTTTTCTCAGGGAAATCGGTATAAAAGACGTATTCCGCCTGCTGTTTATCATCCAGAAAGGCCAATGAAACAGGCGATTTCCCTTCTTCTAAGAGATCGGAATAAGCAGTCGAAAGATTATTTTCTTCCATAAACGACCGGATTAAATCGCCTACTTTATCTTGTCCCAATTCGCTGATAAACAAGACAGGAAGGCCGCAACGTCCCAACGATACCATACAGTTGAAGGTAGAACCTCCCGGAACAGCTCTTTGCGGTTGATTGTTCCGGAAAATAATATCCAAAATGGTTTCCCCTATGCCAATAATTTTTCTCATGACAATTAAAAAAATAACTATATAATGGTTAAAATGAAAGCGGGAACAAAGGTAATGGTTTTTTGGGAGAAACAAGAGCGAAATATTCCAAGGCCTTTCCGGCATTCCTATAGCAAATGAGCGCTGATTGTCAATAGATTAAGGAAATTCGTTAGGTACGGTCTGTCTTAAAGCAAGAATTTTTGAGTTACTTGAGGCAAAGTATAAACTTTTTTCGCAAATTAACAGTTTTTATATTCGTATTTTTAGTTTTTTATAATAAAAAGTAGAATTCAAATAATATAAAAATATATCTTTGACGAGGATTTAATACTTCCTCGTAAAAAAAGGAAAAATTGGATTGTTAACTTTTTGTAAAAACATATCTCATTTATTTCTTTTTTATGTGATATGTTATAAATTCCTTATATTTGCAAATCATTAAGTACAAGAGAATGAGAATTTGGAATTAATATTTAAAATTTTATCTAACTTTAAAAGAACACAAAATTTTTATGGAAACAAAAAAAACAAAAAGAGAGGGTAAAAAATCTCGCGGTGTTTCAGCATTCGTTGTTATTATTATTGCGTTAATTTTGGCTGAATCATTTTTCTATTTCGTTTTAGGAAATCCTTCCAACTTTGAAGGAAACGATCCTGCCAATCATCCACACAATTTATTAGGGACTATGTTTAAAGGGGGATTCGTTGTACCGATCATCTTAACTTTGTTGTTAACAGTTATCATTCTAAGCGTGGAACGCTTTTTCGCCCTTTCTAAAGCAAAAGGAAAAGGAAATTTAATCAATTTCGTCTATGATGTAAAAAATGAATTGAGAAAAAACAATATTTCAGCTGCTGAATCGCTTTGCGGAAAGCAAAAAGGCTCTGTAGCGGCTATTGTTGACGCTGGATTAAAAAAATATAAGGAAATGGAGACGGTCAGCATTCCCAAAGAACAAAAGATTGAGGAAATCAAAGCTGAAATAGAAGAAGCTACGGCGCTTGAATTGCCGTCGATGCAACAAAATCTTCCGATCATTGCTACGATTTCTACGTTGGGTACGTTAATGGGGTTGTTTGGAACCGTATTGGGGATGATCAAATCATTCCAAGCGTTAGGTCAAGCCGGAGCGGTCGACTCGGTGGCTCTTTCTGTGGGTATTTCAGAAGCTCTTGTAAATACGGCAACAGGGATTGCAACGGGCGCATTGGCTATTATCAGCTATTCCTATTTCAGCGGTAAAATAGATAACATGACTTATGCCATTGACGAAATGGGATTTGCGCTTACTCAAACTTATGCCGAAACACATAATTCATAAGTAAAGTTTTATGGCAAAAGTAAAAGTAAAGAAGCAAAGTACATTCATCGACATGACAGCGATGAGTGACGTGACTGTTCTTTTGCTTACATTTTTTATGTTGACATCGACCTTTATCTCAAAAGAGCCAATACAGGTAACCACCCCCAGTTCGGTTTCCGAAATCAAAATCCCGGAAACAAACTTGATGACCATTCTGGTTGACGAACATGGGAAAATCTTTCTGAGTTTGGATTTTCAGCAAGAGCTGGTGATGAAAACATTGCAGGATGTAGGCGCAGACTACGGCTATACGTTTACTCCTAAACAATACGATAGTTTCAAAAAATTGAAATCGTTTGGACTCCCCATTAATTCCATGGCGGCATTTCTCGATTTGCCTGTCGATAAACAAGATGCCTATCTGACGGATGTGGCCAACGCGAGAGTGGGAATTCCTACCGATTCGGTCGAAGTAAGAGACGGTTTAGGAGTTATTTCGAAGGATAATGAATTCAAACGGTGGGTAAGCCATGCTACATCCAACGACGATGCTTTGCAAATAGCGATCAAAGCCGATAGGAAAACCAATTATCCGGTAGTTAAAAAAGTGATAGACGATTTGAGGGATATGCGGAAAAACCGTTATCTCTTGATCACGAATTTGAAAACGGCTTCCAGTGAGTGAAGTTAAGTCATTAACCTATAAAAAAGAAAAAAATGGCTGAAATACAAACGAACGATCATAATGAAGGTGGAAAAAATAAACAGAAGAAGCAGCAGCTGCGCGTAGACTTTACCCCGATGGTAGACATGAACATGTTGCTGATTACATTCTTTATGTTTTGTACTACGCTTTTGAAGCCGCAAACGATGAATATTAACATGCCTACTAAGGACAAGCCGGTAGTGGATAGTGGAAACGATGTCCGAGCATCTGGCGCTGTTACGGTTATACTGGCGGGTAATGATGAAATCTACTATTACTTAGGGATGCCCGCAGAAGACGGTTCTTCGTATGAAGATGCGAGCTTTTTGGTACAATCCTCTTATGCTCCGGATGGTTTTAGACAGGTATTGCTGAAAAAGAATGCAGGAACGTATGAACAAATTCAGGATTTGAAAGTCCAATTGCAGCGGGGAGAAATCAACGATTCGATATTCAGGAAAATGTCGGCGGATATACAAGACAAAGCAATGAAAGAATTGAAGATTGCTCCTACGGTGATGATCAAACCTACGGATTTGTCGACCTATAAAAACTTGGTGGATGTATTAGACGAGATGTTGATTTGCAACATTGGCGCTTATGCAGTAATTGATATGAGTGATGGCGACCGCTATCTGCTGTACAAGAAAACAGGAAACAATGCTTATCTTACTCCTCAACAATTGGCACAGGGTAGCTCGGGAGTCAAAGGGAAAAAGAAATAATAATTGTCTCACAAATTAATGCAAAAAGAATTATGACAAAAGACATTGATTTGACCTCGCAAAAATGGATGAACCTCGTTTTTGAAGGGAAAAATAAAGAGTATGGCGCGTATGTATTGCGCAATGAATCGTCTAATCGTCATTTCAAAGCTTTGGTAATTGTAACGATTGCCGGCTTGTCTCTGATATACCTGCCGAAATTGATTAGTTCGGTAATACCGAAGGCGCCTGAAATAGAACAAGTAACCGAAGTGACGATGACCGATGTGACGAAGCAGGAAATTCCGGAAGAAAATAAAATTAAGGAGATCGAAAAAGTTCCGCCTCCTCCGTTGTTGAAAGAAACCGTACAGTTCACCCCTCCGGTCATTAAAAAAGACGAAGATGTGAAAAACGAAGTGACTTCCCAAGAAAAATTGACCGATACCAAAGCGGCTATTTCCGTAGCAACGGTAGAAGGAGTCAAAGAAGGCGGCGTGGATATTGCTGATTTGCAAGAACACAAAGTAGTCGTTCAGGAAGAAAAGAAACCAGAAATCTTTTCTCACGTTGAAGTACCCCCTTCTTTTCCGGGCGGGGATAGAGAACTGATGAAATGGTTGCAGGAAAATATTTCTTATCCTGTGCCTGCAGCTGAACAAGGCATTCAAGGACGCGTTATTTTGCGTTTCGTAGTCGGCCCGGATGGAAGCGTAGGAAATGTGGAAGTACAACGTTCGTTGGATCCAACTTGCGACAAGGAAGCCGTTCGCGTAGTGAAAAAAATGCCGAAATGGATTCCGGGCAAACAAAACGGAAATGCAGTATATGTTTATTATACTTTGCCCGTATTGTTTAAGTTGCAAAACCAATAACGATCTTTATCCATTTGTGTGATAAGAAACATTTTCTGATGGCCGTTCAAAAAAGGCTGATGAGGATGTTTAAGAGATATTGTTTTCATGATTGAACTGGCTCGATTCCCATTGGGAATTGTAAAGTGCGAGGAGCGAAGCGGGAGCAATCCGAAAAAGTAATTTTCAAGGGATTGTTTCAAGCGGTCGCCCCTCGTAACAATGTCTCAAACGGCTTTTGAGAAGTGGAGGAGAAAACCATATGTCTTTACAGGAAAAACCAGAGCGAGTGTAGATAGCAAATTGTAACACATTGTAAAAAAGAAAAATTATGACTAATGATGTAGACTTGACCTCTCCCAAATGGTTAAACCTTATTTTTGAAGGCAAAAACAGGGAATATGGAGCTTACGTATTACGCGAGGATTCTTCCAATCGTCATATTAAAGCATTAGCGATAGTTGTACTGGTAGGTTTGGCATTGATTTATCTGCCTGCACTCATCAAATCCGTAGCGCCTGTACACGTCAAAGTAGTGCAAAGCGAGGGAGTGAATTTTTCCAACATTTTCGAGGAAGAGAAAGAGAAAAATCAGGTGATTACCCCTCCGGAAGTAAAAGCGGTTATTCCGCCTTTAGCGGCTACTACCCGATTTGTACCTCCGATTATTGTTCCTGACAACAAAGTCAAGGAGGATGATCTAACTCCGACGCAGGCTTCTTTGAGTGAAAATAATACAGAGATAGGAAGAGTCACGGTAGAAGGAGTGCAAAAAGGCGGGGTACATCCCGACGAAGTAGCTCCTATTATTGAGAAACCAGTTGTTCGCCAAAAACCGTTCATTACAGTTGAACAGCCGCCCTATTTTGACGGAGGTGAAAAGGCTTTATTGAAATGGGTGAGCGAAAACATGGTTTATCCCGCGGCAGCAAGAGAACGAGGCATACAGGGACTGGTGGTTCTGCGTTTCGTAATTGATCCCAACGGTTCGGTGAGCGATATTGAAATATTGCGCACCTTAGATCCCAGTTGCGACAAAGAAGCTGTTCGCGTAGTGAAAGCAATGCCGAAATGGAATCCGGGTAAACAAAATGGCCGCGCAGTACCGGTGTATTGCACTTTGCCAATTCGGTTTGTATTACAAAATAATTGAATAGAATATGCGTTCAGAAAATCCCAATAAATTTGATGGACAGAAATTAGGATGGTCGATATTCGAAGGTGCGATGGCTATCCTTTATCTGGTATTTGCCTTTATTTTTCTTTTTCCTTCTCTTTTGCATCTTCGTCTTGCTGTTCAGGATGGATTGAGAATAATGTTTGGAATCATCTTGGGGGTTTATGGAATATTCAGAATTTTTCGAGTGATAAAAAAAATGCGTTGACTATTTTTCTTTTTATCCTTCTGCACCTCATTGGGTTTTCTCCTCAAACGACGAAAAAACAAAGATGTGCAGAAGGATAAAAAAGAAAAATAGATTCTGCCAAATGATAAGTTGATGAAACCAGTATTGTATTTAAGCGTTTTATTTATTTTTTCACTGTCGCTTATTTCCTGTAAAAAGAAAGCAAAAAGTGAGGAGTGGAACGATACGCTCCATGCAGGTCTCATACGGATTTCCTGCGACGAACATTTTAGAGAATTGATGGATAATGAACTCATGGTTTTTGAAGCGCATTATCCGGATGCTGCCATTATTCCGATTTATACAAGCGAACAGGAAGCTATCCGCTTACTGACGGAAGATTCGGTGCGTTTTGCATTGGTTACGCGGGATTTGAATCCAAGCGAACAGAAGAAATTGACAGACAGGGCAATGGAAGCAAGGAAAAATTTGATTGCTTTCGATGGGGTCGCACTGATTATCCATCCTGCAAATAAAGATTCCTTGATCAGTCTTCCCGTTTTACGAAAAATACTGAGAGGAGAAATTACCGAGTGGTCTCAAGTGAACCGCACCTCTTCTTTGGGAACCATTCGCGTCATATTCGACAATCGCGAATCGTCCGTTTTGCGTTATGCCGTCGATTCGATTGTGCGGGGAGATACGTTTTCCCCCAATTTGTATGCACTGAACGATTATTTGGAAGTAATAGAAAAAGTGCGGCAAATGCCGAATGCGATCGGTTTGATAGGCATCAACGCCTTGCAGAAGGAAGCTCCCGTTAACCCGAATTTGCCGGACATCCGATTAATGAGACTGAGCAAGGAAGATCCTGCTACGGTGAAAAATAGTTATCTTCCTTATGCAGGCGATATCATGCAGGAAAACTATCCTTTATGGCGGCCTGTTTATATCTTATTGTCCGATCCGAGAAGCGGATTATCTTCCGGATTAAGTATTTTTCTCGCCCATGAAGTGGGGCAGAAAATCATATTGCAATCGGGCTTGCTGCCGATTACCGATCCGCAGAATTTGTCCGTAAATATTAGCGATGAATTTCCAAAATGAATATCCAATTGACAACATAAATAAACGATAATAATAATACGACAAATGAAAATGAATAATAAGTTTTTACTGAGTTTGGCAATTTCTGTCTTTTTTTCTGCCTCTGGAATGTTTGCCAGCAGCAATGAAAGAGGAATTGATCTTTATCGAGCTGAATTGTATGGGGCAGCTAAACTATTTTTATTAGGTCAAAAAAATCAGTCAACACAAGATTTGGCGGAAACACAGTACTATTTGGGTCAGGCATACTCTAAGCTTCAACAACCGGATTCGGCGGCTTACTACTATGCCCAAGCCATAGAAACCGATCCGGCCTATCCATTCGGGTATATCGGTGAAGGAATGTTGGCATTGGAAAACAAAGACGCCAAAGCGGCGGAAACATTATTTAGGAAAGCCAATGGACTCGCTAAAAAAGATCCATCGGTGCAAACAACTATAGCCGAAGCATACATCGCCGCACAGATGGATGCGGAGGCGGAAGACGCATTGGATAAAGCGCGGAAAGTAAACAAAAAATTTCCGGGTATCTATCTGGCAGAAGGCGATATGCTGATGAAAGATGGAAAAGTGGGAGATGCTTGTGCTCGTTATGAAAATGCCATTCGTTTCGACGCATCCTATAAAGTAGCTTATCTAAAACTGGCTCAAGTATATAAAGAAATTAATACTACCGAAGCGCTAAAATATTTGGATCAATTGACGGCTATCGATCCGGATTATATTCCCGCTTATGCTTTAATTGGCGACATCAACCGCGATGCAGGATTCTATCTCCAAGCCTTGAAAGCATACGAAAAGTTTATTTCCATACCGGGAGTGCCGATTTTGCAACACGAACGATATGCACAGCTGCTTTATTTTACCGATCAATACGATAAATCGTTGCAAGAAATAGATTATGTGTTGCAGCAAGATCCAACTAATCCAATCATGCACCGGTTGCAGGCTTACAACAATTTCAAATTAGACAATAGTACGGTTGCGCTTCAGCAAATAACTCAATTTCTGCAAGACAATCCAGTCGATAAACATATTTACTTAGATTATATTACGTATGGCCGTCTGTTGTTGAAAGCCAATCGAACAGACGAAGCGATCAGCGCTCTGCAAAAAGCTCAAGCTTTGGATCCGAGTAAATCGGAAATTTATAAAGAATTGACTTCTGCTTATGAAGCAGCTAGTAATTTTCCAGAGGCAGTCAATCAATACGAAAAATATTTTGAAATAGAAAAAACGCCGACCGTTTACGACTATCTGAATTATGGAAGGGACAATTATATGGCTGCTTCTAAATATATTGATGCTGATTACTTAGCAACTCCTCTTTCGCCGGACCAAAAACAGGCAGACGATGCGTTGTTTTACAACTATGTTAAAAAAGGAAATGAGGCTTTTGCTGAAGTAATCGAACGTTCTCCCGATTCTTACCACGGTTATTTGTGGAGAGCGCGTCTGAACTCGTTTGTAGACCTCAGACGGCAACCAACGAAAAGTTCTCCTATGGAAGGCGTAGCTAAACCTTATTATGAAGAGGCCTTATCTGTGATGTTGAAAAATAACGAGGATGGCAAACGAAACAATGACATCATCGAAGCTTACCACTATTTGGCATCTTATTATATTTTGCGGGATGATAAAGTAAATTCGGGCGAATATTTTAAGAAAATATTGAACATCGATCCAAATAATGCAGCGGCGAAAAACGCTTTGGACGCTATGAAAATCAAATATTAAGCAAGTTAAAAGTTAAAAAATAAGAAGCATATTTTAATTTATTTGTGTTATCATGAGGAAGTCCCGCAGAGACGCCGCGAACGTATTAAGTGGCATCCTGCGGGACTTATTTAAACTTAAAAGTCAGAATTTAGTTTCATTTTATTGTTGACATGAGGCTATAAATTTTATCGACGCCATAAGGTATTATAAAGGTATTATATTTTCTTTTCTGTATTCATTATGGATTTATCTAAAATCAACAGCATACTTTTTACATCGCCATCAAAATCAGAATACATAATTTTTTTTGAAAAAAATAACTTTTTATAGTTTAAATTCCATGCTTTTTACCCTTTTGGCGACTTCTTCCATCAACCATTTGGGGGTAGAGGTTGCTCCGCAAACGCCGATTGATTTCGTATCATTCAACCACACCGGCTGAATGTCGTCCGGATCGGAAATCAGATACGTATTCGGATTGGCTTTTCGAGCTTCTTCCAACAGCACTTTCCCGTTCGAGCTTTTTTCTCCCGCTACGAATAGCACCAAATCGTGTTGCGAAGCAAATCGCTTGATATGAGGTATCCGGTTCGCCACCTGGCGGCAGATCGTGTCGAATGAATGGAATATGACATTCTTATTTACAAGCAATTGTATTTCATCGACGATTTCTTTGAAACTGTCTACCGACATCGTTGTTTGAGAAAACAGATAAATGTTTTTATTGAAATCCAATTTTCGGATATCTTCTTTTTTTTCGATGACAATCGCTTTTCCTTCAATTTGTCCTACTAAGCCATTGACTTCCGCATGACCGATTTTTCCGAAAATCACAATTTGCGAATTTTCCTTGTCGGAAGTTTGATAGCATTTTTTGATTCTTTTTTGCAACTGTAAAACTACCGGACAAGTAGCGTCGATGATTTGAATTTTATTTTGATCGGCTATTTCGTAGGTAGAAGGCGGTTCGCCATGAGCGCGAAGCAGCACTTTTTTCCCGTGCATTTGCTTCAATTGTTCATGGTCGATCGTTTGCAAACCTCTTTTTTTCAGTCGGTTGACTTCCTGACTATTGTGTACGATATCACCCAAACAGCAAAGTTCGTCTTGAGCGTTCAATTCTTTTTCAGCGCTCTGGATGGCATTGACCACGCCAAAACAAAATCCCGAATCTTGATCTATTTCTATCCGCATATTCTATCCGCTTTTTACTTTCTTAAGATTATAATTTATATCTTACTGGCTATAAATTTGTTGACGCCTAAATTCGGCACAAATAATCGCTGCGGCTACAGCTACGTTCAACGATTCCGTCGATTCGATCGATTCGATTGGAGACGGATAATTGGGAATATACAAACGATTGCTTATTTCTTTTTCCGTTTCGGGACGAATGCCGTTTCCTTCATTCCCCATGACAATTATTCCCTTATCGCTCAATTTTTCCCGATAAATATCATTTCCTTCCAGAAAAGCGCCGTAGATAGGCAAATGTTTCAATTCCATCAATAATTCCGGTAAAGATTCGTAGAATACCTGCACTTTGGCAATTCCGCCCATACTGGCTTGTACGCTTTTGGGGTTGTAAACGTCGACTGTGTCGGGAGAACAAACGATATTTTTGATCCCAAACCAGTCCGCCAGACGGATGATTGTACCCAAATTGCCTGGATCTTGAATGCCATCCAACAGTAAACTCAGTTCATTTTCGAGCGCTTCTTTACGGAAAGGATGCTGAGGCTGTACGAAAACGGCAATGACTTCTTGTGGATTTTTCAATAAACTGGCTTTTTTTACCTCTTCTTCTTCCACTGCTATTAGTTCTTTGACGTTCAAATTTTCCTGCATGGCCATCCACGAAGGGCAAGCGATCAGCAACTCACATTCAAAAAAAGGCAGAATGCTCGCAACCAATTTATTTCCTTCCGCCAGGAAAAGGCCGGATTCCATTCGCTGCTTTTTATTTTCGAGCGACTTTATCCATTTTATTTTATTTTTGCTTAACATGCCGAGTAAATCCGCTCAATGATGTCCACTACCTTATATCCATCGTAAGCGTTGGTGGTTATGGTTTCGCCTTTTTTGTTTTGCAATACATTGATCACATTATCTATTACATAATGATGATTCTGAGCCGAACCTTTATACGTTCCATAGTCGTTTCCCGGATTGGTGGGAGGCAACGGCGGCATTTTATAATCCTTGATATGACAATATTCTACTTCGTTCATGTATTGTCCGCCAATTTTAACGGTACCGTTTTCGCCGATAATGGTTACGGAGCTTTCGAAATTGGCATCATATACCGAAGTGGAATAACAGAAGATGCCCCTCTCTCCTTTTACAAACCGGAATGTAACGATGCCGGAATCTTCAAAGTCGGTCAAGGACTGATGGTTGAAATTTTCGAAATGTGCCCGGATGTCGGCAATATCCCCAAACAGCCAGTACATCAAGTCGATAAAGTGAGAAAACTGCGTAAATAAAGTACCTCCGTCCAAGTCTTTGCTTCCATGCCAATTGCCGGGTGTGTAATAACGCTCGTCGCGATTCCAGTAGCAGTTAATTTGTACCAGATAAATCGCACCTAACAGTCCGGACGTTACAACATCCTTTATCCATACGCTTGGAGGAGAATAACGATTTTGCATGACGCAGAAAACGTTTTTGGCGTATTGGTTGGCTGTTGATAAAATATTTTTTGCATCCAAGGCGTTTAGCGACATGGGTTTTTCGATCACGACATGATGACCCGTTTCCAAACCTCGAAGCGCCATGGGAGCATGCAAACCGTTTGGAGTACAAATATTCAAAACTTCCCATTCGATTTTTGAATTCAGCAGCGCTTCCAGATCAGTAAAAAACGGACATTTCCGAAGGGGGGGCGGGAGATTCAATTGTTCGAAAGGTAAAATATCGCAAATGGCCGCTAATTCCGCCTTTGAATTGCGTTGAATCATTTCAATATGCCGTTTTCCGATATGACCGCATCCCACTATGGCAAACCGCACTCTCTCAATGGGTTCTATTCCACGTTCCGCTTGATCATCGGTTTCCATACATTTGACGGTAATAATGCTGATAATCGCCCGAAGTGACTTCTTCTACCCAATCTTGATTTTCGAGATACCAACGGATGGTCTTGACGATTCCTTCTTCAAACCGGGTTTCCGGATACCAACCCAATTCAGTTGTAATTTTGGTAGGATCAATGGCATAGCGTTGATCATGACCCAAACGGTCTTTGACGTATGAAATCAAACTTTCATTGATCCAGGAAATATCTTCGCCGGACCTTTTCAGGACTTTTTTGTATTCTTTGTTTTCCTCCAGCAGATTCCGCACCGTAGAAATGGTCAACTTAACAATATCAATATTCTTTTTTTCATTGTGTCCGCCGATATTGTATACTTCGCCTACTTTCCCTTTGGCCAAAACCAGGTCTATGGCTTTGCAATGGTCTTCAACATACAACCAATCGCGTATGTTACTGCCATTTCCATACACAGGCAGTTGTTTTCCTTCCAGAATATTTTTAATAATCAGAGGAATTAATTTTTCCGGAAAATGGTAAGGCCCGTAATTGTTAGAGCAACGGGTAATGTTGACCGGCATTTTGTAGGTTTCGCCATACGCTTTAACAATTAAGTCGGCTCCCGCTTTGGAAGCGCTGTATGGACTTCTTGGATCCAAAGGCGTTTTTTCGGTAAAAAATCCGGTTTCTCCTAAACTTCCATACACCTCATCAGTAGATACTTGCAAATACTTGACTCCGTCTTTATAAGTCGGATAACCGTTTTTGTCCTTCCCTGTCGCCCAGTATTTTTTGGCTGTTTCCAATAAATTTTGCGTTCCCAAAATATTGGTTTCAAGAAATAATTGCGGATTTTCAATGCTGCGGTCGACGTGGCTTTCCGCCGCAAAATTGACCAGCCATTGAACCCCATATTTTTCAAAGATCGGACAGGTCGCTTCCGCATCTTTGATATTTCCTTTTACGAAAATCAGACGTTCGTCTTTCAAATCGTCTTTGATTGTTCCTAAATTGCCTGCATACGTCAAATCGTCTAACACGATGATCTGAATATCGCGATAATTTTTTAGTAAATATTTCACAAAATTGGCTCCAATAAATCCTGCGCCTCCGGTTACTAAATAAGTCATTTTGTCCACAAATTTTAAATTAAAAAATTATTTTTTTAAAGATAATAAATATTGTCCGTATTCGGTTTTTTCCAGTTTTTTCCCTAAACGATTGAGCCGAGCATTGTCGATCCACCCATTTCTCCATGCAATTTCCTCAATACAAGAGACATAGAAACCCTGCCGTTTTTGAATCGTCGCTACAAAATTGGACGCTTCCAACAAGCTGTCGCAATTGCCCGTGTCTAACCAGGCAAATCCCCGTCCAAAAAGCGTTACTTTCAGTTTCCCTTCTTCCAGATACGTTTTGTTTAGATCGGTGATTTCATATTCTCCTCTCGCAGAAGGATGTAATTCTTTTGCTCTTTTCACTACGGAATTGTCGTAAAAATACAATCCGGGTACTGCATAATTCGATTTCGGATTTTGAGGTTTTTCTTCGATCGACAACACTTTTCCCGATGAGTCGAAATCCACTACTCCGTAAGCTTTCGGGTCTTTGACGCAATAACCGAAAATGCAAGCGCCTTCGCGGTAAGCTTGCGCATCGTGCAACATGTTGGAAAATCGTTGACCATAAAAAATATTATCGCCCAATATCAAGCAAACCGAATCATTGCCAATAAAGTTTTCGCCCAATACGAAAGCTTGTGCCAAACCGTTGGGGACTTCCTGTATCTTGTATTCGAACTGCATTCCCAAATCGTCGCCTGTACCTAACAGTTGTTGGAACATGGGTAAATCCCGCGGCGTAGAAATAATCAACACTTCCTTAATCTTCGCTAACATCAAAGTAGACAGTGGATAATAAATCATGGGTTTATCATATACCGGCATGATTTGTTTGGAAATGGATTTGGATAATGGAAAAAGGCGGGTAGCGCTTCCTCCCGCCAAAATAATGCCTTTCATATTATAGAAATTTCTTTAAATAATTTACCTTTTTTATCTTTTTCGGACAATAGAAGTTGCGATTGATCCAATGGCCAGGGTATATTCAAATCCTGATCGAGGCAATAGATCGTTCGTTCCGCATCGGGTGCATACACATTATCTACTTTGTAGGAAAAAACGGCTGTTTTGCTTAAGACTAAAAAACCATGAGCGAATCCGCGAGGAATAAAAAACTGTCTTTTATTTTGGGCTGTCAGTTCCACCATCTGATACTGACCGAAAGTGGGTGAGTTTTTTCGTATATCCACCACTACATCCAACACTTTCCCTTCTATCACTCTCACCAGTTTGGCTTGGGCAGCTTCTCCTTCCTGATAATGCAATCCCCTTAAAACGCCAAACGATGATTTGGATTCGTTCTCTTGTATAAAATTTACTTTCACGTTGTGTTTTTCAAGTTCCGACTTCTTATATGTTTCCATAAAATAGCCTCTGGCATCTTCTCTTAGTATAGGTTCGATAATCCACAAACCTTCAATTTCTGCTTTGATAAAATTCATAAAATAGTTGTTTTTGCAAAATTAATCATTAATAAGTGAATATCCATGCTTATTCCCATTTTTCCGATAGAAGTGAAAAAAATAGGCGAATAATCTTGGAAAAACGGGATAAAAATATGTATCTTTGCGATCGCAAAAATAAAGGGTACCTTGGCCGAGTGGCTAGGCAGCGGTCTGCAAAACCGCGTACGGCAGTTCGAATCTGCCAGGTACCTCTGCGTCTAAAAATCCGATAGTTTCAAAGGCTGTCGGATTTTCCTATTTTATACTAAATCAACAAATTACAACGATAAGTTCTAAATATAGAAATCAAAAAAGCGTAGCCCCCTTGTAGCCCGCGATGAAAAATAACGAGAAAAATAGCCCAATTGCAGACCACGGTTTAAGAAAGATCAAAGTCTATTTCAGAGAATCAAAAGAAAAATCAGGAGAAGGATTTGTCTGGATATGTTTTTATGTTATGCTATGTTCGGCTATAAATTGCGCTATCATATAATTGAAAATTTAGTCTAAGTTGGAATATGATTCCGTTTGATCCTTTTATTCGATTTTGCTTGTAAGATTGAATCATACGAATATCATTTTTTTCCCATACAAGCGAGGTGAAGTATGCGATATAATTTAGGCAAGTTTTTTTCTAAGCGATAGATATTTTCTTGTTCTCTCTCTTTTTAGATACTATAAAGCAAGAAAAAAACGGTTACTTTGTTATGCACTCCCTCTTCTCTTCAGCCGAAAAAGATGCGACCCTTTTATTTATTTATCAGTAGATTAGAAGAATTCTGTCGAGATAGGGCGACTCGAACGCCCGGCCTCCACGTCCCGAACGTGGCGCGCTACCAACTGCGCTATATCTCGTTTGCAAAAGTGGTGCAAAACTACAAATAATTTACGGAACTTCAAACAAAATATTTAATTTTCCTTTATTTCGAACGTATCTGCATCTTTCCATACTGGAAATTTTTCCCTGAAAGCCTGTATTTTTTCTTTACTTAAAGAAATGGTAAGCGCCGATTCTGTGTCTTTTCCTGCTTCCAGCATACTGTTTCCTTTGTAATCCAGTACGGTCGATTCTCCCTGATACGAAATGTCGTAAGCATCTTTTCCAATCCGGTTGACTCCGCAAACATAACACAGATTTTCAATGGCTCTGGCTCTCAGCAATACATTCCAGACGACAGCTCTCGTTTGAGGCCAATTAGCTACGCAAAGCAAAAGGTCGTATTCGTTGGCTTTGTTCCGAGTCCACACCGGAAAGCGCAAATCGTAACAAACAATCAAACGAATATTCCATTGTCGCCACGAAATGATCGGTTGGGCTTTTCCAGCTGTAAAAACTTCATTTTCTCCGCTGATTCGAAACAAATGCCGTTTATCGGAAAAAAAAGACTCTCCTTCGGGAGTAATAAAAAAACCTCTGTTGAATAAACGGTTCTCGCTTTCGGTAGCTAAAAAACTTCCCGCAATAGCCAGATCGTATTTTTTCGTCCAAGCTCGAATGGTCTGAACTGTATTTCCTGCATTGGTTTCCGCCAGATAAGCCGCCTCCATCGAAAATCCAGTAGTAAACATTTCCGGAAGAACCGCCAAATCAGCTTTTCCCTCCAAGGATGAAATCAAAGCTTCGTAATCGTTTAGATTTTTTTCTTTGTTTTCCCAGCTAATTCCGGATTGAATAATCCCCAGTCGAAGCTCATTCATAAGTCATCATTCATTATCAGACGGCAAATTGTGCAGGATGTTTGCCCGAAATATTTTTATACAGTTGTTTGATTTTTTCTATATCTCCTTGAACATCTCCGCTGGGAATAAAGTTTTCTATTATCCCGATTATTTTTTTTGCATAATCTAAATAAGCCAGCGCGATCGGAACTTGCGCTTTCCACGCAATGTAATAAAATCCGGATTTCCACACCGGATTTTTTTTCCGCGTTCCTTCGGGAGCTATGGCCAATTGAAAGTATGTGCGCTTTTCAAATTCTTCTGCCATTTGTTCGGTCAGCGAAGTCTTCTTTTTCCTGTTAACTGGAAAGCCTCCAATGGCTTTTAAGAGGTATTTGACAGGAAAAAAGAACCAGCTTTTTTTTATTAAAAAATGGGGTTTTCCGCCGATGGATTTGCAAAACAACATTCCGATAACGAAATCCCAATTACTTGTATGCGGCGCTACGCAAATAACGCATTTAGGTTCCAGTTTCTCTTTCATGGAAGAGCTCCAGCCCAAGGTTTTAAAAATAAATGAATAAATACTTTTCACAAATAATAATAATTTTTTTGAGAATGATTAGATAAATTTACATCATATTATTCAAATTTGACACAACAAAATAGCTCTTTTTTCGTTATATGAATAATAGTTCCCATAGGTTTTATTCGAAAAAAGTAGCGGACAAAGATAAGATGAAAAAATCAATAAAATCATATACTTTACATAATTATCATGCAATTCCGCAGATATTTTCCTTGCCCAAAGAAATGCTGCAGGAAATTGAAGTGGTAGGAAAAGTATTGCCATTTAAGACAAATAATTATGTTACAAACGAATTGATTGATTGGGAACGGGCGGATTCCGACCCTATTTTTACCTTGAATTTTCCAAGAAAAGAAATGCTGGAGAAAAAGCATTATACAATGATTGAGAAACTGATCGATGAACAGGCAAGCAAAAAAGTCATCGACAGGGAAATTCAAAAGATTCGCTTATCCTTGAATCCCAATCCTTCGGGACAAGAGCAAAATGTCCCGTATCTGGGCGAAATCAAATTGAAGGGCGTTCAGCATAAATATCCCGAGACGGTATTGTTTTTTCCGAGTCAGGGACAGACCTGTCATGCTTACTGTACTTTCTGTTTTCGTTGGCCGCAATTTTCGGGAATGAACGAGCTTCGGTTTGCCATGAAAGAAATCGACTGGCTGCTTAAATACCTTCGTTTGCACAAGGAAGTAACAGACATTCTGTTTACCGGAGGCGATCCGATGATCATGAATGCTTCCTGTTTGAAATCGTATATCGATCCTCTGCTCGAACCGGCATACAATCACATCCACTCCATCCGTATCGGAACAAAATCGCTTTCTTATTGGCCTTACCGATATTTGAGCGACGACGACAGCGATGATATTTTCCATTTGTTTGATTCAATTATCCGCTCTGGAAAAAATCTCTCCATCCAAGCGCATTTCAATCATCCCCGCGAGTTATCGACGGAAGCCGTGAAATTGGCTATTAGCCGTATACGGTCGACAGGAGCCCAAATACGAACGCAATCGCCCCTGCTTCGTCATATCAACGATGATCCTGAACTGTGGGCGCAGATGTGGCGCAGACAGGTCGACTTCGGTTGCATACCTTATTATATGTTTATTGCTAGGGATACGGGTTCCAAACGTTACTTCGAATTGCCTCTGGAAAAATGCTGGCAAATATTCCGCAGAGCTTACCGGCAAGTAAGCGGTTTGTGCCGAACCGTGAGAGGCCCCAGCATGAGCGATATTGCCGGAAAAATACAGGTTTTAGGCGTGCAAGAAATAAAAGGAGAAAAAATTTTTGTCTTGCGTTTCATCCAAGCGCGAAATCCTGCATGGGTGCATGTGCCTTTTTTTGCCGAATACGATTCCAAGGCCACATGGTTCAATCAACTTAAGCCGGCTTTTGGCGAAGAAAAATTCTTTTTTGAAGATCAATTAAATAAAATGACCGATAATCAATCGCTGTTATTCGAATAATTTCTCCTTTTTATTTTTCTGTTACTTAAATAGTTATTATTTCATCGTTTCCAGACTTTTTACAAAATAAACAAAATAATTCAGCAAAAATCTTCTTATTTTTAAAATTAGGTACTACCTTTGTAGCCTGAATTTTTCATTTTTGCTAACTTAATAATTTAATTTATGGATATCTCATGTATTGAGCACATTGGAATCGCTGTTAACAGTATCAGTGAAAGTCTTCCTTATTACGAAAAAATACTGGGTTTGAAATGTTACAATATCGAAGAAGTTGCGGATCAAAAAGTGAAAACAGCTTTCTTTCAGATAGGACAAACAAAAATTGAGCTACTTGAACCAACCTCTGAAGATTCCACCATCGCTAAATTTATTGAAAAGAGAGGGGAAGGGGTACATCATATTGCTTTTGCAGTTGCGGATGTGGCAGGCGCATTGGCCGAAGCTGAATCGAAAGGCGTCCGGCTGATCGACAAGGCTCCTCGCAAAGGCGCTGAAGGTTTGAATATCGCCTTTTTACATCCGAAATCAACAGGAAGCGTATTAACGGAATTATGCTGCAAATAAGTAATCAATTATAATATGAGCAATCAATTAGATAAAGTAAGAGAGCTTATCGAACTAAGGGCAAAAGCCCGTTTGGGAGGCGGTGAAAAAGCAATTGAAAAACAGCATGCGCAGGGTAAATATACTGCCCGCGAACGAATTACGATGCTGGTCGACGAAGGCAGCTTCGAAGAGTTGGACATGTTTATGGAACACCGTTGCACCAATTTTGGAATGGAGAAGAAGAAATACCTGGGCGATGGAGTGGTTACCGGATATGGGACCATCGAAGGACGCTTGGTGTATCTTTTTGCTCAAGACTTTACGGTTATTGGCGGATCCTTGTCCGAAACAATGGCAAAAAAAATCTGTAAAGTAATGGATTTAGCCATGTTGATGGGCGCCCCTGTTGTGGGGCTGAACGATTCGGGAGGAGCGCGTATTCAGGAAGGAATCAACGCTTTATCCGGCTATGCCGAAATTTTCCAACGCAACATTCTGGCGTCCGGCGTTATTCCGCAGATTTCCGGCATCTTTGGCCCTTGCGCCGGAGGAGCTGTGTATTCGCCTGCATTGACTGATTTTACCATCATGGCCAAAGGAATGAGTTATATGTTCCTTACGGGACCCAAAGTCGTCAAAACAGTGACGGGAGAAGATGTAACCCAAGAACAGTTGGGTGGGGCGGAAGTCCATGCCACCCGTTCGGGAGTTACTCATTTTATGGTAGAGTCCGGCGACGAAGGAATCGCCCTTATTCGTCGTTTGTTGAGTTATCTTCCGCAGAACAATCTGGAAGATCCTCCTATCCGCGAAACAAACGACCCCATCGATCGGTTGGAAGATTCGCTGAACGAAATAATTCCCGACAGTCCCAATCGTCCTTACGATATGTATGAAGTGATTGGTGCTATTGTCGACGACGGCGCATTCCTCGAAGTTCATGCCTATTACGCACCAAATATTATCGTCGGGTTCGCTCGCTTTAACGGACGTTCGGTAGGGATCGTGGCTAATCAGCCCAAAACTCTGGCCGGAGTTCTGGATATCAACGCATCGCGGAAGGCGGCACGCTTTGTCCGTTTTTGCGACGCATTCAACATTCCTATTGTAACGCTGGTCGATGTTCCGGGATTTCTTCCGGGAACGGGTCAGGAATACGGGGGAGTGATTGTTCATGGAGCCAAATTACTTTACGCATATGGGGAAGCGACCGTTCCTAAAGTGACGGTAACCCTGCGCAAATCGTATGGAGGGGCGTATATTGTAATGAGTTGCAAACAATTGCGCGGCGACATGAATTATGCATGGCCTACGGCGGAAATTGCGGTCATGGGAAGCGCTGGCGCTGTGGAAGTGCTGTATGCAAAAGAAGCGAAAGAATCGGACAATCCTGCAAAAGTATTGGCGGAAAAGGAAGCGGAGTATACTGAAGCCTTTGCCAATCCCTACAATGCGGCAAAATACGGCTACATTGACGATGTGATTGAACCGCGAAATACCCGTTTCCGCATCATTCGCGCACTCCAACAATTGGCCACAAAGAAACAGACAAATCCAGCTAAAAAACACGATAATCTACCCCTATAATGAAAGAAAGAAGAATGAAAAGAATAAAGGAAAAGGAAATCAGGCAAAAAGCCATCCAAAGGATTTTCTTTATTTTCGTAGGCTTCATTGCTTTTATTTCGTCGAATCTTCAGGCGCAACGTACTACTTCTCTTAAACTCAATGAAATATTGGTAATCAACCACGATAATTTTCAGGACAATTACGGGGAAAAAAATCCATGGATTGAAATTTACAATACATCTCCGGGAAACGTAGATATCGCGGGATGTTTCCTTACCAATACGATGGATGTTCCGAAAAAATACAAGGTGCCGAAAGGAGATGCTCTGACGAAGATCAAACCGCGCCAGCATGTACTTTTCTGGGCGGACAACCGGCCTTCGCGCGGAACTTTTCACCTGAATTTTACATTAGATAGTATTCAATCCAATTTCATTGCTTTGTTCGACTCCGACGGACGTACCCTGATCGATTCCGTTACAATCCCTGCCGGACAGCATCCCGATATTAGCTACGGCTTGATAGAAGACGGCTGGACGCAAAGACAATTGAACGAAGAACTTCGTCAGAATCCTTCCTTTAAAGAGAAAAGAGGGGATCAACTGTGGGTTTCTTTTGAAAAGGTAACGCCCAGCTCCAATAACATAGTATTGGATACGAACGAGAAAATAGACAATTTCAAGCTTAATGACAGCTTAGGCTTGGGAATGACGATTACGGCCATGGGCGTTGTATTTGTCGCTTTGATCATTCTCTATTTACTTTTCAAATTAGTAGGATATATAGCCGTATCTATGAGTCACAAGCGGGCGATGAAAGTCTCCGGAATGACGAAGGAAGAAGCAATTGGAATAACAACGCTATCGGGAGATCTTTTGGCTGCTATTGCTATGGCTATTTATGAAGCCACCGAACTGCATGATGAAGAGAACACCATCCTTACCATCAAGAATACGGCACGGAATTATTCTCCATGGAGTTCAAAGATTTATACGCTAAGAGAAACCCCTAATAAAAAATAATATAACCCCCAGGAATAAATATATGAAAAGCTTCAAATACACCATTAACGGTAATGTTTATCGAATCGTTATAAACAGAATCGAGGATACCATTGCAGAAGTGGAAGTCAATGGGACCCCTTATAAAGTAGAGATGAATAAGCCAACTAAAACACAAGTAGTTACGATTAATCGACCGGCTCAGACCACGGTAGCTCCTATTACGCGGCCGCCGCAAGCTGCGGGTTTAACCGCTTTACGTTCGCCGCTTCCGGGGGTTATTGTGGAAATCCTATGCAAAGTAGGCGATTCTGTAAAAAGAGGGCAAAAGTTGGTGGTACTGGAAGCCATGAAAATGGAAAACGCCATCAATTCAGATAAAGACGGAGTGATAAAAGAGATAAAAGTTAATAAAGGAGATTCTGTATTGGAAGGAACAGATCTTATTATAATCGAATAGTGTATGGATTTCTTATCATTTTTAGGAGATAATCTCGAAACATTCTGGACGTATACGGGCATTGCCAATGTGACGATAGGTCATATAATCATGATTGTGGTTGGATTAGCCTTCATTTATCTCGCGATAGCAAAAGAATTTGAGCCCATGTTGCTGGTTCCCATCGGATTTGGTATCCTGATAGGCAATATTCCTTTCAAAGATGCTGGTTTGCAGTTGGGGATTTATGAGGAAGGATCAGTATTAAATATTCTTTATCAGGGAGTTACTTCTGGATGGTATCCACCGTTGATATTTTTGGGTATTGGCGCCATGACCGATTTTTCGGCTTTGATATCCAATCCCAAGTTGATGTTGATCGGAGCGGCCGCTCAGTTCGGTATTTTCGGCGCTTACATCATGGCTCTATTCATGGGCTTTGAACCCAATCAAGCGGGAGCTATCGGCATCATTGGCGGAGCCGACGGACCTACGGCTATTTTCCTTTCTTCCAAATTGGCTCCGAACTTGATGGGCGCCATCGCCATCTCAGCCTATTCGTATATGGCCTTGGTTCCTGTGATACAACCGCCCATCATGCGTTTACTCACATCCAAAAAAGATCGCGTAATCCGGATGAAACCGCCGCGCATCGTTTCCCAAACCGAAAAAATACTGTTTCCCATTTTCGGATTGTTGCTGACTTGTTTCCTAGTGCCTTCAGGACTCCCCTTGCTGGGATTGTTGTTCTTCGGCAATTTATTGAAAGAGTCGGGAGTAACCCGCCGTTTGGCAGAAACAGCTCGAGGCCCGTTGATCGATACCATCACGATATTATTGGGAATGACCGTAGGGGCTTCCACGCAAGCAACCCAATTTTTAACCCTCAATTCGATCAAAATTTTTGGTTTAGGTGCCTTTTCCTTTATTATCGCAACCGCGGCAGGCGTTTTATTTGTTAAATTTTTCAATTTATTTTTGAAAAAAGACAATAAAATCAATCCTTTGATCGGAAATGCCGGAGTTTCGGCAGTTCCCGATTCGGCGCGAATTTCTCAGATTATTGGATTGGAATACGATTCGACTAATTATCTGTTGATGCATGCTATGGGACCGAATGTTGCAGGTGTGATTGGATCTGCGGTAGCCGCTGGAGTTTTACTTGGATTCCTCGGATAATTAATAGGATAAGTAATAAAAAATGAAGAGAATGAGGAGCGAGTTGCAATTGTTATTTCATTTTCTTCATTTTTTTTGATTTTTTCGTTTAATAATTCAACAATTTACTTTACCTTTGTCCTAACATTTGAGTTTTTTAGAATCGTTTGATTCCTTTTATTCGAGTTTTGCTATTCGGTCTAGTTCTAAACCTTCTATAATCCTCATCTGATCAAGTAAATCACAATTTTTTATTTACATATATTAATTTTAAAAATGAACATTTTTATTGCAGGCTTGAGTTTCAAAGTAAACGATGCCGATTTAGCAAATTTATTTGAGGAGTATGGAACCATTTCTTCCGCAAGGGTGATAACAGATCGCCAAACAGGAAGATCTAAAGGTTATGGTTTTGTTGAAATGGACAATGAGGCAGCAGGAGAAAAAGCGATTTCTGAATTGAATGGCGCTGAATACGATGGCCGGACAATTTCGGTATCAGAAGCGCGTCCAAAAGATGGACGCCCCCAACAACAAAGACGTGATTTCCGCGGCAATAACAATCGTGGAAGCGGAGGTTATAATCGTAACAGATACTAATTTTTATTTCCGAACACCCTTAATAATAGAATTTACTAATCCATAGGGCGTCTTTTTTGGCCTGTAAGGCATTACAAATAAGCGCATAAGTTTTTTTGGAAAGGTAGTTCCGTGTTATTAAGGGTGTTTTGTGTTTTGTGCAGGGACGATCTTTCATAAACTAAAGCATACAATTGATCAAGCGATGTCCTTGGTATCATGTTCTTCTGTAAACTATTCTTGATTAACTCTGTCTTCCAACTTATCTTTACCCGAAAGCTCGTAAAAAATTTTCTATTCTCAAGATAAAATCTTAACTTTGCGCCCCGTAAACAAGAATGTAAATTAGATTAATCGAATGAATATATTATCTTTATTTGTAGTCGTTCCGGTACTGATGATTGCCTCGTTGTTCCTTTGCAAGAGTATGAAAGCAATTCGCAGCGTGATGGTGACAGGCGCATCTATTTTAGTGATACTGGCTGCCGTATTGATCGTATGGTTTTTTCAGGAAAGAGCTGTATCCAATGCCGAAATGCTGTTTGTCGATAGCATCATGTGGTATGCGCCCTTAAACATTTGCTATGCAGTAGGCGTGGATGGTATTTCGGTGGCCATGCTGGCATTGTCTGCCATAATTGTATTTACAGGGGTTTTCTCATCGTGGAACATGAATATGGCGAAAGAATATTTTTTGTGGTATTGTCTCTTGTCGGTCGGCGTATTCGGATTTTTCATTTCGATTGATTTGTTCACCATGTTTCTATTTTATGAAGTAGCGTTGATTCCGATGTATTTGTTGATCGGATTATGGGGAACAGGGCGGAAAGAATATTCGGCGATGAAACTGACCCTGATGTTGATGGGCGGTTCCGCCTTTTTAATGATTGGAATTATCGGCATTTATTATGCTTCCGGTCATGTTTCGATGAACTTATTGGAAATTGCCAAACTGCATATTCCTATCGAACGCCAACACTGGCTTTTCCCTGCTACTTTCTTGGGATTTGGCGTTTTGGGCGCTTTATTCCCGTTCCATACATGGTCGCCCGACGGTCATGCTTCGGCGCCGACGGCTGTTTCCATGCTTCATGCAGGAGTCTTGATGAAGTTGGGAGGATACGGCTGTTTCCGCGTTGCCATGTACTTGATGCCGGAAGCGGCTCATGATTTAGGTTGGATATTCTTGATATTAACCGGTATCAGCGTCGTTTACGGAGCATTCAGCGCGGTGGTTCAGACCGACTTGAAATACATTAACGCTTATTCTTCTGTGAGTCATTGCGGATTGGTTTTATTTGCCATTTTAATGATGAATCAAACGGCCATGACAGGCGCTATTTTGCAAATGCTGTCGCACGGATTAATGACGGCTCTGTTCTTCGCCTTGATTGGATTGATTTACGGGCGGACTCACACGCGCGACATTCGCGAAATGGGCGGTTTGATGAAAATAATGCCTTTTGCGTCGGTTTGTTATGTAATAGCAGGGTTGGCTTCGCTGGGATTGCCGGGTTTGAGCGGTTTCGTGGCTGAAATGACTATTTTTGTCGGCTCTTTTCAACAGGCCGATACCTTCCACCGAGTGTTTACAATTGTTGCCTGTTGTTCAATTGTAATTACAGCGGTGTATATTTTGCGGACGATAGGAAAAGTTCTTTATGGACCAGTTCAGGACGAACGTCACATTGGTTTGCCGGATGCAACTTGGTTCGAAAAAATTTCTGTAGTTTGCCTGATTGCGGCAATTGTCTTCATCGGGATGTATCCATTTGGCATTTCCGAAATGATCAATAACAGTTTGATTCCAATTATTGAAAAACTTAGCATTTGATATGAATTTCAACAACTTTTTATTCATGGGACAGGAAATAGGATTGGTAATCCTGTTCGTATTTTTATTCCTTTACGATACTTTCTGTTCTGAAAAAGGAAAACAATATTTTCAAATCATCGGGATTGTGCTGTTTGCGGCGCTGACGGTTTACGGTTTTTGTCCGCATAAAACGGGGGAAGCGTTTGGAGGAATGTATATCAGTTCTGCTCTGACGGTTTTAATGAAAAATATCCTGAATATTGCCACCTTATTAGTATTTCTGCAATCGCACAAATGGTTGTCTTCCGAAGGAACGGTGCACAAGCAAGGCGAGTTTTATACTATTGCACTGGTGACTTTGCTGGGGATGTACCTGATGATTTCTGCAGGAAACTTCATGTTGTTGTATATCGGAATGGAAACGGCTTCCCTGCCTTTGGCTTGCTTGGCAGCCTTCAATAAGCGAAAGGAAAAATCGGCGGAATCGGGCGTGAAATACATTTTGATTTCCGCTTTCTCTTCCGGAATCATGCTGTTTGGATTATCGTTCCTATACGGGGGGTTAGGCTCCTTTTATTTTGCCAATATGGCTGGGAGTGCGATGAACTCCCCCATGGTTATTCTGGGCTTTGTGTTTTTCTTTGCTGGTTTGGGATTCAAATTGTCGGTAGTTCCCTTCCATTTATGGGCAGCCGATGTATATGAAGGAGCGCCGACTGCCGTGACCGCCTATTTGTCCGTCGTATCCAAAGGAGCTGCCGCATTTGCTTTAATTTTTGCATTGTACCGGGTTTTCAGTCCCATAGAAGCCGTTTGGCAATTCATTTTGTGGGGTTTGGTGGCGATTACCATTACGTTGGGAAATTTGTTTGCTATTCGTCAAAAAGATATCAAACGTTTTTTTGCTTTCTCATCCATTTCGCAGGCTGGCTACCTGTTGCTGGGCATCATGACCGGAACGGCACAAGGAATGACGGCTACCGTTTACTATCTGGTGGTTTATTTATTTTCCAATTTAGCGGCTTTCGGCGTAATTGCGGCCGTAGAACATCAGGCCAATGGCGATACGCGCATTTCTGCATTCAATGGTTTATATAAATCCAATCCGGTGTTGACATTTGTGATGATGGTGGCCGTATTTTCTTTGGGCGGTATTCCTCCTTTTGCCGGATTTTTCAGCAAGTTTCTGATTTTCATGGCTGCTTACGAACAGGGATATCATCTGTTGGTTTTTATCGCATTGTTGAATACCGTAATTTCACTCTATTACTACCTGCTGATTATCACGGCGATGTTTATCCATAAACAAGAATCCGAAGCGGTTATACGATTCCGTACCGACAATTATAATCGGGTCAGCTTAGTGGTTTGTACGATTGGGATATTTGTTGTGGGAATTTTGAGTTGTATTTATGAATACATTGGAACTTTGAGTTTTGGAATGTGAAATTAAAATCTCTTCTGGAATAAAACATACGTAATAAAACCCAATACAATAAATAACCAACCAGCAAGCAAAGTAGTGTTGGTTTGGAAGTGAGCAAAAAAAGGCGCAATAAGTAGTAAAGCTCCCACAAACAGGAATATAAATCCCAACTGTTTTAAAAAATATTTCATGAGATGCAATCAAAAATTTTACGCAAAGTAAAATCAAAATAGCGGGATATCAAAATTTTTTTTTCAAAAACTGGAAAAAGTTTTGTATTTTTGCATCAATGATATCGTATCCATAATAACATGAAGCACATTTTCATCTTTCTGTATCAGATTTTTATCTGGTTGCCATTGTTTTTGTTAGCCACTGTTGTAACGGCTCTCGTCGTCACGATCGGTTGTTTTTTAGGCAATGAACGTTTTTTCAGCTATTATCCGGGGATGTGGTGGTCCAGAATCGTTTGCATCATTACAGGATGTCCGGTAAAGGTGACCGGAAGAGAAAATTTAGATCGGAAGCAATCGTACATATTTGTTCCCAATCATCAGAGCGCTTACGATATTTTCCTTATTTATGGTTATTTGGGTTTTCCTATCAAATGGATGATGAAGCAAAGTTTACGCAAAATACCCATTGTCGGTAAAGCTTGCGAAATGGCGGGATTTATTTTTGTGAACAAATCATCGCCCCAGACTGCTGCCAGAGCCGTTCTCGAAGCCGAACAAAAATTGAAAAACGGGGCTTCGGTGGTCATTTTCCCAGAAGGCTCGCGTACCCGAACGGGAGAGTTGGGGAAATTCAAAAAGGGAGCTTTTCAAATGGCGTTAAATTTGCAATTGCCGATCGTTCCGGTTACGATCAACGGTTCGTATGCTGTAATGCCGAGAGGAACGTATCTCATTCATCCGCACAAAATGGAATTGATCATCCACCCCGCGATTCCTACAGAAGGTTTATATACGGCTAATTTGAGAGAAGCTGCCTGCCGCATTCGAACATTGAGCGAAGAATCGCTTGCAAAAATAACCTCCGCATTGAAACCTGTGCGCAGCGAACAGTCCGGTCAATGCTAACTTTCCCAAGCGAAGACAAATTCCGGTGAATTTACTTTTCCCTTTCAATGACATAATCAATCATATCCGCCAAAGCATTTTTCGCTTCCGAATCTGGAAAAAAATTGAGCAATTGAATGGTTTCGCCCTTTATTTTCTGCATTTTTGCCTGAGCGTATTCGATTCCTTTGTATTCCTTGGCAAAATCAATGAGGCATTTAATTGTTGTTGGGGAAAAATTCTGCTCGCGAATGAGGCGCATCATGGCTTCGGAACGTTCCGGAGGAGATATTCTCAGGGCATAAATAAGCGGTAAGGTAATTTTCCCTTCCCGAATATCGTTGCCCGTAGGTTTGCCAATATCGCCCTGTTCAAAATAGTCGAATATATCATCTCTGATCTGAAAGCAAATACCTAAATTTTTTCCGATAGCCCAGAGAATTTTACGTTGTTCCTTATCCGCATTCGCCGACAAAGCGCCTAATTCCGAACAGGAAGCGAATAACGAGGCGGTTTTTTTCCAGATCACTTCGAAATAAACTTCTTCGTTGAGCATGATTTTGGAAGATGAAACCAATTGTACCAGTTCTCCTTCTACTAAGTTTTGCGCTAAATCCGACAAAATCCGAAGGATGAGAAGATTTCCCGTATTTACTCCCCGCATGATTGCTTGCGACAAAAGATAATCGCCCAACAGCACGGCCTTTCGGTTGTCGAATTGAGCCATTACGGAGGGCTGTCCGCGGCGTTCCATTGTATTGTCAACTACATCGTCGTGAACGAGCGTAGCCGTATGCAACAATTCCAAAATGACGGCGTACTGCAACGTTTCGGGCATGCATTTTCCACAAAGCTTTGCTGATAGGATCAGAATAAGTGGACGGATGCGTTTTCCATTTTTCTTCGAAACAAAATCGAGCATGAATCGAAAATTATGGGTAGAATGACGTAATGCTTCGCTATATAGTTTGTTGAACGCTTCCAGCTCTTCCTGTACCGATTGAGTAATATTTTGAATTTTTTCCATTATCCTTTTGAAATAGGTTGCAAAGGTAGAAATAATATTTTTTTTTCATACCTTTACATTCAATAAACTCCAAATCATACATTGTTTTTATGAAACTGTTTTTATTAGATGCATACGCGCTGATTTATCGTTCGTATTACGCGCTGATTAAGGCGCCTCGTACCAATTCCAAAGGGTTCAATACTTCTGCTGTTTTCGGATTTGTAAACACATTGGAAGAAGTGTTGAAAAAGGAAAATCCAACCCATATCGGCGTGGCTTTCGATCCTCCGGGGCCTACCTTTCGGCACAAAGCCTTTGAAGAATACAAGGCACAACGGGAAGAAACTCCCGAAGTGATTCGAGCGTCGACGCCCATCATCAAGGATATTATTCGCGCTTACAACATTCCGATTCTCGAGATTCCTTATTATGAGGCGGACGACGTAATCGGGACCATTGCTAAAAAAGCCTTGAAAAATTACGAGGTTTTTATGATGACGCCCGATAAAGATTACGCTCAATTGGTCGACGACCATATATTTATTTATAAACCGAAATACGGTTCTTCCGATTTTGAAGTATTGGGCGTCCCGGAAGTGAAAGAAAAATACGGTTTGGAACATCCGCTCCAGATGATCGACTTATTGGGTCTGATGGGAGATAAATCGGACAACATACCCGGTTGTCCGGGAATCGGTGAAGTAACCGCTAAAAAATTATTAGCCCAATTCGGAAACATCGAAAATTTACTGGAAAATACCCATCAGTTGCAGGGGAACGTGAAAGCAAAAATTGAAGAAAACAAAGATATGATTCTTTTCTCAAAATTTTTGGCTACGATCAAAACAGATGTCCCGATCGATTTTATTCCGGGAGAATTAGTTCGAGAACCCATCAACGAGCTTGAACTTCGGAAAATTTTTGATGAACTGGAATTCCGTCAATTGGCCGTCCGTGTTTTCGGAGAAGATAAAAGTTCGGCAGTTGTCCGGAAGCAAACGCCGCAATCTTCTCTTTTCGACGAATGGGACGATGCAGACGAGAAAACCGATACCGGTAACTATTCGACGCTCAGCTCCATTCAAACCATTCCGCACAATTATTTTCTGTTGGACGACGAAACAACGATCGCGATCTTAATTGACCGGATCAAGCAACAAGGTTATTTCACATTCGATACGGAAACAACCGGCATTGATCCGTTGTCGGCCTATTTAGTAGGGATGTCGTTTGCCTTGAAAGAAGGAGAAGCTTATTACCTTCCCGTTGCGGAAAATCAAGAAAAAGCTCAAAAAACAGTCAATTTGTTTAAAGAAGTTTTGGAGGACAAAAGCCTGCTGAAAATAGGGCAAAATTTGAAATTTGACATTAATGTGTTGAAAAAATACGAGGTACGGGTAGATGGCCCGATGTTCGATACTATGATTGCCCATTATCTGATCAATCCGGAGTATCGCCACAATTTGAATTATTTAGCCGAAACGTATCTCAACTATCAGATGGTACACATTGAAGAATTGATTGGCAACAAAGGGAAAAACCAGTTAAATATGCGGCAGGTTCCGTTGGAACAAGTGGTCGATTATGCGGCTGAAGACGCGGACATCACTTATAAATTGAAGAATATTTTTGTCGAAATGATCGAAAAAAACAATTTCTCCGATTTGTTTTATAAAATAGAAATGCCTTTAGTATCCGTGTTGTCCGATATGGAAGAAGCCGGCGTCCGTTTAGACATTCCCGCTCTCAAGGAATCGTCCTTGACGCTGGCCAAGCATCTGGTTGAAATCGAACAGGAAATATTTCGAATGACAGGAAGAGAATTCAATATCAGTTCTCCGAAAATGGTTGGCGAAATATTGTTCGATCACCTGAAAATTGATGAAAAAGCCAAAAAAACCAAATCGGGACAATACACAACCAGCGAAGACGTTTTGGAAAGTTTGAAAAGCAAGCATCCGGCGGTGGAAAAAATATTGGAATACCGCAAAGTAAAAAAACTATTGACTACTTATGTCGATGCTTTACCGGCTTTGATTAGTCCGAGAGATGGAAAAGTGCATACGACGTACAATCAAGTAACGACGTCTACTGGTCGTTTGAGTTCGACCAATCCCAACATGCAAAACATTCCGATACGAGACGAAGAAGGAAAAGAAATTCGGAGGGCATTCATTCCCGACGATGGATGTCTGTTTTTATCGGTCGATTATTCCCAAATCGAACTTCGCATCATGGCTCATTTAAGCGAAGACCGGAACATGATGGAAGCTTTTCGAAGCGGGCAGGACATCCATGCGGCCACAGCATCTAAAATTTTTGGCGTTCCTCTGTTGGAAGTGACTCGCGAAATGCGGAGAAAAGCGAAAACCGCCAACTTTGGAATCATTTACGGCATATCCGTTTTTGGTCTAAGCGAACAGTTACGGATTCTCCGCACAGAAGCCAAAGAATTGATTGACGGATATTTTGCCACTTTTCCCGAAGTGAAAAACTACATGGATAAAAGCATCAAGATTGCCCGCGAAAAAGGTTATGTAGAAACCATTTTTCACCGCAAGCGCTTTTTACCGGATATCAATTCGCGCAATTCGGTCGTGAGGGGATATGCCGAACGAAATGCTATCAATGCGCCCATCCAGGGTTCGGCTGCCGACATCATCAAGGTAGCAATGAATCGAATTTATAAGCGTTTTCGGGAAGAAGACCTTCGTTCGCGGATGATTATGCAGGTACACGACGAATTGAATTTCAATGTATTCCCTGATGAACTGGAACGCGTGAAGTCGATCGTAGTAGAAGAAATGGAAAATGCGACTCCCCTAAAAGTTCCTCTGATAGCCGAATGCGGCGTTGGAAATAATTGGTTGGAAGCGCATTGAGGGATGCGGCTGAATAGAAAAGATGCTTGTTATATCCCTAACAGCTATGCTGGAGTGGGGGTATTTGTATTAATCCTTCGAAAAAGCGCATCCCAGACATTTGGCTTTGGCTTTCATAACTATTGTTTATTTAACTTTCTCTCATTTTTCGCTTCCTGCCAGAGCGTTTCCATTTCGGCAAGTTTCATATCCTTCAAAGATTTACCTTGTTCCGCCGCTTTTTTTTCCATATAATTGAATCGGTAGATAAATTTTTGGTTGGTGCGTTCCAAAGCATTGTCAGGATTGATTTTATAAAGCCGTGCAGCATTGATGAGACTGAAAAATAAATCGCCAAATTCATTTTCTATCCTCTCTGCATCCATAGCATTTATTTCGTTTTGCAATTCAGTAAATTCTTCCCGGACTTTTTCCCAAACGTCTTCTTTTTGTTCCCAATCGAAACCTACATTGCGGGCTTTATCCTGGATCCGGTGCGCTTTCGCTATGCTGGGTAAGGACGCAGGAACTCCTTCTAATACTGTTTTGTTTCCCCCCTTTTCCTTGAGTTTGATTTGTTCCCAATTTTGTTCCACCTCGTTCGCCGTTTCTGCATGGCCAGCGCCAAAAACATGCGGGTGGCGAAAAATCAACTTGTCGCAAAGGGCATTGCAAACATCCGCGATATCAAATTGTCCTTTTTCTTCGGCTATTTTAGCATAAAAAATAACGTGCAAAAGAACATCGCCTAGTTCTTTCTTTATTCCCGAAATTTCATTTTTAATAATTGCCTCACACAATTCGTAAGTCTCTTCTATCGTATTGGTACGGAGGCTTTCATTGGTTTGTTTTTTATCCCATGGACATTTCACGCGCAGCTCGTCCAGAATATCCAACAAACGTCCGAATGCTTGCATCTTTGTTTCTTTCGTATGCATAGTTTTTTATTTCTTAACTGTTTTAGATAGTAGAGCTAAAACAAAGCGGAAGTAAGTCGGTAATTTTTTCAACAAAATATATTTTCTTTTTACCATAAAGAATAATTTGAATCGGGTGATTATAGCGTATTTGCGCTTCCAGTATCACCTGTCGGCATCCTCCGCAAGGCGTAATCGGCTCGTTTGTAAAATCACCCTTGACGCAGGCGGCCACCGCAATTGTATCGACCGCTACATCCGGAAAACGAGCATTTGCATAAAACAAAGCGGTTCGTTCGGCGCATAAGCCAGAAGGATACGCCGCATTTTCCTGATTGTTTCCGCTGATAATCTCATTATTTGCTAAAAGAACCGCCGCACCCACTTTTATGCCCGAATAGGGGGCATAAGCCCTCTCTGTGGCTTCTTTTGCCACATCAATTAAATTTTTTTCGGTTTGATTTAACTCTTTGTCGTTACAAACTCTTATCTTTGCGCGAAAATTCAAAGTCCTCATAAAGGTATGTTTATTTAGACAAAAATAATTTATTCATTTTATATATGAAAACATACAGATACATACTTATTCTATTTTGTGCTTTTTTTAATTTTATTAATGAGGTACAAGCTCAAAGCCTATCGTACCAACCCTTTCTGGACTACATCAATAAGTACAGCGATTTGGCGATTGAACACATGATTGCTTACAAAATTCCTGCGAGCATTACTTTGGCGCAGGGAATTTTGGAATCTGGAGCGGGAGGAAGCGCTTTCGCTAAGGCAACCAACAATTATTTCGGAATCAAATGCCATTCCGATTGGAGGGGCGATAGAAGTTATCAGGCAGATGACGGCCCTAATGATTGTTTTAGAAGTTATAGCAGCGTAGAAGAGTCGTTCAAAGATCATTCTCGCTTTTTGTCGGAACGAACCCGTTATTCTTCTTTATTTGATTTACACATATTGGATTACGAAGCTTGGGCTAAAGGTTTGCAAAAATGCGGCTATGCAACCGATAAATCGTATGCCAAAAAATTAATTAAGATCATAGAAGATTACGAATTGTACCGTTACGACCGGACTATTAAGAACCTTGAAGCAGATAATAAGCCGGATAATAAAATAACCTCTTCTCCCAGTCTTAGTAAACCAAGCCCTCCGATCGAACGAGTTTCCTTCAGAAGCCATGGTTTGGCATGCGTTATTGCCGGAAAAAACGACAGTTACAACAAAATAGCTGAAGATATGGGATTCAAGGTAAAAGATCTGATCAAATACAATGAAGTTCCTAACAATTTTCAGCTGCGTGCGGGCGATTTCGTTTATCTGGAAAAAAAGAATAGAGATGCGGTTAAACCCTATTTCGAACATGTGGTTAAAGCAGGGGAATCCATGCATGATATATCCCAAAAATATGGCATGCGGGTATCGCGTCTATATAAACTCAACAGAAAAGATTTTAGTTATGTTCCGATAGAAGGAGATATTCTTAGGCTTCGTTAAAGTTAAAATTGATTTTAACAAATAATGGCAGGTGGAGTTGCAAAAAAATATCAAATTCTGCAATCTCTATGTTGCAATTATTGCTAAATTTGTACCGTGAATTTCTATTGGTATTGATTTAATCTTTTTTTATATGGACATAATTCAGGCTATCATAAACAGGGCTAAAGCGAATAAACAACGGATTGTACTTCCTGAAGGGAGAGAAGAAAGAACGTTGCATGCAGCCGACCGTTTGATTGCAGACAAAGTGGCTGATGTGATTTTATTGGGAAATCCATCCGAGATACAGACTTTATCGGAGCAATATCATCTTCATCATATTGAAAAAGCGACTATTATTGATCCGGTTTGTCATGAAAAAAAGGCGGAATATATTCAATTGTTAGTCGATTTGCGGAAAGCAAAGGGAATGACCCCAGAACAAGCCGCCAAACTGGTGGAAGATCCTTTGTATCTGGCTTGTTTGATGATCAAGAAGGGCGATGCCGACGGAGAAATTGCCGGAGCTTCCAATACAACCGGCGACGTTTTGCGTCCGGCTTTTCAGATTATAAAGACCCGTCCGGGAATCAGCGTCGTTTCCGGTGCCTTCCTGATGTTTCTGCAAGACCGATCGTATGGTGAAAATGGAGTGATGGTTTTTGCCGATTGTGCTGTACTGCCCAATCCCAATGCAAAAGAGTTGGGCGAAATTGCTGTTGCAACGGCGCGAACCGCTCGCACTATATTAGGAGTCGAACCGAGAGTCGCCATGCTGAGCTTTTCGACCAAGGGAAGCGCTCATGACGAAATGACGGAAAAAGTAATCGAAGCTACGCGAATAGCGGGCGAAATGGCTCCCGATTTGATTATTGACGGCGAATTGCAGGTCGACGCTGCTTTAGTTCCTTCGATAGGAAAAAGCAAAGCGCCGGGAAGTCCAGTGGCAGGCCGAGCCAATGTATTGGTTTTTCCCAATTTGGAATGCGGCAACATTGCCTACAAATTAGTGCAAAGATTAGGAAATGCAGAGGCCATTGGACCTATTCTTCAAGGAATGGCAGCTCCGGTCAACGATATATCGCGGGGATGTTCCGTCGACGATATCTACAAAATGGTGGCTATTTGCGCCAATCAGGCAATCAGCAAACAAACCCGTATCTAAATATATCTAAAGCTGAAGAATTGTTGATCATGGCAGACACATTTATTGAACCCATTGAACCTTTTGGCCTTTTTTCTAAAAACAGAAAAAAGTCTTTGTTTTCCAAAATTGGGGTAGTAGGAGCTGGAAGAGATGGACGAAATATCATTCGTTTGACTTCTTCCGCAGGATTGGAAGTCGTTTTCATAGAGGCTTCCCAAGAACGAATCGACTTCGCGATCGCACGCATCAGCGAAGGATTGGATAGTCGAATCGAAAACTGGGGTTTGACTCCGGGTGAAAAAAGAGCGATCTTGGGACGAATCAATGGTTCGTTGTCATACGAAGATTTGAAGGATTGCGATTTTGTGATCGAGTGTATTCGTTACGACACCCAAACAGGAGAGCGCGATACTGAATTACGCAAAAAAGCTTTCAAAGAAATTGAAAAATTCGTTTCGCCTGAAGCGATCATTGCAACCAATACAACGACTGTGATTATCAGCGAATTGGCTTCCGAATTGCAATACAAAGAACGTTGCGTCAGTTTGCACTTTCCTATTGCTCATTCCGAAGCGAAAATGATAGAAATCGTGAAAAGTATTTATACGTCGGAAGAGGTATACAACAAAGTGCTTCTGTTGGCCAAACTCATCAAATATGAAACAATCAATGTCCATGAAAGCAATGGTTTGGTAAGCATGCGTTTGATGGTTGTCTTGCTGAACGAAGCCTGTCAAATGGTATTGGAAAATGTGGCGTCGATGGAATCGATCGACCATTTAACAGAAATCGTATACGGAATGCGTTTAGGAATTTTCAAAATGGCAGATATCGTTGGAATCGAAAAAATTGTCCGCCTGATGGAAGATATGTTTAACGAATATGGCGATAAAAAATATAAACCCTCTCCTCTAATTTGGCGTCTTTACCGCACTCAGCAATTGGGAACGCGCTCAGGCAAAGGCTTCTTTGTATACGATAAAGGAAAAATAACTGGTGTTAATTCATTTTTTGCATGAAAATATTAGTGTTAAATTGCGGTAGCTCGTCCATAAAATACAAATTGCTGGATATGAGTACAAAAGATATACTGGCGCAGGGTGTTGTGGACAAAATCGGGCAAAATGGTTCCGTTTTGAAATTAACGCTGCCCAACGGCAATAAGGTTATTTTGGAAGGAGAAATATTGGAACATCAAACGGGGATTGAATATGTTTTGGGCGTGATTATCAGTGAAAAATACGGATGTATCCGTTCATTATCCGAAATAGACGCCGTAGGTCACCGAATGGTACATGGAGGCGTAAAATTCAATTCCAGCGTTTTGATCAACGACGAAGTAATCCAGAAAATTGTGGAATGCATCGATTTAGCCCCTTTGCATAATCCGCCCAATCTGGAGGGTATTTATGCCATCAACGAACTGATGCCAAACGTTCCGCAAGTAGGCGTTTTCGACACGGCATTTCATCAGACGATGCCCGATTATGCATACATGTACGGTCTTCCCTATTCTCTTTTCGAAAAATACGCTATCCGCCGATACGGATTTCACGGGACGAGCCATCGATACGTATCGGAACGGGTCTGTAAATTTCTGGATGTTCCTTACAACGAACAAAGAATCATTACGTGCCATATTGGAAACGGCGCATCCATTACCGCCATTCAGAATGGACGGTCTATGGATACTTCCATGGGCATGACTCCAGTAGAAGGTTTGTTGATGGGTACGCGAAGCGGAGATGTCGACGCAGGCGTCTTGACCTACATCATGGAGAAGGAAAACATCGGTTCGCAAGCCATTTCTACCATCGTGAACAAATACAGCGGCGTCTTGGGCGTTTCGGGCGTATCGTCCGATATGCGTGAGATCGATGCCGCTATTGGGGAAGGAAATGAAAGAGCGAATTTGGCATTAAAAATGTATGTTTACAAAATAAAAAAATACATCGGCGCGTATGCAGCCGCTTTGGGGGGCGTCGACATTATCGTGTTTACCGGTGGAGCAGGAGAAAATCAGATCGGAATCCGGAAAGCCAGCTGCGAAGGCTTGGAATTTATGGGAATCAAACTGGACGATAAAGCCAATCAAATTCGGAGCGAAGAGGCCGTTATCAGCGCTGAAGATTCGAAGGTAAAAGTGGCTGTTATCCCTACGGATGAAGAGTACATGATTGCCTTGGATACACTTAACTTGCTGAATTAATAATATTTAATATATCCTTAACACTAATTACACGAAATAACTTGACAAAGAAAATAGGTAACCATACCTTTGTTATGGTTTTTTCATAATAGTATTAGATTTAAGGTTAACAAAGATTGATTTAGGAAATTCGTGAGAATTTCCTTTTTCAGTTTAAATTCTGAAAAGAAAATTAAACTGAAATGTCATCATTAATTTCGTTATTTGTTATACTTTTGCGGCGGCAGAATAGAATTGTATTCAAATTCGCCCTTTGAAAAATACACTAAAGAATGAAACATCTTACAGATATAAAACAATTGGTTTTAAAAGACACTTCTTTTGCCAATTTAATGCAAAAACGGATACTCAACGTTTTACTGATTGCTACTCGTTACGACGCTTTTATGTTGGAAAATGACGGACGGATTGAAGAACAAATTTTCAACGAATATACTTCGCTTAGTTTGCGCTATCCTCCGAGGTTTACCCAGGTTACGCGAGAAAAGGAGGCTTTGGCGGCGATGGAGCAAACGCACTTCAATTTAGTGATTTGCATGCCTAATATGGACAATGTAGATACTTTTGCTACCGCCAACCATATCAAATCGTTTTATCCGGATGTCCCTATCGTTGTCCTGACCCCTTTTTCGCGGGAAGTGACCAAGCGAATACTGAACGAAGACTTGTCGTCGATCGAGTATGTTTTTTCATGGTTGGGAAATTCCGATTTGTTGCTGGCCATTATTAAGTTGATGGAAGACCGGATGAATATAGACGACGATATTGCTTCTGTGGGCGTGCAAACAATCCTGCTGGTGGAAGACTCCATCCGTTTTTATTCCTCTGTTTTGCCCCACCTATATAAATTTGTCTTGCAACAATCGACGGAATTTGCCAAAGAAGCCCTGAACGCCCATCAACAAACGCTTCGGATGCGGGGACGTCCTAAAATTCTTTTGGCGCGTTCTTACGAAGAAGCCGAAAATTTGTACGACAAATACAAAGACCACATGTTGGGAATTGTCTGCGACATGAGTTTTTCTCGTCAAGGAAAAAAAGATTATTATGCAGGATATAAATTTGGATGCAAGGTGAGGAACGAAGATCGATTTGTTCCCATCATTTTCGATTCGTCCGAATCGAGCAATAAATTGTATGCCGACGAACTCAATTGCAGTTTTATAGATAAAAACTCCAAAACTTTTCCGCAAGATTTACGCAAAGAAATCATGAACAATTTCGGATTTGGCGATTTTGTGATTCTCAATCCTAAAACCAAAACCGAAGTAACGCGGATTTGTTCCCTGAAAGATTTGCAAAAGAAAATATTTTATATACCCGACGATTCGTTGATTTATCATTTGTCGCACAATCATTTTTCCCGTTTTTTTTATTCGCGCGCGATTTTTCCGATTGCCGAATTTCTAAAACGAATTGACGTTTCGGACTATACCGATATGGACGAACCGCGCCAGATCATTTTTGACGCCATTGTAAGTTACCGCAGGGTGAAAAATTCGGGGGTCATAGCCGTTTTTAAAAGAGACCGCTTCGATGAATATTCCAATTTTGCGCGAATCGGCGAAGAATCCTTGGGTGGAAAAGGTCGGGGATTGGCTTTTATGGGACAAATGATCAAGCGGAAATACAGCTATTTAGAACAACAATTTCCTCATGCAATGATCCGGATTCCTAAAACGGTGGTTTTGGCGAGCGATATTTTTGATGAATTCATGGAATCCAATGATTTATACGAAATCGCTTTGCAGGACTTGCCGGATGAAGAAATTTTGAATCATTTTCTGCAAGCCGAGCTTCCGGAACGATTGATCGAAGATTTGATCGCTTTTTCCGAAGCAATCAACGCGCCTATCGCCGTGCGTTCTTCCAGCTTGTTGGAAGACTCTCATTACCAGCCGTTTGCTGGAATTTACAATACCTACATGATTCCAAAATTCAGGGATCAATATGAGATGCTGGTAAAAATCAGCAGAGCAATCAAAGGCGTGTACGCTTCCGTTTTTTTTAAAGATAGCAAAGCCTATATGACTGCAACTCAAAATCTTATTGATCAGGAAAAAATGGCGATTGTCTTGCAGGAAACGATTGGACAAGAATACGGCGATCGTTTTTATCCAACTATTTCGGGCGTTGCCCGTTCTTTGAATTTTTATCCGGTGGGAAACGAAAAACCGGAAGACGGAATAGCCAATGTAGCTTTGGGTTTGGGAAAATACATTATGGACGGAGGAATGACCTTGCGTTTTTCTCCTCTCCATCCTCACAATATATTACAAACCAGTACATTGGATTTTGCTTTGAAAGAAACGCAAACTCGGTTCTATGCCTTGAATCTGAAATCGCTGACTTCCGAACAGTTTTCGATCAATGATGCATACAATCTCCTGAAATTGCCGGTGAAGGATGCAGAAAACGACGGTACGCTTCAATACCTTTCTTCTACTTACGACGCTGAAGATCAGGTGTTGCGGGATGGTTTTTATCCGGGTCGAAATCGGAAAGTCATTACTTTTTCAGGAGTATTGCAATCCAACGTTTTTCCTTTGGCCGAAATTTTGGATTACATTCTGAAAGAAGGTCAGGAAGAAATGGGACGTCCAGTAGAAATTGAATTTGCAGTCAATCTGGGGAAGAACGAAGAGAAAGAAGTCGAAGGTACGTTCTATCTTTTGCAAATCCGCCCAATTGTAGACTCCAGAGAAGTGATATCAGAAGATTTAAGCTGCATACAGGAAGAGGAAACTTTGCTGCATTCCAAGCATGTATTAGGGAACGGCATAATCAACGATGTTTTTGATATCATTTATGTAAAAACAGCGGGATTCAACGCGGCCAACAATCCTTTGATTGCCGTCGAGATTGAAAAACTGAACAAACAACTGACGGAAGAAGGAAAAACATATATTCTGGTAGGACCCGGACGGTGGGGAAGCAGCGATCCGTGGCTGGGCATTCCTGTGAAGTGGCCGCATATATCCAGTGCGCGCCTCATTGTGGAGTCGGATTTGGAAAATTACCGGATTGAACCGAGCCAGGGTACGCATTTTTTCCAAAATTTGACCTCTTTCGGAGTAGGGTACTTTACCATCCATCCTTATCTGAACGAAGGAGTTTTTGACGAAGCCTTTTTGAATTCTCAGCCGGCAGTGATGGAAACCTCTTTCGTGCGCCATGTTCGTTTTGAAAAACCGATGATCATCAAAATCGATACGAAAAAAAATATTGGAGTTGTGATGAAACCTCTGTAAAGAGCGGCTTGAAAATTCGTCAACAGGCTTCATTCCATAAAAACGCGATTGTCATGAACCAATCGTGCTTTTCGTTTGTTTTAAAAATGAAAAGCAAAACGGCAGATTTTTCACAAAAGAAACCTTTTCCAACCATTGAAATAACCCCCAAGAATTGCAAGAACAAAAAGATATTGATGTTTCTCATTGTTTATCAACAATTTTGAATCAATCATTATATTTGACACGAAAGGGAACTTTTTTAAAAAGATTCCTTCACATTAGGTTGTCGTCCCTGCTTGCCTTGGTGATCGAGCGGTAGGATTTCCTCTCTATTACAAGACTTGTCTCCTTATCGACGTTCCTTTGTGCGAAGCGGTTCAAGTGGAGGAATCTTTTCCCGTATGAGGCCATTCTTTGATAATTACTTCTTTATTGTATTTTTTTTCATGCAACATTCAATTATTTTTATTCCTTTACTTTGATAATCCATATTTTTTGTTACTTTTGCACAAAGTACATCAAAGTGTGTTATGAATCGAGCATGTACTTTATAACACTCAAAAAAATACACATGCAAGTTCCATACGATCGTTTAAAAACAAGTAGATATGAAAAAGGAAAATTTTATTAAGCTTTATGAGGAAAGTTTTAGAATCAATTTTATTTACCCAGCTTTAACTGATTATGGGACAACCACATCCTATACCTATGGAGAATTAGCAAAAGAGATCGAAAAATTACATATTCTTTTTAGTAAATGTAATATCCAAGAGGGAGATAAAATTGCATTGGTGGGAAAAAACACGACGCAATGGTGTATAGCCTATTTGTCTATTATCACTTACGGGGCAGTGGTTGTTCCGATTCTGCAAGATTTCAATTCCAAAGATATTCATCACATTATCAACCATTCGGAATCGATGCTTCTTTTTATTTCCGATGCTATTTGGGTCAATGTTGCAGACGGCGATTTACCTTTGTTGAGAGGCGCTTTTTCTCTTAACGACTGGAAAGTACTCTACCAAAAGGAAGGAGAAAGAATCGACGAGTTGATTCCCAATTTAGAGGCCTTATTTCAGGAAAAATATCCGGAGGGGTTTGGACCTCAACATATTCAATACATAGATGTATCTAATGACAAGGTAAGGGTACTGAATTATACTTCAGGTACTACGGGATTCAGCAAAGGGGTTATGATTACGGGCAACAATCTATCGGGCAACATGACTTTTGCTCATGTGACTTTCAATTTGAAACAGAAAGACGCGATGTTGTCTTTTCTTCCATTAGCGCATACGTACGGAGCTGCCTTCGAATTTTTGTATGCTTTAAGCGAAGGAACCCATGTGACATTATTAGGAAAAACGCCCTCGCCCAAAATTTTGGTGAAAGCATTCGAAGAGGTTAGGCCTACTTTGGTTATTGCAGTTCCTTTGATTTTGGAGAAAATACATAAAAAGATGATTTTGCCTGCCTTGGCGAAAAAAAACATTCGGTGGGCGTTGAAAGCGTCTTTTTTGAGAAAACTGATTTATGCACAAATACACAAAAAACTGTTGAAAGCTTTTGGAGGTAATTTTAAACAAATCATCATTGGAGGCGCTCCCTTGAATGCAGAAGTGGAAGACTTTCTGCTCAAAATTCATTTTCCAATATCGGTTGGTTATGGAATGACCGAATGCGCTCCGCTGATCAGTTTCTCGTTATGCAAGGATTACATTCCTCATTCCTGTGGTAAAATATTGCCTTGCATGGAAGTACGAATTGATTCCGAAGACCCATATACCCTTGCGGGAGAAATTCAAGTCAAAGGGCAAAATGTAATGGCCGGCTATTATAAAAATGAGGAAGCCACTCGAAATGCATTCACCGAAGACGGGTGGCTGAGAACCGGCGATCTGGGAACCATCGACCGAAACTATAATATATTTATCCGCGGGCGTTCCAAAAACATGATTTTAAGCGCCAGCGGGCAAAACATCTACCCCGAGGAAATCGAAAACAAGCTAAACAATCTTCCGTTTGTATTGGAAAGCGTAGTTGTGGATCGAAAAGGTAGATTGATCGCCTTGGTTTATCCAGATTACGATGCCCTCGCTTCGGAGGGAGTTGCTCAAGCCGATTTAGACAAAATCATGCATCAAAACAAGGAAACATTGAATCACATGGTGGCCTCGTATGAAAAAATTGCAGCGATAGAATTGCAGCCCCACGAATTCGAAAAAACGCCTAAAAAAAGCATCAAACGGTTTTTATATCATTAATGGTAATGAAAAGCGGAGGCTTCGCCTCTATAAAATTTCAAGATATTTCTTCGAGAGTGCGGGCTGTGACTGTAAATTGTGATAGGTAGCCTTTACCGGAATTTTTGAGTTGTTCCCTTAGTTTTTGAATATCGTTTTTCATTATTTCGGCGGCGCGACCCGTTTCTCTTTGTTTTTTAACCCATGCGCTGTCGATGCAAGGAGTATGGTCGATGGGACAAAGCAACAGATTGGCTTTTTCCATATTCGTGATTTTCTCGCCGGTTATTTTTCTTTCCAATAGAAATCCCTCAATGGCAATGTTTTTCCCGTTATACGATTTATCGAAAGCGGCATTGGAATCCTGCGAGACAACTTTAATAATAAGACCTTGAGAAGTTTGCAATTTCATTTTTTTCCCATTCGCACTGCAAACGTGCCGTATTTTACCGCTGAGCCGAATGTTCTGATTGATATATTTTTCAACCTCGTGGATTAAGTCCGGTTCTGAATGGACCATTTCATTTGCCAACACTTTTTCTGCAGATTTTACTTCAAGAGCAACAAGCGCTCCTCCAATTGTTAACAATTTCAAAAAATTACGGCGTTTCATACAAAATAAAAATTTAAATATCGGACAAAGGTATTGATAATGCATAAGTAATACAATTTATTATTCTTTTATTGTTTATATAGGTTTATTTGTGTACTTTTGTCTTGCGAAAACCAGAATATAGAGCTGGAAAACTAACATTTTATTATTTAATTTTTATTTTACCATGAAAACAGAACTCATTCTTCAGGCTTTAGAAGCCAAACATCCCGGCGAACTCGAATATTTGCAAGCCGTGAAGGAAGTATTATGTTCTATAGAAGACGTATATAATGAACATCCGGAGTTTGAACAAGTTGCTATTATCGAACGATTGGTAGAACCGGATCGTATTTTTACTTTTAAAGTTCCCTGGATAGACGATAATGGGAAAGTGCAAGTCAATTTGGGCTACAGAGTACAATTCAATAACGCTATTGGGCCTTACAAAGGCGGCATTCGTTTCCATGCTTCTGTTACTTTATCCTCGCTCAAATTTTTAGGATTTGAACAAACCTTTAAAAATGCCTTGACCACCCTTCCCATGGGAGGCGGCAAGGGAGGTTCTGATTTCAGTATTCGGGGAAAATCCAATGCCGAAGTGATGCGTTTTAGCCAGGCGTTTATATTAGAATTATGGAGGCATTTGGGTCCGGACACAGACGTTCCCGCAGGAGATATAGGCGTGGGTGCGCGCGAAATTGGTTACATGTATGGCATGTATAAAAAATTGGCGCGAGAAAACACGGGTACCTTCACCGGAAAAGGATTGGATTTCGGCGGTTCGCTGATTCGTCCCGAAGCTACCGGTTTCGGAGGAATCTATTTTGTGGTCAACATGTTGAAAGAAAAAGGGATGGAAATCAAAGACAAAACGATTGCCATATCTGGTTTCGGCAACGTAGCATGGGGAGCCGCTCTGAAAGCAAGCGAATTGGGCGGTAAAGTTGTGACTATTTCAGGACCAGATGGTTATATATATGATCCGAATGGTATATCGGGAGAAAAAATCGAATACATGTTGGACCTTCGAGCTTCTGGCGACGACATCGTCGCACCTTATGCCGAAAAATACGGCGTGGAATTTTTCCCGGGCAAACGTCCTTGGGAACAAAAAGTAGATATTGCTTTGCCTTGCGCTATTCAAAACGAATTGGATGAACGCGATGCGCAAACGTTGATTCGCAATGGAGTAACCTGTGTGGCTGAAATCTCTAATATGGGATGTACTGCCGAAGCGGTAGATTTGTTGATCGAAAAAGGCATCCTGTTCGCTCCCGGAAAGGCCGCCAATGCAGGCGGCGTGGCTACCTCCGGTCTCGAAATGACTCAAAATGCCATGCATCTTCAATGGACGACAGAAGAAGTTGACGCCAAATTGCATCAGATAATGAATGCTATTCATGAACAATGCGTCATTTATGGAAAGCAAATCGATGGTTATATCAATTATGTAAAGGGGGCAAATATTGCCGGATTTATGAAAGTAGCAAGAGCAATGATGGCCCAGGGAATTGTATAATTCACTGTTTTTGAAAAAAAAATCAAATAAGACTGTTTTTTGAAAAAAAAAATTAATAGCTTTGTATGATAATATAAATTTTAGATTAAGAAAGACAGTCTTATCTGCTAAATTGCTTATGTGCTATGAATAAACCTGTAGAGTCGGAACGCATTATAAATGATAATGCGGGTGAAGAAAAAAAATTTAACGTTGCTTCTAATGAAGAAATTGTTCCTGTTGAAAAAGAAGTAACTGGTAGAGAAGAAGAAGTAGATGCTGCTGAAATTTCGGGGGATGAAACTTCTGTTCCCGAAAATGAAATTTCAGCTTCTGAAACGACCGCTCCAAAGGAAGAATCTGCCGATGCAGATGTCGAAAAATGGAGTAAAGAAGAAATTGTTGAACGTTTATCAACAATTGTTCAGCAAGACGTATTCGACGATTCGGTCAAAAAAGAAGTGGACAATTTGAAGCAAGCATTCTATAAATGGAAAAAGGTGGAAACGGAAGCTGCCAAAAAAGCGTGGGTAGAATCCGGGGAGCGAGAAGAAAATTTTGTAAGTGAAGAAGATGAAAGCGAAGAAAAAATTAAAAATTTATTAACAACATTTCGTGAAAAACGTGCGTCTGTGACAGCCGAAACGGAAAAAATCAAAGAAGAAAATCTGGCGATTAAAAAAGAGATTATTGAAAAACTCAAAAAACTAATTAATAGCAAGGAAGATTTTTATAAGGTATATAACGAGTTTAAAAAGCTACAACAGCAATGGAAAGATACGAAGCAGATTCCTCAGGGAGCTGTCAACGATTTATGGAAGGAATACCAGCTTTACAGTGAAAAATTCTACGACTTGCTGAAAATCAACAATGAAATGCGCGATTATGATTTCAAGAAAAATTTGGAATTGAAACAAGCATTGTGTGTTGCCGTAGAAAAATTAGATGAAGAAAAAGATGTTATTTCCGCTTTTTACCAATTGCAAAAACTGCATCAGGAATGGAGAGAGATAGGGCCGGTAGCCCGTGAGCAGAGAGATGAAATCTGGTCGCGCTTCAAAAAGGCTTCTTCTGTCATCAATAAAAAGCACCAAGAACATTTTGATCTGTTGCGATCGCTTGAGCAGCGAAACATGGAAGAAAAAACATCTCTTTGCGAAGATATAGAAGCTATTGATTATTCCAAACTGACTACTTTCAAAGAATGGGACGAACAAAACAAACACGTTTTGGATCTTCAGGAAAAATGGAAAACCATTGGGTTTGCTCCTAAAAAATACAATGTCAAACTGTTTGAACGTTTCCGCGCCGCTTGTGACGTTTTTTTCCAGAAAAAAAGCGAATTTTATAAAGGCATCAAAGAAACGATGGACGTTAATCTGGAAAAAAAGAAAGAACTTTGCGAACAGGCTGAGGCATTGAAAGATAGCCAAGATTGGAAAGAAACAAGCGAGAAATTAATTGCTATTCAGAAAGAATGGAAAGCGGTGGGTCCTGTTTCCCGTAAATATTCGGATGCTATTTGGAAACGTTTTATCAGCGCTTGCGATTATTTCTTCGAACAAAAAAATATTCACTTTTCTTCCCAAAAATCCGGAGAAGTGGACAATTGGAAGAAAAAGAAAGAAATTATTGCCAATATCAACGCTATTTCCGAATCGCTTCCAGCCAATGAAGCCATAGCTCAGTTGCGCGAATACATGGGACAGTTCAATAATACGGGACATGTTCCTTTCCGTGAGAAAGATAAGATATACAAAGAATATCGTGCAGCTGTCGACAAGCATTTCGATCGATTGAAGGTAGACGAATCAGAACGCCGCTTGCAATCGTTCCGATATAGCATGAACGAAATGAACTCGACGGGTGAAAAATCAAAAAACAAACTTTTGAGCGAACGGGATAAATTAATGCGTAGTTACGAACGATTAAAAGGAGACGTTCAAACCTACGAAAATAACATTGGTTTTCTGTCCGTTTCTTCCAAAGGCGGAGGCGGCCTTGTGAAAGAAATGCAACGCAAAATCGAAAGTTTGAAAGATGAATTGGTGCTTATCGAAAAGAAAATTGAAGTGATCGATCAAAGTTTAGGGTTCAGCAATTGATGAGAATAGGCATTTTGTCGTCAGGCGGCGATTGTCCGGGTATTAACGCTACAATCCGAGGGGTTGGCAAAACAGCGTTGACCCACTTTGGAATGGATGTGATTGGGATTAAAAGCGGATTCCAAGGACTTTTGAACAAAGAATACATCCTGCTTGACGATGAATCGCTTTCCGGTTTATTGAATTTGGGAGGAACTATCTTAGGTACCTCGCGTGAAAAACCATTCAAAAAATTACGAGACGGAAGCGAAGGTGAAAATCCGCAAATCATTATCGACAATTATAAAAAATTAGGCTTGGATTGTCTGGTTTGCATTGGAGGAAATGGGACACAGAAAACAGCCTATAAAGTTTCCCAATTGGGTTTGAACGTGATCAGCATTCCCAAAACAATCGACAACGATGTATGGGGAACAGATACCGCCTTTGGTTTTCATACCGCCGTAGATATTGCAACCGAGGCAATCGATCGCCTGCATTCTACAGCGAGTTCTCATAAACGGGTGATGGTGATCGAATTAATGGGTCACAAAACGGGTTGGCTTGCTCTCTATGCCGGCATGGCAGGAGGAGCCGACGTGATTCTGCTTCCCGAACTGGGATTTAATATCGAAAAAGTAAATAAAGCGATCCAAAATCGCGTTTTGAAAGGGAAACCTTATTCTATTGTTGTCATGGGAGAAGGATTGACTATAGACAATCAGAAACGTTTGTCGGCTTCTTATATTTCTCAACTCATTGAAGAAGGTACGGGTATCGAAACGCGCACCACTATATTGGGATATGTCCAAAGGGGGGGAAGTCCTTCTGCTTTCGATCGAAATTTAGCTACCCGTTTGGGAGGTCATGCTACTGAAATGATATCTAAAGGCAAATTTGGCCAAATGATTTGTCTGGTGAACGATGAAATTCAGTCCATTCCTTTGTCGGAAGTTTACGGCAAATTGAAATCAGTGAATCCCGACCATGACTTAATTATTCAAGGAAAGCGGATGGGGATTTCGTTTGGCGTATAGATAAAAAAAATCTCTGCCGACGCGGAATTGGATCCGCTCACAGAGATTTTTTAATTTTCCTTTATTTTTTACAGAGATTTTATCGAAAGGATTATGTATTAGCAACCGTTTCTGTTGCAGGTAAATCATTACTTTCTTTGACCGCTTCTTTCTCTTTCTCTCTCTTAGCGGCTGCAATTTGCTCTTTTTTAGCGGCAAGCGCTTCAGCTTTTACTTTATTAACGGCTTTTTCGGCATCTAATCTTGTTTTTAGAGCAGCTCTTTCGGCTTCATTCAATTTGCCTACAGCTGTTTTAACAGCCGACTGTTTGGCGTTTTTCCATGCCTGAAATTTGTTTTCTGCTTCCGCTTCGTTGAAAGCGCCTTTGGCAACGCCGCCTAATAAGTGTTTTTTAAGAAGAACTCCTTCGTCTGAGAGAATATTTCTCACTGTGTCAGTAGGTTGAGCTCCTACCGTCAGCCAATGCAAAGCTCTGTCGAATTTCAAATCTATTGTAGCAGGATTTGTATTGGGGTTGTAAGAACCAATCCTTTCTATAAATTTTCCATCTCGTGGAGCTCTGCTATCTGCGATCACAATATGGTAAAATGCATACCCTTTGCGACCATGTCTTTGCAATCTGATTTTAGTTGCCATTTGTTTAAGATATAATTTTGATTTTTGAAATTTATATTAGCGGATGCAAAGGTAATGCTTTTTTCGGATTGAGCGATATGAATTCAACATTATTTTCCTTTGTGGCTTAAGAGCCAAGCATCTTTGTGCTGGGGATAATCAGCACGAAACTGGATTAAGAATGCTTCCGCTTCTTCTTTGTCTTCGAATTGACGAACGTAAATCCGGTGTTTATTTTCATCGCTGATAATCTGAGCTGTAGGAAAATTGGATTTTTGAAAATCGCTCAATGCCTTTTCTGCCAGCGTAGAAGTTGGCATGCTGGCTATAACAATATAATATTGACGCTTGACGGTATTCTTGCCGCCCTCTTTATCCTTTTTATCAGCATTCTTTTTATTATTGTCATTATTATCACTATCTTTTTTATCAGCATCCTTATCCTTTTTATTTGCCTCTTTTTTATCCTCCTCTTTTTTCCCCTTTTCAGCGTCTTTTTTCTCCGCGTCTTTTTTCTCTGCATCTTTTTTTTCAGCGCCTTTCCGTTCTGTATTTTCTGTTTTCGTTTGTTCCTTTTGTTTTTCTTTTTCGGCGGCAATTGGTAAGTTTTGCGCAAGCATGGGTAAAGTCTGATCCAAGTTTGTTCCTTCTATTATATTCATCGGAACGACGCTTTCCGTTGGAGTTTCAACGTTTGCAGTAAAATTTTTAGTTATTTTCGATGAAAAAGGGATGACGTTTGCTTCTTGCGAATATTTCCGCAAATGTTCATTCACAGGCGTAACGACCAGAAATAAGGCTGCCGCCACTGCCGCCGCCGAACCCGTCCACCGCAATATCCATTTGTTAATCGGAATAAAAATCGTCTCTTCGTTTTTCTCTTTCTGCTCCGAAAAAGGATGTTCAAGCGGCGCCTCCAAGTCTTTGAGGCTAGGTACATAAAAATGATATAAACCAAAATAATTGGCATTACAACTCAAAATCGAGGAAGGGGTAAAAACAATTTTCCGCTCTTCTGACAACGAGAGGTTTCCTACCCACTGAATATGAACCATTTCTTCTTCTGCTAATTGTCGGTTTAAGAAGTCTACATACGAACGAATTTGCAAACAGGCCGTTTGATAAGAAATGTTTTCTTCTTTGCGGAGCGAATTGGCCAGTAGTCCGTCGTTATGCCGGATTTCGGGATTGAATCCCAACGATTGTATGGGAAAACGCATCAAGCCCCTTTCTTGAGGCGGTTCTATCTCTCTGGGAGAAACGATAAAAGCGCCAAAACCCGGAATGATAAGACATTCGTGTTTTGTTAGCAAGTAAGCAATATGGAAATTTATTTTTTTCACAAGGCAAAAGTAAGAAAAAAAAATAAGATATACACTAAATTTGCTATATATTCGTTAAATAAAAAGAATTGCTAAGATAACTTAGCAAGGAAACAATAAACACTTTTATTTGTTATATATGAAACGAGCATGTACCATATTCATTTGGATCGCACCTCTTTTGCTTTTCTCTTGTATGACAGTTCCTCGCAACATTACCTATTTTCAGGATTTGAATTCCTATCAACAACAACAACTCAGAGCAGGAGAAATGTATGAACCGATCATTAAAAATAATGATCAACTGTTGATTACTGTTTCGGCTCCCATTTTGGATCAGCAATCGGTCGCCCAATTCAATCTCCCGATGATTACTTATTTGGCTCCTGGAGAAACAACCTCTATACAGTCGAACTCTGTGCAAACTTACATGGTGGAAAGCGACGGGACAATTGCATTTCCGGTACTGGGAAAAATCCATTTGGCTGGATTAACCAAATCGCAAGCCATCGAACAGATATCTCGACAGGTTTCCGATTATATTGCTAATCCCATTGTGAATATACAAATAGTATCATTTAAAGTGACTGTTTTAGGCGAAGTCGCCAAGCCGGGACCTATTGATGTGAAAAACGAACGGATTTCTATTCTGGACGCTTTGGGCGCCGCCGGCGACCTAACTATTTATGGCAATCGCCAAAATGTATTATTAATCCGCGATAACAATGGTACAATAGAATATGTGAAATTCGATCTGACAAAATCCGATTTATTTATTTCTCCTTATTATTATTTACAGCAAAATGATTTATTAGTGGTAGATTCCAACAATACCCGCAAACAGGACAGTAAATATGGAACTGCCGACACTTACAGAAATTCTCTGGTAACTGTTCTCTTTTCCGCAGTTTCTGTTATCATTTCTTTTCTGAATATAGTGCTTAAATAACAATAAAAATAATGAAACAATTGATTATTTTATGAAAACTCAAGAAAATAAAACAGAGGGTGAACAAATAAAAGAAACCTTGCAATTCTGGTTGCATTATTGGTATATTTTTGTTATTAGCCTAATTGTTTGTGGAGCTATTGCCTGGATTTATCTTAAAACTACGACCCCTGTATTCAATGTTGCGGCCAAGGTAAACCTCCGTCACGACGAATCCCTTTTGGGCACTGGTTCTGTGGCTAGAACACAATCTATCATGAGCGCTTTTGGAATGGGCGGGGGAACTGAAAATATTGAAGACGAAATTAAGAAAATGTCTTCTCATGGATATGTGAAAGAAATTGCCAAAAACCTTGATTTGAATAAGATTTATACCCAATTGACCTGTTTTGGATTTGTTAAAAAACCCTTATACGATCAATCGCCGGTTGTCCTTTCTGTGGATCCGGAAATAGCGGATACCATGAGCGTCTTTATCTCGTTTATTTTAAACATAAAACCGGAATTAACGAAAATAAAAATGAAAATAGGGAAGCAGACCATCGGAAAATATGAAATAACTTCTTACCCTGCAACGATTCAAACAAGTTTGGGACAATTTACTTTCGAAAAATCGCCTTATTATGAGGGATATAATCAGCCTCTAAACTTGAAAATCACTTATGCGAGTTATGACTTTATTGCTCAGATTTATCAAAAAATGTTGAGTATTGGCTTTGAGAAAAAAAGTTCAGATTTAATAGATATGAAAATGGCAGGGGAAAATATTCCTTTTATCAAAAAAGTTTTACTCGAAATGATTGCTATTTATAACAAAAAATGGGTGGAAGATAAGGATTTAGTCTCAAGTAAAACAATCGATTTTATAGACAGTCGTTTGTTACTATCCAAAGATATGTTAGCAAACGTCGACAATCAGATACAACAATTCAAAGATAAATACAATCTTACCGAAATAGAAGCAGACGTAAAATCTTATCTTACGATTAGCGGTGAATTGCAGGCTCAGTTATTAACTGCCGAAACGCAGTTAAACATTGTGGATATTATTGTAGATTTTGTGAGTGACGAGAAAAATAAATATTCGCTGATTCCTTTCAATCTGAGTTTAAACGATCAAAACATGGCGACTGTGATCAGTAAATACAACGACGAATTAATCAAAAGAAACGAATTATACAAAAACAATGTTCAAAGCGCTTTGGCTCGTTCTTTAGATGAGGTGATAGAGGTTCAAAGGAAAAATTTGCTGGTTACTTTGGAAAATACACGAAAGAGCGCTCAGATAACACTTGCCAATCTGAAGAAGAAAGATAAAGAAAACAACGCAAAAATGGGTAAGATACCTGCCATTGAAAAAGATTACATCAATTTGCGTCGGGAGCAGGAAGTTCAACAATCCATTTATGTTTTTTTACTGGAAAAGCGAGAAGAAATTGGAATTCGGGGCATCAATCTGTTACCAAAATTGAAAATAATAGATGCGCCTTATGTCGTTATCAAGCCGGTTTCTCCCGATCGTATGAAAGTGGCTATAACAACTTTATTTTTCGGAGGAATTATATTCCCTTTATCTGCAATTTACAGCTTGCCATTTGTTAATAATTACATACGAAAAAGAAAAGAAAAATGATTCGCTTAATCAAAGAAAGAATATTTACTTTTTTTAACGAAGGACATGAACGAACAATTCTGACAAAAAAAAATATTGCAGCTTCTTTTGCCATTAAGGGATTGACTATTCTTATATCTTTAATTTTAGTTCCACTAACAATTAATTATGTGAATCCAGAACGGAATGGCATTTGGTTGACCATCTATTCAATGGTTTTATGGCTTAATTTGTTTGATGTTGGCTTAGGTAATGGCATGAAGAACAAATTAGCAGAAGCTAAAGCCAAAGGTGAAAATGAGTTAGCAAAAAAATATGTAAGTTCGACTTATGCTATTGTCGGGGGGATTTGTTTGATTGTATTTATTGTGTTTTGTTTTATTAATCCACAGTTAGATTGGATTAAAATGTTAGGCTCCGGAGCCAGTATAGAACCATATCGTCGAGAAATTTCCGGTTTGATATGGATTTCTATGGTTGCTTTTTGCATAACTTTTGTTTTTAATCTGCTTAAAAGTGTTTTAATTGCTGATCAACATCCGGCAATTAGTTCTTTTTTGGATATGTTGGGACAATTGTTTACTTTAATGGGAATTTTTTTTCTGCTGAAAACAACTTCGCCTTCGCTGATTTATTTGGGATTAGTGACCGGTTTTGCGCCAATAATAGTATATGTTGTTGCCAGTATATATTTTTTTCATACTAAGTATCGGGATTGGAGGCCCTCTTTTGGACAAGTGGATTTCAAATTAGCAAAAAACATGTTGAATTTGGGAGTAAAATTCTTTATTTCTACTGTTGCTGTAATAATGGTTAATCAAATGATACCATTTTTAATTTTACGGATTACCACTTCATCAGAGGTAACAAGTTTCAATGTAGCTTTACGGCTATTCAGTTTCGTATTTAATATAATAGTAATTGTTATAATTCCATATTGGAGTTCTTTTACAGATGCTTACACAAAAAAAGATTTTCTATGGATGAAAGTATCAATCACATATTTACAACGACTATTTTGGGGATTTTTGATTTGTCAGGCCTTGTTACTATTTTTTGCTCCCGTTATCTATCAAGTATGGATAAATAGATGGATTGCAGAATCGGACAATATAATAACGATTCCCTTTCTCATGTCGTTGTCAGTATGTCTTTATATTTGCGCTACATGTTGGATGTCTATTTTCATGCATCCTTTGAATGGTATCGGAAAAATTAAACTGCAAGTTTACAGCTCAATGTTTGAAATGATCTTGTTTATACCTTTCGCTTTATTTTTAGGACATTATTGGGGAGCTCCTGGCATTGTATTGACTCCTGTCATCATCTACATTCCTCGAATGATTTGGACGCCTGTACAATTGCATCAATTAATTAGTCAAAAAGCCACCGGAATCTGGAATAAATAATACGGCAAAGTAAAAAATATGATTTTTGTTGTTATAGTCATTTTTGCAATTGGTTTGTATATCTATGGTCAAAAGGCTTGGACGTGGATTATTTTTTTCTTTTTTTTGACGTCTGGATTTAATTTAATTCCGGAAGAGCTAACAGATATTGGAATCATCAGCAAAGGAAGTGATTTTGCATTTCTCATTTTGATTGGAATTATAATCATTGATGTATTCTGTGTAAAAAATTACTTAAAACGAGACCGTTTCATTATGCTTCTCCTTTTATTCGGTATGGTTTTAGGAGCTTGTATTGTTTGGAGTAAATGGATAATCGGATTAACGTGGTCGGAAATTATTCGTTGTTGCCGTTACCAGTTTTTCTGGATTGCCTATCTTGCTTTTCGTAATATGGAAAAAGGACAATTAGAAAGTCTATTAAAATATCTATTTAATATTACGGTTTTCATTTCTGTTTTATATCTTGCGCAAATAATATATCAGCAAACTATTTTAAACGAAGTAGGGATAACATGGGCAAATCTGTTTGGAATTAGAATTCCAAGATATTACAATCAACCGGATTTGATTCAGTTTTGCACGTTTATGGCTGTTTTTAATAACCCCTACAGAGGGATGTGGAGGGTCGCTACTACTACTTTATTGATAATGGCTTTATTAGGAGCTTTTCATCGCAGTATGCAGGGTTTTTTTCTGCTTTCATTATTAATCGGATTCATTCTTAAACTTCCACATGTTAGAAAGATACAATTTTTGTCCCTATTATCAATTGCATTGCTTGGTGGCTTTCTTTTTGCGGGTTCACGTTTGATGAATTCTCGTACTTTTATAGATTTACAGAGAATCAGTAAAGGTTTATATGCAGATGTAGACGTCTTTGCACTCGAAGACTATTTCTATGAATCGACCTTCACTTTTAGACTTGCAGTATTGTATGAACGCAATCAATATCTTTGGGATAATCCTAAAAAGCTATTGTTAGGAGCCGGACTTATTCCAGAAGATTCTCCAATGGCAAATACGTTTAATTTTAAAGTTGGATTGTTGGATGATATCACGGGAAGGGCGGTGCAGATTGATTGCGGCGATATATCCTATTCTTCTATGATCTTTCGTTTAGGGTATCTCGGTACAGCTATGTATTTAATGCTTCTTATTTATTTATCTGTTTATTTCTACAAAAAACATAATCATAAGTACGGATTAGTTACTTTTCTTTTTGGGATAATGTCGTTTGGCGTTTCGTTTTTTTCATCCAATTTATTATTGCCGGCAACTTACCTGTTGCCGCTTATAACTTATTGTATAATACAGAAAACAGAACAAGAAGAAGATTCTTCGGACATTTCATGTCTAACAAATATATAATAAAAACCATGGATTCATTAGTAAACGATTACATGCAATTAAATAATTCTTTTCGAAAAAAAAAATTAATCTTTCGATTGGGGGCGCTTGCCGGTTTTTTTTCAGAGTATAACAATATGCTCCTTGCTATGTTGTATTGCTTGAAACATAAAATTCGTTTTGTACTTTATTCAAAAGATGCCGTTTTTCGCTATAAGCGGGGTTGGACAGATTATTTTCTTCCTTTTTGCACTGAAGATTTTTTTCCATATCAGAGACACAATCCGAGAGTCGCTGTTCCTTCCAAAAAATACGATCCGCGAGTGATCTTACATCATATATTACGTCCCAACACTTTTTTAACATTCGAACTATGGAATTCATTTCACAACCGGGCAATGGAAACGCAACATTTCTACATTCCAGAATTGGGAATTGACGGAGGATTACAGGAAGCTTGTCGAGTATTGGCTAACTTAACTTGGCGATACAATGAAAACACAAAAAATGAGATTGATAAATACATTTCATCATTAAATCTCCCAGAAGAATATGTTGGATTCCATATCCGTGCCGGAGATAAAATACAGGAAGCAGATTTATGGAATAATTCAATTTACATAGAAAAAGCCCAAAAATATTTGAATTTGCAAACAGCTTTCATATTAACTGATGATTATCACGTAATTGAAACTTTCCAAAACCAATTTAAAGATTGGCGCATTTATACCTTATGCGGAAAAGAAGAAAAAGGCTACTATCATCAGGATTTTTTAAAAAAAGACCACAAAGCGATCAAAGAAGCCTATATAAAACTTTTTGCTTCAATGGATATTTTGAGCCGTTCGAAACTTTTCGTTGGCACCTTCAGTTCAAACATTGGTATGTTTTTAGGCATGCGAATGAATCCAAACAAAGCGCATGGAGTTGATTTGGAAAAATGGCAAATATGGACTTGTTAGCAAGAGTAAGGATGAACGAAAATATAAAAATATCGGTTTTAACATCATTGTATAACTGTGAAAACTTTTTACAGAACTATTTTGATGCGCTTGCTAAGATTGAAGGTAAAGACCAAATCGAAATCCTTATTTTACATAATGCTCCAAAGGAAAAAGAATTAGACATTATAAATAAAAATCTTCCTTCATTCGATTTCATTCGTCATATTATTATTCCTGAACGTGAAGGTTTGTATCGTACATGGAATAGAGGGATTCAACTATCCGAAGGAGAATATATTACTGTATGGAATGTTGATGATGTACGGTTTCCTAATAGCATTCTTCAACAAGCGGAAGCTTTGGATAAAAATCCACAAGCAGCCATCGCTTACGGCGATATATGGGTTTCTTCGCAATATGGCATTTGCGGCACAAGGAAAACTAAAAGTCCTGTTTATAGTCGTTTCTCACATAAAAAATTTTTGTCGGAATATCATATTTCCTGTTTTCAAATGTGGCGAAAATCTATTCATTCGATTGTTGGTTACTACGATGAACAATTCAAATGTATTGCCGATTTTGATTTTCAAATAAGGGCAGCTCTTCATTTTCCTTTTGTGAAAACCGATGAGCCTTTAGGTATTTATTTGGAAGATCAACCACATAAATTAAGTTACAATGGTTTGCAGCCATTTGAATACAATATTCTTTGTTTGCGATACGGTGATTACAGGTACATGAATTTCTTTTTGTTGCCGGAAGCAAAAAAAAAATATCAACAAAAAAAGATGTTAATTTTTGAGGAATGGAAAGACTTTACAGAAAAGTCTCCTTTTGGATGGTTTTTCAAAATACGAGAAATTGTTTATGCCAGTTTTAATTCCGTTTATTGGTTGTGCAGGCAAATAGCCAAAAAACTACTTTCTATTTTTAAAAAACAAAAAAAATGCTAACAACTATTTTTATAGCTACTTATGAAGGTGGACATTTATTATCTGCTTTGTTTAAGAGCCTCATGCGTCAATCCAATAAAAATTTTGAATAGATTTTGGTAAATGATGGTTCACCCGATAATACGGATGAAAGAGTGAAAGAAATGCAAGAAAAAGCTGATTTCCCATTCTATTATACTATAAAAAAGAAACAAATGTACTATAAAAAAGAAACAAATGGAGGAAAAACGACTGCGGTTAATTTAGCAATACAAGTTGCTAAAGGTGAAATGTGGCTAATGGTTGATCATGATGATTTTTTAAGTGATAATGCCATCGAAGTTATCAATCAATATTATCCTCAAATTAAAGATGAGCAAGTTTATGTGGCATCGTTTTTTTAAGACATCATCACAATGGAAAATCCATTGGATATCAAGAAAATCCAGATAATATCATAACTGATTTTTGTCCTTATCGTACCGCTTTCAAGATAATTGGAGATAGAACAGAAGTGATCAAAACCGATTATTTTCGAAAATTTTGTCCTATACCCACTTTTAAAAATGAAAATAATTGTTTAGTCGGATATATATGGTTAATTTTGTCAAAAGAATACAAGGCGCTATTCATTGCAAACGAAGAACCTATTTATTATTGTGAATATCTTCCTACCGGACGATCTTCAATCGATGTATATAAGACCGCGAGGGGAGAAATGTTAGGTTGGAATTTACTTGCTTCCATGAAACAAGCGAGTGGGTGGCAAAAACGGAATGCACTCATTACGAGCAGCAATTTCTTGTAATAAAAAATCTAAAATTTAGCAAGGCATATAGCGATTTGTCTCATAAATGGGGTGTAATATAATAAACGTCATTAATATTTACTGATAAGTTTTAATATTTATATTTATTCATTTGCTTATCATTATTTTAAGTTTATAAGTGTGTATTTAT